>TARA_R110002003_G_scaffold505_7_pt1 | contig 23125 bp, 24 predicted proteins | sample TARA_R110002003 | Tara Oceans TARA_R110002003 (sample SAMEA4396441) | marine metagenome | biome: Westerlies Biome; feature: [SRF] surface water layer (ENVO:00010504); material: water (ENVO:00002006), including particulate matter (ENVO:01000060) such as... | depth 5 m
CCGCAGTATACATGAAGGCTAGCGCGCGAATGCCTTTGACCTAGATAGCTTCTACATAACTTATTTCTCGTAGCGCTATTCCCCAATTTTTCCCAATACCGCAGTGGTGCTGGATCTGGTACCCGGGGGCTTCTGACAGGATAGTGGTATGAATAGAATTTAATGCTGGCCAACCAGCTGCTAAATGTCGATGCAAACATTCCTCGGAGAAGATTCTGGTTCGTGATGCTATCCCTACTCACGTCCCTACACCACCTCATCACTTGTGCCCATTTGCTTTCCGCTAGAGCTCCATACGGGCAGTGTCCTATTGAGGCAACATCGGGCGATTGCTTAGAAGAGTCCGTTTGAATCTCATGAAAGAGGGAAAAGAACGTACAGGATGGGAAAGCTCGAGCGAGGTGTCACAAAGCCTGCAAATGGGATTGGATGATGTGAGTGATATTCGCTGCCTATAAATCCGGACTCCCTGGACGTGCAATACACATCCGATCAACAATACCTGACGCCCGTGCATGTGATGATAATGAACTGGACTGAGAGAAGAACGCCAGCGTGTTGATCCGCCGTCGTTCGTGGCCGAAGCCGTCTTTAGCGTCGATCATCGGAGTGGTATATAGGTCGCTGCATGAAGTCTGTCATCAAGGAAAGCAAATTGTGCCTCTACGCCTCGCCAAACAGGCGGGCAGTGATGTCGCCCATGTATGCCTCTTCTAGTTCGTAGTCCTCGCCGCCCATCTTGTCGATGCCGACGTACTCGAATGCAGCCACGACGGCTTCGACATCGAAGCCCATAGCGACGAATCGATCGACGAGCTGCTTGTTGTAACCGTGGTATCTGCAGTCATGTCAGCAGTTTTTCTATGCGGTATCCGTGGAGGACGTACGCAGCAAGCTTGACCTTCTCCTCATTCTCCTTGGCCTGCTGGTGCTTCTTCTTGATGGACTCGGCTGTGGCACCACCGCTACCCTCGGCGATCTCCTTCTTGGGTGCTCCGGCATGCTTTACCGCCCACTCTCGGGCCTTGTGCTCAAACTCAGCCGGGTTCCGTATGAGCATGCTGGCGACTTCGGCATCTTGCGGGTCCTTCGGTTCGGGTGTGCTCAGGAGGGATTGCAGGGAGATGAGGGCGGACTTGATGGTCAGGACTGGCGACCATTGCGAGGATAGAGTGTCTAAGCAGATAGCGCCCTGCACAATCAGCACTTGCCATACATGGTAGAGCAGGAACTCACGGTTTGCGAGCTGACATTGGGGTGCCAGATCTTGGTCTCGAACCTCATGACCGGCGGCCGGAACGGGTACTCGCTCGGGATCTTGATGTCGACGTGGAATGTGCCGCCCTCGTATGGTGTGTCTGGCGGGCCGTAGAACTGGCCGCGCAGATGTGTGAGGTCGTCGCCATTTCCTGCGGGCTCGACGACGATCTTGGAATGCTGGTCGTTCTGAATGTCGGCGATCTCCTTTGCGATGCGGCGGGTTCGGTTGGAGGAGGCCATTGTGTGAGGAACAGTTGATGTGGGGAGCAGCTGTGACAGAGACGAACAAGGCAGAGGGTGGTGCGAGGCAGGCAGCAAGTCTAGTGGACGGTCCTACAGCCGTGGTCAGCCTGAGGCTCAGAGGGCGCCAACTGCTGCGGGGACTGAGTCACTCGAGTGATTGTCCCGATGGTGGGCGTTGGGGCAAGATGAAGAGTATGTGGTGCGATGGGCAGTCGAGGCAGGAAGCACCTACTCGAGGTTGCGCTGTCGTCAAGTCAATTATATCAAGAGTACCTGGGGACCCGCGTGGGGAGCTGCTCGGATGGTTGCAGCAGCGGGGCCGAAACCAGTTGAGCTGCGTTCACAAGCGCTCTGGGTGAGGGGTAACTGTGGGAGAGTGAAGCGGAGATGGTATTTGAGAGTTGCAGGCCCTCGCTATGGAGACGCGCCAACGTGTCTGTCGCTCTATGGTGAAAGATGAGGCGGCCGTTGGATGCAGCTGCGGCTTGAAGCAGTGACGCCACGCGCGGGTTACATAAGCGGGCAGGAGCTACGCGGCGGGATCCACCTCGCTGCGGCCACGGCCATCATCAACACTGCAAACACGACTCCCGCCCGAACAGCTCACCATCTCTCGCTACTGCAGCCCGAGTGCACCACACGCGCCAGTCCGACGACGCATCCTCCACAGCTGCTAGTGACACCTCTTCGCTGACGGCGTGTCATGGTGAGCTCGCCTCCTTCGGAAGCCATACGCAACATGCTCACGATAGACAGGGTAACAACCAGTCCAGCGCAGGCGGCGGCGGGCCTCCGGGCGAGGATAAGAACAAGAAGGACAAGGTAACATGCTCGACATTGCTATGCGGCTCAGGCTGCTCCTAGTGTCGCCCGATGCTGATATGCTGTGCAGAAGGACAAGCCCAAGTACGAGCCGCCGCCACAGCCCACGACCCGCATCGGTAGGAAGAAGAAGAGGCAGGCCGGACCCAGCGCGGCCGCGAAGCTCCCCATCGTCTACCCGACCGCGCGATGCAAGCTGAGGTACCTGCGCATGCAGCGCATCCACGACCACCTGCTGCTCGAGGAGGAGTACGTCGAGAACCAGGAGCGTCTGCGCAAGGCGAGGGCGGCCAAGGAGGGGAACGCGCCTGCCCCCACAGGCGGAGAGGACGCAGTAGACCGAAATGCCGACGAGCGGTCGCGGGTCGACGACATGCGAGGCAGCCCCATGGGCGTCGGCAATCTCGAGGAGCTGATCGACGACGACCACGCCATCGTCTCGAGCGCCACCGGGCCGGAATACTATGTCTCCATCATGTCCTTCGTCGACAAGGACCTGTTAGAGCCGGGAGCGAGCATTCTGCTGCATCACAAGTCGGTGTCGGTTGTTGGCGTACTCACAGACGACGCAGATCCGCTGGTCTCGGTCATGAAGTTGGACAAGGCGCCTACGGAGTCATACGCGGATATTGGTGGCTTGGAGCAGCAGATTCAAGAAGTCCGGGAAGCAGTAGAGCTTCCTCTGCTACATCCCGAGCTGTATGAGGAGATGGGCATCAAGCCGCCGAAGGGTGTCATTCTCTATGGCGCCCCAGGAACCGGCAAGACGCTGTTGGCGAAGGCAGTCGCCAATCAGACGAGCGCAACGTTCTTGCGCATCGTCGGTAGTGAGCTGATCCAGAAGTACCTTGGAGACGGTCCAAGGCTAGTACGACAGCTCTTCCAGACCGCCGCCGAGAACGCACCATCCATTGTCTTCATCGACGAGATCGACGCCATCGGCACGAAGCGCTACGAGTCGACATCGGGAGGAGAGAGGGAAATTCAGCGAACCATGTTGGAGCTGCTGAACCAGCTGGACGGTTTCGACGACCGTGGCGATGTCAAGGTCATCATGGCTACCAACAAGATTGAGACGCTCGACCCCGCCTTGATCCGTCCAGGCCGTATCGACCGAAAGATCCTCTTCGAGAACCCTGACCGTAAGTTTGCCCACCACTGTCTCGCATATAGCCATCACTAACAAGCGTCCAGAATCGACCAAGAAGAAAATCTTCACCCTGCACACATCCAAGATGTCCCTGAACGAGGACGTTGACCTGGATGAGTTCATCAACCAAAAGGATGACCTTTCCGGTGCCGATATCAAGGCCATTTGCTCCGAGGCTGGTCTCCTGGCTCTCCGCGAGCGAAGAATGAGGGTGAACATGGAGGACTTCCGTGCTGCCAGGGAGCGCGTGCTGAAGACAAAGACAGAGGGCGAGCCGGAGGGTCTGTACTTGTAAGCGTGGTGCCTCATTCATCCGCGACCTCGGGACTAGTCGGCCGCATGAATGTGTATGAGTAGACATAGACATATCCGGGATGCGGTAAGCCATAATCTTCATCATTGGTCGTTTCTGTCCTCATAATCTCCTTTGCATGACTTCATATCACCATACCTCCTGATGCACTTTAATGATCTAGTTCTCGTCTTGTCCCGCAATTACACATGGTCTCCTAATCCTATTTCAAATGAAGGAACATTTCTTTCCATAAAAACGTACTCCCCCATTGTTCTCTACGCAGACCCTGTTCCTTATCACCTGTGTCTTTCCTTTTCCCCATGCTTCCCTGTTGCAAGAAAACGACATTTTCTCTTCAACTCCGAAGCGGTTTCTACATCTACCTTTTGAACAAGTTATCCCGTCCCGCTTCAGCAGTTCATCTCTACATGAAAGAAAAACCCCTGGCGCTGCTTGGTGGCAACATCACTTCCACAAGATTCAATATGCATCTGTTTTGGAAGCGGTAGCTGGCTGAGTGGACCGACAGCATGCAGAAAACTGTTTCTGGGCCTAGTCAACTACTGCCTTTACCTGAACTCTACAGCGCGCTGTCGGCGGCGTCAAGGTAAGAGAACCCCGCGCCCTTTCACGCTGTCTGTGCGTATTTATATTGCCCGCCTTCCCGCCTGCTCTCCTCTTCTGCTACCACGACACCTACCTCAATTTGACTTCGTATCTTGGCTAGCCTCTTTGATTCGACCTTGGGTCCACACAGCTATTGACACGAAAGCTGCATTCACTTGGGCTCTCACCGCGGGGGGTACCTCACCCTGCCGACCGCGCGGCGTTTGCGTTCAAAATTTGCACGTGGAGCCTACGACGCGCTCACCCGCAACCTCTCAACTTCCTTTCTAGAATCTCCGATAGCCAGGCCGCCTCCAAAGCATCCGACACACCCAGCACGAGACCGTGACTGCGACACCAACCATCATGGAGATAGATGCGCCCACCTTCAATTCTCTCAACAAGCCTCAGAGGCGCGCGCTGATCCTGCGCGACGAGCTGCGTTATCTGGAGGCCCGCCACCTCGACACTTTCATCGAGGGCCTCACAAATCCTGAGCCCCCAACCTACAAGCGCATCAATGGCACTGTCTACCCCGCCCTCACCATGGTCAAACTCAAGGACGTTGCGACTCGTTTCGATCTCGGCAACGTTCACTTCGACAACGATGCCAGTCTGGGCACTGGCGTGTTCCGCGCATACCTGACCGTAGAAGATGGCCGATTCGAGCTGCGCACTGATGACCCGTTGCCTCAGGACGATGCCAACATGAGCTGTGTGCCGATTCATGTCTTCATCGCAAAGGGCATGGTGCAAATGTTTGAGACCAAGTTCAAGGCTATCTGGGCGAGGAAGAATCAGATCAACGAGATTCGGCAGGTTGCATTCAACATGTGCAGCCAGCAGCCTGTGGACGAGTTTCAAGAGGGAGAGGTACGTTGTATGGTCTTAGTGGAGCGGGGTGTCTTCAGTGCATCTTTGACGCGCCCATCAAAGCCCCCAGAAGACATTAACAGCATTCACGCTCGTTCATCTTCACCTGCTGACTCTTTCAGACACTGGCGAGGCTCGACGCAAATCGCTCAGCACCAGGCACTCCAGGTCAAGGCAAGTTCACTTACGCCCGTCCCATGGATCCAGCACTGACTTCCCACAGCGAAGAAGAAGAAGCGTCGCCCTGGCGAGCCTGTCCCCAAGCACGCTTCCAACATGCGCAAACGCGTCGGCCTCGACACCATCCCTGAGTCCGCTAAAACTGCAACCTTCAACACCATTCCCGATGCCATCAAAGTCGACCTGTTCAACAACGTGGTCAAGACCGCCTTTCCCAACTTTGACAACTTGATGATGGCGAGCTGGAACGTCGTGTCGGTCTACTCCAACGTCGGCACCGACTTTCCTGAGCTGCACAAGGCGGTTGTGGAACTGAAGCATGTGCTGCAGGACTTTGAAGAGGGATTCGGCGGTAAAGTGGTCAGGAGTGATCCCAAAGTGCGCAGGGACTTTGTGCCGCCTGAGCAGAGTGGCACAGACAGGGAGCCTGGCACTCCTGGACCGCGTTCGGCTCCTGACTCCAGCCAGAATGGCGGTGGCGATGCGTCGTCGACGCCTCGCAGCGACGCCGCCATCACGCCCCAGCAACAAGACGACATCGACTCGCTCTTCAACGAGCCCGAAGCAGCCACTGCTATCGAACCCGCACTTCCGGAACCCGAGCACGAACCCGACCAGCCCATGCCGCCACCGCGGCCCCTCCAAATCGCAAAGCGCCCCCCCTTCGCTGATGCCGACTCCGACGAAGAAGAAGGCCGCTCACACATGCCCACCAAGCCCAATCGTCGCTCCACCAGCATCCTCGCGCGCTCCACGCCCGAACAACGCCGCAGCCGCGAACCCAGCGCGACCATCGAGCCCAGGCCCCTCCCTCCCCTCCCCACCCCCGCCCTCAAGCGTCCCCTCTCCGCACAATCCTTGCCAACCACCCTGGCCCCCAGCACCAAGAAGGCCCGAACCGCGAGCGCAAAACCGTCGGCATTCACGCCCTCCGACAGCAACGATGACGAAAAAGATAAAGGGAACGATAACGACAAGCACCGCAAGCAGTCCCTCGCAGACACCTCCCCCGCCGCCCTGCGCGCCGCGTACAACGACCGCAAACGCAGACTGCTGGCCACGTTTGGCGGGAATGCGAATGTGCCCCAGCAGTATCGCGTGCAGATGCAGAAGATGATGGCGGAGATTAAGGCCAGGGAACAGGAGGCTGCGGTGGCGAGGCGGGGCGAGCGGGGCGAGCGAGAGGGTGATGGTGGTGATGGTGGGCGTGATGATGGGGGACAGGCTCGGATGTCGACGTCGTTCTTGGGGAATTCGGTCCTGGGCGGGAAGAAGATGGCCGGCGTGGCTGGTGGTGGTGGTGCGGGTGGGAATCGGGTTCCGGTTGCGCCCATGGTGCCGGGCAGTGGTAGTAGTAGTAGTAGTGTGAGGAGGGAGAGGGAGAGGGATGGGGATGGCGATGGGAAGAGGAGGTTGTGATGAGGAAAGGTGGAGGAGCAAGAAACGAAGTACGATTTGAGAGCGGGCGGTAATGGGTGGAAGCGTAAGGGTCTTGCAATTGTGTAAGACATGGATCGGATTGGTGTGGAGGGGAAAGAGATTCACGGCGCGGGATTTGGACACAGCCGTTGCGATGTCAAGTTTTTGGGACGGCGAGTAAAGTGTACGTACGCGCAGCTTTGTGCGTACGCGGAACTGCTGAAGTACACGAACGATGAAACGTGACTTTCAAGTCAAGTCAAGTCGAGTCATATATAATCAGCTCCAAAACACCTCCCGATGCCCGTATGTACCCATGATTCCAAAAAAAAACGCCTCGCTATGCTTTTTCTCCCACGTCCGTCCGAAGACGCCTGCGCTCCATGCGATCCTACTTCTTCAACTCCGGGCCCCAAAACTCATCACTCGCCTTCTCGTAATTCTCCCGCTCGATCTTCCTCCTCTTCGCCTTACTCTCCTCCAACTCGACTCCATCCCCATCTTCTTTCACCGCATCTCTCTTCTGCGCCTGGTTCAGCTTGACCAGATCCACCTTATCGGGATCGCGACAGCTCTTCAGCTTCTCAATCAACTGCCGCACCTCGGCCTTGTGCTTGCCGTCGCGCTCGGGACTCGGCGCGAATGTGCGATGCGACGATAATAACGCCGCGCAGGCCCGGATCGCGGACAGGACTCTCGCATACAGCGGCGCCGCCACCGGCAGTTTCAGCCCGAGATAGAACAGCGTCAGCGGCTCGTCGGCAAGCAGGTGCGCAGCAAGCCAGATCTGGCTGGGCGTGTACAAAAAGTACGCATCGGTCAGCAGCGCCGCGGTCTTGAGCACATGCGACGCAAACCCATACGCGTCCGTAATCCGCTTCTCCATCTCCTTGCCCGTCATGCCGCCCGTTCCCGCGCCGCCCTTGCGCGGCAGAGCCGCCATGCGCGCCTGCAGATCGGCGCTCGTCATGCCGTCGTCCAGCGCATTCGGGCCCTCGTAGCGCCCCAGCGCAATGCCCATCAGCTCGAGGTGCCCGCCCTTGAGCGCGCGGAACGGGTGCCGCACGTCGAAGTTGAAGCGCAGGCCCTGCACCAGCAGGTATTCGGGCGCGAGGATCTGCTCGGGCGTGGTTTTGCTGAAGTTGGACGAGAAGTGGTCGACGGACTGGTGGAAGCCTTCCGTCTTGGACGCCAGGAACATGGCGGTGCGCGAGATGTTTTGCCCGTGGTATGTCATGGGCGAGTTGTAGAGGTAGAAGCGTCGCAGGAATTGGATGCATGTTGCCTGCCGGGACGACGTTAGCGCGAGCTGCGAACGGAGGCTACGGGCGTGGCATTACGGTGACTTCAATGGGGAATTGGCAGTGCTGGCCCAGGGCGAGGGCGCGCTCGCAGAACTCGTCGACAATCTTGAGCTCCTCGTCTGCGGTCAGGCAGTCCACCTCCTTGAGGTCGCTGCTTCTGTCTGGCAGCGGCGTGTTGGCGCCGCTTCCGTTTTCTACGCCGGAGCTCAGGCTGTCGGAATCGGCCTGTTGCAGGCGCTGGGCGCGTTGACGGGCGACATTTGCCTTGACGCGTTCGCTGGCTTGGATGTTGGTTTTCTGGCGCTGGGCGGCGAGCTGTTCCTTGGTAAAGGACCAGTGGCGGTATTGCGTGGAAGTGCGATATAAATCGTCTTCTGTCAGCTTCATGGTGCCGTGAGGCGAGGCGGGTTTTGAGAACAATAAGTCGTAAGTGTTGAAGCTCGTGGAGTTGTAGTTGCCTCCGGCGCTAGAACGGCAGGTTTAGCCGGGCGTTGGCTTGCTTCGCGGAAATGCGCCGCCATGCTTTTCTACTGTCCAACTTCACCAAGACAAACAAGCACTCACTCACGTCCGGGCGCAGTACACCGTGTTCCCAAGTACCCTGCACGTGAATGCGCGCCATTCATGTCACCACAACCCCGCAAGGCACCAAAGCAGTGCCCGTCCAATCATCACGGAGATGGTCTCGGTTCGTATTGACCTCAATCTTGCTCAATGCTCGCACGAGGTACGGGTTGTTTGGTAGCCAGCGTAAGTCCATCGCATATATTCTCTTCGTTCCCAATATCTCCTTGTGCTTTGCCGAATCTTTGTCTCTTTAGTCGGCACTTCTTCGACGTTCATCTGCCTTCGCAAAATTCTGCCTCTGGGCCAGCATCCGCCTGCCAAGACGTGCCATGTCGATCCAACGCCCGCCTTGAATCCACCGAGATAAGACACAACCCTCACTGGCCAGCACCATTGCCACCGATCAACCCCTCCCCAGACTTGGAGCCTAGCTCAGGTACCACGACATGACATGCAGGGCCATCAATTGCATCTGGATGCGAAGCTCACGCATCGGGGACAATGGGCTTGATCAACGCATCCAACCTGCGTCGACACACATCCACATCCGTACATTTACCGCACCGAACATCAGAATCCGCCAGCATCCTCCATGACCTCAACGGCGTTGGTTCAAGGCACCCGCGGTATTTGGCCGTGGCGCAGATGCAATCCAACCTTGTCTTGGCTCCTGCCTGATACGGAAGTGCAACCTGCCTAGCAGCAATGCAGCCGGCGGGGATACGACTAAACTTGACCAGCACCTCGGTGGCCCCGCCCATGTCAACGCCTGCAGGCATGGCAACCAGGAGCCGCAGCTTGTTCTCGAAGTGCAGGTCGGACTGCCGCCAAGCATCCATTAACGAGCGGAGCAAATGAGCGCTGACATTCTCCGTCTTCCAAGACGCTCCAAGACACCCCAAGCATATTACTGCATGCTACACGCACCGTCAATGCTTTCAATACGGGTCTTGGGAATGGCACCGCGAACCCGTACCACCTGCGATAGGAAGGTCTCTGGCCGACACTCATCTATGGCGGATAGCACGCGACCGTCACTGAGCGACGCGGTGCTTTCGGCATGCTGTCGCCCGCGGTGCGGATCGAGATATAAAGTGTCCTCTCCTGCACCCAGGTTGCTGGATCATCTGCCAACGGTCAATTCGCAGTATCGCTTGCAAAGATGAAGTGGTCAACTCTCGCAACCGCGGCCATTGTGCCTCTGGCATCGGCCTCAGGCTTCACCCACGCCGAATATGCCTCCGGCGAGGTCATGGACCTCATGATGTCCGCAAAAGAGGCCGCATGGGCCAAGCACCGCGCTGCTGGCGACTACGACAGCAAAAAGTGGAACGGCTTTCAGAAGAAGCGCGCCAACAAGAACAAGATCGAATGCAAGCACGGTCGCGTCGAGGCTGTCGTTGGCGATGCCGATCAGACCTACAAGGCGAGTACTTCTCCTTGCAGAAACTCAACTTGACACCAGATACTGACTTTGTCCAGTGCAAGAACATTGACTTGTATGACTTCAAGACGCACGAGGAGCTTGGTGACGCCGTTGGCGAGGGTTCCGGCTCATGGGGCTGGAGCTACAAGGGCCGCGAATTCATTGCGATCGGCCAGACTTATGGTGCATCCTTCTCCGAGGTCACCAAAGATGGCCAGCTCGAGTACCTTGGCCGCCTCCCCGCCCAGAATGACTCTGTAATCTGGCGTGAAATGCAGGTCCTCAAGGACACCCTCATTATCGGATCTGAGGGCATTGGTCATGGTATCCAGTTTTTCGATCTGAAGAAGCTTCTCAAGCTCTCCCCAAAGAGCCCCAAGACCTTTGACATCAAGACCGACATTGCGTGGGTAAACATTGAGCAGGGTATCAAGGGCCGCTCGCACACTGTCCGTGCGAACGAGGAGAAGAACTACGCAGTTGCACTCGGCTGCGGTGGACGCCCAGGCCGCAACGACACCTGCGCCGGTGGCCCCGTCTTCATCAACACCGATGATATTACCAAGCCGTACGTCGAGGGCTGCGCGCCCCAGGACGGCTACACCCACGATGCTCAGTGCATTGTATACCGTGGCCCCCACAAGAAGTACTACGGTCGTGACATTTGCTACGGCTACAACGAGGATACCCTCACCATCTACGATGTCACCAACAAGAAGGGCGTCGGCGCCGGCTCCATCATCTCCCGCACCCCGTACGTCGGAGCTTCCTACACTCACCAAGGCTGGGTCACCGACGAGTACTGGCAGACCCACATCGTCATGGACGACGAGCTCGACGAGGGCCAAATCGACCCCAACCGCACCGCACCCAACTCTCCAGCCAAAGACGGCTTCGCCGTGACGTATATCTGGGACATCCAGAACCTCGAAGCCCCGAAGGTCTCCGGCTACTACAAGGCCACCACCCGCATGGTTGACCACAACCAGTTCGTCTGGGACGGTCTTGCCTACCAATCCAACTACCAATCCGGTCTCCGCATCCTCGACGTCAGCTCCATCCCCCGCAACCCCGATGGCTCCAAGGTCGAGGAAATCGCCTACTTTGACGTCTTCCCTGGCGATGACGCGCAGCCCGGTGGCGGCGATGCGCTCTGGGATGCGGGCACCTGGTCGCATTGGACTTTCCCTGGCAGCGGGTACACGGTCATCAACACGATTGACCGCGGCGCGTTTGTCGTTAAGCCGAAGTGGGGACGGGGCAAGGGGAAGTACTACGGTCAGCATTGATGGGTGTGATTGATGAGGGGATGCTGGTGATGATGGAGTTATGATAAAAGTAATGAATGCATTAATACCTTTCTAAACGTAAATATGCGTCTTGCGTCTCATGCGCGTTGCTGTTGAACTACATGTGTTCCTCGCCTTCCATAATCAGTGAGAAATAGGCCGACCTGAAGTACACCTCAACTTCTCTTGTCATATGCATAGCTAAATGCTCGTGCCTTGCAATGCGTAGCGGACAGACTCTACGAAACGAAAAGAGTCGTTTAGCAGAATTTGCTGTTTAACCTCTTGCCCGAGGGACAGACAGGGGGGTGTCGCTTTGAATACGATGGAACCGGAAGTCGCGTGGCTCAGCCGCTGGACAACATTAACTTGACCTAACTAACCTCTTCGCACTCGCATTCACACCACTCCATCATACCCCGTGGCAGTAACATCCACCCCGCATTCCGCGTTCTTGCATGCCCATTACCAGGAACTCGGTAACTTGACATCGCATGGACAATACCTGATGCCCACAGACCGCCAAACAGCATGGCCAACGTCCCACAAGGCTCGGTCAGCAAGCTCCTCACTAGCTACATCGCAAGCCTCTACGCGAACAAACTGCAATGGCACCGCCACGTCGTGGGTCTGTTCGCTGCATTCAACATCACGTGTCTAGTTGGCAAACTGTACTGGCATTATGCGACAGGGCGCTACGACTGCACGCCCCTGGATTTCTGGAGTCTCGTCATGTCCTGGGCGGCGCGACTGGCTTGGACGTTTCTATTCCGTGAGCCCGATCGCTTTCTCGGAGCCAGGAGGCCGAGTGCAAGGTATAAACTCCTTGTCGTAGGCACAGTGGAGATGACGACGCTGCCGAACTTGGTGCTGCACGTTTGGGCGCTGTCCCGTGCTCGCGCCGCTGTGAGGGGGGTGTATGCTGGCGTTGCGAATGCGGCTGCGGCATTGTTCTTCTGGATCACGCTTCTGGTGCTTGTGCATCGCATGGCTTGGGTGTTCTTGTTGAAGGATGATGGCGCTGACTTTGAGCCGAGCCTGGCGAGAACTGTTGGTGGATCGCTCTCGGCTATCGCTGCGGTGCCATACTCGGACGAGCCGTTGTACGGGCATAGAACCTCGAATACTCCGTCTGGTTACCTTTCTGCCGCATATGCAAAACAAAGAGACGATCTAGAGACAAGAGCCACGATGACGATACGCGAGATGCCGAGTGAGAATGCGCGTGTGCCAGTATCGACAGGCGACAATATGCAGACTGATGAAGGAAGCCAAAATGAGCAAAATGATCCATATTCAGGCCAATTCGTACGTTGCAAAACTATCGCAAGATTCGAGTATATGACTCAAGCTCATACTGGGGCACATTCTTGGTGGTTATACCCGATTTTTCCGGTAGCATTCTCGTCCTATGCTACGATAATACTGATCATGCTCCTCACACTGATACAAGACGACCGCAAGCTGCCGCGCGACCCATCACCGTAAGTCTTCCCTCCTTCGTGTCATGGAGACTTGGGCTGACGGTAGAATCAGAACAATCAAGAAGAGTCTATACATGCCGCTCGGCATCTACCTCATGTCTTTCTACGCGCTCAAGCACCGCACCCGTGCCTCCCTCTTCGAATCTTTCGATGTGGCCGTGCCTGAACCATGGAAGAAGCTCTTCTCAATCCTACCAACCTCGCCAGTTTTCAGACACAATCTCACGGGCGAGGTGACGACAATCGACCCAAGACAACGCGCAATGCCTCCTGGGAAAGCCCGTGATACTTCTCGCATCGACAACAATGCATACATCAAAGCCTACAACTCAACACGACAGACCTGCACGTCCTACTGGGGCCATATCGGTCGCGAACACAACACCAAGCTGCGCATACGTCCAGCGGTGAATCGAATTGGATTTTTGTCTCTTACAATCTGCCTTATCTTCATTGGCTTCTGGAACACCTTTTTCACCTACGATGTGCAGAATATTGCACGCCTTATACCATTCCTCCCGCCCCAGAATCTCGCTCGAGCTACCAGAGTCGTGCGCATGTGGCAGGCACTTGCTTTCATGGAATTTGCCCTTTTTGTTCCTGCTTTTTTCTACGCTGTCTTCTGTCTGGCAAGTGTGCTCGTTCTTTGGGGACACGTCATCTTGCAGTATGCGGAGCGGGAAAATCGCGAGAGGGCTGCGAGTGGGGAGGATGAAGGGCGCATTAGACTTGAATGAAGAGCCGCGTAGTTCATCTTTCTGTCATACACAAACGGCTGGCTGGAAAGGGCATACAAGGACCGGTACGAGTCCCGCTATTCGTATATCAAACAAGCTGCACATCCCTCTCCTCGACATGTTCAAACTCGGCAATCAACTCCCTGTCGCCTATCCGACCCACACCCAACCGCCGGAATACTCCAGGCCTCCCCTCATCCTCTTCCACATAGAGCACATCTAGCACCGGCTCCGAGTTCTTCAACCATAGCCCATGACGCAGCCACCGTGTTGAAACTACAAGTGCAAATACCGCAACGCCATAGTCGCCACATGCTGTCGGATGCGCATCCATTTGTTCCAACGAACCCCATCCAGCAATGACCTCGGGCCGGAACGCAGAGCATATCGCGCGCCAGTTGCAGGTCTTGGGAACCGGCGTGTACGCAGTGGACAGCGCGGCGCGCTTAACATTGTCTTCGCTTTCGAGGTATCCGCGGACGTGCACGACGTGGATTTTTGCGCGAATGTGAAGACATGCGGACATATTTGCGGGGTCGAATTGCGGTAGTGCGATGTTGCTTCTAGCTGCGCGCAGGTGGCGATGGTCGTGGACTAGATAGTCTGGTACTTGGTGCCGGTCCTTCTGGTCCAAACATATCCCTGTGATTTTAAGGTCGGGTTTGGTGCCCGGTAGTTTCTCGCGCCAATGTACGGGCGTCATTAGGGATGCCCAGGACCATGACGGCGCACCCATGACCTTGTCGATGGGCGATAGTAGAGCAGCGTGATTTCGTTCCCATAACAACCCGTGGTGGATGTCGCTTAGCCACAGACCTGCTATGTAAACTTCCTCCTCTTCTCCATTCTTCCCGCCTCGCAGCATCTCTTGATTCATGAGTATCGGCCCAACTTCCTTCGCCAAACCAGCCACAGCCAGAATGCGATCGAGGTCCGGCTTGGTCAAATGCTGCCCCGAATACACTTCCAGCGCATGATACCAAAAGGCCAGAATATCCTCATTCGAACGACGAAACGACGCCTTCAACTGCAAATGTGCGCGCAACTCCGAACTCGCACGACCGTATGTCAGTTGCGCCTGGTCATACGACCGCGGCAGCTCTTCTTGACACTCGTAGAACAACCCCTGCGCCGTATACCACAGTATCCGCTTGCTCAGCAGCCATTCCTGCAAGATCCACCCGCGCCTGAATAAGATGCTCGATCGCACTTGCGCCATGTACTCGTCCACAAGCACGACGCGCCGCTTGTATGCGTAGAAATACCCGCTGTTCACGCCCAGTTTGTCCCGGTACGGAAGCCGTGCAATCTGAGATGCCCACGGCGTTGCGTCGGCAGAGTACGAATGCATCAGCCCGCCGCTCATGTCGTCTGCGGTGCCGGCAAGCGTGAAGAGCGAGAATTGGTAGTACTGCGCCATATTCGGTGCTTCGCGGCGCCAGTCGGCCAAGTCGTCGCCTTGCTGGATGATGCAGATGGAGTCGATCCAAATGTACTTGACGTTCAATTTCTCTGCGACGTGGAACGCGTCAAGGAAGAGTTGTGGAAGGGGTCCAAAGTCCCCACCGAGGAGGCGCTGCTCGTAGTTTGAAGTAGTGGTAATGCATTGCCCGGTCTGTTCGTTCCAGCGGTGCGTAAGCGTCATGTATGCGCCGTGCAAGCCAGCAGTCTGCCGGAGGTAGAGTCGTTGCTGGCCGCTTTCTCGAACCACCTCAATGACTCGTGTCGGCAATGGCGAACAATACGCATCAATCTTGATCGACCCGGACACGGTTTCATTGCACTTTGCGTGAGACTCACACGCTGCGATCCAGCTGCGGGCCGTATCAAAGTGCGAATCGGACGCGGCATCGTCGCCAATATACCGGCCCAATATGTCACCGCTCCTAGCTGCTGCACTTCCTGAACACGACAGTTAGTCCATCCCAAACAATTGCTTCTCGAAACGAGATGGAAAATCCACCCACCAGCGTCAGCAGCAAGACAGATTTCATGCACAGACCGATTCGTGATCCCACTAAACCGATCTCCCAGCTCCACCAACAACCGATTCGCGCGCAACCCAGCCGCTCTCGCACACACCGTCTCCTCTCCATAGCTCTCGGACACGGTCATATGAACATACAAATCCGGCTTCGTCACCGTCTTGCCCGGCCTGAACGCATGCGTGTAGAAATACTCCGGCCGCTCCACATCCTGCACAGCGTCCAGCAGCAGCGTGCAGAACGTGCATCCCGACTGCGCGCCCGCCGAGACATCGCGCAGCAAGTACCCTTTGCGGCGCGATGCGCTGCGAGCAAAAGACCGCACGTCGAACGCCTGGCATCGAATGCACAGCGCTGTCTCGCTGACACCGGCATCGTCCTCGCCGTCAAGTCGTATGCGTTGCGCGCCGCCGTTCCACGTCGCACCGTCTATGTCGCTATCGGCCTCGAGAGTGTCGCGATACGTCTCTGCTTCGGCATCGATGGTGTTGAGCGAGATGGCGCTCGCGATGCGACGGAGCATATTGGAAAAGGCATGCTGAGTTGATGGTCCAACGTAACCTACAACGTTGTGTGCGCAGCCGGTTGTGTCAGCTCGCATTTCTCGTGTTGCGGCCCAGGGTGCCAGGGTTGTTCGCGAGGGCCCCTTCATCCTTGGCTGCTAGCCTTCCACCATCCTGATCCTGCTCAAATATGTTCCTTGAGCCTTTTCCTCATCGCACAAATATGCTGTGAACTTCCTGCTCTAACTCGTTGAAGAGGGAGGAAACCGACACGAGGGTCTTGCTGACAGGCTAAAGCAAAATGCCATGCCCAGATTCGTGTCGACACCCACGCCAGCGCGATGAAGCTCCCCGTGACGAGCACGAGAAGGATACCACACACCTGTATTGCCTCGATTCTCGATTAACTTGGCAAAATCGTCTTGTCGATGAAGATGTCGGTACCGATGTATGCCGCTGTTTCCATCACTGGCACACTTCAAAGGAGTGTACACAACGGCGCTTCACGAATTTAAGGGTCGTCTAGTAAGATACTGATAGCAGGAGTACTGGGTTCATGTAGTTGAACGCAAAGCACTAACGATCGAGTAACGGAATTTCGTCTTGGATTCCAATAGCTACACCGTGTAGTGCTGAAAGGATCAGCTTGACTTAAAAGAACACTGGAACAAAGCCTTGCTGCTCTCGCTTAAGGTATGCCGAAGTTGATGTATGGGTTGCACGGCGCCCAGGGGAAGCCTAGTGTCAATGCTCGGACGGGCGGGTCTAACTGCACGATAAGATGACCTGCATGTTGAAGAGAAAATAGCGGCGTCGAAATCGACAATTTGGATTCCCGGTAGCCAATACATATAGAGTGCATGCAGGATCAAGGATTGAATGTGACGTTCATTCGCTCGGGGACTAAGGCGCTGCGGCGACTAGCACGGTCGGCGACTTCCAAACCTTCGATGACGAAAACCCCGACGAAGAGCTTCGGAACACTGGTCTCACCACCATCATTGCTCTCTCCTAGCCAGTGCATCTCTCACACAGCTGTCCACTCAGACTCTAGAGAACGCCGATACGAGTTCATAAGCATTCCTAGAAAAACATTATGTACCCATCAGATGACTAAAAATGTCAGCATCGCATCGCATCGCTACATAAGCATTTGACGGCTCACAACTCTGGTCGCATGAAGCTCGGGACCCCGCCCCTGAACATGCACCCCGCGCCTTCTCGTGCCGCGACAGTCGCGCAACAATTGCAAGGTTCGTTGTCGTCCCTTGGCTGACATGAGCTTCATCTTCACAACATCCAGCGAACTCCTCACTGTTGCAGCTGTCAAGCCCACGACGAATAAAGCGAACGATTGCGTACCGAGTAGGTCTTTCACCGCAGGATGATATATCATCACCGACGCCTTCGCGACATCATAGGTGGATAGTTGTGCTAACGTTGTGATGACTATTTGGGCGCAAACCGTAGCACCAGCTTTGGAAGCCTTCTCTGATATCATGGGGATCTAACCGTAGCTTCAATTATGCAAGTCTATTATTTTGATGCTGATACACTGCATGTATATCTTCTGGCCTTGATCTCTTCAGCTATTGTGTCACACTATGCAATCAATGCAACGCGTAATCCCACATCTCTCATATCAACCCCTTCGGCCCACCCCACTGACCCTTGACATGATACCTGTCGTACACCCACGGGAAGAAGTCCTTCTTCAAGTGGTAGAAGGCACGGCGCGGAACCGCCTGGTCAATGCCGAACCACTCGTTGAACGTCTCTTTTGGCACACCGCCGTACTTGAACTCTGCAAGCATCACCTCCTTTTCTCCCGTCAAAAGTGGGCATGATGTGTATCCGTCGTACTCTTGCGAGGCGTCTTTGCCTTCCATACTCAGCAGCAGGTTGCGGGTGAGGACCGGTGCCTGAGACGTTATCGCCGCTACGGTCTTTGACGTCGGCAGGCTGGATGCATCGCCAAGTGACCACACATTGTTGTAAGTCTTGTGACGCAGCGTATGTTGGTCAACGTCCACATAGCCAGCCTCGTTTCCAAGCCCACTCTCGTTGACGAACCCGTGTGGTACGTTCTTCGGGGCAACATGGAGAAAGTCAAAGTCGCGCTTGACCTGCTCCCGTCCTCCAGGGCGGTCAAAGGTTGCGGTATTTCCCTCAATCGATACGAGATTGTGCTCGAACAGGCCCTCGACGCCTCTCTTCTCACGCAACTCTTCGAGCGCGACGCTGTACTTGGGCACGCCGAACATCGTGGGCAGCCCGGTAGCGAAAGTGATCTTGATTGCGGATTGATCTGACGAATAATTGTACAAACCCGCTCGCTTCCAGTGGTCTAACGCGAGCCACATGATTTTCTGTGGCGCGCCGGCGCACTTGACTACGCCGGCCGGCTGGGTGAAGATGGCGGAACCTTTCTCCAGATGTCGAATGTTGCGGAAGACTTTATCGCAGTAGTCGTAACTGTAAATGGACGCGACGAGACTGGCTGGATTCGCCATGGCTTCTGACAGGCCTTTGACGCTACCATAGTCGATAGTGACGCCCGGTGCGACGACAAGCTGGTCGTAGTTGATCTTGTCGCCATCTCCGAGGGTCAGGTAATTATCTTTTGGATGGATGGCCGCAACATTCTTGTTGTAAAATTTGAGTCTCGGTTCGATGAGCTCGTGTATTGGCCTCCTCAAATCCTCCTTGCTCTTCAGTCCACCGCCGACAAGAGTCCAGCCGGGTTGGTAGTGGTGCCATGTCGCGGGATCGACGATGGCGATGTCATCTTTTTTGAAATTGCCTTTGCGCAGCAGCTGATGGCTGAGAGCGATGCCGGCGGAGCCGCTGCCAACGACGACGACTCTGTGATTACTGGAAGCACTGGTCGCAGGGGCTACGGTCGCAAGTCTTCGAGCTGCGATGAATGAATGTTCTGTGGCAGTTGATTGGCTAGCTGCCAACGGAATGCGGTTGCGCAGCGCCTGCATTGCGAATCTTGGTGGTTTCTCAAGTTACTCTCGCCGGGTCTTCTGAGCCGTAGACAAGCGAGAATTAACTAGCAGCGAAGTGCGGAAAATTTGATCGATGCACCCTAGCGACTGAACCCTTAAAGCGGCTAAGTTCTGCTGTCTCACTACAATGACATGGCTCAGAACTCTCGTTAAATCTAGATCTATCGTTTGTTAATGAAACGACAATGTGAAAGAAAGTTGACTGATCATCATACGAGGAGGCTCGCGGTTCGGCGACCTGTCCCGCCCGCGCGGGTTTGTCGGCGTTCTGTTTGTCAACTCACCGAACGCTGCACTTGGTGGTGCCATGCAAATCCATGAGCATGGTCGCCGTGATAGCCATATATAGAACAATATTTTGACTAAAAGCTAGTAATACATACACCCATTGCCGACGTACGTTTGAATGTCATGTCAAAATCACCAAGGCTATGAAGAATTTACGAACCATTATCCTCACTACACAGCCAATCAGCACACGGCTGTTGTCGAACGCAGCGCGGATCCTCAGGACACCAGAATCCCAGGTCGTAGGACAACAACGACGGCTACTGCATAGAGAAGTCCCTGCAACATTCGAATCTGCAAGGCTAGTAGCATCAGGCCAAAAGCCGCCCAAAATCACCACAGAACGTACTGGTGTTATGCCCGCTACTACTACTGGACCTTTCGCTCAACCAAAGACACCAAGACTGGAGCGTCGAGAGATGTACAGTACGGAAGCTGTGATGGCTCGAGATCCGATTATTCAGAGTTCATTCGAAGCGCAAACAGGAACCTGGCAATACGTAGTGGCCGACCCCTCCACAAAGAAAGCCGTCATTATCGACTCCGTGCTTGATTATGATCCAAAGACGAATACCATCAGCACCGGGACAGCGGATGCACTACTGCAAATGATATCAGAGAACGATTACCAAATCGACAAGATTTTGGAAACACATGCACACGCAGACCATCTCACAGCAGCATCATACTTACAACGCCGTCTATTTCAGAAGCAAGGTTTCAAACCTCCAATCTGCATCGGAAGGAGGATCAAGCAAATCCAGGAACTCTTTGCAGGAAAGTATGGCATTTCAGCGGACGAATACGAGAGAGTCTTCGACCATTTATTCGAAGATGACGAGACATTCAAAATTGGCGAGCTGACTGCGAAAGTCATCCACCTGCCTGGACATACTCCTGACCACATTGGATACCAAATTGGAGGTGGGTGATTGCATCAAGTTGATACAAATGACAACAGCGTACTGATCCGGATGCAGGCAATGTGTTCTGCGGTGATTCCATCTTCCACGCGGACATTGGGACAGCGCGCTGCGACTTCCCTGGCGGCAGCGCAAAGAACCTGTATGACTCGGGGCGAAAACTACTTGCGCTTCCAGATGATGTCAAGATTTGGACTGGTCATGATTATCCGGCCTGCCCTGAGCGCTGCGAAGCCGTGCCTTGGATGACAGTGGGAGATCACAAGGCGAAGAACAAGCATCTGTCAGAGGACATGAACGAGAGCGATTTCCTCGTTTTGCGGGGAGAGCGCGATGCAGGTTTGGCTGCACCAAGATTGTTGGATGCGTCCTTGCAAATCAACATTCGTGCAGGAAGATTGCCTCGGCCGACAGCTGCCGGCTATCGTTTGATGCATCTACCGGTTGTGGTGAACGGCGAAGGGTGGTAGTGGACCCGGCAGGGCGATGTGCAGTTCGACTCAGTGTATGACAGCTTTGATACAGGTCAACATGTTGGTACGAACGAGAATTTGCAACGGTGATCTGTTCCATGTAGGGGCGCTTGCTGCGCATGGCTGAGACATTCCTCCCTATGTTCGTCGTTGAAGCCTTGTTGCGAGTAAAGGGTACTCAGACACGGAGCGCAGAGTTGTCAAGGCCAACGAGCCCGTTCAAGTCCTGGAGAACGAAAGCGTCGAGCCAGTCATTATCAAGGGATATGGGCGGACATGTGTCTATGCCGCTGTCCATCGGGTCGTCTTGCTGCAACGCATAGGAGGGTTCAAGACGAGGGCTTCGGAAAACCGCGGAGGCGGCTTTCTTTAAAGTGCGAAGTATCTGGTCCGCAGACGACCAGTGTCGGCCCAGCGCCTTCAACACACCGAGCATCAATTTCACGCGGTCAGAATGCTGTTCCAGACAGCCGCTCGAACTCCTTGCATGGATCGCGCTGATAGAGAGCTGGACAACAGCGGCAAGAGCGATTGGATACATCAAGAAGGGACTGTGTCTCTGGACCGGAGTACGAAGTGCAGCTAGCATCGAGATGGTCTTCGAAGCCTCAACTGCTTTGATGGAATGCACGTGTTGTCGATTGCACGGACAGAGGAGCCGAGTATTGTTGCCACCAGGAACGTCTCTCGTCAGCGGATCCGGACATACCAAGTCGCCCCTCGGAAAGTGTAGTAGAATGGTGCTGTACTGATTGATGGTGTGCGCCTGAAACATCAACTCGTCCAGCTCACCAAAGGTATTGACGATTTCCGCCTCACTCTTGGCGCGAGGCAGATGATGAATGAATGCGGCGAGAGCGTTGTCAACTGCTTGCACCAGATCTCGTTGAACGCCATGTGCCCCAGTAATTGTCAGCACCCGACCAAGCAGGCGAACAGCTTCGATACGATAGCAGAATGATGAGAAGACCTTCTCTTCCTCCGCGAACACACTAGATTGGAAGTCCTCGAGCGTCGAAGGCATAAAACACATTCCTCCCTCGTAGATGAAGTCATCGCATGGCAATAGAACGTTGGCATTCACGGAGTTTGTCCTGAACGTCGACTTCCGCTGCAGTGCGGCGATACAGCCATCTGTGACATAGAGTTCGTACCAGGTTCTTCGCATGCTCTCTTCCAGCACAGTCAAGCCGTTGGCATGCAATGCGGCAAAGTCGCGCCGGTGCATCCCAAGCCTCAAAGCACTTTCGATGGCCGAGTCAAGCACTCGTTGACCTTCACGCGAGTCATTCTGAGAAAAGAGGGCAACAGTATAGAGTATGCGCGCCTGCACCATCTCGGGCGTGTTCTGGTTTCCGTCCTGAAGCTCCCTTGAAGCGCTTACTCGCAAAGCGTCTCTTGATGCAGCTGGAGCAAAGAAACTGCCAATGAGCTGAACAACTGCCTTCAGACAGCGAGGGTAATCTTGTTTCCAGTACATACTCCTGGGAAGAAGGATTGGATGACTGCTGTGGAAGTTCAGATAGTACAGGTTCACTAGCTGTTCATCGTCCACCCATGGCGGAAGACGATCGATTTGCGAATCAGTCGTCGATCCAGCTCCCATGACAGGTGAGTTCGATTGCCCAATAAGAGGCGCGTCGTTCAGACCATGGGTCGAATCCTCTAGCGAGGTCCCGCTGTCCATGCCTGTAGTGCTAACAGGAAACCACTCCGAGGGTGCCGGTGAAGCGAAAGGCAACTGAGTAACGGTGGGCTGCGCAACGGTGCCCAGACGTGTCACACCGCGTCGGCGACCGCGCCCCGAACGTGTATATGTGCATGCGTACCCGCGGGCCTTACAACGCGCGCAAATTGGTTGGACTCCGTCGCATTTGAGATGCGTGCGGCGACACTCCAAGCAGGCCAGTGGGGCAGGTCGAGCGTGAGTCGTTGGGCTCTTCGGGGAAGGCATGATATCGTCGCTTACTGTGCGGGAAGCGATGCCGTGAAGAAGGGAGACGAATACAGACCCCGAAGCTTCGGGGGAGGTGTTGTTTTTACGCCATGATGGTCGAGGTGGACAGTCGCCGATGCGAATGTTCGTCACCGTCATCGGGGATGGTGAGTCGCCGAACCGCCAAGCAACGCCCGAGTTCGAATGCGGAATACCTACTTTCGCGCACTATCTAAGCTTATCTTATCTAACCTCTAGATATAATATATACTCTAGATATATTATATGCCTAACTAATATAAAGCTAGGTATTAGACCTAATATTTACTAAAATTACCTAGTAACGTA
>TARA_R110002003_G_scaffold27_6_pt1 | contig 23096 bp, 19 predicted proteins | sample TARA_R110002003 | Tara Oceans TARA_R110002003 (sample SAMEA4396441) | marine metagenome | biome: Westerlies Biome; feature: [SRF] surface water layer (ENVO:00010504); material: water (ENVO:00002006), including particulate matter (ENVO:01000060) such as... | depth 5 m
AACAGCACAGCGGGGCCCCTTCTTTGGAACTGCCCCATCGTCTTCAAGCAACGGACGTTGTTTATCGTATGCCCTTCGTTCAGCCGGCGTCATATCGCGCGGTTTCTTGTGACGTTTCGGCGTTGTTGCTGGAGCGCTCTGCGATGTTTTGATTGGAATGGTGTTGCCAGGATATTCTCGATGCCGCTGTCCGGACATATAGTTTGCGTCGTTTTTCCTCGGGTCCGCGTTGCCCGATCTTCCCATTCTGCGTGCTTCTTGCTCATTTTGAGCTGTGATAGATCCCGGCAGGCCCTTGCTAGCGTAGTCCTTGCCCGAGCCTGTCATCTTTCCCGCTAGTGGCATTTTGAGGGCTCAAGGATGTCCGGCGGCGATCGATCGTGTATGGGGCGTTCGGTGTAGTGTTTCAGTGACTGTTGTCGGAACGTGATGACGTGTGTAGTCCCAAATTTCAATTTTTGGATATGTCGATGAGTTCAGAGTATGCCACCAGGGCTTTCCAAAAGATATGTAGTTAGAAGAATGATGAAGTATAGTATTATAGTGTAAGTATATTAGGTTTCTGCAAATGTTGAAGAGTATGACTCGGGGATTATATACCTAGTTATAGAGATCACAGATATGTGACTGGTTCTTTCGAACGTTCCACCAAGCGTTCAGTCAGTGACCATAAAGTTCACTTCCTAGTCTTCAATGCAGCAACATCGTACAAAGTGCTTGACTATTCAATCACGACTCAGAAGCTTCAATGAAAACTCCGTTAGCCGACTTTTGTGTTCACTTGACAATGTACAACTACTTCATTCACCGGCCCGCATCCGCAGCCTAGTCATCGCATATTGTATGACTTATCAGAGAGCTCGTCAGGGCCAAGAGTCGTGACCAAGGTTACCAACTCAACAGCATCAGTCATTCCAAGATCGTAGACTCCCAACTGTTTGATTGATGCGCAGTAAGGCTTGTAGCAAGTATCCAACTCGCGTTTACAATGTCGAACGCACTACAATGATCTATCTTCTCCTTCTCCTCCCTCCCCGTCTCCTACCTGAACTTCGTTTTGACCTCTTCGACCCCGACTTTGACGCTTTCTTTGCCGCTCTCATCCTCTTCTTTGCATCCTTTCTTCTCTTTCTTTCAGCCTTCGCCCGACGCTTCTGCTCCTTACGTATCGCTCTAGCTCTCTTCTTCTCAGCCTTGATTCTCTGCTTTCACAATTTCTCCTGGTGTCTTTTTTCTTTCTTGACACGCTGCTCCTCTCGCTTTGTTGCCTTAATTTGTTCTTTGTGCTGTCTCTTAAGCTCTTTTTCCATGCGCTTGCGCTGCTTCGCCTCGGCCTTCAGGCGACGTTTCTGCTCATCTGAGTTCTGCTTTTGGTGTTTCGCCATGGCTTTTTCTGCTTTCGAATCGCCATGATGGCCGTGGTTTTGCCCGTCATTACTTTCCGCGTCCGAGTCGTCGAAAGTTGGGGCATTTTGGTAAGCGAGTGCTTCTTTCTGGTCGAAGTCCAAGGTCCCATCTTGTACGTCGTGAAGTTGCCGCCCTTGCTGGACGTTGATAACTCGGATTGGCTGTAGTCTTGATACAGGTGGATACGGATCCTGTGCGGGCGGATACTGATCCCGTGGTTTCGCAAGACTCGAAGAAATGTCGTAGCGCGCAGAGCTTGGAGCCCATTGCTGCTCATGAAGAGCTTGTGTGTAACCTCGCTTCTCCGTTGACGCTGTATGCATGTTGGGTACACCAGTACTTTGTGACCCACTCAAATACTGCTGTGCCATCCCATGGCAATGCGCCGGCGCATGCTCGAGGGTACGTGGTCCTAGCCTGCCAGACATCGCCGCCTCAAGACTTCCGTGAACAAGGGTGATCTCAGTGCTGTAAATGCCTAGCTTCCGACGGGGTTCCCAGAATTCTGCACCGCTTTCTCCAAGGTTTCGGCAACGCAAGCCAATCGGTTGGATAGTGTAAGCTAGCTGAATGTGAGTTTATTATCTATCCGCGTCAGCGGCAACAAGTATGTATATTGGGTACATTCAAGCATCCAATAAGCAACATTTGTCGTGACCTGATATCTGCATTCAATTCGCTGTAGCGTCACACGGTACCGTCAAAGCATCATAGCCATCGCCTTCCCCCCACTGCGAGCCTTGAACTTTAGTGACATTGTAACGTGCCTCACTCACTTTGCTACTGTTTGTCGTAATAACTATAATCACGCGTCTTTGAGTAGCGAAGGAACACAGTTGCGCTCTCTGCGAGGCAGTTCAAGGTGGTGACATGTCGTGACCGGGCGTGAAGTCAAGCTCATCAGTCGAGAACCAGTCTCCGAGGCGTCATCGTCTCCAGTGCTTAGTGAGACGTCGAGTATGATGGACGATGACTGTTGAACTAGGATAGGCTAGGCTCTTTGAGATCCACTGGGAGATGCGTTCGTCGATCGAATACCATATCTGCTATCATATCCTCCATGCGCTCGTTATATTCCCCTTCTCCTCACCCCCGCCCGTCCGCATCATGAGTATCCCCACCCATTCTTTCCAACTAGTAACTCTCTGCCGAATCCTATCCACCTACGTAAATCCCGTCTCCTCTCGCCTGTGCTCTACTGCCACTACTGCTCTATGATAGTACCTTCTCTCCATCATCTCTAGCCACTGCATGAACTCTTCAGGAATCTTGTATGCCGCTGTGATGTGCTTGCGGCGCTCGGGCCACGGGATGCATCCCGAGCGGGGCGAGGGGCCAGCGGGTTTCTTTGATGATTTGAAGAGCAATATTGGGAGGGATAGGATGGAGGCGATGATGGACATTGGCCGGCTGACGAGTTTGATGTGTCGGTCAAGGCGGTTGTAAGGGAGTTTGTAGAGTATCTGAAATTGCCGGGGTTCGTGGGCCCTAATGGGCATAACTTCCATAGCCGGTAATGTCATGGGGAAGGTGTTGTGGTGTCTCCGGAACTCTGGTGAAACATATGACTGCGCAGTGTAGTGCTTCGTCGGGACCCTTATGATGATGTTGTACTGTGCTGGCCGGTAATAAACGAAGGCAGGACCACGGAGAAGACCTCACAGTTGAGAGGCGGGACGGTCTAGCATGAGCCGTCGTAGCAGGTCGTCAGGAATTGATATAGTAGACTCTTCGCGACTTTTCCTGTCCATAATTACGCACGACAAGCCGCGTCAACCATTGCCCAGTCATGCCATACAGTGCTTACTCTTGACTTCCCGTGTCACATAATGACGCAACCCCAACACCACCACATTCTACCTCCATTCCCCGCGGTCCCATCGAACTCCATGTCCGGGTAGAGGTGTAGGACTTGCTCTCTGTATTCTTCTACTTCGCGTCTCCAAGGGTTTTTGATGAAGCCATCCTCGGAACCTGAGGTTATATGCAGCGAGACCGTGGAACTACCGTCCATAATCATTCGATACTTGCGAGCTTCTTCGCGCTCTCGAAGGTCACCACGGCTACGACGCTGCATTTCGAGGTTGTCGTAGGAGCCCCAAGGTGGCGGGCGCGGGCCCAATTGCGCCTCAGTGAAGCTATTGAATGATTCTGTTTGGCTTTTCAGGTTGTAGTAGTCATGACAGTCCGTCTGGCCGTGGCTTTCGCTCGATGCCAGTCTCTGCAGAGACTCGGACAACTGTCGGCGAGCCGGTACCCGAGGAGGACTGGGCGAATGTGGCGAAGGTCGTTGTCCAAATTGGTACCTCAGCTTAGTGTCTTTCGGCTGTGTTCTGCGGTGCGCACGTCGATCATCTTCCAGATCTAAGAACAAACCGCGAGGAGTGTACAACTCAACTGATGATGGGAATTGCGCGTGCTCATTGATTAGCCCGCCTGGCTTGTGCTTTGTGCTGGCGACTCGACATAAAGCATCATTGTTGGGCACCATGACGCCACGGTGTTGACTCTCTGCTTCTGGGGTGACGCTACGGCTATGAGAACCCGAAAGCGGTACAGTATCTGCTGGTATCGTTGCAGATCTTGGCGAGATTTCTCCGCTATGGTGTGCTGGCACAACAGGCCGCCTTGTCGGAATGCCCCAGACAGTCCAGGTCAATCTCGGCCGTGACTGTGTCGCTTCCGTTAAGACCTCTTCATTACTGATTGGCCGCTTTAATGAAAGAATTTCAGGCTGAACAAGATTGTTCTCGACCGGAATTTCTGCGGGTAGCGGCGGCAGTGGATGTCTGTCCATGTATGCCTCGTTCTCATGCTGTAGGACTGGCTTTCGTGGAATTGGTTGTGATGTTGGTACGTGGATCTGCCGTATTGGTTGCATCCGCGAATGTGATGGTGTTCGGTTGTACACAGGTGTTTGACTGCCCGCTAGTGGGTGGCTTCCGCGTGGAGTGACAGCTTGTGCGATGTGATTGTCAATTCCCAACTCTGAGTGACGTGAAGTTGGACTCTCATTCGTCGAAAATCGTTGTTCATAGCATTGATTTTTCCGTTTGGATAATGTCGCCAGATCCTCTTGGTACTCGGTGCTTGTCGCCGGTGGTTGCGTGACGTTAGTCTGTCGTTCCGTGTCGGGCTCGACATCGCGCTTTTCGATGAGAGAAGACTGTATGTGCAAAGGGCCCGGGGTAAGCGTGTCTGGACTGGAAGGTCGCGACGAAACCTCTGTCGCGCAGTATGCTTGATATCGACTCCGGATGTTGGTGCTCAGTAGAGGTGCTACTCCGCTATTTGATTCGAGTCGATCCTCCACAGGCCATGAAGAATCCGCGTTCATGACTGCGTGCGCGGACGTGAGATTCACAAATCGGAGCAGGGTGAATTCGTAACTCGTAGACCGATTGTCATGGAAGAGACGGTTGTGGTAAATTGGGGTAGCTCATGATCGGTGATGCGGAGGTGAAGGAGACTGTTTATGTTTGATCAGAGCCTTCGCGATACGATTGCGTGTTACGGGGGGATCGTGATACGACTCGCGCCCAGAGTGAGGTCATAGCAAACGAGGCTAGGCCATTGTCTCGGTTTCAGCCGATGGATGAAAGTGTTCCTGTTCATAGCCCAGCTGTCGCATAGAAATCATGTACACCCTTCCGTAGGCCTTGCTCGAAAAGCCACGTGAAGCCTCCTCTATATCCGCTTTCCCTGATTCTCTTTAGCACCCACATCTCGAGCATCCCAATCCTATCCCCCTGCGTATCCCGCCCCTCAAAGAATGCAAACGCGTCCTGATATCCCACTTTCCATCCAAATTCATATTTGTCATGTTCGTAATTGCCCTTGGGATCTGCACGACTCCAGTAGCCCACATGCTGCTCCAGTGATTGGCGCATGCGGCCATCTCTTTCATGAATCGCTCTTTGCAAAATCGATATGCGATCTTGTTGAGAAAGTGTTGCGTGTTTAGGTGGTACGATACTTCCGGCGTCGCTCTGAGCCTTGAAGCCCCATTCGCCTCCAGGCATCCAGTCCATTTTCCAGGTCCAGAAGAAGCTCCCACCCGCGCGTTCCTGGTATCGCTTACTTTGCGCCTGACCAAAATTCTGCACACATTCCTCCTTGGACGTACCATTGCACTTTCCCCACGAGTCTTCAGTCAATACGCATGAATACTCGCCAACGATCACCTGCGATGCGCCACGATCGATGACGGACCCATCCTTGCCATCAAGGGGTTTCAATTTAGTCGTGACTTCGCTTGTGATTTCTTGTGGCGACTTCTTCTTGTCATCTTCTGTGAATGCCCAGTAGTAGTGTGTGTCGACGACAACTGGCGCTGTCGGTTGCTGAATGTTCACCGCGTTCCTGCGAAGAGAGTAATCGATGGCCTTGGTGAGATTCCACCCATCGGAGATAATGATGGGTATGGACGAATCAATGGACGAAATCGCCGCGATACATTCGTCATACCATTCATACATGCCTGGCGCGTCCCACTCCGCCTCGTTCGCAAGCTGTATACCAGCGATGTCAGATCCGGTCTGGGCATCGCGAGCAAGAAATTGACAGCACCGGACGCCCAGCGCCCGGTTCGAGGTTGAATTCCAGAATTCAGCGCGGCCGCTGTTCGTACCAGAATGTTCCTGCCCATTCGCGCCTCCTGGAAGCGCGTGCAGATCCACTAGCACGCCGATGGATTGCGCTCGCAAACGTGCGATCAGGTTGCGAATACTGTGCCAAGCTCCGTTATATACCTGCGCATAAGGCTCAAAAGGTGTGCCACGAGTGAAGTCCGAACCTGGCAGGTCAAAATAGCCGATGGGCAAGCGGATAGTGGTACACTTCGCTTCGCTTCGTAGCCACTGGATGTCTTCATCTGTCACAGCGTTGGCCCAGTGATCTTCAAACTTGCGCTGTGTCGCATCCATGCCAATTTTCTCAACCCACGCCGTTACAGCGGCGAGCTCACTCGATCCCTCAGCGCCATCTAGAAAGCGAGAGGGCTGGAGCCAGCGTTCGATGACATAGATGGACCCGAGGTTGGTGCCATGATGATAGCGATAACGTAAGATGTCCAGAGGGGTTGGATCTCGAATGTGACTTGACTCTTGCTGGCCTGCAGTGAAGTCGCCAGGTTGATGTTGGGGCTGCGATCCCGGGTAAGCGGCATTAGAGTCACGCTGTTGAGTAACGCCCCTCAAGTCTACTTTTGCTCTTTGAAGGAAGCCCTTCATGTGTGCTAGGCTGCAGAGTGTTAGGAAATGGATCAAGAACCCCATAGCTACTAGAAATGCACGAATCGGGCCTCTATAGAGAACTTACGTGGCAGCAAGGCGGCCTCTTAAATTAAAACGGGAAGTGCAGAGCGACTCTGTGATGCGAGGAAGCCTTCACGTGCTGATTGGAATGTCCAGAATTTGAGACAGAAGTGCAGCGTCTTCAAGCATGGAGAAGCCGCGCACATGCGCGTACCCACCTAGGCAAGCGCGTGCACTGCAGCGATGACGTATGGCAAGATATGCTCAACATTCTCTCTAGCATCCTCACCCATCAATAGTAGAGCAGCCAGATGGATGAGCCGCACCAGCGGAATCCGCATGCTGAAGAGCGTGCTCCAGGCGGTAAGTCATCTTCGAAGTCGTGAAGTCCCTGTTGTGCTTGTAGTGCCTGATCCCGACAGAATGTGTGATTCTCCTGGCAACCGATGATACAACAGCAACACACAAAGACTGGGCTGCGAGTAAGACATGATTCATCGCGCTGGCATGTGAATGTGCTGTGTAGGAGAAAGGAGAATTGGACGATGGGATGGCGCGTTGGCGGGCCGGGGAGGCTGACAAGCGAGACCCTGAGCGACCCCACCAATCGTCGCGCGCGCGGTGGTCGTAGCTTCCCGTCCCAGGTGCGACTTCCCCAACCTCAGTCGCGACTTCGACCACAACAACATTCGGGCACCAATCTTAGCCTTGTGATTCTAATCATTTCAAGACACCGGGCGACACACATTCTTCCATTTCATTCTTGCTGGCCCGCCAACAAGCATTGCTGCTTCATCCCGCGCGCAGTTCGTCCCGTCTCAACGCGTCTCAGAGGCCGATCAAGCGCAGCGACAACAAGCGCCACAACAGCTCACAGCAAGAACATGGCGACTCAGCACAGCCTCCACAATACACCCTCAAGACGCGCATTGGGAGATCTGACACCGAATTGCATCCACTCGCCAACGACGCAAACCAGGAATGCTGATCCGTCTGAAGCTATACGGCCCCGAAGCCCGCTGAAGAAGGTCACGTCGCACATTCCCTCCGTCTTCGCAGACAAGGAGAACCTGCTGGCTCCCAACGCGTTGCCACAAGGCAAAAAACGGGGCATCGAAGAGGTGGAAGACGTGGAGAGGCCGGGTTACGCGAAGATGCTTGCTGGTGGACGCGACGAGAGCTTGTGGGACTCGGGCATGCGCCTTACCGCGACTGCCATACAGCGGCACACGGTACACTGCATACGGAGCTTAACGCATCCCCAGTCCACTGACACCAAGTAGGAGAACAACCCTGTTGGCCTTGCAGACCCAGGCTCGCCTACCGAGCGCAACACGCCTACACCCGAACCCGAACCCATGCAAGACTCCCAGAAGAGCAACCAATCCTTCTCCGATCTTCTGAACTACGAACTATGCGCCAGCCAAAAGACCGACCATGCACCGCCAGAACCGGCACCCACATCCGCGCCTACGTCAGTGCCTGTCGACGACAGAAAGAAGTCACGAGCCGAACTGCTTCGCACGCGTCTCAAGTTTGGTCTGTACAAGGTCAAGACCAATCAAGCCAGCAAAAGCGCCATGGACATCATCTCCACATTTGAAGCCGCTGCCTCGTCAGACGCGTTCGCGTCCAGTTCGACAGCCATGACGTCGTCTGCCGAGTCTCTTCCTGCACACAGACTACCAGATATCACAATATCTTCGCCACGGCGCGACCCAGTCTTTGTGAAGGCGAATCTTGATCCTTTTCGCCCCATCGGCAAGCTAGGGCAGCCACCGGTGCAGTTCGACATACCGAAGGATGGCACGCAGGTCTCGTCGCGGATGCTTCAGAGCTATGAGCTATCTTCTTCACCGCCAGGACCAGTCCTGCCGCAGTCGATATCGCCCGAACAGCTGATGTCACCGGTCAAACAACAGCAGCGACTGGGAGAGCACGACGATGCTGACATCGAGGAAGGCGCGGCTGCCGCACATCGGAGGCTGCAGCGTCTGAACGACCAGAGCTACTACGCGGGCGACCTTACGAGCAGCGCTGTTAAGGGCAATGCTGCTGTCGGATTGCTGGAGCTGATGCATAGCCGGAGATGACAGTACCTGCAGGCATATACTGTCTTTCAATGTCTCGCTATGATGAGTGCTCTCCAAAGAGCTTATGGTATTACGAGGAGCATGTACATGCATACCAACAATGATGATTTTACACTTTCAATCTAGAGACACGTGCACACGTCAGATTCCGAACATGTGACCATGACTTTACCCATCACTCAACCCAACCTAGACAAGGCAGCACGGCACTCGATGCAGGACGCAGCGGCAGCGGCAAACATAGTATGCCTCCGATGCGCGAACCCCACCGACACCACGTAGGAGGCTGCTGAACCTTCCAATCCCAATTCACCCGTGTTGAAAGGCGGTCATGAGGTGAGGCCTAAGGTACGTAAGACGCGTCCGGGACGGTGAGCTGACCTTGCATTTGTAACTGCCTTGACAAGTGTACGAGCATCACCCTCACCACAGCATCTACCTCGCGAAAGCACACATGTTGAGAAACTCCCCAGTACGCCATCCTTCCCCGTATTTCCAAGTCCACAAAACCAACACGGGCTGCAGCATCTTGCGTCCGAATCTACACTTCTAATAGTGCGCCGAAACATCCTACAGGATTTAAGAATGTACACTCTTTCCGAAGCATGAGCTGTGAGCATCCACACAACTCCCTGACCCATGCTTCCCACCCCTCCATCCCGCAAACAGTAAGCCGCCGCGCTTTCGTCCCCTCGACCCACTCGTCACACACCCGTCCCACGGAACTTGCTCAAACAGGGTCCCGTGCAGGCCCGTCAACTTGCTCGTAAATTGCAATTCGCTCGAGCGAGTCGTGGTGCGGCTACCAGCGCGTCAACAGCCGGCTTTTCGATCCAGGAGGTAGTATCGAAACCGTCCGTAGGGTAGGTAGTCCTGCATGCGGTGCGGTGCGGTTTGTCACCGGGCGGCGGGCAGGGCAGGGCAGATAAAGAGCCCCGCGTCTGCCCCTCTATTGTTGCTTTCTTGTTTCTACTCCAGCACACGAAACGAGCAACACCAGATCCTATCAGATACCTATTTCCACGCTCTCTACAGTACATTTACGACAGTACAAAGCGGGCATATACAGAAGGAACGCGAAAATGCCCGGCTGCGGAAACTCGAGCTGTGATTGCGGCGGCACTTGCGAGTGTGCGCAGGGAAGCTGCACGTGCGGAAAATGTACGCTTACTTCTTGCACTTTGTCGGCGTCGTGCTCAGCGGAAAGGGAAAGGGAAATGCATGTATGCTAACGAACGAGGACAGAAATTGTAATCCGCGGGAGGGGGAAGAATAACGCTCCTTTACGAAGCGACGACGAGTTTCATGTTCGATTCGCAACGCTGTCCTTAACAAACGCACGCACAAGCCGAACGACAATAACCTCTTTCGATGGAAACATTCATTTCGCACAACTTGTACTTGCATGGCACGGAGACACGACAGGCAAAAATGGGGGACACGGCGCGTAGTAGCAGCAATGGAAACGTGAAATGAAATGACCTGCGCAGTCAACGTGCATTTGCGTATCTGCGATATCGAATTCGTGAGAGCTGGAGCTTTACAGGTAGTGACATCTTACAGCACGGCCTTGTTCCCCATGTTATCCAGATCGATGACCTCTTCTTCGATTTCCATCTCAGGGACATGTTTCGCCTTGGTGTTCTTGCTTCCGCTCTTGCTGCTGACGCTGCCGCGCTTGCCGTCCTTGGCACTGCCTTCATCTTGGTCGTCGTCGCCGAACAAAAAGCCCTTGCCTTTCATGCGCCGTTTCTCGTCGGACGAGAAGGTCGAGTGTGCTGTGCCTGATGCGAAGTTTGACGATGCCGAGTCCTCACCGAGCATCCAGGAGAAGTTGGACGACGTGAGTTGTGGTCTTGATCGAGGCGACAGGTGTGCGGACGGTTGCAGGCGTGTTTGGCTGGCTGGAATGGGTGGTGATGTTGGGCGCGTGCTTGGTGCGGATGCTTGTATTGAGTCCTTGGGCGCGGCGGAGTTGAGTTCGGTCGGAGGGTGGATTGTCACGGGCGGCGCGCTCGATGTGCGCACAGGCGGTATAGGTGGTTGCAACTCGGGCGACACTACGCTCTCTACTACTTTTGTGCTTGCTGCTTGCTCTGTCGATTCTTCCACGGGCAGTGGGATGGTAGAGTCCTCCAGGTAGACCTGAACAAATTGCACCTTTGCAATCGCGAGGCTGAGTGCCTCCAATGCTTCCTTTCCTTTCTTATCGTCCGTTCTCGTGCTTTGCTCTTCGTTGCGCTCCCTGTGATGCTCCCATAATTCGCCCACAGCACTCTCCAGCATATTTGCTAAGTTTCTGTTCCTCTTCTCAAGTCCTTCAATCTTCCTTAATGCATTGCCAGAAGTCGCTCGCTCTAGTCCTGGTCGCATAGTCCCTGCTGCCGTGACAACCTGTGCAGGCTTCCGGAACTCTCGGGCTCCTGCTCTTGGCACTGACTGAACTGGGCTCGCGGCCGACTGATAGGCTTCTACATTCTTCTTGACTTCCCCAACAGCCTCACGAATGGCCTTACCCACACCCCATTGTGAACCCCTCTCAAATACATTCTTGGCCGCGCCCTGTAGGAGAGCTTCTATGCCTGCCCCTTGCTGGCCCACAAAGCTTTTGGGGGAGCCCAGGCTGCGTCTATTCCTACCTGAGGTGAATGATGGGGATGGCGACGGTTCTCGAATGATGGGTGATGCTTCGAGCTCAATTGTTGGTGCTTGCTTTCCGTACCGCGAGATAATCTCAGCCCCACCATGTGGCGTTAGATGGTCGCGGAGGTACAGCGCATCCTTGATAAATGTGTATGCAGGTACTTCTGGCTCAGGGTACCGCAAGAGCAAAGAGAAAGCCTCGTTAGTGTCGGCTGCGACCAGGTCCCACCGAATTCGCAGAAGCATGGCTATCGATATCATGTCGACCAATTCCAAACTCGAGTCAATGGCAAAGAGTGCATCCCACATGTCAAACACAGCATCTAGGGAGAACTCCCGTCCAAACAGAAGACGTATCCAGCGCCTGTATCGTATGAGTGAGGTCATCGAGAAGTCGGGGGCACATACAGAAGAAAGATCTGTGGAACGATCTCAAGCTTCAGCAGGTGAGCAGCAAGCTCAGGATCGGCCTTTGGCAGATACTTCTCGAATATCCTCGAGCTTCGTGCAAGCATGGGGGTGTCCTTCGTTACTGACCCAGTCTCGGCAGGCGCATAGAATGACTGGGCGGTCTGCATGATCAGCGAGAACAGTGTATGCGAGTCGTGCTCAATGTAGCTCGAGTCCAGCATGTCGGCAAGCAGCTGATCTCCGGAACCCTCTTCGCCAGACGACGCATTGATGGCATCTCGTTCCACGACCCAGAGCAGAGGCGCCAGAATCTCGTGCATTCCCTGCCGATAGCCAATGCCCGGATGCATCTTGCACCACACAAACAGTATGTCCAGCATCATGTCCTGCGTTCCGGGCTGCCGAAAGTAAACGTTGTCGGGCATGCATCGCTCGATGTCTTGGAAGATTTCAGCGCGGAGGCTTTCATCGGCTCGGAGAGCTACCCATGGGGACTTTCACGGCTTAGTACTGGTCAACGTCTGGTATGTTCAGAGAGGCGCAGCCAGTGGAAAATAATGTACCTCGTCATTTTCAGACAATGGGTCGACGGACGATTCGAACTCATCGGGGTGCCGAATAGCACGGAGATAGTGTGTGCGGAGTGACTCGTAGGACTTGCGCGAGTTTGCCAGGTGTGTTGGCCATGATGATCGGTCGAGGGTTTTGAAGACGAGGAAAATCTGGCTCCGATAAGCTCAGTCTCGAAAAAGAAGGTACGACAGGCGCACCTTCCAGCATACAGACCGAAGTCCTGCAGTGATCTGTGGCTCTTTGTGTGCGGATACGTGAATCTTGAGATCGGTCAAGGAGTGGAAGTCATCGAGTTGGCGCCAGTGCTTCCTGGTGGATGTTAGTGCGAGGATGTGCAATTGAGCGTGCGGGCAACATACTCGGCTTCAATTACTGATCGCATCACGATGTCAAGAAGAGGGGCAATTCAGCGCGGATTGTGGTCAGAAAGTACCTTGATGGTGGCTCGAGCTATCACGGTGCTGCGCGCAACAGCGGCAACGCGACGTGGGGTAGCTCACGGGCCTAAGATGCACCGAGGCAACTCACGTGGGAGGCCTTCCAGTCAGACTTTTGCGACTACGTGGCCTCACTGGGACTCGCAAACACTTCACCAAGACCAGCAACCCTCGACCTATTCAATTTTAAGCAGACAGAAAAGCAATGACATTGGGTGTGGCCCTGCTTGCATTGTTGACCTTCCACGGCGTTGTTTAGTGCATGATGCTCGGCAAGTGGACATGGTTCAGGCATCAGGAAAGCAAGGGCGATCCGAGCATCGCGTTTCGATTCAGTTTCAATATTGCCAAATTTGACCACCACCTCAAAGCTCAACGGGCCTGAAAATAGCCAGCCCTGTCTTTCACTAGGTCCACTGGCGATGTGATGCCACGGGATCGCGCTATTGATGCATCAGCTCATCGGGACGCCCTGCCCCTCGAGTGGATCGGTTCTAACGCATTCAACCGGAGCGACAAACATGAGATGCTTGAGACCTCGGGAGATTGAACGGCATCGGCACCGTGCGGTGGTGAGTTCGAAGTGGCTCAGCGTGTCTTGTGAAGATGCCACTTGGCTACCAAGAATGCGGGCTTGGGGTTTCTTCAGTCTCTACCAGCAGGCACAGCATTCCGCTGGCCCTCCAACTGCATTCTGTTCATAAGACCAGGAGTGATAATGTCTTGCCGGAAACGCTCCTGCTGAAGCAGCTCTAGCGCGCGGAGCGTCGGCCCAGGGTGACTGCACGCACAGCATCAGTAAGCACGTCCGCGAGTGACTTGCAGCAATGCGGTGTGCTCACTGTAAAAATCTGATATACTTGGGCTCCTTGAAGTACTGCAGGTAGTCGAGATAGGCGACAAACTCGGGCTTGTCAAAGTACTTCTGCGTCGCGAGGTAATTGAGATAGACGGGATTTGCAAGGCATTGGACAAACTAGGAGCGTGTTAACATGATGAAACAGATAGGGGCAATGACGTCGTCCAGGATTGTACGGACCTCGAGTTCGATCTCAAAGCGCGTGTAACCACCGAGGAGCGGCACGTCAGTGTTCGGCTTGGAGGTCATGCTGGTGCGAATATTTGGTGAGGCTTGTTGACACGCTTGGGCCTTCCGCGATCAAGCTGAGGCTCTGGATAATGAATTCAGGGTCTTCCCCGCAATTGTGAAAGTCGGCAGCTATTCCGGATGGGGGCTTTCCAAGGCGAGTCGGCACAAGCACGAGGATCGTGCGCTGCAGCGGTGAGAGCAGGGACCACAGCGCTGGATTGATGAGTTTTGATGAAGCCAGTACTCTCAAGTATGCAGTGGAGAGTGGGAGTGTGGTGACGACTTGGGGCGGTGCAGCCGGAAAAGGTGCGAGCCATGGAACAATGAGGCCCGGCTGGCTAGAGTACCAAAGGGCCGCGAGGGACAAGTTCGCATCCCCTGCGTCCGCCGCAGAATGGGCGATGCCTATGTTCCTAAACCCCACAGCGCCGTGCATTCGACAGGCATCTTCATTTCTCGTGCCGACTTTCTCTTACGAAATGCGGCCTGGCGGTCTCTAGCCTTGCTCCTGCTCGTGACCGCGCTCGAATCATAGGCGGTGCCACAGAAACACGAGGTCAGCTCTCCCCAAGTGCCTGAGCCGCGCCTGCGTCTCCTGGCCGTCGGCGTGCCACTATTAGTTGACCTCCTGCCCATCGCCGGCCAGCCCTTTGCTGCCTTTCCCATCCCTCGTCGCCATCAGAAACGGTGCTTTGTTCTGCAATTTCTAGACGCTGCATACCTAGATACAGGGTACACTAAGAGCCTCCAAAGCGGCCGTTGTGTGCCCGCGCCCGCCGTCGTCCCGGGCTCCATCTCCACCTGCGAAACAGCAGCATCAGTATCGCCCAGTCTTAATTGCCACCACTTTCGCATTCGTACTGCCCACCGCGGGCGACTGTGCAGGAACCGGATTTAAGAGGGTCGTCACGGTCCCTCACGCGTCACCAGCGAGCAATTGTGCAGCACTGGCTTGCAGTCCCCTGGCAAATCAGAGCCTGATTGGGCACGAAAGCAGGGTTGCAAGCAGCAGCGGCATCATGTTCGCGGAACCGTCAATGCCAGGTAAGGCCCAATCGTCGCTTGTTTCACGGTGCGTTGGCGCTGTGACGAAACAGGAGCTGATAGCCATTTCTTATCAACAGAGAGGCGTCCGTCGCCGGGGCTCTCGCTCAACCTCTCCTCCAACAACCCATTCCGCAACCGCGCAGCCTCACCCGCGCAGCCCTCGCCCGCCTTCCACTCGCCTACCAGCCAGCAGCGCTCCAGCTCTGGCAGCAGGCCCATGTCGCGCAATCCGTTCCTGTCGACGTTTGAGGCCGAGTTCAACAAGGAGGCCAAGCGCACCGACCTCATTGACATGTCCGCCGACCTGAAGGACTCGCCCAAGAAGGCCACCTTTGGCACCGCCACCGAGGAGCTCTTTGTACGTCCATTCCCTGCAGCTTGAGTGACGGCCGCCGGCAGCACGTCGCACAGCCTGCACACAATCAAAATCTGCGCGTCTCCCAGCCATTGACGTGCTTGCATGGCACATTTCGCACATTTCGCGCGCCAGTTTGCTGACTATCCTGCTCTACTGCAGAAAAACCTCACCATTGAGGATGAGGACAAGGAGAAGAGACGCGCGCCACCAGCGCGGCCTGCACCCCATCGAAGCGCGACCGACACCCGGCACCGCCCTTCGCGCTCGGATGAGGAGGAGCGCGACAGGATGCGCGGCGCGCCCCGTGGACCGCCTCGACCGCGCGGACCACCAGGACCGCGCCCGCCCCAGCGAAGCAGCCCCGAGCGCCGCGAGCATCGGCGCCTGCGACGCAACTCCGAGTCGTCTATCATCGACAAGGGCTCGCTAGACCCGAACGAGGAGCGAAGGCGTAGGGAGCGCCGCAGGGAGCGCGACGAACGCGCCAAGGACGGCAAGTCGACCACGAGGCGGGTACGCAGGCCGCAGGGCCTTGACCTGATCGACAAGCTGGACGTGACCGGCATTTATGGCCCGAGCATGATCCACCACGATGGGCCCTACGACGCCGTGCAGCCGCACCGCAATCGCAAGAAGGACCAGCGTGCGCCAATGGAGGCCTTCCCTGTAGGCTCAGCCAACAACTCGCTTGGCGGCTCCGGACCTCTCAACTCCAAGATCGATCTCGACAGGATTCACGGCAGGGGCGCAGAGGGTTTCACCGACTATGGAAGCTCCGAGGCCGAGTGGAAGAAGCCGCGACCTGAGACGGAGTTCAGCGTCAAGGGCCGCGCCGACATCGTCCATGGAGAGCAGACACATGGTCTGGGAACATCTACGTTCCTGGAGGGCGCTCCTGCTTCACGCAAGGCCATTCAACAGGAAACAGAGGCTCAAAGAGCAGCTATGGTAGATGGAGGCGGCCTGGGCCGTAAGAAGTCCATCGCCCAGCGATTCCGCGGCATTTCGCAGCCACGACGATTTGGGCCCGACGGTGCTCGCATCACCTCTCCAGAAGCTCGCTACGGGCCTACAAGTCCTAACGGTCCTTATAGTGCAGGAGCGATCTCGGAGACCAAGGGGACTGAGCGAAACCCGTTCTTCGACGAATACAATCAAGCCTACGATGCAAAGGGTGCGTCCATCAACGCCACTGAGACTAGTCAAGGTCCCTCATCACCCGGTCGCAACGCGCTGCACCGGGCTGTCACCTCGGATAGCATTGGGTCGCCACCACCCGCCAATGGCGATTCAAAGCCCAGCGGAGGCTTTCTCAACCGAGTGAAGTCTCTGAAAGGCGGGCGAAGACGTCCCGCTTGAGTGCTGCAAATTCATCCAGGCAGCCTCAATAACACCTCGCAAGTACGTCTGCGACCCATCCAGCCCATACTATCGCGTCGAAAGTGACCCGATACCCTCTTGTCAAACACCACGCCCATCGAGGGAACCGTCTCATATATCTTGGCGTTCGGAGTAATCGGCCATTGGCATTGGTATTGTAGGCAGAAAGTCTGGATACTACTCCTCGTGTACATTGGGCAAGGCTTTCCAAAAGGCACATTAGGATTTTCATTGCATTGGAACTGTTTAATCGCGACACTCAGTGCTCCGAGCGACGCGCTCCTCCGAGGGTAGCAAGCGTTGGTGATAGAGAAGCGAGTTGCTGAATTGGAAAATTGGAATTTAGAATCCCGTGTGCATGAATCGTGATTGACTTGCTCCTCATATGGGGTGTGAATGGTTCTAGTTTGAGCTGCTGGTGACAGCTGGGTGCGTCGACACGCGCTGCCAGGAGATTGCACAGCGTGTCTGTCCTCGAATCATCCTAACTTGTCTATGAAGGCTGCAAACTACAAGCAAGGGTAAACAAGCCTCGGTCAAGCCTAAGCTCAGTTCCGTCCATCTAACATTGACGATGGACTGGCGTCAAAGCCTACGGTAAAGCAGCATCCACATGATCCGTCCCTGAATCTCAACTGACGTCCATGAATCGTACCTGCCGCTCCACACCCACCACTCAACCCCACATTTCCCACGATCTGCGCTTTATTCACCTTCGTCCCTTCCCTGTTCGTCGGACTCCGAAGCCGTACCTTGACGCGCATCCTCGTCCACACCACTCACAACGCACAACAAAAGCAACGCACCACAACTCACAATCCGCCGAAAGCCAAGCCACCGTGTTCGAACCTTCTCCACGAGCGTCCGTCCGGGAGATTTATCATAGCGCCAATCTACCAGCGCCACCATCTGCATTGCTGAGCAAAAGGAAAAGTGCGCTCCGAGTGCTTTCCGAGCTGCATGCGCAGGCGCGAGAGCGCCACGTCAAAGCTTCAGCACTCAGCAACAAGGCGAGTGCAAGCTAAGGCACGGGCAAATGAGTGCGGTGGGAGTGAGGCCTGCGGAGGCGCTGCTTGCGAGCTCGCTTGTGCGGGAGGAGGAGTTGGATGAACTGATAGAGGAGATTTGTGGTTTGGGGAAGAGAAAGGGGATGGGGAGGGGTGGTGAGGAGGGTATGGGGAGATTGGGCACGGGTGTGAAGAGCGTGGATGATGCGCTGGATGGGGGGTTGGTTGGGGGACGAGTGGTGGGAATATGGGGGGAGAGCGGTGGAGCGGGGATGGAGGTCAGTATCAAGGCGCGATGGGAGAGTGCGTGGCTGATGAATGTAGGTTTGTCGAGCATTACTTGTCGACTCGTTGCTGAAGTATCCGGATTCGACGGCTGCGGTTGTGGACACGACGGGGAATTTCGATGTCTTGAAGCTATACAGCCTCATCTTGTCTAGACTTCAGAAGGACGCAGATGTCTTGGATTCGGTGCGAGTGGCCGCTGGGTGCGGTTTAGAGTGTAAGGTCGAGGATGTTGCGGCGAACATACTGGATCATGTCAAGATGATGCAGGTGTTCGACTTCGTGGGTGTGAAGGAGGCGATTGGAGAAATTAGAGATGATCTCGAGGGACGAAAGGCTCCAAAGAGCAAGAAGGAGGATGGACGACCCGAGACCAAGACGAACGCAACCCCTCCTCCGCCAGAGCCGGAAGAAGAGCCCCAACCAGTCCAAAAGAGAACAGTCGTCCAAGACAGCGAAGACGAGGCTGACGATGAAGAAATGCTCTTCGACACCTCAACACCACCACGCCCCGCGCCGGAATCCAACCTCGCAGTCCCAGATCCACATACCCCTCAGCAACCAGACCTCCAAGGCCCCCAATCCCCAAACAACCCATCCCTCATCCTCATCGACAACCTCACCCAAGTCCTCACCCCACTCCTCAAAAAAGACTACATCCACGCCAACGCCCTTACATCCCCCTTCCTGCACACCCTCAGCCACCTGACACGCACACACAACCTGCACACCATCCTCCTCAACCCGGCGACACCGCCGCGCCCGACGTCGCCATCGCGCCCAACAGCGCCGCAGGAGCACAGGAAACCAGATCCGCCGCCGCCGCCGAGTATCTTCGCGAGTAACAGTCTGGTTCCGAGTCTGGTGGCGGTGATGGGGAGGTATGTGGATACGGGGATTCTGGTGGGAAACTTGCCGAGGAGGAAGATGGATGCGCGGATTTATTATCGGGAGCTGGAGGCGCGAGGGGCCGGGGCCGGGAGTGGGGTGACGAAGTTGAGAGGGGTGGAGATGGTGGGCGTGGTGGAGGTGTTGTGGGATCGGTGGGAGGGTCGGGTTGGTGCGTGGGGAGTGTTTGGGGAGGGGGACATGGGGATGAGAGATGTGTGAGGGTGGATGATAAGATGATTGATGCATGTGTTATGATATGATACCCAAGCTAGACTTTCACTTCGTCGTCAAGACCGAATTCGCCATCACCGGTGTTTTTCACCCAGCCTTGTAGACCTGCGTTCTTCACGTCCTGCTTGACCTTCTTCCGTGCCGCGAACGCTGCATTCTCTTTGACGTCTTCATATCTCCGCTTCCCCAACACGTTCGCTAGCATGGGCACACTGACCGCCCCAGCAACCTGCACTGCAGTTTTCCACATACTCCTTCGACACATCGCACTCGCGCCTCTAGGATCGAATTGTTTGCGACCTTGCAGAACGCCGCCGATCAGAGTCTCTTGCCACGACGGCGTCCATACAGCACTGAGATTGCTTGGTACAGCTTTTTGAGTAGGTAGGACAGCTCGACGGGACCATGTGAATTCTCTTGTGGTAGGCGTGATGATAAAGGGACGCCATGAGTAGCCTCCTTTCCAACCTGCGATGGTGTCCTCTGAGAGACCCTTCAAGCGGCCTGTGCGTGTGAAGGCACGTTCGCATGCCGCTGGGACATATTGCGAACTAGGAAGGATGAGGGAGTGAATATACGCGTTCCGTGGGGAGACTAGGGCTGAAGTGACTGAGGATAGAAGTGACGTTGCTTGTTTGAGAGCAAGTTTGTCTGTGCACGATTTGCTGAGCGTTGGTGGTGCATCTGACCGCGAGGGTTTGCAGCGGACGGCGCCGAGGTGGGAGAAGTTGGCGCGGCCTCGGAGGGCTGATGCCACCGATGATGGTGATTGTTCCCCGCCTTCGATCATATCAGAGGGGAACTCCACTACTGTCGGCGGAACACTGGTCCATGGTGTAGCATCGTCCTGCGCGTCCATGACTAGCTCCATGCTTGCATCTCCGCATGGTGCTTCAGAGCAGTACATGTGGATTTGGACATCTTCTCGGATAGCGAAAGCTTGTTGTTCATGTTCTACCAGTTCTTCAGTCCGACGTAGACGTATCCATTCCGATGGTGAGTCGGGAGGCGTTGACACCAAGAGACACTCATCTAGCAGGAAGCGATTGAACAAACGTATCGCAAGCACTTCAGCATGCCAGTCATGAAGAACGTTGCCATGAGCTAATTGTAACTTGTTCGATGGAAGGCATTTCATGCCAGTCCTGGAAGGATGTTAGCTTGCTGTGCACTGCTCAACCATCCGGATGTACTACTCCGGCAAAATGCTGAGACGGTAGCATATTGGGATTACGAGTCCGATTACGAATGCGGTACATGATGAGGAACAAGCTTACCCTAAGGAGACGCAAGAAAGCTTACCATCTATACTAGATCATGAGCATGAGCCACTAGAGTGCCTGCCGAATGCAATTGGAGCGATTACCCTTCGATAAGACAATGCCGGCAAGAGGCACCCACTCCCTCAGGCCATCGTTGCGGGGTCGAGGTTTGCGCTTCTCTGGAAGCCGGTCAAAGGCGGAGAGGACACAGTCGGCAATGGCATCCGCATCTGCGTTCATGGTGATGGGATACAGATGTGATTCATGGTGGCGTGGTGGTGGATGCTCGGAGGTGCCGGAGCGACTGAAAACGGTTCCCCGCTACGTACCTTCACCCATTCCGGCGGTCGCTGCTACCACTTTATCGCCGCTTCTCAGCACGAGTAAGACGCTGTACTAAATCCTCACCACGCGTTTCTTTCCCTCTTCTTCACCATGCAAGCGTTCGGTGAGCCATGTCCTCGCTGCGGCGGTCCGTCGCCTTCGCGGCACAGCTCACCGTCGTACCAGTTCCCAAGAACCGCCGTGTAAGAAACTACCGCATATTGTGCTAAGGAGCAAGGCTGACATATGTACAGCCAAAGTTTGAGCTACACCTGAGAGTGCGATTCCACCACGTGCAATGCGCGCGCAATTGGCGGACTGAGACTGACATGGTCAGATAATCGACCTCAATAACGTACCACTCGTCAACGGCGCATCCTTCATCAAATGGCACCTCTCACACTCGACTGCGGCCGAGCATCGGGGCCGCACCGACAGCTGCCCCATCCGCGATCACAAAGTCCTCTACAACTATGACATCTCGCTGCCCGTCCGGCTCACTGTCGACAAGAATGGCATGCTGCAAGAGAGCATGTTGGAGCTCGAAGTCATACAAGAATACGCAGGCGCAGGCAGGGGCGAGCGGATAACTCTCGGAAACGTCAAACTGAACCTGGCCGAGTATGTAGAGCAGAGCGACATGGCGCCTGCCGATGGCGATGACCCTGGAGTTACGCGGAGATATCTCATGCAAAACAGCAAGATCAACAGCACGCTGAAGCTGGGCATCTACATGAAGCATATAGAAGGCGACAAGAACTTCATTGCGCCGGCGTTGAAGACAGCGCAGGTGTTTAGCGGCATTGCGGGCATCATGGCTGGAGAGCAGACTGAGCTGGAAGACAATGGATGTATGTATGCACCTTTGTGCAGTTGCTCGCACGCTGATCGCCACAGCCGCACCGTCCCTCACCAGCAAGTCCCGCGAGGCCGGCGAACTGCAAGACATGTACCGCCGCACCCTGGCCGCGTACTGGTCGGCACAGCCTGGGGAGCTCAAGGCCGACGAGTGCATCGAGGACATATTCGCAGGTGGAGACGGCTGGGGCGATCGCGAGAAGCCGTACACATACCAGCGCGGTCAGCCGTTGCGGTATGGTGCGGGCGATAGCAGTGGCTCACCCAGCGAGAATGAGCTGAGGCACCTGCGCACAGGAAGTAGCACGCATCGCAAGTCGCATGAAACGCTGAGACCGTCAGACTCGAGGCCAAAGCCTCCCAGTGTGCGTGGGAGGGGCAGCTTAGAGCAGCAGGCGCACCAGATGAAGGTCGAAGCGGAGAGGAAGAGACAGAGGCCGCATCATGAGGTGGATGAGTTTGATTTGCGGGAGGATCTCTGCAGTTGGCGTCGGCCGATCTGAGGTGTAGACACAATCAAATGAAGGAATATCATCGAAAAGAAATGTTACTGTCGTAAACTGACCGTAACAAGGCTCAATGCTGCCAATTCTAATGATCCCATTGTGACGACGCGCTTCACGTGGTTTCGTGTGGGCGGCAGAAACGGGTAGGGCTGAAGGCGGTCTATGGAAAGTTCGATGCAGCTTTCATCGTACTTCCTCCCGAGACACGACAGTGTCTGCAGACGTCATCCTTGACATTCGATTCCATATGCTCACACCCCGAGCTTCCAACGCATTTGTTTGCATCCGATGTGAGCTCCAGCTAGCGCGACGGCGAGTTCCTTCGGCCACGAGGTACTCCCGCGCGAGCTTTTCTTCATCTGCACGCCGCTGTGATGGCGCTGCGGAGTTGGAGGCTACTTTGCAGGCATCAAATCCGGGACCCAAGATAAGGCGCGAACGGGAACCTCTCGACAGGATAAGAAGAACGAAGGGAAAGACCATTCGAGAGACTTCAGCGCGACTAGGCAACCTCAAGGTTTTGGGGGGGGATGCCGAGATTCTCGTGCTGAGGGAAGTCGAGGAAAACACGCCGAAACCGGCCGAACCAACGCCTGAGCTTGTCGAAAAGCCGGTGGTCCCTGACATTCACGATGCTATACAGCAGGAGAACAGAACCCTCACGTCTGAAGAGGTGCACGCCCGCATCGAAAGCCTACGACCGAAGTTCAGCGGCGACCCCAGCGAGCCACACTATGTCACGCAGAAAACCTTTGTCCGGCTCATACGAAAACTGGTGCAAGGCTTCACGCAACGGCAATTGTCACAATTTTACTCCGTCGCAAAGAATCTTCAGAAGGCCGAGTTGCGTAAGGAAGTCCTAGCTAGTCTTCGAGAAGAGAAAGATACCACACGCCCAACAACACGGACAAACTGGCAGCCAGGGATTACGCCAATGAACAGACGTCTACCAGGAGCCGATGTTTCGATGAGGTCGAAGCGTGCACCCGTCAGCAAGCAGCTGCTTGTAGACCGGATAATGAGGGATGTTTGGAAGCT
>TARA_R110002003_G_scaffold288_16_pt1 | contig 23087 bp, 22 predicted proteins | sample TARA_R110002003 | Tara Oceans TARA_R110002003 (sample SAMEA4396441) | marine metagenome | biome: Westerlies Biome; feature: [SRF] surface water layer (ENVO:00010504); material: water (ENVO:00002006), including particulate matter (ENVO:01000060) such as... | depth 5 m
TTTGTCGTATGGCTGACATATGGCCGTTCACTCACCGGCAACATCTTCTCGAGGCCACGAGTCCAACCTCAACGTTACTCGCCATGAACGTGACTTGCACCGCGCGGACACTGAACCAGTTGAGTCGCAGTATCAAGTGTCTTGGTGATCCATAAGCTGACCTGGGCGTTGCTGACACCAACCACGGTGGCCAATCGTGCGCTGTCATCAGCCGCAGCAACCCGGTCGTGGTAGACGAAACTACGTTCACGCACGAACGGCCCGTACCCTAATCCTTACGCTCTTAGCCTTCAGTGGCTTGGATAGTCGAGTTCGCACGCTACCGCAGTACCTACTGCTAAACTTGGGCCTGTGCAAAAGGAACGGGCAGTCTCATCTCAGCTTTGACGGTCCTAACGGCCCGGTCACACGCTATTACGCTCGCATGGAGTTTAAGGACCTCATAGTGTGGCTTATGATGCGTATTCGTCATGTCTACAATGATTGCCTAACTATGATTTATGTACATCGAGAGTCAACTAAACACCTGCATCAAAGTACGTACGCTGGCTGTATGTTCTACCACCTGACCACCATCACATCGAGTGTTGCCATTGACCTTGCCGCTCCGATGAAGGACGAAGATCCACTTGCCCACCAACGCGTAAAAGATTTGTAGGCGGGCAGCCATATGGTCATCTGCGAACGCGTCAGAATTCGTCCACAAGCTCCCTCCCCTCTATACGAGCTATAGAATCATCGAATATACCCTTGTGACAGATTCTAAACCCAACATGCTCGAGGCGAATTACCACATAACTTACGCTTGGTCTTTATAGAGTGATATCAGTGGTCGCACTCGCTGACCTCAGACTCCACAATGCGCCCAACGTGACCCATCTCGTCAGTTCCTTCTAGATCTCGATCGAAAAGAAGGACGAAGTGGCAAACGCACAAGCACCAACACGGCTCAGAATGCTACCAGAGTTGGTGGACACGTAGGCAGAAAGAATTCAGTTAGGGAAGGCATCAATGATGAGCCACACCCATCGGGTAGAGACCGTACGAGTATAAAGTACCACTACCTCCGTCATAACTCGAACCATCACAACATCGACGCTTCCACCATCACTTCGACTTCATTTGCTCAAATACTTTCAAACAACTTTTCATCAATATCCACATTTCATCATGCAGCTCACTTTCACCACTCTTTCCGCTCTCCTCGCCGCGGCCGTGACCGTTGGTGCTTCGCCACTGGAGGTGCGCCAGGGAGTTCCTCGCGTCCGCGCTACATTCTACAACAACGGCGGCTTCTGCGGCCCACCAGAGCAGTGGAAGGAAGACACCGTTTTCGTTCAGGACGCTCCTGGTGTTTGCCACGATTTGACCGTTGGCCCCTTCCAGGCCACATACTTCAATGAGAGCTCCATCACTGACACCCGTAAGTCAACCGGACCCCTTGAGACTCAGTTATGTGTATGGGAAAAGTAAATTTACTGACATCGAGAAGTCCGATTCTACAACGCTCCTTGTGCTACTAGGTTCAACCCTGGTGTGAACCACTTCGATATCCAGCCAACGGACAACCCGACTCCTGGTTGCAAGGCCCAGGCCATTCTCTCATGGGAAACAGTCTAGGTGCGACATAGTAGATAAAACGTATGAGAACAACCGGTCTTGTTGATCGAAGAGAGGAGGAGTGTCGAGTTTCCTAGCTGTGGAAAGAGTCGTCGAATGCTTTACGGTGTCATGTATTGCCTCAGGTCCAACACTCTGGCGCATACTTGAGTAGTGGCAATTGTAGACAGGTTTCCTATGTCCTTCGTCGCTCATTACTTAGATTTCAAAGACTGTCAGGGACGCCCCTAGCAAAACCTCGAGGTCCATTCTGCTCCACATGCGGTGATGCTGCTGTTTTCTGTGACACGCGCACGAGATCGTCGTTGACAAACATACTGTCAGCACTTTGAGATGCACGATGTACGTACGCCGTGACACAATGTTGGTACGTTCCTGACAAGATGTAAGTGTCGGCGCAATGTGGTTGAAATGTCGTTGCAAAGGGGAAGCAGAATACGCCCAAACAGGTTTAGTGCGGGTCGCTTTCACGTTGGTTTGAGACACCTTCACACTTGGCTCCAAACACCACCATCATCCTAGATTTCAGCTCATCTCATCATCACTTCAATAAGACATATTGTACAACGATACTTGAGCGCAGCTTCCTCCATCTCTGTGCGCGATATTTGGTCTCGCGCAACCATAACTTTGTGCCGCGCGCTCTTGAGGACCTGCAGTCCTTCCAATTTGGTGCGACAACAGAATAGCTTGTTCCCAGTAAAGTGCCACTGCGCCCAATATAGCGAAGCGCTATAGCCGGCCGTAACCTCGACCGGCTCAGGGCATGTTACCTATAGCCACGCGAAGACTGCGCGTGCAGTTCATTGTCTCGGGATGAAGCTGCGGAACACACCAAGTGCGACGAGTGCGCGTGCCTTGTGAGGCGAACTCTTGGTGTGACCATCAGCATCAGACGGACACAAGAATGCGGGGTTTCACTTCCAAACCATTACAAATAACACATCCGACTCTTTTCAAGGACTTCAGGTCGGCCTCAGCAGTCGTGTGCAGCACATCTGTCAAGATGTTGAAGCTCCTTGACTGAGTATGGGCGCGGGTGGCGTCGACTGTGAACGTAGCACCAGACGATTTGCGTAGCACCAGGGTCAACCACCGTCCGAAATTTACAGCGCACAAAGTCAAAACCGACCTGCTCAAGAAAGTAAACTGAACATTTTGTCAATTACAACCATCCCGGAGTGTACTTAAGATCCGCGGAAGCCGAGTCTAGTTTGATGAACCGACCAGGGTTTTCCCCCAGTCATGGCCGTCCTTTAAGCCTTTAACGACTACGTCCGATCCCGCATTTCTGCTTGAGCTAACCGGCGCTAAAACTAGTACAGGAGACACATTTCTCTTGGATTTCATCAGGCGCCATATCCACGATGGCCACTTGAGCGGGCTGAGCTACCCGACTCGGTTGATCTCCCGCGACCGCCTTGGATCCTTTATTTCCGCCTTCCCCAGGTCTGGACCTCGTTGTAACATTGCAAGGCGTTGAAGCTCAATTTCGAAATAACATCCAATGGCGGTTGTCCAAAGCAGCAGGTCACATCTCCTCATGCTTGATGGCGTCGCAGGTTCACCTTAGAAACACTGCCGACCCAAGATCCATCCTGACAAGGGGTTCTAGGAGCATGCGCGGCACTTATAATGAGTATAAGAGCAGGCGACACGAGTGCAGCATATGTTTTTTGTGCAACTATACTCCTTGCCTTCTATACATATTGTAGCTATGTCTTATAAAGCTATTGCCATTTCTCTTTCACTCCTTTGGCGCTCTTCAGTCGCACTTCCAGCTGGTCCTGGGTTCTGGCCGAACGGCACCAGTCCCATCACTACTTCTGACGTACATGCTTCGGCAGCATACAGTCTTATTGACACGTACGATGCCAGCAATTGGCTTAGCAAGTTCAACGTTCAGGCAGTATGTGGCTCCATCATTGCACTCAAACTCAATAGTAACACATTGGCAGATCCCAGATCCAACTCGTACGTTATGTACAACCCGATATAGGTCCTCTTTACTGATATGTGGTGTGAAGATGGCTTTGTCGAATACGTGAACGATCAGCAAGCGCAACAGCTCGGACTGCTAAAGACGCAGAACAACCAAGTATACATGGGCGTCGACACAACATCCGTGCTCAACCCAAATGGCTCAGGGAGAAAGAGCGTGCGCATTCAAAGCAAAGCTGCCTACAATCGAGCGCTTGTCATCGCAGACTTCGCACATGTGCCTGGTAGCGCCTGTGGCTCTTGGCCGGCATAGTGAGCAACTTCTATCCCTCACCACATGCCCTGCTGACACTACAACAGCTGGATGGTAGGCCCCAATTGGCCGAACCAGGGCGAACTTGGTGAGCCTCCCATCCCTCGCATCGCAACTCTAGCATACTAACATTCACGCCAGACATATACGAAGGTGTCCACCTCAACACGTACAACCAAGTCACCCTCCACACCTCCCCCGGCTGCGTTCCAAACATCGGCTCCGGCGGCGAAACAGGCAGCCGCGTCTCCAACGCCGACTGCGGTGCCGGCGGCGGCTACAACGGCTGTGGCGTCATGTCCAATCAACCAACTTCATACGGTACTGCTTTCAACTCCAACGGCGGTGGCGTATATGCTAGCTTGTGGACAAGCACTGGCATCAAGGTGTGGTACTTTGCTTCGCGCGACGTGCCTGCGAACATGAGAAGTGGCAACCCGGATCCGAATACCTGGGGCACCCCGACAGCGAACTTTGGAGGGTGTGATTTCAATGCGAAGTTTAGGGATATGAGCATCGTGAGTTGTCCGGTCGCATGAGGTGTGTGCTTGGCTGATATTATCTAGATCTTCGACATCACGTTCTGTGGTGATTGGGCTGGTGGTGTTTGGGGCTCGACGAGCTGCGCGCAGATTAATCCGAGCTGCAATGCGTATGTTGCGTCGCAGCCGCAGTCTTTTGTTGATGTAAGTATTTCCAAGCTGGTTAGAGGTGATGACTTGCTGACTTACAACAGAGCTATTGGCTGGTCAACTCGATTAAGGTGTACAGCGTCTAACGCTGTCATCTGGGGCCATGATGGCTTCGAATCTTTACTTTCTCTCAGAGTATATACTCTACTTTCTTGTTCATATTTTCCCTTCACATTCCCAATCTGGATCTGTACCGGTATGGTCCCACTATACCCACGGTCGCTAGCCAGTTCTTAACGCTCATATGTCTATATGTCTATATGTCTATATGTCTATATGTCTATTCTTGTACATAGCTGCATTTCTCATATCATTACACCTCTGCGACAGCTGTTCTCAATGCCTCAATCTCGCCCTTCTGCCACTCGGTGACCTTGCCTTGCCACTTCTCGCCCTTGCCGCCGCCCTTTGCTGTACTGACAATCTCCTTGACCTTCGCTGCCATACTTTCCACCAGTTTTGGCATGCCGATGATCACAACAGATCCAGTGGACTTGACCTCGCCCGAGCATAACACCACAACACCTCGCTCCTTGACCACATCCTTGATCTCGATCACCACCAGATTGATGAAATCCAAACCATCCGTAGCGCGATAGGAAAACACATGTTCCCGCTCCTGCAACACCACCTTAATCCGATCACCCTCGAACTTGGCAATCTCAGCTAGCATCTTCTTCTCCTTCTTCCGGGCCTCAGACACTTGATCAGCCAACCTCTGCACCCCGGCCGCAACGTCCGCCGGCGCCGAACTCGAGCTCATCGATACCGCAATCGAGCGCAGCCCGTTGACCGACTCCGTCGCCAGCTTGATCGCGCGATCACCAGCCGTGAAATACAATCTGCAATTCGTTCCTCGCACCGAAGCCGTGTTATGCAGCAGTATAACGCCGATATGCGATGTCTGCTTCAAATGCGTCCCACAACACGCATTGTAATCCAGATCGCCAATCTTGATGAACCTCACGACTCCCTTTTCGCGATCGTAATCCTCGGGTAAACTATCGCTGCCCTTGCCTTTAGGCGTCTCAACGGTGATGGCCACGTTCGCTCTTATAGCTTGATTGCATTCCTCTTGAATCGTCCATATCTCCTCGTCCGAAGGTTTTCGCGGTAATTCGATATAGTTCATCTCTCCCGCTGCACCCATGCTCCAGCCCAGCGTTGGAAGATCCATGCCATCCATAATGGCCGAAAGTAAATGCTGGCCTGTGTGCTGCTGCATATGGTCCCAGCGGCGCGTGAAGTCGACGTCTTGGCGAACTCTTGTGCCCGGCTCAAGGGGCGTGGGGGAGAAATGAATGCATCGGAGACCGTGGCGCTGGACACTCGAGATTGGGATCGCGGCCGTAGATTCGGTGCTGAGCGGAGTTATGGTGCCTTGGTCTGTGGGCTGACCACCACCTTCTGGGAAGAGAACAGAGTCGGCGAGTTCGATAAGCCACGTCTTTGAGTCGGCGGTTTGTGAGATTTTGGTAAGGTCTGTGGATTTTTTGATTTTGGATTTGCCATTCTGTTGTGGTGTCTTTGGTGGCGAATATTCCTCGCAGGACACGACTTCGGTCTCGAAACTGCGGAGGTACGAGTCTTTCTGGCATCTCAGCGCGCCCACGATGCTTGGGATCGGACCTGCAACTGCCATTGTGGCGGAAAAAGTGATGTGAAAGCGGGTAGAGTAAGAAGAACGAACTGGAGGCAAGGTATGACTGGACAATAAAAGTTGAGAAGTTCGAAAAACGATGCTGCGAGAAGGGTAATACTTAAGCAGCGTGCGAGCTACTTGCATTGAGATTGCAGCCCTATGTGTGATCAAGGAGCACCAGTCAGTCTTTTAGTAAGCTGGCATGTGACCAAGCACTCCTCGAAGGGCGTGGAGGACATTCAGGAAGGGCGATGGTGGCGCAATTGATGAGATGGGCGAGCCGAACGGCAACTTTAGCCGCAACGCGCCTGCTACTCGTCTCGACTTCGAAGTCTGCGATGGTGCACTTTGTTCTACCTTCGAGTCGCGGTCATTTCTCGTCGAGTTGTATACTTTGATCTGGCTCAGAAAACCATATGAAGCGATGCTGTTCTTCGAACTCGATATAGAACGAGTCCTAAGTTCAGATACCATGACGTACTCGATGCCACACGCGTTGGTTCGCGCATTACTCCTGCTGGAGACTAAGATTGAAGCAACTGACCTGCCAGCTCGCGATGCAGAGGGTGAAGAAGCCGACGCATGCGGCTATCACTCGCTTCATCGAATCCATCTTACCAGTAAAGGAAAATGACGTTGCGCGACTCTACCACGTCCCACGAAATCCACGGTACGGTGCGGAAACCGCCGTAGTCGATCAAATAGTACTCAGCGTCACTCCAACGCCCGGTGTATACGCTTTCATCGGCTACACGGCTGAGGACGCGATAGCTGATGCTCCAGCGACGCGATCCACATTCCGTCCCCGCCCACCACGAACACTATGCTTCCTCCACCGACCCTTCAATCTCGATCGCCGCAGCGTGCGAAGAGGCACACTGGTGCTCTCGAGTCATACCTCATTCGACGAGACGCTCACAGTTGGTTGGAATACTGTGCTGGCGGAGCGCCTAGGCATGAATGTACAAAGTAGCGCGTGCGTGCAAGGCTACAAGGGCGACCCAGAGAGGAAGATAGGCATCGTGGGACAGGTTTCCATGCGGCGTGATCTGCTCTTAAGACGTATCCGAGACGAGTTCGGGGAGGCTGAGCTCGCACATGATGGCCTGTCGGATGAGATACGCGCGGTGGCTATCATGAACGCGTTCAATGAGGACGAAGTGCATCGTGTGGTCGAGACCGCCATACAGCAGAGCTGGGCGGCTGCAGATGATGATGCGCCAGGAAAACACATCCTGTATCTCACTGGGCAACCGCGCGTTGCTGGGATGGAAGCTGCGAAGGCGTTGGGCATGACCGTGGCTTGTGTTGGCCATCGACCAGCAGAGGATTGGGGCATTCGATACCTTGCTGCACGATTGCGGACATCGTTTCCCAACGTGTCTATAGAAGAAGTGTACGAGGCCGAAGAACCTCGAATCAAAGAGCAAAAAGAAGGATAAACAATGGATGGGGGTTCCTGCCTCGCCACAACCCACGTGGGTGAAGGCGAGGAAGTCGCAGTAATGCAGGCTTAGGAACCGCTTTACCATCATTCAACTTCACCTCTACCCCACTATCCTTTCTTCATCTCGCACGTGTCTCATCCTTCTACCTTTGATTTCGACTTTGGTCTTACTATCTAGCGCTGATTCTTGCCATTTAGCACACCATGCCCTTTCCCTACTTCGAGAACATCAGCACCGACTTCACGGGCACATGGTCATCTCCACGAAAGCGCAAGGCCCCATCCATGGATCCTGAACCGCCAGTGCTTCCAGTCAAGCGGAAGGCCAATACAGCGCCATGTCCCCACACCATGACTATTGGCCGATCTTCGAGGCAGCTTACGGCAGAGAAGAAGCTATGCTCCATATGCCTGGAGGATTACTTCAGCACTCCGCATCATCGCATGGAAGTCATACCAGTTAAGATGGGCTGTTCACACATGTTCTGCCGAGAGTGCATCGAGACGCATCTTTCTTCGAGCATCACCTGCCCTTTACCGTGGTGTGAGGCTCAACTGCCACTGCACCCGGAAGCTTGCAAGCTGTGCGCAGCGTGGCAGCGCGACCACGCATCGGTCGGATCATTGGTAGTGACAGTACGTGCCGCTGAAATGTTCGGGAGCATCAAGGACGCCTTGAAGCGACTCGCGCACGAAGATGACTTCTATGAACTTGCCGACGCAATCATGAAACGCATCCTCGTCCACGTCCGGACTACACTGAAGCGCTACGAATGGCAGTTCCACTCTGGCATCGACCTCGCCGAGCTTCTCGACCCATTCCTTCTCGCTATCGATGTCGAAGCCGCGCGCAAACACTACGGTCCAAGTCTCAGTGCACCGGCACCAAACAGCGCACATTTCCCTCCTCGCGAACACGACCCTGACGACTATGCGCCTGGAAAAGAGCCATGGATTGCCGCGTTCTTCAGACAGTGGGCGTTAGATTATGTGAAAGAGAATGAGAAGTGAAGGAGGGTTGGGGAGATTGGGCCAAGAATCCCGTGCAGGACACCTGGGAGTGGCCTTATAAGCGCATCATCGCTCACAAGACCGACTCAGAAGGCCGAATGGAGTATCTAGTGAAGTGGGTTGGCCAACGATATTTTCCTTCTTGGGTGCAGGCTGCGCAGATTGATGCCGCTGCGAGGTCGATCTACGACAAGGCGCATGGTTTGGAACGCCAGGGAGATGACGTTGAAAAGAAGAGCAAGTGAAGGCGAAGAACCCATCTCTGCGATGGGGAGATGGAGCGGCCTTAAGGCACTCAGTAACTTCAATGCATCACAACATATCATCAGATTACATCCTCTCACATTAGCCGTACACCTCATCTCAAACATGCCTCCTCCTAGCCCACTCAATCAAATACTCCCTCCCGTCCAACCTCCACGTATCCTCCTCGACATAACTCCCATTGTATCCCCTCCCATTCGCCTGCAGCACCAAATCCAACCCGTTCACACTGGCATTATACTGCGGCCAACTCGCCTTGCCCTCCGCATCCGGACTCCCCCCGGCAATAAAGTTGATCCACCGCGCACTCAGCTCATCGCTCAGCGCCTTGTACTCGGGCCACGGCCCGTAGAAGCTCGGATTCGCAAACACAAACGCCACCTCGCTGAAATGGCTCACGCCCTTGTACGCAGGCGCATTCCCGCCTTCGGTGGCAATGGGGTTATTTTGCCACGGCTTGGTGTTGAAGCGGTAGATGTACGTGGGTGAGAATTTGGAATACCAGCGTGCGTCGTCGAGGCGGGTGGCGTGGTAGAAGACATCGCCTAGGATGGCTGCGACGCGTTTGTACTGGACGCCTTGCTCGGCGAAGCGCTCTGTGCCGGTGTTGAGGGGGATGCCTTGGGTGGGGTCGTCGGGGTAGAGATCCAGGATTTTGTGGATTACAGAATCGGGGAAGTCGAAGCCGGTGCTGCCTTTGAGGTAGTCGAAGAGCTGCTGGGTGGTGTTGATGACGCCGCCGGCGGGCGCGTTGTCGGTGCCTTCGTCGCTGTTCGTCCCGTAGAGATGAGGGATGTGTGCGAAGCGACCTGAGTGTAGTAGCTCCGTTGGGTACGCTGGGATAACGTCGCCGTCGACAGTTGGGTACCAGCCTGGTCCTTGACTTGGCGCTGCGAGGAGTGGGAGGAGGGCTGAGAATGGGACGGTACGCAAACACTGCAGTGTGTCGGCTTCTTCAGAGCAGTTTGATTTGTTGACGATGTTGTCGTAGATGGGTTGGTACCAGTCACTTCCGTTGTACCATGCGGTTGCAGCTGATCCGGATTCCTGGATAGTGCGATGGAACAGGCCATCTGTACGGCCGCCGTAAGTCATCAACAATTGGCCCACTGCGAAAGAGCCAGCGGACTCGCCCCAGATAGTGACAGCGTCCTTGTCGCCGCCGAAGAAGCCAATGTTTTCGGATATCCACGCCAGGCCTTTGCGCATGTCGCGGAGCGCATTGTTGGTGTTGCCCGTGCCTTGGATTTCGCGCGAGTACAACATGCCCCATCCTCCTTTGCGATAATTGATGGAGGTTGCGATAATGGGGTTTCCGATCTCGACGGAGCGTTGGACGATGTAGGTCAGATTGTAGTTGGGCAGACTACTACTACCAACTTGATAAGACCCGCCGTGGATCCAGACAGCCACTGGGAGCTTTGCGTATGCGTCTTCTGAGAGGCCGGTAGGGCGGATGATATTGATGCTCAAGCAGTCTTCGCTGATGGCATCGCCTGTGAGCTGCGGATCAGGACATGCAGGACCATATGCTTTGGCAGCGCGAGTGCCATTCCAGGTTGTGTTTAGGGCCTGAGGCGGTCGAAAGCGGTTCTCGTCTGCAGTCGATTGCGCAAATGGGATTCCAAGGAAGATGTCCTGGTTGAACGAAGGCAGGTGAACACCTTCATATGTGCCGTTGAGGACCTTGACAGTTGGCTCAGTCGCGGTTGCTATGCTCGCGAACCCAGACAAGTACGCCAACGCGCCCAACTTCCATGCTCTTACTGCGACACCCATTGCTGCAGATGACAGGCGGTAGACTCGTCCGAAGAGGTTCGCGACGCTGAAGTGAGTTGCGGATATTGGCGTGTCTTGTTTCCCCCACTTCCAGTGACTTAGGGGCGACGAGTCCGACCCCGGCAGCCGGAAGAAATGCCATGCTACCACGCGAGCCGCAGTCTGCACCGTGACGTTTAAGGGTACCCGGCAAGCTGGCGGATGTGTCCCTGCGGATCGGCAGGCCTGCATGAAGTTGCGAGGTTTTACGGATTGTTACACCAGATGGGGAAGGTACTTGGTTGTTCGGCTAAATTTCCGGCGTCTCCACTGCGAAACAAGCACGCGCGATCACGCTATTGCCGGCCGAGGTCTGAGCGTCGACGTTCAAAGGTGGTATGCGAAGTTGGAGAAGCTCAAGTGCGGTGGATTGTTATATGTTCTTGTCATTGCTGTTGAGCGGCACAGCATTAAAAGGCAAAGACTTGTCAAAGCTTCGCATTATGTAGTACTGCATATGACCTTGGCATGCACGACCAATTTAGGTAACATGCTCTAACATATATACCTCGAAACCAGTAAGAAAGATCGGGTATCATTTGGAAATAAGAGCGCATTGAGAGGACAGAACACTAAAGCCGAGCATCAAAATATCCTAGACAGGAACTTTTTCTTCTTCTAATTTAGAGTCAGCGCCCCAGAGATCCCGAGCCAGGAGTGCGAACGACGAGGAACTCACATCCGTAGAGGCCGACCGGAGAGGAACAGGAGCTGGTGCCGCCAACATGGTTTCTGCTGGCAATTCTGCTGGCATCTCGAATGCACCGCCTTGTGGTGGCCCGTAGCCATAAGACGCGTTTGGCACAGCGGGCTGTGGCACTGGACTTCTATACGATGGCGCTGGTGATGGCATCGCGGGGTTGATAGGCGTCCCAGCCAGCTGAGCTGGGAGCTGTGCCGGAGAGTTGTAGTTGTATGCCGCTTGCATTTGTTGATAGGGTTGTGGTGGCTGTGCTTGAGGCCATGGCTGGCCTTGTGGATACGGTTGTTGCTGTGGATATGGTTGTTGCTGCGGATATGGGTTGGGCTGCGCGTACGGGTTTGGCTGAGCATACGGTTGTGCGAATGGCAGAGGTTGCTTCTGAACGCTTTCAGCGGCCCATGCTTCGAAGACCTCAGTCATCAACGCCATCCATTCTTTCGGAGCTCCCTTGAAATTGTACTTGATGGATCGGTCGCGGAATGCAATGAAGTAGTGTTCCTTGTGGTATGGCGATATCGCAACGTACTGGTCACCTTGTCAGCTTGAAGCGTACTCCCTGTTCGTCGTGCAGACTCACAGCCACAGATCGAGGTGCCGCTTCTGCGAGTATCTTGTCCAGTGCGCTGTAATGCCCATAGAACTTCCATGCAATGTAGCCGTCTGGATACAGCACTACCCAGGCATTATGCTTCCCCAGGCCAACGCAGAGTGGCGTGTCAATCGCTTTGCGGACTTTGTCTTCAAGCTCTGAGGGGATTCCACCCCATATCGATCCACGTCCTGGTGCGCATGCGAAGTAGCTGAGGTTTTGGCCAAAAGTGACAAAGCAGGAACGCGGTGCCTGGGGGAAGCTTTTGGTCCATCGCGCAAGGTCGGCGTAGGTTTGCTCGAAATGTGCTTGGGAGTGGTCTATGCAAGATCAGCATACTGCGCGATAGTGGTGATGATCGGCTGTTTCCTGTTGCGCGTTTCATGGACCCGCGGAACAGGATCTCGGGTAAGGCTACTTAGGACGACTCACAAAGCTTGTCCTCGCCGGTCAACGTCTTGCATCCAGCATACCACAACGGCTCCGAGTTCTTGAAGCTCTTGACACCTGGCGCAAGGGCTACACAGTATGGCTGAGCAATCCTCCATTGCGGGGCCATACTACTGTTGAACAGCTGCCGGAGCGTTTGGGGGATCCCGTGGCTGCGCATTGTCAGCTCAGCCCGCCAAACAAAGCCGGGATGCTTACAATTTCCATGCTTTCGGGCAGTCAAAGAAGAACGAGTCGTCCGGACCAAAGACAAACGTTATTTCAGGCATTGCATTGTTTGCTCTCCAGTGTTCCTTGGGGAGAGGAGGAAGATGAGGATGCGACCGTCAGCACGGCCTGATGTTCCCACTCGAAGCGACCGAGGGCGGCTCCCGTGGCGCGCTGAGGCTGTGAGCTGCGAAATAAACCCAATCATTGCCCGCCATGCGCTGCGTTGGCGCGCCAGCGTGACGGGTGTCGTGTATCGTATTCCTTGCGCAATGTAGCTGAGCAGGGTCCAGGCTTGCTCATGTTGTTGAAGCAAGGCAAGAGGGAGAGACAGTAAAGGTCGAGGCTCATGCGCATGGACAGACAAAGAGTCTGGGTGCTTGAAGGAAAATTGTAGCACTGCATGTCGCACTGCGCATCCCGCTGATTATGCAGGCCTATAAATTTGGGTAGTTGCATCCTAACAAATGCACCAACTGCCCACAGGCAAGCCACCCCTTAGCGTTGTCGACCTTACAGCTGCTGCGCCGTCAAACGTAAGCTTACTCCACGGGACTCTATGTAAAGTAAGAGCGACTCTTGTTAGAAGTCTTCCTTGGAACCTCAGCGATAATAAGCAGCGGCACAATTCCGGTATCGCGACTTAGTCAGCCCATCACAACCCCCAAACCACAAATCAAGGCTTAGATATCCAGGCGGAAATCTTCAGAGAAAACATAAGAAGTCGTGGTCAGAATGAACCGAACATCATTCATTGAACCATTTCATCTCGTCTCACGCCATGTCGCTTCTTCACCGCGCTCTCCTGCATCTCATCCACGAGTCCAACAACTCACGAGTCCAGCACGTGGCACAACACCTCGACCAGTATGAATCATGGGAAAAGCTCCATCTTCTCAAACAACTTCTCTGCATCCGGTCTCCACATCCACCACTACCACGCGCCATCCTCAATGACATCGACACCATCCTAACCCACTCCCAAAACTCCCGCATCCTCACACCCACCTCCTCTGTCCCAACCCTAGCAACTCTACAGCGCCTGAATAATCCACCTATTCACCTCAAACTCTGGCAAGGCGACATCACATCCCTCAGCTCCGTAACCGCCATCACCAACGCCGCAAACTCTCAGATGCTAGGCTGCTTCCAGCCCAGCCACAAATGCATCGACAACGTGATACACGCCGCAGCCGGACCACGGCTGAGACATGAATGTGCCGAGATCATGGCTGCCAGAGGTACAGACCTACCTGCAGGCGAGGCGCTGGTTACACGCGGTTACTGTCTTCCGAGTGCGTACGTGGTACATACAGTGGGGCCGCAGCTTGCACGTGGAGCGGCGCCCACAGACCAAGAGAAGCAACAGTTGAGACAGTGCTATGTCAATGTGTTAGAACAGGTGGATGGTTTGCCAGCGGATGAGGAAGGAAGAAAGAGTGTTGCGCTTTGTGGGATATCGACGGGCTTGTTTGCATTTCCGACCAAGATGGCCGCCAAAATAGCGGTGGAGACGGTGATGGCATGGTGCGCGCATCATGAGGATACGACGATTACCGAGATCGTCTTTGTGACGTTTACCGAGGGAGATCTCGAAATCTACACTGAGCTGCTCGAGAACGTACAGGCGCCGTGGCAATTGGATCCAACTCCAGTCTCTCCGCATGTACAAGCCGTGGGCCAAACGCTCGACACAGCCCGAACATGGATCCAGTCAGCATCCTCTATCCTCATATCCGCAGGCGCAGGTCTCTCCGCCGCCGACGGGCTGGACTATACCTCCAAATCGCTTTTCAAGAAGCACTTCCCCGCCTTCCTCACTCTCGGTCTCAACACTCTCTACAGCGCAATTGGCTTCACAGGCTGGCGCTCCGAACAAGACAAATGGGCATACTACTTCACCAACATCACCATGGCGCGCTCGTGGCCCTCTTGGCCGCTGTACGAGCGTCTCGTCCCATGGCTCAAGACTTCTGGCAAAAATGTACACATCCGCACGTCCAATGCAGACGGTTTGTTCTTAGCGAACGGGTGGACGGAAGACAAGCTCTCGACACCGCAGGGAAGGTACTCGGTACTGCAGTGTCTGGCCAAGTGTAGACAGGACTCGACGTTCGACACAGCAACATATTACGAAGCAGCGCTACCGTTTCTCAATCCGAAGACACAGAAACTCACGGATCCTTCCAAAGTCCCTCGCTGCCCCAACTGCGGTGGTGAGATGATGCTCTGTGTCAGAGGTGGGTCGTGGTTCAACGAGACGCCGTTTCGAGCAGGAGAAGCGCGGTGGAGAGAGTTTCGGCGGGAGGTGCTTATAAGCGCAGGCGAGACTGTCATCCTTGAACTTGGCGTGGGCATGAATACTCCTGGAGTGTTGAGATGGCCAAATGAAGACCTTGTTCGGAAGGGCAATGGTAGGATCAAGCTTATACGGTTCGGGGTGGGTCCTTCAGCGATGGTGCCAGATGATCTGGAGAAGAAGGGGTGGGCGGTCAGTATTGAAGGTGACATCAAGCTGGCATTGCCCTCGTTGTTGCCGAGTGTGGCTAGCTAGAGCCGAAGTAGCTCTTTCAGCGATTCAAACTCTTTGTTGAAACCACGCATCCCCTCAAATATATCAATTTTGTCCACCTTCTTCGCAATGCCTCAATTTCCTAACTTCTTCTCCCTGATAAACCACGCGAACAACGCACTACCCGCCACCAGGCCAATGCTAACACCTAGTGCCGCCCTGGTAGCCTCGCTGTAGCACTCTCTTACAATCTCTTTGAGATGTGGCTCCAGACTCCTGTAGTACGACAAACTCGCCCGGACGCGCTCTGCGATCTCCGCTGCGTCTTTGTCCCCACCGAGGGCCAACCGTAGCGACTTTCGTAATGTCTGATTGAAAGCTGTTGCGCACATGGACAATCCGAAGACCGATCCAAGCGAGCGGAAGAGGTAGCTACATGCTGTTGCTACTGCTTGATCCTTGTGCGAGGCATTCGCGACTAGTTCATTGTTAGCTTGGAGAACAGTTGATAAGAAAATTTACTTACTCAGCCCGGTCAGGGTGGTGGTCACTCCAGTGCCATTCGAAAACGCGCAGATGCATGTTCCAAGAATCATCAGAGGCACATTCTTGGTGACCGTTCCAGCGAAAAGCACGATGATCGATTGGCCTATGACAAGGTCCGTGTACGCCATGACGGTAATCCAGTAGTACTTTGCCGTTCGTTTCATGTAGAAGCCGGCAAACAGCGAGCCACTGACACCGCAAATAATGCTCGGAAGGAGCAGTAGTCCTGCATGGGCAGCGCTGTAGTCCCCGATGACTTGCCAGTATAACGGGATGAAGAATATCGCAGCAAGCCATCCGCTGAAAGAGAAGAAGTTGCAGAGATAGCAAGCAAATAGCGTTTTGTTGAGGATAATCCGCCCGGGTGCGAAAGGGTTGCGTGCAACGTATTTCTCGACCAGGACGAAGACAATGAACAGCGGTGTGGTGCTCAGTCCTGCGATGGTGATGGGATTGCTCCAGGAGACATTTGATCCTCGATCGAGGCCAAGGAGAAGTCCAAAGACAGCGACAACCAATACGATAGCTCCGAGGAAGTCGATCTTCCCAACCTTCTCTTTCCAATGCGAATGGTCCTGTTTCGGAAGATGCAGGACGAAAGCCACGGCAACAAAGGCAAGCAGACACATTGGTCCCTGTGCAATGAACGCCCACCTCCAGCCAATATTATCAGCTAGCAGACCACCCAACGGCGCGCCAGCAGATGCTCCAAACGCGTATATGACATTGATGTATCCCTGCCACGTCCCTCTGTCCCTCAAGCTCACGATGTCGCTGAGCATGACAGAGGTACAGACCGACATGCCGCCGCCTCCGATGCCCGCAAATGCCCTTGCAGCAATGAGCTCATTCATGTTGCGCGCGAGACCGCAGCACATCGATCCGATGCCGAAGATCAAGTATCCGAAGAGGAGGCATTCTTTGCGTCCGAAGACGTCGCTGAGCTTGCCGTACACGGGTTGGAATGCAGAGAGTGTGAGGAAGTAGGCGGTCGCTATCCATGACGTCGATGAGAGTGCGTGGAGTTCTGTTCCGATTGTGCCATAGGTGGACACGACGAGGGTTTGGTCTGCGGCTGATAGAAAGACCTATGTTATGTTAGTGGCTGGTTGAACGATTGTGAACAAGATAGGGCGCTTGATGTACTCCAATGGCTATAGCAGGAAATATATACTTCATCCGCTTTTGAACTTCCGGTAACCCCTGGTGCTTCGAACTATCGCCATTGCTCGTCTGCCGCTCAATGTCTCCCCCATCGTCCTCATTGTCGATGTAAGGGTCTGCGCCTTCGGGCGATATGCCATTGCTTGGGTCGATGGGGTGTGGGTTATTGTCCTCAGGCTTCGGCAAGAGTGGTGATGTCTCGGAAGCACGTCCCTGTTCTCGTTGCGCGATGCTTGGGGCCATTGCGGGGTGTTGTCGCGCGGCGAACTTCAGAACATGGTCGCTAATACGTGGTAGGGAGATGTGTGGAATTAATACCCTCAACAGTGGACTCCGATTCGAGTCGCGTTACTCCGTTCATGCGCCTGCGGAGTAAGAGGTGACTCATTTTTCCCTCGGGTCATGATCCCAATTGCGACATGTTTCCAGTTATCAGTGGCGGCTCCACAGGATTCTTCTGTCCGCTTAAACCCGGAGTTGAAAGGAAGCGTTGATAAGGCAGATGCTACATAGTATTACAGGCGTCCAGATGCTACGCTGCTGGCCCCAAATCTTTTTGCTTGTGCGCAATCATTATGTACATCCTGCCAATGAGTTCCCATCATCACGAACCCACCGCACCATACCAAGCTAGACCCAACACAGCACCGAGTAGAATAGCGATCGCTGGAGGAACATTGAACCAAGCTGTCTCGGCGTATGTGAGTGCCGCAACAACGACCCACCACGGTTCTCCCGCGAGGCTCTTGCCATTGCTACTCTCTGGCGTCAGGTACCCAATCTCCCATAACCTGTAGACAGCCGTGAACACCAAACCCACGGCCGCTGCATTGATGCCTCTGAGTAGACTCAGGACCCATGCTTTTGTACGCACGACCTGCCAAATTGACTGCACACCCACAGCAAGAATGATGCCTGGGGCGAAAATTCCCAAGAAGGCCAGCAGAGCGCCGAAGATTGTCGGGACATTCGTGGATGCTAGTGTCAAAGCACCGAGGTACACCGAGAAGTTGAAGTTTGGTCCCGGAAAAGCCTGAATGATGGCAAGGCCAAGCAGGAAATCTCGCGGTGATACCCAGCCTGGATCGACCACGTACGAGCGCAGTAGGGGGATGACCACGGGTCCACCACCGAAAATGATCGTGCCAGCAAGATACATGTTGGCGAAGAGATCGAAGACGAGGCCACGGGCGTTGACCGTACCGCGGACAACCATCACAACGATGAAGGATAGCAGGAATCCCACAATCAATGACACACCGAGTTTGATGGAGATGTTGTGAGTTCTCGTATCTGTGACGGGCGTGGCTTCAGCTGTTGCTTCAGTACTGCGGCGGTCTTGAGACCGGCTCGGACCGGCGTCTTCTTCATCCGGGACGATTCGATCTGTTGAGCTTCCAGCATGCGCTTTGCGCTTGACCGCTTCCGGGCGCCTGACTTGCAATTCTTCCGCTGGAGGGATGTTCTGTGTTGTGGTTGTCTCTTCGGCATCGCCAGCTTCGTTCCTCGCTCGTCTCCTCTTTGCCGCGTACCCGGCCTTCATCTTGCCAATCTTCTGATGCAGCCATACATCCCAGATGACCGTCGCTGCTCCACCAATGGCGATGAGAACCGGGAAATACCACAGTGCATTGTAGCACAATCCAGCGCAAGCACCGAAAATAACCAAGATCCGAGTGATGCGGTCCTTGATGGCTTTCTCCGCGAGTTGCACAGCAGCCAGAGCGATGATGCCAACCGTGCTGGCATTCATACCGCTCAAAAGAGCATACACGATGGATGGCAACTTATCGGGTATCTTCTGGATACCCAGTGAAAGTGCATACATGCCAATTGCACCAGGCAAGCTCCAAAGCAGGAAAGCGAACAATGCTCCCCCGATCCCCGCATGGATCATTGCGATGCAGAACACCATCTTAGTCGATCCGGGCCCAGGTAAAGCTTGACATACTGCGAATAGCTCTTGATACTACAAACACGCGTTAGTATGCTATTTTCAAGCATCAACTCAATGCGACCTACTGTCTGCTCATCAATCCATTTGCTCCCGAAGAAGCCCAACCCCTCCACAAACCTACGATGCAAAATCTGGAAGTGCACAGGAGGTCCTCCAAACGCAGTGAATCCCAGATCCCATGTCTTTGCAAAGACGTCAGCCAGACGGGATCCTAGCTTTTCGGTGTTGGGCTGGAGGGATGCATTGCGCCTAGCACGCGTGTGGCCGCGGAAGGAGCTGATGATGGACTGCAGCGGCATCTTTGACGAGGTTGAAAGAGCAACGATCAGGAGAGGCAGAATTTATCGTCATAACCCGTCCTACCAACGTAGCGACGTCCCGAGCTCAGAAGAGACATCATTAGGCGCTAATGTCCAATCATTGAGCCACGTTATTGCGACATTGCGGCTTGAGGATGGCCAAGGCATGGCGCTTGGGTGGGTCTGGCATCTTGTCAAGACGGAAAACAAAGATCGGCAGGTTTAAGCGAGCACATCCACGCTAGCTGTAACAAGCTCTAGCGCGCCTAGCTCGGTGAAACTGCGCATGCGGAGAAACTCAAGCATCACGACCACCGCCCGATCGACCATTTGAGGCAAGCCTCCTCGTGCACTGGAGGCTCGGTGCGATATATACCGAGTGATTGCAGGACGTACTTCCCCGACATGTGTTCCTGGATTGGGGCACCCCGCAACCCGGGGATTGGAACAACGTGCGGAAACATGGAGATTGAGGCTAAAACAACGTGGTTCAGTGTGGCGATCATTGGTATATATATGAGCGGGTTTCTCCTTGTTCCTTGTGATGAGCCGTGATTGAAGCCAAGATGTTTCTCTCTACCACTTCCATCGCTCTGCGTCTCCTTGCTGTCTTATCTTCCATTTCATCTGCTCTTGCCGCACCACAGACTACTTCAGCTGGCAATGTGACTCATCCCGTTGTCAATCTCGATTATGTTTCCCTCCAAGGCGCGTCTTCGGCACAGTACAATCTGACATACTACCGCCGTATTCCGTTCGCGGCATCAACAGCAGGAAAGAACCGGTTTCGTGCTCCGCAACCACCAGCACCGATCAAAAATGGCACGTACGATACAGACAGAACTTTCGATATGTGCCCTCAGCGTACAGTCAATGGCTCTGAGGACTGCTTGTACCTGGGTGTATACTCTCGTCCATGGACGAAGAAGCAAGATCTCCGCCCGGTGCTTTTGACCTTCTACGGGGGCGGCTTTATCCGCGGTTCAGCAAGCTTCGACATCCCACCCTCTGGCTATCCAGTCCTTAACGTCAGCTCCTCAAACGACTTCGTAGTCGTCTACTCCAACTACCGCACCAACGTCTTCGGCTTTCTGCCCGGCGCCAAAATCGCATCACACCCAGAAGTCGACTTGAATCCCGGCTTACTCGACCAACAAGCCGCGCTGAAATGGATCCAGAAGTACATCTCCAAGTTCGGCGGTGATCCCAAGAACGTGACCATCTGGGGCCAAAGTGCTGGTGGCGGCAGCGTCGTCGCACAAACCATCGCCACCGGAAACATAGGCAAGAAACTGTTCAAGAAAGCAATGGCCAGCTCCCCCTTCTGGCCAAAGACACCCCGCTACGACGCCCCCGAATCCGAATCCATCTACCAACAAACCCTCACGGACGTCGGTTGCGCAAACTCCACGGATGAAATCGCATGCCTCAAAGCCGCAGACCTCCAACTCCTGCGTGACAGCGCCCTCCGCCTCAGCACAAGCCTGCAATACACGACGTCCTCGTTTACTTTCGGCCCCGTAGTCGACGACAAGTTCCTCACCCGCCCCCTCTCATCCGTGGTCCAAAAGCGCGATTTGAACGCCGACCTGGTCCTGGCGTCCTACAACCTGCACGAAGGCGAGAACTTCATCCCGCCTGGCTTCCAGAACGCCAACACCAGCAGCGAAGGCTTCAACTCCTCGTTGGCAAGTTTCGACACATGGCTCACTGGCTTTCTGCCTGCTTTTACGCGCGCCGATATTCAGCACGTCGAAACACTATACCCGCGCTCCGGCACCGCGGAGGAAATCACATATAATACCACGTATATCCGCGCCGGGCTGCTTTATCGTGACTTGGTCCTCGCGTGCCCCAGCTACTGGCTCTCGCGCTCCGCGGACAAGGGGTGGTTGATGGAGTATACGATCAGTCCCGCGAAACATGCGAGCGATGTGCAGTATTGGAACACGGTGGGGGCGATTCAAAAAACGGATGTGTTGACGTATCAGGGGTATGCGGGCGCGATGGGGAGTTTTGTGCAGACGGGGGATCCGAACGCGCACAAGGTTACGAATGAGACTATTCCGGAGGTGCCGGAGATTGGGAGCCGGAAGCAATTCTTGGTGACGAGTGGCGGGTTGAGACAGGGGCCTATTGCGCAGTTGGAGGAGAGGTGTGCGTTTTGGTTAAGTGTTGCGGGGAGGGTACCGATATAGATGTAGGGAGGGAAAGAGTGGTGGAATGAATAGAAATATGTGGTATTGAAATGATTGCAAGCAACGTGTATCCTAAACTTAACCCAGTCGTACTTGCAAAACGCCGTCGTAACTCATAGAACGATATCATAAACATCACGCAACTTCTCGCTCACTTCCTCTCTCCTTTCCGTCCAGTCTTTCTCAGCCTTGCAGCAAGGTCCAACATACCGTCTGCCCAGACAGCCATGTCGTCTGCTGGCCGGACTTCGCTGCCGCAAAAGTCTCGCAAGAACGCTCCCATCTTCTCCTCGCCATATTTCTCACCATAGACGATTTCCGCCTTCGCACCAACATCCGTCTGTACGCCTTCAGATCCCAGACTGACGCCAATGTCGAACGTGACCTTGACTTTGGTTTGCAGGCTGGGCAGGAGCATGTTAGCTGAGATGCCCATGCGTTCATCAGACAGAATGAATTCCTCTGTGATGTAGTTGTGCTCCAGCCAACGAATGCCCTCTGCCACAGAGAGTGCTGTTGCCCAACCATTCTTGACAAGTGATAAGAGCTCGGAGATCCGGGTCTGTGATTGCGGAATGCAGTGCAGTTGTGCTCGGATGAGTTGGAGAAAGAATCGCTTGCTTGTGGTCAAAGGTCGAGGATGAGGCGACGCTGAGTCGCCAACGTAAGCCAAGGAGATAGATTCATTGGGCGTCTTACCGCCAGTGGCGAAAGCGGAAGGCAGAAAATATAGCTCAAGGTCGTTGAGGTGTGTGATGGTGATGCTAGTCGTTGACGCGGATGTGATGCACCAACCGTGGCTTTGCTCAAGTGCTGTCACTTTCGCTATCATGTGGTCAGTAGTGCTCTTGTAGCTTGCAACGTATGACTTACATTTCAAGTCGCTGACCTCGGTCGTAGACCAACCACGGCACTCCTCCCGCACGCGCTCTGCTGCCTTGATTTCTTCAGCGCACTCGATTTTGCGTTCTTTGACGGCCTCAATGCGGGCTTCCTTTTCGGCAAGCTCGCCCTGCAGCTGTGCTAAGAGCCTTCGCTTCTCGTCCAGCTCCGCATCTGTGGCGACTAGTTTTTCCCGCGTCTGCTCCAATTCCTCGCGATCGCAGCTGTTTAGCTCATCGTGGCGTTGCTGCAGTTGCTTACACTCGGTAGATAGGGCGCTGTGTTTCTCGATCAAGGGCGGAAGCACAGCATCCAGAAGCTGCTCCTGGGTCGCGAGCTTGGACTCGTCTCGCTTGAAGCCATCCATGGTGCTGAGAAGTCCGGACTTAAGATCTTGCAGAAGGGTGCTTCGCCAAGTGTACCATTCTCCACGTGCCTCAAGCCTTGCGTTCGTCTTTAGATTCTTGAATTGATTGTCCATGACAGCACGCTGGTCTGGAGGCGCAACAAGATATTCACTAAAGAGCATAGGGTTCTCTTCCAGGACGTTCGCCTCCATGGTTCGAACAAAGTGGCGCCCGTCGGAGATGTATTTCTTCATCTCGTGACATGCATGTTGATACAACTCGTACTCTGGCAGAGTACATGCGCCAGCCACAACGTATCGATCGAGGGTCTCCTCCTTCTCTTCGACTTCCGTGTCGTGAAACAGAGCAGGAGCGGCGGTATGTCGTCGCTTGGTCGTACTAAGATCCATGAAGCGGATCTTCGTCATATCTAGGAAGTCTTGCAATGAGATGCGCTCGACCTCTGATACAACTTCTGAAGCTTC
>TARA_R110002003_G_scaffold722_4_pt1 | contig 22993 bp, 32 predicted proteins | sample TARA_R110002003 | Tara Oceans TARA_R110002003 (sample SAMEA4396441) | marine metagenome | biome: Westerlies Biome; feature: [SRF] surface water layer (ENVO:00010504); material: water (ENVO:00002006), including particulate matter (ENVO:01000060) such as... | depth 5 m
TTATAACTCTGGGGTGGCGTCATTCACGCAAACCCAGTGGAGGCAAGACCGTGATCAGTTCAGCGACCAAATGACGGGTTTACGGAACCACATGAGTCACGTGCCTCTGTCTGAGGTAGAGAGTCTGGCGAACAATTTTCCTTACCCGAGCCCCAGCAGCGCTCGACCAGGAGACCGAAGTTCCTTGGCGACAAGTGACTCGGTGAATATCGGACGCCAGAGACACACCCCAACAACCCCACATCCTCTCGCGAGTGCCCCACAATCGCCACAGCATATCCAGCGTCGAGTCAATCCCTCCAACGAGAACGTACGACCATCGGCAATTCCCAGCGCTCAGAATCCACAGGAGCCATCTGGATCAGTCTCCACCGATATAGGTACGGTCGTCTACGTTGAGACCAATGGAGTTCAGGAGCGACACTACAGATGCTGCGCGTCAGGCTGCGCAAACACAACATTTGGGCGCGTACAGGAGCTGACGCGGCATTACCGTACTTTCCATGGCGGCTCGATCTTTTCATGTCCGTGGTGCGAACACAGCATGGCCAGAAAATACAGATTGAACGAACACTGTATTAAGGTCCACGGTCAATCTTATACGGAGTGACTTCGGGTCGGTGAGGCTAGGTGCTTCGGCGGTCCGAGTGCGCGCTTAATGCGAGTTAGTAGCTCATACTTTGATGATTTCCTGGCGCTGCTTTACATACTATGTAGACTTTTCTGCTGAGCTGCTTCCGACCATCTTTCGGTAATACAGACAGAACTTGGCATGCGTTAATTAAATTATGATATCGTGTGTCGGAGCAGAAGTCAAACAACGCGGTGCAGGAGTAATTGACTTGATGAGCCGATCATAGTCGCGGTTAGATGCGTTACTAAGCAGCGGAGCTAACTTATGACGTTGATCATTTTTCCCTCGGCATCGTGCACATCAACTTTGTACCGCACCACCAATTGACTATTCACCGACCGTCACAGCCTCAACCCTCACAATGGCATCTTCTCGCCTTATCGTACGCTCATCACGGGCTCTAGCGGCCGTACCACGCTCCACCTACCGCTCGTTCAGCATCTCCACCACCCGCAGCAATGAGTTCGAAGCCCTGAACAAGCGCACAAACGACACCTCGGAAACGTATCGCAAATACCAGATCGAGAAGCCATTGACCCCTCACATGACCAACACGACATCTACTATCGCCAATGAAATGCCATCTGTTGGCAAGGACAATGCGCCGCCGGAGCTTATCACCAGGGTCGATCCCAACTTTGTGCCCAAAGACTCCGTGCCCGAGAATACGCAGCGCATGACGGGCGGCACGCAGAAACACGAAGATGTCAGTAGTGCAAACAAGGAGTTGGGCGTGGGTGAAATGGAGGGTGCAAAGTTCAAGGTCGAGCCATTGAGGCGGACGGGAGAGGATGCGAACACGATGCGTGCGAGGTTATTATGTCCGTTCCTTGCCCCTGTACCTACACTGTTGCCACCCTCCCACTTTGATCACATATCTACAATCGACAGGACAACAACACTAACGATATTACAGATCAGAGCCGCAAGAGGGGAACCCTAGAAAGTGATCTCCTCCTCAGCACCTTCGCCGACGCTCACCTCGCCAACATGCCCCAACCCCTCCTCCAACAATACGACCTCTTCCTCGACGAAAACGACTGGGACATCTACTACTGGGCAACGCAAGAGCCGTCACAGACCTCGCGCGAGACAGCTGAGGGCTCTGGCTCCGATTTGGCAACCCCGAATGCGCAGGGCACGGACGCGAAGGTGCAAGAGAAGGATGTGCGGGCGCGCGAGCCTGCAACGGGTGAGTGGGCGCAGACCGTGGGCACGTTTAAGCCAGCGTATCGGCCTGTGCCGTCGCGCTGGAAAAACAGTGAGATTTTGAGCTTGTTGAGGAAACATGTCAAGGAGAGGAGTGCCGGGGGTGTTATGGATGGGCTGGATGACGGCGGCAAGGCTAGTGAGACGAGGGGGAAGGGACTTGGGATGATGCCGGAGATCAAGAACTTTGACCAGTGAATGCGTCCTGCGAAGGGGCCGCAAGCCCTGTATTCTAGAATCTGAATGTAAAAGCCCATCCCGCCTTCTCCTCCAAGCTGCGCTACCATTCCATGTAGAAACTGTTCGTCTCGAACATCTGGCGCCACGTGCTTTTGACAGCTTGGAACCATGTATTTCATGCTTCACACCAGTCGGGCCGCTTATATGTGCGACTTCATCCCGGGTATAATATAGTTTTACATAATCCAGGATCACGTCCCTTACCCCAATATGTCAACCCCACAACACTAGCATCGGTAAATCACACATCCATCTGCCGAAAGTACAATGCGTCAATACGAACACTGAGCTGCCTTATTCGGCGGTATTTAGAGGTAACGTTCCTGCTTTAAGCATCGCGCCCGTCGTGGGCGTTGTTCGGGGTTGACTTCATCTACATCTACTTCGGCTGAAGCGAGTCGCTGTATGCTTGAGTGACTAATTTGGAGGCAGACTATGTAGGCGAGGGTGCGCCTTTGAAGACGTGGGACCCGGTAAGACTGCTTGATGGAGCTTCACATCCACTGTTGTCTCCCACTGCTACTGTCATTTCTCGGTTCCAACGTGGTGCAACATGACCACTATGATCCTAAGCAAGGACTTGTACCTGGCTCGAGCACTATGATTGACGGCAGAATTCCTTTGTGGAGCTGTGCTTCCACCGTCGTGCTACAGCACCCACGGGAAGCCGGTAGAGGATACTATATCTCGAAACGAAACAATCTTCCCCGGAACTTGGCTATGATTGATGGGAGACTGCAGGGTAAGCTCCGCGACTGAATCAGAAAGTGTCGGACTTCCCACCACTGAGGCTTTGAGATGAGAGGGCAGTGTGTAATGACGGTTGGCGCGAAAATGTGTTCGTTGGGGATACATAAGACATCATATCCTTGATCACCGTTCGAAGTGCACATCTGGAATCACCAACGATCGAAAGACACGATGCGCATCTCCTCCCTCCTCCTCTGGGCGTCCACCTCCCTCGCTGCCCTCCCTTATAAAGGCGTAGACTGGTCCTCCCTCCTCATCGAAGAAAAAGCCGGCAAAACCTACAAGAACAGTTCGTCCCACCACACAACCACCCATTACATAGCCTCCTCTTCCCTTCCTACTCACCCACTAACATCCCTCCTTTTCACCAGGCAACGGCCAAGTCCAACCCCTCGAAACCATCCTTAAAGCCTCTGGCGTTAACACCGTCCGTCAACGCATCTGGGTCAACCCTAGCGACGGCAACTACAACCTCGACTACAACCTGCGTCTCGCCAAGCGCGCAAAAGCCGCCGGTCTAAAAGTCTACCTCGACTTCCACTATTCGGACAACTGGGCCGACCCGGGGAAACAAGTCACGCCGGCGGCATGGAGTAGCCTTGCCAAAGACGCGTTGGTGAAGCAGGTGTACGACTACACCAAGAGCGTGCTCGATGCGTTCCAGAACAACGGCATCACGCTGGATATTGTGAGCATTGGGAACGAAATCACCCCAGGCCTACTATTCCCAGTCGGAAAATTGGGAAGTGGCGAAGGCGCGAACAATGTTGCTGCGCTGCTGAAATCCGCTTCAAGAGGGATCAAAGAAAGCAGTGTATCGCCCAAGCCCAAGATCATGATCCATCTGGATAACGGCTGGAAATGGGATACCCAGCAGTGGTGGTACGATACTGTTCTTGGCTCGGGTGGCGGGTTGAGTGCGGGGGATTATGATATCCAGGGCGTGAGCTACTATCCGTTTTACGACTCTGCTGCTACGCTATCTGCGCTGAGTAGTTCGTTGAACAATATGGCGAATAAGTACGGTGCTCCTTCGAGTTTTCCAGGGCGATTGACTAATGTCTAGGTCTAGGTATGGCAAGCAAGTCATGGTGGTGGAGACGAACTGGCCCTCATATTGCCCTAATCCATCCACTGCCTTCCCCGCCGACACCAAGAGCATCCCAATCAGCGTCGATGGCCAAACGCAATGGGTGAAGGAGGTTGCGAAGAGAGTTGCTGCTGTACCGAATGGAAAGGGAACAGGGTTGTTCTACTGGGAACCAGCGTGGATCGACAATGCGGGATTGGGGAGCAGTTGCGAATGGAATTTGATGGTGGGAGATGATGGAACGGTGATGAGTAGTTTGGCGGTGTTCAATAGCATATGAGGCCTTAGGCCGATAGGTGGGTCGAGACCTATGGATAGCTTAGTGATAGCGTCACTCAGATGCAACGCAGTGAGGAATATTGTGATCGACAATTGCAGTTGGTTGGTCAAGCCATCCCTTGATGTTAGGATTGTTTCAAAGAGTACATAGCACTTAAGCACAAGACTCCATAACCTCCCGTATCAAAAGCATGCCCAGTCCGTTCCGAGTGTGCAAAGACGATGTGTGTGGTCGTAGCCTTCCGCTGAATGCCTTTTCGTAATCTCGTGCGCCCCGCGGCTTGGTATACCTCTACTGCTCCTCGGTGTAGCCCTCACCGCCTTCCGCTGGGGCCTCACCCTCACCCTGCTCCGCCTGCCGGGCCTGTTCCGCTGCCTGTTGAGCGGCAATGGCCTTGGCACCGTAGTCCTGGGACATGGGCTGGACAACGGGCTGCTCCTCCTTGGGCTCGATGATGGTGACGGAGTCGGGAAGAGTCTTAGATGGGCCGGCCTTGCCCTCGGGATCTGAGCCGCGCATAATCTTGACCTTGATACCGAGCACACCCTGTCGGAGCAGGACGTGGCGGGTGGCCTCATCGATGAAATCCTTTGCAGGCTGACCGGAGTGGATCATGAAACCGTCCTACGCGCTGTTAGTTTGCGAACTGGAACTTCAATCGTAGTGTGCGTACGGTGAACTTCATGCTCTTGGCACGGGCGGCCCTGAGCTTTCCGGAAACAACGACCTCGCAACCCTTGGCGCCAGACTCCATGATGAACCTCAGCACACCGTAGCAGGCCCTTCGGACAGCCAAACCATTGAGCAGCTTGTATCGGAGGGACTCGCACTGGGCGACGGCAGAGAGACCACGGTTCTGGACCTTGGCGGCGTAGAGGGAGACGGAGTTCTCGGGGAACTTGAAGCGCTTCTGGATGAGCGAGGTGAGCTCACGGATGCGGCGACCCTGCTCTCCGAGGACCTCTTGTGTGTGGGTGGCGCGGATGATGATGTCGGTGACGGTGGGAGTGACGCGGACCTCGACGCCCGAGTAGCCCTCCTCGGCCAGCTCGCGCTGGAAGAACTCGTTCAGCTCGGCATAGAAGACACCGTCTAGGAGGGCATGTTAGCGATCATCCTGTGCGCAATATGCCGTTTTCTGTGCTTGAGGTCGCAGCCAGCTGGATATGTGCCTTGAGGGTATGCAGTAAATCCCCACAACTTCGCTGCAGCGCCCTCACTGTGGGAAAGGGTGTATCATACCAGCAACGAACTTCCTCCTCTTGGAACTGTGCCTGGTCAGTATTCGTCGCGCAGAGAGCGTTGTGCGTGGTGCGCTACTCACATAGCTCCCTGGGTAGTGGCCATTGTGTCGGACTGTCGATTGGCGTCTGAACGTCCGGGGTGGTTGTTCAGAAAGTCGGGAACCGTGTTGTCGTAGTCGTGAAGTTTCGCGGCCGATGGACGACGATATTCGATGCTAAGCGAGTGTCGTGGGCGAGCTATGAGCTCGGACCATGCACCAGCCACACACCCGCACCACCCAAGCACAGCCACAGCAAAAGCAGATAAACTGGAGTGTGCTCTGGGCAGGTACATAATTACAAGTGAGGATAATATGCGGCTACGTAGCTGCCCGCTCTGCTTTGCCTTAGCGTTCTGCTCACCTGCACACACGCACTCTGCGTGCAGCATCGGTACGAACTGAATTATTGCTGCACCTAATACCTTGAAGAGCCATGATTACACATCACATTGAGATGCCTTCTCTGAATTCTTTGAAGAGTGCATTGGAGTAAGGGCCGTCGAGGCTGGAGGTCCTCTTCCCTACGCCGGACTCCGTATGCGATGCATATATACAAGTCTCCCGTCCATCTAACTAATTTCATCGATCAGTTATGCTCAATTGGCCCCTCAGGCAGAAGCGGCTCAGGTCTCCTCTCAACCCACGACTTTAGCGGCGGCCTGATCAAGTCGTTGAACAGGAATGTGCCATAAACAAGCAGGGCAAATCCGAGCACTTGCAGCCACTTGAACGTCTCCCAGCCTAGACCGAGAGACACGATCCAGATGAACAAGGTACGGCAGGTATCAATAGTGGAGCGCGACGTCGCGGACACAGTGCGGGTAACGGAGAGACCAAAGAAGTTGAAGCCGCTTGAAAATATTAGTTGGTGTTGAACAAGGACGTGGTGAGATGACTTACCCAATGCTGAACATGATGAGAACAGATGAAACAGCAATCGCGCGGTAATGCGTCATCTGGTACAGTCCCTCTCTTGCGTTGAAGTATCCCGTGCCGATGGCAAAGTGCAAGATAATCATGCCAATCAGCGTGACTGAGAAGCCAAAGATGCCCTCCCATCCAACAACCTTGATCGGCTCCATAGCATACTTCTCCATAATGCGCTCCTCAAGCACAAATTGCGTCGCCGTGAAGATCTGGGCGCCCGCAATGAGCAACACACCAATGACCGTCATGGCAGCTTGCGAGATCTCCTTCTTCGCAGCAGCCGATCCGGTGACTGTGTCGTAAAGCGCAACAAGGGACGGCGTCGCTTTATCGTCTCGGGTAATGGCGCCTGCAAGGCCGACAATAGCGACACCAAACACGACAACGAAGAGCGAGAACCACTTGTACAGCCCGAGATGGCGTTTCAAGAACCAGACGCTGAATAGGCCGACAAACAGCACCAATGCACCACGCGTCATCTGATAGATACTAGCAGCCACAAACAGCAGCCCGACATTCATCAGCGTCGTCCCAGCAATATCACAGCACGCAGGCAGCGCCAACAGGAAGATGGTCCGGCCATGCAGCGGCAACCTCCCCTCATCGTCCGGATGCGCAGGCTTCAGCGGATTCGCAATATCCGGTGTCTCGCTATCATCCGACAACGCTGGGGTGGCCGCGCCCTCATTGTCGGGAATAGCTTCGTAGCCCGCGCGACGGCTCGCGTACTTCTGGTAGAGCTGGAATGCGCCGATGACGAGCCAGCAGCCCATCTCGCCAATGAACATTTGCAGTGTTTGGAGGACAGGTTGCTCGAAGTGATGGCGGTACTTGGGCGAGGGAGCGTCGCAGTTCTTGACGCATTGCATGTCCTGGTTGCGAGCGTCAGCATGTGAGCTTCATCCACGGTTTGGGAAAGCGCAGACTTGGTACTTGGTCAGCAATGTGTTGCAGACACCTGTGAGCAACATCATCGCCACCAGGAATGGTACAGCAGCTTTGACCGCCATGATGAACGTGGTTGGAGCTCCGGCGGAGCTGGGATGGGATGGTCAGCGGCGGCAGGAGCTATCGGTCTGAAAGAAGGAGGGACGGGAAGCAAAGGGAGTAGATGTGATGGAGATGAGAGCGTTATGGACATGCAACAGCTGACGCGAAACGCTAGGCAGCTCCAAGCTCCAAGCTGCGACCCGTGATGGTGACCCGAGTGCGGCGCGTGAGGCTGGGTCATGCAGCCGATCCGGCGATAAGAGATGCACCCCGATCTTAGCGCCTCGGGTGTTTGGCGGTCGTGCTTTCCTTGTCTGGAGCACTATAAATTCTGGCCTGCCGTGCCTGCCTTTGATTTGGTGCTTCTCATGGCGAGAGGCATTACCACCGGCTGTTCGGCGGATTTTTCCACACGTGACTAGCCGACCATCGAAATCTGGTGAGGAAATGGTCACGTGTGGAAAAATCCACCGAACAGCCAGTAGTAGAACACGGTTATTCTATCTGATCGCCTTGGTTTCCTGGCATATGATAGCAGATCCATACTGAGGCCATTGCAAGGCTCGCACTGACTTTTCAGTCTCACGCTCACTTGTGCAGCACTGCACGTAGTTTAGGCTGCTCAGCTCCACCTACGTTGGCGGCTGTCCTTCAGCCCAGACACTTCCAAGGTTCTCTCCTCACCTTTGCCCCGTGGGCCAGGTTTGTTGCGAGCATGAAGAAGAGGTTGCAAAGGAGACTGGCGGCTGCATCACGACCAGCTACGAGCATATTCATCAACTCGTCCAGAATGCGTTCCTGGTCAGATGTTCGGAAACTCAGCTCATGCGAAACTCATGTTTCTTGCGCCTTTCGACCCCGTTTGGCTCTCAATCCTGCTTGAAAGACCAGGTTGCTCATAGTCACGCTGCAAGTAACATTCGCAGACGGGCGGTATGGCAGATTAGTAGCTACTCGAATCCAGTGTGTTGCAGTGCGGATGTACTACGAGAGACGCAACGGCCGTGCCCGTGGAAGACACCCGACCCCGCAATCCTACGCTATCCCTACCACGCCCACGTTTCTGCAACTCACATTGCTCTCCAGCACCCATAAGCAGATCGGGAGGCATCAGTCGCGAGCATCTCACCAGATGATTGCATCTCGCACATCTTCAACATGACGTCAAGCCCGCGACGTCTGAGGATTCTTCCGATCAGCCTTCTGGTCCGTCTCTTATCATGAACTCTCAGGGTAGACATGTCGATCCCTCCCTTCCTGGCAATCCCGTACCACTTACGACTAGCACCGAACGCAGAGGGTCCGCCCGACGAGCATGCTGGATAGACATTGGCCATAGGAGAACGGTGGTCGCCAAGCCGTAGCATCGCACTGGAGCGGAGAATGTTACGTCGCGCTGGTAGCCACCTGGTTCCAACGGCCATTCAGGCTTGCGGATAAGGCAAGCTCTCTGCAGCCCTCCTGCAACACATCCCAACTGTGAAATTTTGCCAGTTTTGCTTCTCCGAGAAGCTTGATGTGATCTTGAGTAGGCAGAGATAAGAGCTTGGATTCACTGTACATCAGTCGCGCCCTTGCTTCAGTCCTTCCACTACACGAATTCACTTTCCTCTGTGTTCCGAAGCAGATCCCAGTCGCATTGTCCCGGATTACCACCACTTTTCCACAGAAGAATATCGTCCGCCGCCATGGCCGACACCAAAGATCCTGAGCTGGCCAAAACCGACCTCGAAGTTACCTCCTCCAACACATCGTTCAAAGGCGGCGCAGCACCCGTCCCCCGCGAAGGCGAAACTACCCACCTCCCCAACTTCGAGCATGAGAAGGCACTATGCTGGAAGTTCGACCTCCGCATGCTGCCCATGCTCGCAATTAGCTATCTTTTTAATGCTCTTGACAAAGGGAATCTTGGTAACGCAAAGACAGACGGCATGGATAAGGATCTCGGCTTTGTGGGCAACCAGTATAACACGATGCTGAGCATCTTCTATGTGCCGTATGTCATTTTTGCACCGCCGATTGGCATGCTGGGGAAGAAGTATGGGCCACATCGGGTGCTGCCGATTATGATGTTTTGTTTTGGGTCGGCGACGCTGTTGGCGGCGAGTGTGCAGAATTGGAGTGGCATGATGGCTTTGAGATGGTTCTTAGGCATGTTTTTTTCCCTTTTAGTTTCAACAACATCACTGCGAAGCAATTGTCCGGCCTAAGCTTCAAAGCGTCTTGCACTGAGAGCTTGGCCGGGCTTGTCTCACGTGGTGGCTGGGTGTTAGTAACTCAAGGCTGACTTTACATAGGCATGGCTGAGTCTGCATTCTTTCCTCTGGTCATATACTACTTGACAACCTTCTATCGACGTGGCGAACTCGCTCGACGACTGGCCGTGTTCTACGCTGCGTCCAACATCGCAAACGCGTTCTCAGGTCTCCTAGCTTTTGGTGTCTTCCACATCGAATCAAATCTGCAGTCCTGGCGCTACTTGTTTATCATCGAAGGCAGCTTAACCGTCCTGTGTACGCAGCTACATCTAAACTTACCACCACCACAAGACTAACCTCATCGCAGTCTCCTTCTTCGCATACTGGTACCTCCCCAAGAACGCCTACACAGCGTCCTTTCTCACCGAATCTGAGAGAAAACTCGCATACACCCGCATCCAAATCGACTCCTCATCCGTCGTCGGCGAAGAATTCAACCTGCGCAAAGCCCTCGACATCTTCAAAATGCCCGCAACATACGGCTTCCTCGCCATCGAAATCTGCCTCGGCGTGCCCCTACAATCCGTTTCTCTCTTCCTGCCCCAGATCGTTCAGCGCCTTGGCTATGACAAGATCAAAACAAACCTCTACACCGTGGCACCCAACATCGTCGGCGCCGTGGTTCTACTCATTTTGGCATTCGCGTCCGACTTCACGCGCCTCCGTTTCCCGTTCATCGCACTCGGCTTCCTGCTCACGTTCACGGGCTTCATCATCTTCGCAACTATCGACGTCGCTCACTCCATCCACGTCGCCTACTTTGCCTGCTTCATGATGACGTGGGGCACGTCCGCGCCCTCGGTCCTCCTCTCAACATGGTACAACAACAACGTTGCTGATGAGAACAAGCGTGTCACGCTTACGTCTGTGGGCGTGCCGCTGGCCAATCTCATGGGCGTGGTCAGCTCGAATATCTTCAGGAGTCAGGACGCGCCCAAGTACATTCCTGCGCTGGCGACAACGGCGGCGTTTGGCGCGACGGGATCGTGTTTTGCGCTCTTGCTAGGCGTGTATATGACGGTTGATAATAAGCGGAGGAATGCGAAGCAGGGCGTGAGTTTGACTGCCGCGGATGTGTCGACGGAGAAGTTGAGAGATGGCCCGAAGAATCCGGAGTTTAGGTGGTTTCTGTGAAGGTAGTGTGGAGGAAAGCGGTGTTGTTTTGGGGGAGGTGGGACGTCGCTGTATGGGTAGTCATTGGGGTCGTCGACACCTAATTTAGATATTGTTGTATACCTAGGTATTGCTCTAAGAGTAAATGCAAACCTTACATACAAAGGCATTGAGGTTGTCATGTGCTACTGAACCACATTTGGTAGTTCACGTACCACAACTACCAAACGCCAGCTGGTCACAATTACTCACGACTTCGCGACATATATCTCTATCAAGGGCCCGACCTCTTGAATTCTCTAGTCAATACCATATCCTAGCCTACCAGCAACCCACTTATCTTCCCCGCATTGGCACCGTCGCCCCTTCCCCTCACCCAACAACATCACCTCCACCTTATCTTTTACGTTAGACCTACAACTCTCCGGGTCGGATCCAGCCGTGCAAGATCGCGTGACTCATGCATCTCAGCTGCAACCCAAAAGGACTCTGTGATAAGACGTGCCTTGGTCCAGACACATACCGCGAGATAACAAGCCGTGCGCCGCCATTGGGTCCCAAGACCACCCCTGACATGCTGCACGTGTCGAGCGCATTCGGTATTGTCGAGTCGGACCGAGTGCACAGGGAGGGCTACTACATAACATTGCAAATCGCATGCTTTCGACATGGCAGCTATGCGGTCGTGGATAGTGACATTACATTCCAAGCACAGCAATCATGCCAGAGAAAAAGCAAAGGCATATTGAAGCAAGCGACGTCACGCCTCGTATCGACTCCGACAGGGCACTTTGGCTGGGTGCATTCTTCGCCCTGAGCGTTCATGGCTGAAATCGTACGCGGATCTGGCAGATGTGGTCGTCACGCCCGTCCCGGGTCCCTGCGCTGCACATCACTTTCGGGCCTTCCGTCTTGGCAGTGTCCCCGTACCGTATGGGGGTTATCGCCTTCGGGGACTTTATCGCGCAGGGCGATACGGTATCGGAGTGCACATGGGTTGATTCTTCGAAGATAGATTATGCGTGTGTGGACAGGCGAGAACCTGCCCGATGTGGATGTTTAGGGAAGGAACATGCCTGTTGTAGACATGCTGTAACAAGTAAGGGACATGTCATCTCAATCCGGTCCGTATGGGGATGCTGGAAGTGTGTAATAATGGTTCAAGTGGGCATGTGATACCGAAATGTCTTGTCTTGATGTAGGCTATTCATACACTGCGTCTTTGACCTGCAGGCCAGGCTGCTGTCTTCCGAAGCGTCTATGGTTGACAAAGGAGAAATCGGTTCGAAGTACATGGCCGTCGGTCACACCTGTCGTGATCACCTAGCATGAAGCTGAAAAGTATATAAAATGCCCGTGATGAAAGTGCACATTCAGAAAGCTCGCTCAGTCGTACAATGAAACGCCAGTGGGTATCCCTGAAAAGCGAAGCTTTTGCTCTTGTACGCCTCTATAAAAAGTGGATCCTGAGTTGAAACATAGGAGAGATAATAAAGGAGATCAGGATCAGGGGTTCTGCGCAACCTCTTTGCCTTTCGAAGAGTGAGGGTGTAGGAGGTTGGGACGCCACTTCGCAAGGTTACCAGCGTTGAAGTGAAGAGGCTCCTTGATTCCCTTCTCTGTCACGTTCATCTTGCGCTTGGAACGACCAGAAACATACATGCGTTGCTGGGCATGGCCGCCGTTGATGTTAGGCATACTTTGCTTCGATCTGAGCTTTGGCTTCTTGTCACGATGCTCGTCATCGGTGGTTTCGGTCTCGAAGCTTCGTAGACTGCTGCGCTCCGACGAGAATCGTGGATTGCTAGAGTGGCTTGAGGACTGGGTCGGTGTGCGCTGCATAGGACTAAGTCTGATCGAATTTGATGATTGGGACTGTGCACGCTCGATAGGGCTCAGCAAAGCTGCCGAGTCGGCAAGGACGTCCAGCTTCGATGGCGCCCTGTCCGCCAACGAGTGAGTTCGAGAAGAATACGTTGGAGGAGGATCCTGGTAATCGTACATGATCTCTGAGTCCAGACTCTTGTACTTGGCTGTGCCGTCAAGCTCTTCATCATGGTTCCAGCAAGATTCGTCAACGCCGGTTACAGCTGGAAGGAATTTGATCTCGTTCCACGTGACATCTTCGTACTGCAAGGTGATGTAGAGAATGTCGCCTTGCATCTTGTCATGCGCGATGCAGTGGTCCTCGAGGAAGGGGTAGTCCCACACATCGCGGTGGATGAGGTCGGCCGGGAGGAGTGTGAGAGCCATGCGGCCAAAAGGCTCGTCGGCTGGGCGATGACCTGTCAACGGCATCCACGGTCTGCCACGGAAAACGCCCTTGAATGCAGTGTCGATATGATTGGCGAAGCATGAGCTGTCCTGGCTGGGAAATTCAAGGTTCTGCTGGAGTTTACGCGAGGCACACCGCTTGTAGCCATTGCTATCGGGGTCGAAGGCGAATCGCTGGGACTTTCGTGGCACGAAGATTACTCGAACGCTCCAGGCCAAGGGGTACTTCTTATCGGTGCGAATGGGCAGCTGACCAAGCGTGTGTTGCGGTTGCATGAGAAGCAGGAGCTGTGGAACAGGCTGCGCCTTGGGCGTTGATAGGCGCGCTTTGGGTGTCGAGGCAGCGGGTGTCACGTCTCTCGACAGGCCTCCATATTGCTCGACTCGGTCAACCCTGTTCTCCAGGTCCATGCTGACGTCGTCCAGCATGGTCAAGCGCTCCTGCATGCCCTTGATCTGGTCGCTAAACTCGGTCGTCTTGTCGACCACGGCCTCTACCCGGTCGTCCATGGAAATCTTGAGAAACTGCATGTTCTCGTACATGCGCGCCTCGACTGCGCGGCTGGTCCTGATCAGCTCCTCCCGCGCCATGCGCTCCTTGAACAGCTCTTGCTTGAAGGTTTGCTCCATGCTCTCGAAGCGTTTGAGTTCCTGCTTCAGGCGCTTCATTTCCTCGATGGCCTGCGCGTAGTCCTCCATTGTCACTGCAGAGAGTGGCTGTGCTTCGTGGTGCCATGCCTGGTGCCCGCAGCCGCAACGAGAGCGCACAATTGAGTCCGGGTAGAAGCTGCGGCAGGAGCAGCGCTGGCGCACGCCATTGCCCTCAGACCCGGGCACAATGAAGCCGCATTCGCCGCGCGGGAGCTGGGCCTCGTCGCCCGGCGCGGACTTCCCAGGCAGGTGGACGAGGGACTGGGAATTGTTATGGTACATCAGGAGTCGACCGGAAGCGGTGGTCGTGGGGTGGGTCCTGGGCGAGTAACCGGCTCATGGAAGGCCGGCGGGGAAGGTGCGAGCGACGTCTAAAGGTGAAGGAGTGAATGCCCGAAAATCGAGAGCCGGCTAGCAGCCTGAGGCAGCAGGTTAGCTAGGGGTTTTGGACAGGTCTCCAGCAATATATAGCGCTGCACAGGCAAGCGGCCAGGACGGAGGCGGCGCACAAGATAAGCAACCATGGACTCACAGTTAGAACCGCACAGTCGGTGCACTCGCGCGGGAGCAGCCGAGCGGATGGTTGCACAATCAAAAGGAGCAGCGCTCGTTGGACGTGTGCGCCCGTGGGAGGAGGACAGAGGGAGTTTTGAAGCAGCAGCGGGTGCAGTGCCGCAGTGCATATGAGAGCGTGGTGAGCCAGACCGTCAGCAGGGCGGGCCACAGGATGTGCAGGTACTCTTTCTTTTTGGCAGCGGGCTAGCTCCCGCGCCGGGGACGGACAGGACGGTCAGCCCTGTCATGTTTGCGGACGGCGGCTGCTGGTGGGTTCTGCGCAGCGCTGGAGTTGGGGTGTGGTGGCCGCCGAGCCAGGAGTAAAAGATAAGACTCACGCTTTGGCTGTGAAGACGCGCCAATTGGCATGGGTGCGCGTGGGAGCCCGAAACCATCCACACCCCGGCCGCAGGCCACGCCCGTCCTGCTGCGTGCCTGTCGCCGCCCCAGACTGTCCCCAGCAGCGTCAACAGCCGCATGCTCCCTGCAGCATTGCAAAAACTGTCGCCGTCGCCGTCAGCAGCCCGCCCAGCGCTTTATCGGCACCAGATGGCCTGCACCGCATTCCTGCTCCCTTCAGACGGGTAAGCGGACCCCACACTGCAGTCCATTATCAACACCTTTCCGTCAGCGCCCTCGCAATCGCGGCCATGTGCACAGACGGCCTGGTGCTGCGCATCTGAGCAGCGTCGGGACGAGCGCCGGTTCCATCAGACGCAATCATCGTCTTGGAAGGACCGATGCTATGCGGTGACCTGCACCCTTTCGCAGAGCCTCTATCTCTTGGACGCCCTGCACCAGGTGCTCGCTGCTTATCGGGCGTTCTGATACACCCCACGTTGCTTGGCGAGCGCGTGTCTGATTGGCTACCGGCTCGCGACCGCAACTCGAGAACACTGTGCACCAAAGCGGCCAGAGACGACTGTGGTATGGCAAAATCCACCGAGACAGCCCAAGACCCGGGCACGGCCAGCGGGTACAGTCCTGATTGTGGCAAATGCCATCGCACTGGCGCCAATCACGAAATCACCCCTCGCCGACGGCGATGCAGCGGTCACCGATTGCTACGTAGCAGCTACTGATCTCCAGCTTCACATGCATGCCAGTCACCTACCCAGCACATAGTGCGCGCGATATACGTTTGGGTGGCGGCAGTGCCCCATTGCCGACGACTCCTTCTGCACGCGCTGATGGATGCGGGAAGGCGCGACCAACAGTTATTGGTGACCAACCCAAGCCTTGCCCGCAGCCTTACCACAGCTGTTCTCTGGCCAGTATCATGCTGCTGAATGCTGCACGTTTACGGATGAAACAAGGAACCCTTCCTTTCGAGAAGGTTTGATATCTCGCGCGAACGACGTCGATACATTTCGCCTCAAAGCTGGCGGCGCTGACGAGCCGACAAACTGAAATCAAGGTCGCAACACAACACTGCCGAAGTGACTCCCACGTCTCGTAAGAGCGTTACGCTTGTTCTCCCTTTCAACAGCTTCGGATGTGCAGGCTTGGGAACGTGGACCACCTTTGCCACCTTGCTGCGAGTCCCACACTCGCGTGGCATGCCCGTCCAAATAACGAACCTGGCCGTTCGGCGGCGGTGCAGTCCAACGATGAGGGCTGGAGGTGTTCGTACCGAGAGCAACCCCAAGAACTTTGTTTCCACACCGTAGTTTCTATTTAAAATCGGCGCAATGGAGCGCGGACGTACAGCGCACACAAGATGTCGAGAATCTTCAAGATTTTCACGCCATTTCCGAAATTTCCCACTAAAGTCCAACAAAGTTATCGATAACGCACCTCGCGCACTCCAGCTGAGGCAGCGTTATCGTCCGTGACATGCTGCCTCACAACGCCTCTTCCCCGTCTCTCGTGGGCTCGAAGGCGTGTAAAAAGCCGTTCACCCACCATCTCAAAGAAGCTAGGCGGCCGATCCGGGAGCACCCGTGGGGACTCGAGGTGCGTATCGATCGCTTCCCAATGCGGCCTGGCTGTTCCTGTTGGCGTTACTTTTGTTGCCATGACCTCCTCCCTGTGCACGGTATGCCTGCCACAACACGCTCTCCAAAGGGGCTGCAATGAACCGTGAGCTTGATGCTCCTGCAGCCCATCTTGACACGCGCCGTAGTCAAAGCATGCCGCTTCGAACTCTAGATCATCGGTAGTGAGCATTTGGCATGCCTACCATGGCTAGTCAGTACGTCGTCATGCTTGCTTGTTCGATAGAGGCTCTCTACTGATCCGACGGTTCTGGTAAGTTCAGCCGGGCCTTTTGTGGTGTGTTGAAATTTGGGATGCTCTCGTCAAGATCGCCACAAGACCATGCCGCTCTTGTTTCCCGACATGAATGCTGAAGAGTTCCAGGGCACCGGGCTCAGAACCATGTGGCCCTCCTTCAAGGTGCTCAGGCGGATACTGGAGCAGACAGAAATTTGCATTCGGATCGCGCATGAAATTAATGTATACCGCTGGGTGAGAACCACTGAGGGCCTGAACTCGCTTGTCGACCCATCTCAGTTTCCCTAAGATGTCGCTCTTGTACGACATGCAATCCGGACGAAGCGGGTGAGATCAATGCGGTATCGTGTCAAAAGTGCGTGTTGCCCGATGCGCACTAGAGCTCGGATCTCGGCGGCCTTGGTATGCCGCGATCCGTTCTATCTCACCACAACCACCTACTGCATCACAAGCCTCCGGAGTCGCCAGCCCAGGCCGAGACTCGAACGTAGATCATAGCGTATCATTAGAAGCTATGCCTGAGGAAAATTGGGCAGCTCATGGCGGCATCCAGGCTGTACGTGTCCCCTCGGCTACCAGGCTTCGCGAACACAGCTGACCTACATCGCAGTGCGACCTATGCCATGCAAGGAAGGTAGATAAAGCCGGGCCCTCTACAAGATTCGCCCCGGAATTGGGCACTCACGAACGTCAGGTGAAATGCGATCGTAAAGATCCGTGTGGAAATTGCATCGCGACCAAGGCCGAATGTCTTCGCAATAGGCATAAAAGAACACCTCGGCCGAAAGCCAAAACGTAAGTAGTCTTTCCGAGTGCAATGCCGGTTTCTGAAGGCTGTCCAGTGATGAGAAGATACAAGCACTCGTCAATCGACTGTCCACGCTCGAGAACTCGGTCCGCAGTGTCCAGCCGGCACCATGTGCATCAACAGCTTCAGAGACCTTCAACCCGTCCGCTACACCGGAGATCAAGACGCCTGCTGAACGTCCCCTGAAGCGGAAGCGCACTGAGAGTTTTGGCGTGGGATTGGCTTACACGGCTGCCTCTGCAAATGCAGTGGCTGCTGCCACCGCTTCTGAGCCCGACACAATCCAACAGCCCGTTACAGAAGCACGAAGTCTAATAAGCACGGAACTCTCCACCAATGGGTTGCTATCTACAGATCAGCGTAAGGTGCTTGAGACAGCAATTGCCTTCGTGGATCAGCTCTCCCATGCTCCCGTGCCGTCAATCAAAGACCGCAGCACCTTTGACAAGGCCACCATGTACGGCTCCACCGTTCTCTCTCAGAACGATATACTACATGTCATCCTAGGCAGTAGGTTACTCGTACCTCGCATTTCAGCGCATCACTGACACTAAGCTTCTAGCCGAGGCAAGGAGTGTCGATGCCACAACCGTCAACTTCCACAGCCTCGATCACATTCCCCCCAAGGCTGTGGAGAAGATCGGGCTTACCCTGATGGAGGGTAAGGCTGACGAAAGAACCCTTCTTCTCTGCAAGGTCATCATACATTTCAAAGCCGCTGTTGTTCTCTATGCCAGCAACCTGCAAGGGCCCAAGAGCCCAGAAGTACAGAAGCACATAAAACAATTGGAGTATGATCATTTGACCACAGCCTTAACTGCTCTGGACAGCATCAGCTTCCTCACTACGCCATCACTGTTGCTGGTGCAGGCGCTGATCACTGGGGTAAGCGTTCGGTTTTGCGCGTTTCAAAGCAAAACAACTAATGACTGTGTAGGGGATGAGTAAGTATATGTACGATCTGTTACAATCTCATCACTGACAACATACCTTCACATGTAGTGATGCAGATCATTGGCAACCCTGCAAGCTGCTGGGAGCTCATCGCCCATGCGTCACGGATGATAGTCGCTCTTGGCTATCACACCGCCATCGAGAGCGAGCCCAAGACTGATTTGGATGAGGAGATACGGGCAGTTGTAGCGTGGTGTGCTCAATTTGACAGCTGCATGAGTCTGTTGCTACTTCGGCCCAGGTCTCTGCCGCCACTCAACGTACGCTTATCGTCGCTACTCAAGCCCGATCCAGCAAATCCCATGAGTGTCTTCGAGATCATCGCCATGGAAATGATACCCGTTCACTATAAGATCCTTGAACTCACACTGGAAGGGAACGCAAAACGAACAATACCCTCGTTGAAGGCTGAAGTCGCGGAATTGAGAGCGTCAATGTCGGCTATATTCGCACTCATGATCAAGGTTGGACAAACGCGCAATTTTGAAGATTGTGGGACACGCTCTGACACTCGTTACAGGAAAGACCCTCGCATCTCCTTGACACTCACCCCGATATTCTACTCCACTGGAAGTGTCTCAAGTTCAAATACTTTTCAACATTAGCCCTCGTCCATCGTCTTAGCCCTACAGTGACCACAGTCCCAGCTGAGCGAGAAGAATGCCTTCGGAGCGCGCGCGAAGCACTGGAATGTGTCAAAGTCATTGAGTCCATCTCACAAGACCTGGGTCACTTCATCGAAGGTTACGATCCGTATCTTGCTTGGTAGACGTTGTCGTCCTGTCGCGCTCATTCTGTTGCTGACCAGAACAGGACTATGCTCTCGTATCCTCTGTGCCCCTTCTTCGTCGTCTTTTGTAATGTGGTAGGCACGTCGAACGTGCGCGACTTTCAGCTCCTACAAGACGTGACCGACGGCATTTCCACACTTGTTTCCGAAAACAAGTTCGTCAACCGCTTGCACCGCCTTTGTGGAACTTTGCTCGAGCTCTGCAGACCTCTCATCCATGGCCAAGATACCGGCAGTGAACACCAAATGCGCACTGCTCATACTGAGCCGTTGAACGGACCACTATCAACGACAAACACTAGCTCAGAACAGCTCGACGTTCCTGGCGAGAACGGTAATGTCGACGGCTTCTTACCTTCTTCCTGGAATGATGACATGATGTGGCAGCTCTTCCAGTCGCAACCCTCTTTGGATTGGTTCAACGCCGAGATCCTGGACCCGTCGTGGGGTATGAACTTCACTAAGTGAACTCGATTGTGTGGTCATCACAAACATCACTACGAGTTGGAATGGGTATCAATGCTAGGGTACCAAAATGCTTGACTGTTTAGTATGACACCGCACTCAAATTTATACGGGGTGGAGTGCGGCGCGAACATGCATGTTGCTCAGACTGCGACCACGCCTACCCCCTCGTACACGCTGTTTATGTGCTCGTTCATTTTGTATTTCCTTGTCGCTGTGGACGAGCACGAACATCCTGGACATTCACAATGCACAACTGGAGACACATGCGTTGCTTCGAAGTGTCGTTTGAGATCCGGGTAGCGCTTGAAGGTTGTTCCCGCGCACTCTGGAAAGCAGCACTCATCCCAATACTGGTGTATCTCGGCATCATACTTCACCTGTTCGATGGTCGCGATCCGGTTGCGGACCATTGGAAGTTCAATGCGCGAGAGCTTCTTTGGTGTCGGGGTATAAACTCGGACATCGTACCTGCCTGGCTCTCAAGAGTTGCCCTCTGAGTGGAACGAACAGATGTGTTGCTTGGACCTGAATGCGGGATAACCATGTTCTGTAAATCGTGGGCCGAAGGATCTGCCGCATGCCGGAATGCCTCGTCACTGTGAGTTCCGTCAGTGGAGCTTGGACTCGAGTGGATCTTAGGATACGACCTCAGATTGCCAGATCGCGCCCTTTACGAAGAGAATATGGCGCCCGCCAGGATCTCCGAAGCCCTACGTTATGTGCGCCTTGAGTTCCACAGTGCTGGGAATTGACCTGGTGGAACAATGCAGACGCGCGCTCGGGGGATAGTTGCAGTGAACGAAAGTCTGAAACCCCCGAAACAACTGATCTCGAGTATCGACTCATCATAACCACATGCCAAGCTAGCAGTCCATTCATCCATGGTGCGCATTTCAATGGGCGACAGACCTTCAAGATGACGCGACATGGCAGTCGAGAGGCGGCTATCGCTGAAGCGTTCTACGCTGTCGGTGTGAATGGCTGGAACGTGGCTTTCAACTTGGCACACAGCGAAAGCACCACCAGCATGATCAAGATGACGTTGGAGTCCGACGGGTCGTGAGGTGCGCACAAACCGAGCCATCTACACCGTCAGCCGTTTAACTAGTGCCCTGTACAGGACTATTCTTCGACCGAAAATGTGAATGGAGGTAAGTCTACCCTCACTCTGACTGAACGAACTGCGCTGGCCACATGTTGCTATCAGACACGCTAGAGCAGGTACTTGTCGTCGAATCGGCCGAGCCTGCATAATCAAGTTCCACGGAAAGCACTTTGGGGACGAGGACGCGATTTCCATTTCCGAGTAGGCATTGCACCACTTCCCAGAGTGGCCCAGACAGACGTCCGCCAACTTCATGACTTTATCCTGCCGTTGTACTGAGGTGACGGGTAAGCCTTGAAGAAAAGACGCAGGATCAATTGGTCGCGGCAAGGGCTTGAAGAAAACAAGGGATGGAATATTGTTTCGATAGGATGAACGGATCCAAACGCCAAACGACTAAATTCTTTCCTGCGAACCGGGTTCAAATACCACTCTCACCACCTCCTCTGCATTACCGATATCAATTACAGTACAATGTCTAAAAACAACTGCCCTAGCCGGTCTGAGATGCGTCACCGTGCATCGTTCGAACATGATCCCTCAGTTTGTCTTTGCGATGGAAAGGCCTAGCTCCTGCACCACTAGATCGCTCGCAGAGGGGTACTGGACACCAATGAGTGAGCTTGACGGGCGCGTGTGCGCCGTGATAGTGCCTGCGCAACTCCGCCTGTCGTCCAAAAGATCTGCGCACACACCTACGGCTAGCGCACTTGAACCTTCCACTTTTGAGGAGCGATCCAATTATGACCTCGGCATCGTCCTGTTCATCACTGTCCGAGGTCTCGCCAGTGAGATCAATGCTATGCCTGGCCGACGTGGCCACGCTGCGTTTGAGTTGGCACACACCATGGTCATGCATGGTAGACATGCCTTCGATGTCCCGGCAACCTAACTCGTGCTCAGGCACGCGCTTCTCGATTGGCATGCCGGAACTGCTCTGAGAAGATTGGGCACACTCAGGCAAACTTGGTAGTTGCTGTCAGTCACGTATCGCTTATCCGCCCGGGCCGTCAGACGTACCCATTGCGTCCTTTGAGTGACCCTCCTACGGATGGATCATGAGGGTTGTCACACATGTCCGATGTGTCTCCACTTAATCCTACACCACCATACCATGCGGACCCATGCTCTTCTCCCATGGACTCATCAGCTTGGTGATGATGTTCGACAAATGCATTGTCATCGTTCATATCGAGCCAGAGATCGGTCAGATTTGCATCATTTTCGTTCGCCTGAAATGGGACGAGATCTTCGATCGAGGCTATCATGATGATTAGCTAGGTTCAGTCAACCCTACCAGGCTAAGTAGATCAATTTGCGGAGGAGAGGCGCGAAGAACAAGGACCTTACTTGGAAAGCTCGCCAGCACGTACTCCGACGAATTGAATTCCACACCGTGCACATTGAAATCGAGAACTTGGTGCTCTTCTTGTTGATGATTCGACGAAGCCATGAGTGTCCGATCGAGGAGCAGAAGCGCTCAAGTTGGAAGTAAAGGGATGGGACGGTTGTGAGAAGACGGTTGTGTCAAAACGAAAAGCTTTTGCGAGTATAGAGCGTAGCTTTTGATCATGCAATCAAATAGATATCGCACCCCGAGACCCAGATGTAATTGTTGCCCTGCGACATAAGACGGTGAAAGGCGCTCGACAGCGCTCGACGAGTTCTAAAGCAGCAACACAAGTCAAACTGTGCCAACCAACCTGACCAGCCGCATGAGATGCGACCACATGGATTATCGATAACGCGGCAAGTTCTAGAAGGCTGTGCCGATGTCCACCAGTTACCGGCTCTAGGCAGCAGCCGGAACCAATCACTCGAAACCGGCGTCAGCCACAAGGTCATTATTTAAAGCGGCGCCATACGTTTCCCGCTCCTAGGGCAATCCATGTATGTATACGACACGGGTGGCACGGGGTCCTTAACAATCCTGAGGCTCTCCCACGCACATTATCGGTAGTCCAGCGTGGCGTCACAAGCCACCGATTGGGAGTTATAGGATGCCCAATCCGTCGGAGGCCTTGAACCGACTAGCAGTGCGCTGGAAATTTTGGACTGAAACTTTCGCAGCATTGCGCGTGTGTCCTACGTCACCGCTCGATGTTGTAGCAAATGATCTCGAAAACGGACCTTGCGCTCCTCTGCGAACACGACTCTATTTGGCAAAGGAGGATGGAGATGATGCACAAGCAGATTTTTTCCCCGCACAAGCAGCCTCATTAGGACGTGTACGTGAGTGCACAAAAGTTATTTCTCGATCCCTGACAAACTTCGAGGCCACAGTAGATGTAGTCAGATAGCGTGAAGGAGCAGGTATACGAAGGAATACTCCAGACGAAGTCGCTTCTCTTCGCCTAAAACTTTGTGTTTATATAAA
>TARA_R110002003_G_scaffold171_2_pt1 | contig 22974 bp, 26 predicted proteins | sample TARA_R110002003 | Tara Oceans TARA_R110002003 (sample SAMEA4396441) | marine metagenome | biome: Westerlies Biome; feature: [SRF] surface water layer (ENVO:00010504); material: water (ENVO:00002006), including particulate matter (ENVO:01000060) such as... | depth 5 m
CGCTGAGTGGACGATTGCAAGGTTGGATCGATGTATGAGAATTGGGTTAGCATGCCGACCAGCTCTACATGAGAAAGCGGCCAGACAAGTTCGAACTTGACGTTCTCCTTGATTCGGAGGGAACCACAACCTGCGAGTCACTCGTACAATAGTTTACGAGGGCTTTAGTCGAGTTAACGTCAACTGAGCAGCTCACAGGTGCCTTTCGCTGCACGGAGCTGTGACGCTATCTGGTGATCGCCATTACCAACAACGTGTCTGCCAGGTTGTGACTGGCATCGGCGGCGTGGCTCCGAGGACCGTCCCGAACAATGGGCAAGTTTCGAGGCAATGTGGAGCACAAGCAAGCATGGAGGAGGGTCAGTGGAGTTTAGGAGAGCCCGAGAGTGGCAAGACATGTGTTGCGAAGAGGGGATTGAGGATGAAAAAAGAAAGTAGGGCCGCCAGCAGTGTCATGTACCCAGGGCGACGGGTCGCGGTCCTATTGGCGAGCGATGATCGCGTCCCCGTCTGGCACGTTCACCGACTCGGGTCTTCCGTCTGTTCCGCATGGAGTTTGAAGGTGGGAGCAGCGTGCAGGCGTCCCGTTGCACGAGCTAGACACGAGGCGGAGGTGGACCAGTGAGCACCCCAGGCGTGGCGTTCGGAAACCGACAAACAAGCGAGGCTGAACGAGCTGCAAGATGGATCCTTCCGATTCCTGTGAATAGCCTATTTGTGCAGGTCGTATCCAACACTTCCTCATTTCCTGGTCGCATCCCTCGATCGCAACGTGTTGTCGAGAAGAGATGGCTCTGTCCATGGAAACTGCTGAGGTCCCCACGATACGGCCCTTTTATCCAGGCTCCATGGGGTGACCTGTCCTGACCGGCTCCAATAGCAGGTTGGACCCTGTTTGAGAGCGAAGGTCATCCATGGACATCCATACCGGCGGTCAACGCTCTTTGTGATATATAGCAAGCGTGTAACAAGTGAGCTCGCATGATGTGATGGCAGTCGGGAAGGACGCCATTTCGATAGCTGAGGACAGAGTCAGGGTTAGTGCTCTGCTCGGCTGTTCCCGTGGAGCTTGTGGTCTGAAACACAGGTACCCAGGGGGCGGAATCCACAGTGCAACTGCCGTAGTGAGCACCATGGGGCGATGAGAATGGACAAAGATTTTCCAAGATAGGGCACAGCCAGCACGTCGCGGTGTGGTGTCGCACATTCCGGTGTGCTGCACTGAGTACAGGTACATTATCGGCTGCGAGCTGAGATGGTTGCTGGAAAGCAGGATGTTGACCCGGCCCGCTGGTTACTTTTGCTGCTAGGCTGGACGCAATGGTCCGGATCGCTCGTGGCTTTGTCCATGGCGCGCGACTTTTAATATCTATTCCTGCACCAGCGGCGAGCGTCTGCAGCGCGCACAGACGCACAGACTCCGCGAACGCGAACGGGTGCCAGTCTGCCAGACCAGGGCTTATTTATTCGGTAAGGCGTGTCCTAGTGATGTTTCTCTCGCCGCCCCGAGTAGAACAAGCTCGATTCCCTCTCGTCAGCCGTTCCGACCTTCTCTTCTCCTGGTGCAAGTGCAGCCCCAATCGCGCCTTCCGCTTGCTTTTTCGTGCCTTCCTCAGGCTAGCTCCAGCCCGGCCGCCCGTCCAATCGTCGCTGCCACCCGTCGACCACAGACTCTCCGCAACCCCTCCCTTCCCTTCATCTTAATCTATTTACCGAACCTCTGGCCTAGCTGTCGTCTCGGCGAGGCTTCGACCACAAACTTGGTGCTGCAAGCTGTAGTGCGCCGGTCGCTCTTTCCTCCCACTTTCCCGCTGTCCCTACCAAGGTACCTGCCTGCCGCTTGACGCAACCTTAAACCGACGATCCTGAGTATCGCTTATGGCCCCGGCGATCATGTGTTTTGGACGCAAACCCGCGGACCCTGAGTTCAGGAAGAATGAAGACATTGAGAAGACGCTGCGTGTGGACCGGAAGCGGGCCGAGCGCGAGGTGAAGCTGCTGCTGCTCGGTACGCTGCCAATCGCAGTACTCGTAGTTTTTGGCTGACAAGGGACGACAGGCGCTGGGGAGAGCGGCAAGTCGACGGTGCTCAAGCAGATGCGTATCATCAATGCCGGCGGATTCGGCAAGCCTGAGCGCAAGACATGGAGAGCAACCATCTTCAACAACCTGGTCTCGGCCTTCCAGACTATCTACGCTGCCATGCAGGAGGACGACACAGACTTTGAGGACGAGGATAACATCGTACGTTGTCGCCCCACTCAAGAGTGTCACATCTGACCCATGTCAAGCGATATTCAGAGCTCGTCAACGCTGCGCCGGACATTGGCACCGAGGAGCCAATGCCGGAGGAGTTCCTCACGGCCTTCAACAGCCTGTGGGTGGACAAAGGCGTGCAGCTAACCATCCTCAAAGGCAACCAGTATGCCCTGCACGACAACCTGAGCTACTTCTTCCAGGACATCGAGCGCCTCTTCAAGAAGTCCTTCTGGCCCACCGACCAAGATATCCTCCGTACACGCTTACGAACGACTGGCATCTCCGAGACCATCTTCGAATTGGGCAACCTCACATACAAGATGGTCGATGTTGGTGGTCAGCGGTCGGAGCGAAAGAAGTGGATACACGTATTCGATAACGTGCAGGTCGTGCTCTTCCTCGTGGCCATTAGTGGTTACGATCACGTCCTTGTGGAAGACCGCAACGGCAACCAGATGCACGAAGCGCTGATGCTCTTCGAATCCATTTCGAACTCGAAATACTTCGAAAAGTCGGCGCTGATCCTGTTCTTGAACAAGATCGACCTGTTCCGAGAAAAGATTGCTGGTGGCATGAGCCCAATCAGCAAGGTCTTCCCCGACTACACCGGCCAACCGACCGACATCGAAGCCGGCATGGAGTTCTTCGCCAACAAGTTCCGCAACCTCGTACGACAACCGAAGAAGGAGGTCTATGTGCATTACACGAACGCAACCGACACAGATTTGTTGAAGAAGACAATGGCATCAGTACAAGACATGATCGTCCAGCGCAACCTCAACGCCCTCATCCTGTAATTGCGCCATTCTTATCACCAATTTGACGGTAATTCATGCAGGGTCCAACTATCAGCTACTAGCACGTTCGTCAAGCGCAAGACGTGCGTCCAGCCTCAAGGTTCTCCGACCACCGCAGAGTCCGTCCCACTGATCTCGACCGCCAACCGAGAGAGAACGACGCGGTCGATTTTCTTATTATACCCAGGTTTACTTCTTCTTCTTCTTCGCCGCTGTTTGAGAACGAGTTTACGAAATAATTTCCTATTCGCAAGGTCTGTAAACGCAAAGCGGGTCCGCACTAGTAGATTGGTAGGGACAGGGGTAGCGTCCGCAAGCGGGCAACAAGAGACAAGAAGAGGAACGGCATGTTCATTGTTCCAAAATGCGGGCATCTCCAATCTGTTTCCAGGCATTAGCGTTTGGCGGGCCGGATATCTGCTTTTTCGCTTTCGCCGCGACGTCATTGCCGCGATCTTCATAGCACTCAGGTGGGTTTGGAGGATTTGGATTCGCAAGGGTGGGATCAAAGGAAGCAGAAGTATATTACGCTGCATGAGGATGCGAGGAGCTAGCCAGGGCAACCTGCTGCATCTGCAACTGTCACGGAATGTAACGTCCATTGCATTGTCAGTGCGTACATGATCTCCTTTTGCTTGCAGCAAAGACATGTCCAACACGCACCGAAGTCCGGGCGCAGACTTGTGGGCAGAGAAGTGCATGATCAACATGTCGAATTTCCCCGACAAATGACATAAGCTATCAGGAGGTGTGCTCAATCAGATGCAAAATGATAGGCGCAGCTGTGGCGTGGTTTGCGGGTTACATGCACGAGTGCGGCGTGGATCGTTCACCGGGAGGCGGAGGATGAGGGCGAAAGTTATCGAGCATTGCTACCCAATGGTTTCTTAAACTCCGAAAAAGGTTGCAGTGACCCTTGTAGGCGGGCACCGAAGCAGTAAGATCAACGACTGCGTGATATAGACCTATCTTTCACACACCACCGAGAAGCCGGGCGGCTGCAAGCTATGCTGTCATGATCAAACGGGTTTGCAGATGATTTCTATGAACTTGCACGCAGAAGACGTGGGGATAAGACACAGTGCAGTGAAGTTGATGCCGTGCCCTGCGATAGAGCCCAGGAGCCGAACGTGACGGTTGGTGGCTGCCTACCAAGATAGAAGGTGGCACGGTGGACGAATACTCAGGCTTATCAGGCAAGACATCAATCAAAATCGTTGTCAAATGTCGGACTTCGACGACAGCGATTCTGAACATGATGCAATCCGAAGTCGGTCTTGCTGTTCCGGAGTGCCCTCGTGGCAGGTGACGCTAATGGCCGGATAAACGTCGGCAACACCAAAGCGCTTTCGCAAGTCCTGATTGCAGAGCCGCGTCCAACCTCGTGCCGGCAACACCACCCCTCCATCACAGCTGGCCATGTTCGCGCCCTCGTTTACGAAGGTCGCACGCTCGACCTCGTTCCTATCAGCCACACCAGCCGGCTCCCTCTGCCGTGCTGCGCTGTGCACCGCCCCAAAGCCCTTCCGACCGAGTCACCAGCGGCGATACTCGTCCTCAAAGTCCTCGATACCACCAAGCAGCAAGAAGAAGCCGGCAGAGGATCTAGAGCAGAACAATGCGCCCACACAGCTTCAGGGACGAGGTACAGACGCGAAATTGAACGGCAAGAGAACGGAGATACCCATCTCAAGTTCGCTGAACAACGTCCCTCATGTCCCGCCCACAACGCACATCCACGATGCTGGTATGTAGTGTAGTTACTGCCTACTTTCAGAGATGCTGACTCGCCATAGACGTGAAGCTATCGTCCTTCTTTGCCCTCCACCGGCCGATCCCCTTCCACAGAGAGGCTTGGCAGCAACCCGCTACCATGGATGTCTTCGACGCCTTATTTCACCGAGCTGAACCGACCGATATCCGTTCGATACAAAGAACCAATCAGACGCTCAGCGACTTCGTACAAAGCCTGCACGCCGGTATTGACGCGCACGAGGACATGCAAGAGCAGGCTCTCTTCATACAAGAGACAACCCACCACCTCGATGGGCCACCAACAGAAGAGAGCATCAACTTCTACGCATCACAGATTCCCCACTTCCATCCTCCACCCCCGCCAGTAGCGTTTGATCCATTTGTACTCGATCAGCGCATAACGGAGGTCCCTCTTCCCACCGAGCGGATAGAGAGATCGACAACATTCCGGGACCACGTCCGGCGGCGGCGAGGTGGCATGCTGTTGATTAGCGTCAAGCGGCAGCGCAAGCTGAAGATGAAGAAGCACAAGTACAAGAAACTGATGAAGAGAACGAGACTGTTGCGACGGAAGCTGGACCGCTTGTAATAGGCACAGAGACACGGCGTTTGAGCCTCCGCGACCACCGGATAATTACATCTTGCAGACTTGTGAGCCAGCGGTGCGATCTTTTGCTTGCATTCGAGTCCCTCCGTGCAGATGACACATGCGGACCCGGCTCATGATACTCGGCCCACGCTCGCGCCGCCCGCTCATGATGCGACTTCCACGACTCGATTGGCAGACAGCATAACAAGCTACTCTCCTCCTTCTGTTTTTAAGCATTTGTTGGTGCTGCTGAGCATACTATTTTGACTGCATAGGGCGCCTGGCGATATGCCCGCCTACTCTTTCTCAATGCCAGAACCCAATTATTCATAGCCACGCGTACCCTTTCGCATGATGTTTCCTCCGCAGTTGCTTTGTTTGCTGAATGCTCGACTCTCTTTGCGCAGGTTCAGGTGGGGCCCCGAACGCATTATGTTCTCGTCCGTGTCAAGATGGCGGCTACAGGTGTCGTGCGGTACTCTGAAACCCCACCGCGACTGATGCTGTCACAACGTCCCAAGCCTCGCCTTCGGCAACACCAACACTCGAACATGCGCTCCGCAGGCGTCCCTTAACTGATCTGTCCTAAGTCGTACCAAAGTCGCATCCCGCAAATCATACGTTCCATCGCGCTCAAGAGCGCATGACGCCTTGGCAGGAACGCTTTCCTAGTCATCTTCCACCACCTTTCCAATGCTTCCTGCGATCCTTGGCGGATGTTTGGCACGCTTGGACAGGGCCGTATGCACAACTCGAGACATGCAATCTCCTTGCTGTGTCGTCATGGAAGCCATGGCGCTTGCAGGAAGACAGGCCCGGAAAGCGACGCTCAAGTGCATTGAGATATAAAAGGTGGGGATGTTGCGGACACAGTTGAAGGCCAGCCAACTCGACGCAACTCGCAGTAGCAACATCACTTCGGTCTTTTCCTTCGCTTTCGTCTTTCTTTCGATTCTTCATTCACTTCACAAGCCCCGGTCGGCATCTTTGACATCTCAGAGCTAGTCTCACATTCGCTTTATTTTAACGTCTAAAGAACCGATTTTTGATTCTCCATATTCGCCGTCATGGTCTCGAAAGTTATCCTCATCTCCGCGGTCATCGCCTACGTCGAGGCCCGTTTCGGTCAGGAACAGGTCCCGATTGCTGCCATCTCTGCAGTTCAGGGTGGTGATGCTGGCGCCGCCGCGACAATCGCTGGTGCCACTATCAGCGACCTTTTGGGCGCAGCCAACTCTTGCGCTAAGGTAAGAAATAAGCACTCCAGCATGTGGCAATCGATGACTGACATGCAATAGCTCAGCCGTGCCGATCAAATCGTCACTGAGCTCGGTGGAGGCGCTGATGCCATCGCCGCAGCCATCGGCCTCGTTGCCGCTGAGAAGAACACCAACCCCTTCGCCAACGGCAATGTCCAGAATGTCTGTGGTGACCCTTCTCTCCCTGCCACTCCTGAGCTCCGTGGTATCACCCCACTCATCGACCCTGATGTCGATGTTGATGGTGCTGTTGCTGCTCTCAGCCAGCAGACCCAGGCCAATCCGCTTGCTGCCGACGGTTTGAGTGTCTTTGACCTCCTTGACCAGGCCGGCTTCGGTGACCTCGTTGCTTCCCAGGCTGCGGCGGGTGGCGCAGCGGCGGGTGGTGGTGCTCAACAGCAGGCTGGCAACAACAACGCTGGTAATGCCAATCAACAGGACAACGCGAATCAAGGCGATGCCGCTGCTGATGTCGCGGATGAGTGTGACGACGGCGCTGCTGTTGATGCTGGCAACGGTGGCAACGCGACTGAAGTCGCACAGGGTGGAAACGCCCAGCAAAATGGGGGCAACGCCAACGACAACGCCGACAACGCCAACGACAACGCAGGAGCGGGCGCCGCCGCTGGCTCCCTCGCTGGGGCAGACTTCGGACTTTGCACGCCGACCATAACTTTCCAAGGTGGCGAGGGCAACCGCCCCGCCACCGAATTCACATTTCAGATCGCCGACCCGGTCGCTCGCGGCGGCCAGGGTGAAGCGCTGAATCCCAACATCATCACCAACGCGCTGTGCAACCAGCTCACCAACGTCTGCGAAGCGAACGATGCAGCCAAGGCGGCGTGCGAGGATGCCAAGGCGCAGGTTGCGGCTGCGGGAACTAGGGACAAGAGCACGGCGGATTTGTTCAATAGCGCGCTTGGGTTTGCGGGCGCGGTGACGAATCCTGCTGGGGGTCCGGAGAACCCGCCTGCTGCTGCGGGTGCGAGGAAGATGAGGAGGGGGCTTAGGGCTTAGATGTGCTGTGATGGGGTCTGTGATTTGTGATGAGGAGGGAGAGTTGTGGGATAGATGAGGATTATAAATGGACTTTTGGAAGGGCTCGCAATTGCGGCTTTGGCATGGGGATACGATTTTGAGACTTGTACGATTACTTGGCTTGGTGGGACTTGATATGACTAGGAAAAAGGAACGGATGAAGAAAGTTGAGGCGACCAACATGCTCCAGTCTTCAACCGTGAAGGTGTTGCGCGTGCTCATGTTGTCTAGACTGGCCGGTGTACCACCTTGAGGTTTACTTCAGGTCAGAATGGTGGAGGATGTCCGTACGGTGGTGGCTGAGCAGACAAGCGATCAGTAATATCAGATGGGTAGTGTTTGCTTCTATATGATGTGTCAAAACGGCTTGCACTAATATAGCTTCAGTGCTTCACCCGCAGGCGCACCGGGAATCGCAGCTATGGACCTCGTGGCCGCGTGTAGTCGGCGATGGTCTTGCATGTCGGCGGGGTAGGGGTAGTCCCAACGAACGGTAGACTTGCCGTCTCCAGCGGGAAGCTCTAGTCGGGCGCTGCGCGAACATCCTGACGAAAGAGCTTGAGCATAGCAAACCTGACATGGAGTTCAGCTAAAGGTGACACCAACGATGGGAATAAGCCGGCTGCAACCATCTTCTAGACACACGTAAACGATGATTGGTTCATTTCGGATCTAGCCATCTGTGTAGTGGGACCTGCATTCTGCGCAGCGCCAAGCTGGTATCACCGGAACAAAAGGCCGGCCTAGATCCAGACATCTAAGTGGCTCTTCCGAACGCTGATGGCGAGCGTAGCAGTACCCACTCGTAAAGTGAAGCTATGAAGGGCGAATCGCATGCTGAACCCTATCGGCTTTGGGGTGTTGGACTGAGGTGTTTCAGGAAAGCCCACGTGGAAGGGATCCACCGAGTTTCATCGCCCTCATGGGTAGAGACAGCACGCAGTCCTGAATGACTTGAGATGGCAGAGGAAGCTGAATGGGGCGGTGTCGCACTTTTTTCGGAGCTCACAATACATGGAAGACGTAGGGACGAGAACTTTGGGCTTGGCTGCTCAACACGGTCCGTCCTGACTGCTATTGTAAGAACGTTCTGGTTGCGAAATGCCATGGCTCGTGCAAAGTGGATGCCGCAACCGGCCTAGTCAAATGCAGCCTAGTGCAGTGGATCGCTGAAAATCGCCTCAGCCAATTCCTGCCAAGCAGCAACTCCAAGGATCAAACGCCTCCTTAGCCTCACTGCATCCTGCTGCGCATTGAACCCAGACTAAATTCTATGATTAATAAGAGAAACCTACGCACAGTGCGAGAAGCAGTGGCTCAGACAGAGCAGGATCTTCAAAACGAGAAGCAAAAGAAAGGCATCTTCCCTCGGCCATTCTTTCGGTCCCATTCCCCGCCTTCCGCTTTGCACCGCTGCGGCAGCCTCTGATGACGACGTAAAGCTAATCTCGACTTCATCTGTCAACGAGAGACGGTTGTGTCGCCATCACCATTCTTATATCTTTCGCGTGCCTGTTTTCGCCGATACGAAAGACACCTTGTAGCGCTGCGACACAAGCGACCGAGTGTGGAGCCAGCTGGACGAATCAGTCCACCATGACCACCCCACGAAGAAAGGCATGCGTTGAGTGCCGCCAGCAGAAGGTATATCTGACCCCCACTTTCATCGGTGAATTCACACAAAGATGGACGTGATGACTGATGATGCAGATTCGATGCGATGTCGAGCAGCATAAGGTACCGCACGACCCCTGCGGCCGATGCAGGAAGATGGGCCTCGAGTGTAGAATATTGCCCACCAGTACCAGGAATTTACGACAGACCAAAGCTGAGATGCGACGAGAGCTTGAAGAGCTGCGATGGGGAATGAGATCGGGCCAAGCACCCGGAAGCGATCCGAACTATCCAGGCTCAACAGCATCTCCAACTGTCGACATGCCAGGCTACAGTCCACATGACCACGGATCAGGAACCTACTCGAATTCTGGAAGAACCGAAAGATCTATCTCGCCAACTTTCGATTCGAGGCCGCCGACAAGAAAGGGATCGGACAGTCGAGTGACTCTCCCCCGCGCCATTGATGGGTATTTTCTCAGTGCTCAGAAGATCGACGCATGTTTCGAATTGTGAGTGTAAGCTGTGCATGCTTAGATTTATGCAACTAACGTGTGCCCAAGATTCTTCAAGCAGTATCATCCACTCTTCCCTGTCCTGGACACATCATTGCGACCCAACGACTTTTATGAGCTATCACCCTTCCTGTTTTGGAGCATCGTCGTGACAGGATCTCGGAGATACAAGGAAGACCGGACGGTGCTCGAGAAGATAAGCCACCTGATAGTTCCGCTCGCCTTCTCCTCAATGGCTCAGCGATGCGCGCAGATTCCCATCATTGAGGGTCTACTCATTCTTTGCATCTGGCGAATACCGACAAACTCCATGTACAAAGACATGGCGCACCTCATGTGCGGCGCAGCAGTGCATCTCTCTACCCAGATTGGCCTGCACATCTCCGGCGTAGGCCAGGACTTTGCCCGGAAGCCACTGAAGAAAGATCAAGATGAGAAAGTGATCCGTGCCAGGCTATGGCTTTGCTGCGTGATTCAATCTATCAGGTAAGGTGGAAGGCACCGTTTGCAGATTCGGGACTGATTTTTCTCAGAACAAATATTGCCGACGGTCTGCCACCAACGGCAGAATCATTACTCGACTGCGACGAGCGGGATCGTGAGAATATGGTTCCATTCCTCCCAGCAGATCTGCAATTCTTGCACAAAACCTACATCATCACTCTCCGAGCTGTCGTGGCTTTAAGCAAGAGTAACCTGCAATCGATACATTGTGATGTTCGCGTCTTGCGATCATTGATCGGCATCTTCGATCAGCAAATGTTGAGCCATGCGCAGTCGTCCACGGGTGAGATCGGTAAGTGCCAGCATACACTAAATTTGAGCACCAGACTGACTTGTCAGACCTATTGCAACTCAACTGCGCTCGTATACACATACTGGCCTTTCATTTCTTCGCAGACCCAACGACTGCAGAACCAGATGCCGAAGGTCTATCACGCTTCTACTCGCATTGCATCAACGTCATCGAAGCGGCAACTGCACTGACCGAGAAAAGCTATTTCTCATTTTCGATGGACAGATCGATTACCTTGGCCGGTTTCGTTATTCTTAAGCTTGTACGCAGCCAGCTAGCGCCTCACCTGGACCTTGCTGCTGGTGAGAAGGCATTCTTCCAAGCAGTACAGTTCCTCCAGAATGTTTCTTTGCAGCCAGGCGACATCTTCCAGCGGACAGCTCGTATCATGAGCGATCTCTGGGGCAGCAATAAGGTCTTCCGACAGAAGAACGGCCAGATCGAATCGCTTGGCCTCAGGCTCAGAACCCGGCTTGGTATGAGTGTCAGCTATGACATGTTCTGGTACTGGAGAGAAGAGTTCAGCAACATGCAAAATCCGTACAATGGTGAGGAGACCACGGCACCATCCAATGACGCCACCCGGCCGAATACGCCTCGTGAGGACCTTGGTCGCACCACACAGGGTCCAGTGCTGACGGATCCAGCACAAACTCAAATACAACCTCGACCGCTGCCAGCAGTCTCGATGAACCCCCAACTTCCATTGACGAAGTTTGATCCCAGCCTGGTTCCGATGCACCCCGATCCTGCGGTTATGAGCTTCGACACGTGGGAAGGATCGGACTACAATGTGCCACCAATGATGGACCAATTTCCTGACTACGACTGGGCGGCTGGCTTTGACTTCTCGAACACGGAATTTCCGACCATGCCGGCTGTCGCTATCGGAGGCGGTCCGATTATGCCCGGTAACATGGGAAACATGGGATACACCTTCGGTTGAGAGAATACCACTTTGGAGGATCCAGAGTAACGTAGTGGCTCGTTGGCCGGGCAGAACCGAATCCGTTCATGACCACCGAGTGCCGATCATAGTACGGTGTATTCTTCAAAGCTCATAGGCTGGAAACTACCAAACCAGCTGAGCCTTTCCACTTTCGCCTACGATCGGGGTCTCCTTGGTTGGTTTGCGGAAGATCTCGGCTGCTCCTCTGGGCTTTATATCGTCTGGAACTTGGCCTTCCCATGTTTTGGAAGGCTTGAGTGATACCACCGAGCGCCATAAGCTGGCTCTTCATTGCGCTGAATCCGATACCGAAAGATGTGTCCCCCACACTGAGACGGTTCTTCCTAGGTTGCCTGAATTTCTGCGCCATCAGTCGCTAGAACGCGGGATCGGTAATGGTTATTGGTACGAGGCCAAGGGAAGGCGAATTGCGGCTGAGGGTGAATGCGAAGGATTCTGTGTTCACATATTGCACACCACATCCTACACGCTGTTAGCAAGGCGACTCGAATATAAGATTAGCAGATACCCAACAATGCCATTACAGTCTCCATACGTGACGAGTCGCACCCGAGTCCCTTGCCCGCCACAACTGTATTGAAACCGTTCTTGATATGTTCACGGAACTCTGGATCAGTGTGCTCAAGACAATGCTGGCCGATAGCTTCGTTCGAGTGAGGATGAACGTTATCTTCTGCTGGAGCAAGCTGCGTAATCATCAGTGATCTGCGGAGAAGGAAGGCTTCCGTGTCTTACAGTATCAGTACCTACCATATCGCCTAGCCATGAACCTTGCCAACGCCATCAAATCCGAAAGTCGCGTTAGCTCAGTCTGATGTTGAGACCCTTCCCTTATCCACTGCAGAACCCGCTCTTCTTCATTCAGCACGCCTGCCGGCTCGACATACGCTATCGGGGCAATCGCAAACTCCTCGCCAGCGTTGTGGCGGCGCAGAGCATTCCGGCGCTCCAGATCGCTCTGTTATGTCGGATCATGGCCTTCATCTCGAAAGCCGATGTAGCGACCGTTGCGGCACAGGCAAGGTTACCAAGCGAACCTGTCGCACATCAACGCTGCAGAGTATCCGGAGCGCGAGGGTAGCATACCTCTTCGCATCTGTCCTCAAAGTTCCGAATTCCCCGAGGATAGCTACCTGCAGACAACCCGACGCAATACGAGCAGCCTGGAATGCCGATCTCGAAACCGGCCTTCGACACACTTCTGCATACCCGGCTTTTCTGACTGCCTTCCCTCTCGGCTTGGAGCCCGGCGTGACGTTCCGCTTTCCCTGTGCGATAAAGGCTTTTGCCCATCTTACGGCCTTGACCCGGCACAAGACCGCCGAGGATGATGGTCTTGATCGGCAGTCGTACATGCGCTGATGAAGCAGCCATTGAGATCTGTGCCTGCGAAGTCTGTCACTGGGAGGACTACATCGTCTGGATTCGGAGATTTCGCCACCAAGGGGTTTACTTCTCTAAGAGCAATCGCAGACGTATCAGCTTGGTGTGGCGTCTTCTGCTCGTCGGAAGCAGAAGGAAATGGCCTTGTTTTCGCGGACTCTTTTGAGGTACCGCCCCAGCTTGCGTTGGGCGCGAGATGTAGTCCGCAGATGCGCAGGTGGTCGTGCCGGGAGCTACGAAGCCCTGGCGCAAGATGTCGTGATGGGCGAAGATTTCTCGGTCAAGGTCGTGGCGCGCCGGTTTGGTGGGCGGGATGCAAGAGGTGGTGAAGAGGGATTGGCGCGGTCGGAAGAGTTGAGGACTCGAGCCAGGCGGAGATGAGGAAGAGGATGGAGTGTGTGTGGGATGGGGTAAGTGAGGTGGAGATGGAGAGCGCGAGGCCGCCATGGTCGCTTGATTAGGTGCAGAGGGTTAGGACATCTAAGATGGGTTAGGCTTCGTGGGGTTGGTTTGTGGAGTGGACGGATCTGCTGAGGGAGTGGAAGGAGGGGAGGGATGTGAGCCGTTGTTTTGCTGTGGGATCTGGTCGGCTCGAATTCGATGCTACAGTGACTTCATTCTCTCTCTAGACGAATGCAGGACTGCTGATCCTGAGGTATGTTGCAGCTCTGGTGTTGAAGGTACTGTCTGCCCGATGCAGCTGGGTCGGCGTCCTCTCTTTGGTACGATGCTTCAAGACCTGCTCCGACTAAAAACAAAATGTGAAAGTGAAATCTTTTGCTCACATATCTCATTCTCGGCGAGTTCCACTCCCCTCGACGCCTTCAAAAGAGTTAAGACTTGGTCCATTCTGCATATATCGGCCAACTCGGCATTCGCTCTTCCCACACCAAGCGACCATTCCATCCCATTCCACATCGTCCCTTCTATCATCTAGATGCTTCCCAACCTTACAATCCCCCAGCACCCACACCCAGTCAGCAGTCATCGCTATGCACCTGTCCGTTCCCCAGTGATAATCCCCGTACCTTTCAACCCCCATACGCAGCCGCATGCATGATTCCGACGCCACCATACCTCGCTGCTGAATCGGCACGGTACATAGCTCATGTACCCCACAGCTAACTAAGCCTGTCTCAGGCAAATCAAAAGCTAGCATGCGCTTCTATCGGCGCATTCTCCGGCGAACATCGGCCGATACGCGCAACGTCAGTGGATTGCGGGGTGCGCTGCACGGCGCATCTGCGACTACGGTCGTGATATGGAGCCGATCTGGGAGCCGCGAGGGACGTGTGCTGATGGGATGTGGGCTGGCTGTGGGCGGGATACGGGTGAGATAGGCACTTAGCGGATGAGAGTAAGGAGTGTAGGTAAGTGTTTGTTAGGACGATTTGTGTCAAAGGTTTTGGAGCTATATATAAGCTTCGAGTACGTTTTGAAATGGCTTTTAATCATTCAGTCTGTCCTGCGTTCCAGTTTGCCCTGCGTCATCGCTTCTGTTCCTGCATTCGCTGCGGCATTTGGGCTTGTCGATCTTGTGGGTTGATCGACTGTTCAAAATACCCCGAGTGGTTGCAGATTGGTGTAACCAGATATCTGGGTTGCTGGGGTTTGCCAAAAAGAAAGAGTTGGGATCTGGATATTAAGATAGGAAGAGATGGGGTCCATTGCTACCACCAACGGTTCCAAGCCTGTATCCGCAGTCCAGAAACTGCGAAACATGCTCGCCGACCCAGACAAATTCATCGCATGTCCGGGCGTATACGATGGATTCACCGCACGGATAGCATTGCAAGAAGGCGTGGATTGCTTATACATGGTACGTCTCAATCCTGCTTCACGGCCATCGCATCACAAGACGTTCCATTCACTTTCCCACCATGCACTTACCAACAAGCCTCAACTTAACACTAATACCACCCAGACCGGCGCAGGAACAACAATGTCACGCCTCGGCATGGCCGACATGGGCATCGCAACCCAATCCGACATGCTCGCCAATGCAGCCATGATCGCCTCTCTGTCCCCCAGCACGCCCCTCATCGCCGACGCCGACACGGGCTACGGCGGCGCCATAATGGTCGGGCGCACCGTCACAGGCTACATCCGTGCGGGCGTCGCTGGATTGCATCTAGAAGACCAGGTGGTGAACAAGCGCTGTGGCCACCTGAAGGGGAAGCAGTTAGTCGATGTCGACGAGTTTGCTAGCAGAATCCGGGCGGCAGTGTTGGCAAGGGAGCAGAGTGGTGGGGATATAGTGATTATTGCGCGGACGGATGCGTTGCAGGGGTTTGGGTATGACGAGGCGGTCAAGAGGTTGAGAGCTGCGGTGGCGGCGGGCGCGGATGTTGCGTTTCTCGAGGGCGTGGATACTTTGGCATCTGCGAAGCGTGCGTGTGCTGAGCTGGTGCCTACGCCGTGTCTTTTTAACAACGTGCCGGGCGGCGTTAGTCCGGATTTTGGTGTCGAGCAGTGCAAGGAGATTGGGTACAAGCTTGCGATATTCCCGTGTTTGGCGTTTGAGATGGTGTATCCCGCGGTGCGGAGGGCGGTGAAGCAATTGAAGGAGATTGGGAATGTGGGCAGTCAGGAGAAGGATGGGAGGAGGTATGGGCCGAGGGAATTGTTCCAAGTGTGTGGGTTGGATGAGCTGGTAGACTTTGATAATAATGTTGGAGGAGGCGCGTATACAGGGGGCGCGTGAGACTCCGATATGGAATGTTTTCTGCGGAGATGCTTCCATGGACTGTAATATTGGCGAAACTAGCATGGAGTTCTGGCGTCGATGGGAGGTGAGGACGCACCGTGTCAGTCTGATCAGCGCATCCTCACTATCTAGACTATTATTATAGAATCATCACGCCTCGTCGGTAGTTGCTTACCATATCCATAAAATGCCACCTTCTCTCTTCAATCTGTGTCCCTCTAGCCTCTCCGCCACCTGTCCTGACATCAACCATATCAACTGCTGGTCAAGTCTACGGTTTTAAGGCGTCACTGTTCTGGAAGACCAAAGGGTACTTACAGAGCTGTGTGAATCTGATTTGGCTTTGGACCAGTGCTGCAGCGCACCAGTCAAATTTCTTCCATTTAGACTTCGTCATATACATAGTAAAGTTTTCTACTTGCGTGCTATGATATCCTAGAGCTTGTAACGCCTACGCGACATGCGCTTCAGCCTCTAAAGGCGCAACAAAAGAAAGAGTTTCGTGATAAACGCGAATGAAGACAGACAGACACTATGTGCACTTCGAACCACCCTATGTAAGCCACTGGGAACCCGCCCAAGCAGTGCAAGCGTGAGAGGATACCCATCGATAGAAGAGAAGGAGCAATGTCGACCTCTCGCACCAGACACCTATTCAACACCTTGCAGCTCAATCACGTTACAAGAAAGGCAGCACAACGCCTTTTCGCATCGGACTGCCTCTCCCATCAACGGTGGAGCCTTCAGCACTGTATCCAGAATCTCTATCGACGTCGTCGTTGTCGAAATCAATATCGAACACTGCTTGTTCTCCAACGACGTCGTCATTCGCGTCCGCATCCCATGCTTTCTGCGTCGCACCGCGCGAGTTCCATCGCAGCGTGCGACTGATGCTGTCAAACCATTCTGTGGGCTGCGACAGTACGGTAGGGAAGGGATATTGTGACGCGGCGATTGTGACGTGATCGCCCTGACGTAGCTCGACACGGCCTTTACCGTCGAACGCGCAGTAAGCGGTAGCGCGAGACCGGAGAGGCACAGCAACACGAAGCGCCATACTGTCGTTAAGCAGCATGGGGCGGAAGGACAGGGTGTGTGGGCAGATGGGCGTGAGCAAGATAGCGGGAATGTCGGGGTGTACGAGCGAGCCTCCAGCTGACAGCGAATAAGCTGTGGAACCGGTTGGTGTCGAGAAAATGCAGCCGTCTGCTTGCACAACGGTCAAGAGATTGTTGTCACCGTACAACTCGAGGTTCGAGACATAAGGGGATGGGCCGCGGTCGATGACGAGTTCGTTGAGTACTTCGAATTGCTCGGCCTCGATGTGCTGGGGTGATCCTGGGGCAGCGTTCTTCTGGTAGCGATATACGGTGCAGGTGAAGCGCATGCGCAGATTTACGCGCATACCAACGTCCGTCATGATCTTGTTGAGGGCCTCTTTATACTGCGCGAACTCGAAATTGGTGAGGAAACCAAGACTACCGAGAGAGAACGAAAGGATCGGGGGTACAATGCGCTGGAAGAGCCATGACGTAAAAAGTACAGTGCCATCTCCTCCGAGGGTAAGAACAAGGTCGAAGATCTCAGGAGTCTCCCAGCAGAAGTCGGGTGTCCAGTAACGAAGCATACTTTCGAAGCGCTGGTCCTTGGCCACCAACGATGCCGCATCGAAGCGTTTCGATTTGCGCAATTTATGATCCACGTAGACGTTGACGCCGACATCTGAGCCGTAGCGAGAAGTGGTAAGCAACCATTCGGCTAGTTCGCGCGTTAGGTATACAAGATTGTTGTCGCGCGCTTTCGTTACAATCATGACATTCCGTACGGTCATCTTAATGGGTCGTCGCTGTAGCTGCTTCGAAACTTCGCGCACGCTGAATGCCGTTTGCATGAGTCGTGAATGCGATATTGTGTCATCGTCTGCCATCTCTTCAAAGACCTTCTCCAGATTCACAGCCTTGTCAAACTTCTTGTGGAAGAAGCATGGCGATGCAAGCGCAGCCATGCGGTTCATGGCGACGTCGTCCGACTGCATTTTGAGCTCCGAGAGCGCATCAGCGAGCCGCTGGTGACTGATGCTCTTGGAGCGTTGTGTTTTGCAAGCATCCGACTTGCCCTCCATCAACAATTCATCCATGGTTTGTGACGTCGGCGGTTGGCGGTCCGCGGTCGATCGCAAAGCCTTCAATATTGTCTGTCGCGGAACAGAGTCGATTGAGCAGGCGCCCTTGCGATGCTTGCGGACTCGGTGCTCACCAAATGACGGCACTCGGGGTAGCACAGTGAGATTCTCGATCGACGATGAGGCGCTGATAATAGCCGATGGTTCGTTCCGAGTCGCTTCGTCCGGTGTAAGGCTGGCTGGGTTGGATTCTGATGCTGCGGGCGCACCGCCTACATCTGTAATTGCTACCGTTGCATGATATGGGATACTGGTCTGCGGGGGAGAGTGATCAACGGGGTGGGGGACATTAAATGTGGTTGCGTCAACAGGGCGGGTCAGACCGTCGGCGAAACTCTTAGGGCGTGGGGACAGAAGCGGGTGAACTTTGGCCGGAGGAAACGGGTCCCCATTGTTCGCCCTAGGCTCCATTGTCGATTGATTAAATCCGATGTATGCGCGCCAAGCCGAAATGATTATAAAATCTTGCGAATGTGTTTTGCACACCTTCGGAGGATGCGGTATTACTCGGCGTCGTCGGAAGGTGCAGCCGCTGGCAAGTATGTACAGTGAGGATTAACGTACTCAGACGTGGAATCGATTAAATGCTCCAGGCAGAAAAATATAAGCGATGAGAAAAGATGCGATGTGCCCCGGCTACCACATGGAGCGAGAGATGAGGTTGCCCGGGGTGTGACGGTCACTAGTGACGATAAGGTTGGGTGATAGCGATGTGTTGCTCGATATCTTGAACGAAGAGCGCAGCTCAACCTATAACAACGAGCGACAGGTAGAAGAGAAGAGTGAATAGTGGCAACGACCCCAGGTCGTACACCGAAAAGATTGGTAGGCGCGAAGGCGGGAGGAAGTCGTGAGCTTGAGGCAGGCACTAGGCACAATGCCGCCAGCCTATATTCACTCCAACTTCAACACAGCATCGTAACCGCTACTTCGCAGACCCACGAGCCACCTTCACGATCCTACGCGCCAGGCTCAAACGAAGGTACGGCACGTACGTGGCAGCTAACCCGGCGGGAGGATGTGACACCTGAAGTGTGTGGACCTCGTGGGTCTGCACCGGAGCTTCGCCCAAACACAGAATGAGGACTTCCACAATTTTGTGCAATTGAAGCAGAACAGAACGCTGCGGACGGGTGACATGCACTTGTCAGCCTGTCTTTCCAGGCACTGTCATTGCGCAGGCCAATGCTGATGGTCGACTGTTATCTGCCAACGCTCATCATTGCCCCTGAGTGAGCGCCTCTGCGCCTGAAGAGTCTCACATGTCCCGCTCATGTCGATGGACATGAGTACACAATACAGCGGGCCGCGCTGTACGGGTATCGCGATGAATGAGCCTCAGCCTGTACCAAACCCTCATGCACAATGCCGCTTAACCGGCATACACCATGGAGCGAATGAGCATTGCGCGGGTGGAAACGAGAAAGAAGGGACCATCTGGCTAGACTGCGTCGAAGAGACACTCGAATCGTGTTCTGGTACAAGTAAGCGGAGGCGAGACGGCTCAGTCCTTGATCGAAGCTTGATTCTGCAGTAAAGCCGGTAACCGAGCCCCTGTTGTGTTGGACTTTGGTGTTGGAACAACCGCCCCACAACTCTTACACCAATCCAGGGATGGACCACGAGGCTGCCCAGAAAAGCGGGAGGTACGGCACGAGAAAATGCTACGATGTGGGCTCATTTGTTCACCGCTTGCGATGTTAGGACGCGTGCGTCGCACGGGATTCGTCCGCTTGCTGCGGAAAATCCATGTTTGCCTGAGGCTGCGTCCTGAAACTCGCGCATGTCGCTGGCTGAATAGAGTTAGTCGAAAGTACGTACTGAATTCACTGCACGTCAAGATCTGGTCCGTGGCGCTCTGCCGATTGACGTTGCCGCTCGACAGGCTGTGTGGCTTCGTCGGCGCGTGCATTCTCCACATTGTTGTCACCCTCCACTTTTCAGAAACTGTACGAGTCCTTGATGCATCAGTATCGGTGCAACACGCTGCTTCTGATTCGCGCAGCTGCCGCTTTACTTTCGAGTCATGGAAACCAGGATTGAGCACGTAGGGAAAGGCAATGCAATGTAAAGGTATGCGCTTTGGAAGTAGTGTATTGTATCGCCGATGTGGCGACGCATACGTCGTGTATACGTCGCAGTGTCGGCATCTCTAGCTTTTGGGTGACCGTTCGTAAATCGTGGTATCTAACAAGAAGCAAAGAAATGGTTGTCTGTCGAGCGGGTGTTGGCTTCGAGGGCTCATCGGAGTGCCTTGCGGGCGAATGTGGGCAGAACAAATGCAGCCTCGTGGATCTCCTTGCTGTAGTACCTGCAAAGCTCCTCTTCCTCCTCGGTGGACCAAGTTCGGAGAGGCTTCTTGAGGTCGCGGTTGGCATCCTTGCTGCAGACCATGAAGCCGATCTGGCCAGATGGGTATGTGGGAATCGTGGTGTAGCCATACTCGACGTTGGGGAAGACTTCTTTGCACGCCTTCTTGAGGTTGGCGATGAGGGGCATATGCAGCCATTGGTTCTCAGCTGTACGCGTAGTTGTCAGCCAAAGTCCAAACAAGCACCTGTCCGGCGCATTGATGGTCTCGTAAAGCAAACGTATAGACGGGGAATAGGAGAGGGCTTACAACCTTGAGTGGAAATGACGCCACCTTCGCGGAGCGCGCCATTGAGGAGCTCGAAGTAAGCCTTCTGGAAGAGAGCCTCGGCGGGGCCTTCCGGATCGCTGGAGTCGGTGATGATGACGTCAAATTCGCCCTTCTTGTCCTCGAGGAACTTGAAGCCATCGCCAACAATGGTCGTAGTCTTGGGGTGCTCGAAGCCGACCGACATGCCGGGGAGGTACTGCTTGGAGAGACGGATGACAGCCTCGTCGATGTCGCAGAGAACAGCCTCCTTGACGCAGTCGTGCTTGACAACCTCACGGAGGACACCGCCGTCGCCACCACCAATGACCAAGACCTTCTCAGGGTTGGGATGGGAGTTCATGGCAAGGTGGGTGATCATCTCCTGGTAGCTGTTGCACTGTCAGCCATTATCCGACTCGCACATGGTATTGAGTAACGTACGAGAACTCATCGCGCTCGGTGCATTGGATGACGTTGTCGAGAACAAGGACCGTGCCGTAGTCGGTCGACTCGAAGATGAGGACGTCCTGGTACTTGCTCTTCTCGTGATGAAGAACCTCCTTGACCTTGAGGGTCATGGCCTGGCCGGGCCACATGTTGGAGATCTCGCGGAACCAGCCATCTATCGGTGTTCAAATCAGTCACTGTATATAAGATGGCGATAGTGCTGCTCTCACCCTTGATGGTAGCATGCTCAATGTTCGGCATTGTGAATGTGGAGAAGGTGCGATTGTGAGGTCGAAAGTGTTTGGAAGTTAGTGCGGGTTTGCAATTGGTACGAAAAGAAGAGATGAGGATGCGTGCGGAAGTTATAAGCAGCTTCAGATTTGCGGTGTCAATTCGATGAGCGGTTTTTCTCGTCTTGGGCCGCAAACACTTTTTTCGCGACCCGCGCGCGTCACTGCCCCGCCATGTTGCCCGCCAGCTAGGAAGGTGCAGCCGAGCAGAGTTCGGAAAACCTCCGCAGCTTGGCCGTACCGTTATTCGCACTCAACGTTCGACCCTTCAAGCTACATCCTATTACTGCCGTGCTATTGCGGATGCGAATATGTCTGGTATCATGCAATGTCGCCCATGATCGTTCACAATTCCACCTCACCACGCCAACCTCGACGATTTGTATGAGCACTGCTGTACTGGAAGCGGATGCTCGATGAATAGCAGTCCATTCCACAGATTGGCCTCAGTCTAAATGTGGTCGGGCGCTCGGTGTGTTGAAGATAACAATAAGGGTCATCTGTCTGGTGGCAGATTGATGACTATGCAGTCGAATGTGATTGAAAGCAAGCAAAGCAGGAAACGGGATTTACCCTAGAGCTTGTACCATGCAAGCTTGATCCTTCTGGCCCACATGGGCTTTGCGAACAGATGCGAGGGTCGCCTAGGACGACTCTATTTCCGGGTAGTTCTGAGGAGGAGGGTGACGCGTGCCTAACGCCCTCTCGTTTTTGATAGGCCAAGACCTGGAACATGCGGTACAACGTGCATATAAAGAAGCCGGATAGTACGGGAGCAATGTGAGGGCTAACAACACAGACTTCTCTCACCTTCCTCAATTCCTCCGCTCACACCTCTCCCCCACAATGGCTGAAAACGTCCCAACTGGAGAATCACAGTCGCAGGCGGCTGAGAGATTCGGCAAGATCGTAGAGTCAAAGGAATACGTCGATAACCCTGAAATTCTTCCTTGGTATCGCAAGGAACTCAAGGAGATCAAGCCGCGCACGAGAGAGCTTCTCGAGACGTACAGCAAGATCCCTCCAGCTGACGTGGAATCGCATGTTCATAAAGTGGTAAGCTGGTGGATGCCCACTGTTTGCCTCCTGGATCTGATCCAAACCAGAGAGACGATGCGTTCAAAATCTTCCCATACCCATGTCTAGGGAATTGGGGCTTCCTCAACCTCAACATTGCCGACTCACCCGTGTATTCCGAGGTGCTCGAGCGCATCAAAAACGGAGACCAATACCTGGATATTGGCTGCTGCATGGGTTGGTGATCCCATGTGAATAACCATCTCAGACACATACTGACCTCGCACGCAAACGTGTAGGGCAGGATATCCGCAAACTCATCTCTGATGGCGCTCCACGTGAAAACATATTCGGTTCCGACATCAAGAAGGAATTTTGGGACATCGGCTACGACCTGTTCCTGGACAAGGACACCTTGAATGTCAAGTTCATCCCCGCTGATGTCTTCGATTCAGAGTCCGGTCTGAAAGAGCTTGACGGCAAAATGAACCTGGTCCTGGCGCACTCGTTCTTTCACCTCTTCGACTGGGACGGTCAAGTCAAAGCCGCAAAGAGAGTGGTTGCGCTGCTAAAAGCCGAGCCAGGAGTCATGATATTTGGCAGGCAGGGTGGCCAACCGGTTGCTGGCAGCTTTGAGAAGATCAACAAGCTGCACGCAGCATTCTGGCACAATGAGGAATCGTGGGCGAAATTGTGGAAGCAGGTTGGTGATGAGACTGGTACAGAATGGAAGGTC
>TARA_R110002003_G_scaffold197_6_pt1 | contig 22938 bp, 17 predicted proteins | sample TARA_R110002003 | Tara Oceans TARA_R110002003 (sample SAMEA4396441) | marine metagenome | biome: Westerlies Biome; feature: [SRF] surface water layer (ENVO:00010504); material: water (ENVO:00002006), including particulate matter (ENVO:01000060) such as... | depth 5 m
GAAATCAGATGAGGAGTCGACTGACTGGATTTACAGACATCATCCCCATCACGGACTTCCCAGACATTCGCATGCGTTGTGCCGTACACAGCGCATCATCAGGATCTCTCATGGTCATTCCCCGCGAAAACAAACTCGTTCGACTTTACATCCAACTCACCGAGATCAAGCCAGATGCAAGTGGTCGAGCTGATCGATCCAAGATCACACCAGACACCATCATCAAAGCTGCCCAGAAAATTATTGCACCCTACAAGCTGACTTACGAACACTGCGACTGGTGGACTGCGTACCAGATCGGCCAACGTGTCGGCACGAACTTCGACCACAAGAATCGAGTATTCTTGGCTGGTGATGCGGTGCATACACATTCGCCGAAAGCAGGCCAAGGCATGAATGTCAGTATGCAAGACGCATACAACCTTGGTTGGAAGCTGGGGTTGGTCGTGAAAGGGATTGCGCAACCATCGATATTGAACACATACCAATCGGAGCGACGAAGAATAGCACAGGACCTCATTGATTTCGATCACAAGTTCTCCCGCCTCTTCTCCGGCAGACCAGCCAAAGACGTCATGGATGAAGAAGGTGTGAACATGGAAGAATTCAAGCAAGCCTTCCTCAAAGGCAACATGTTCGCCTCCGGTCTTTCCGTCGACTACGGCACCAGCATGCTCGTCGCCAAGCCTGGCAGCGCCATCGACCAAGGCGATGGAACGGACGTTTCTTCCTCCCAACCCACCAAGGTCGTAGGCCGCCAGGAACTTGCCACCAACATCAAGCTCGGCATGCGTTTCCCCAACTACAAGGTCTTGAACCAGTCCGATGCCAGGCCGTGGGACTTCCAACAACGTCTCAGGAGTGATGGCCGTTTTCGCCTCATCGTCTTCGCCGGCCATGTCGTCAACGCGCATCAACAAGCTCGTCTCCGCGTGTTCTGCCAACATCTCTCCTCATCCTCTTTCCTGGCACCGCATCTCTACAAGAACATCGACATCCTGACCGTGCACGCCTCGCGCCGCGCCGATGCCGAGTTGCTGCGCGACTTCCCGGATGTCTTGCACCCGTTCGACGCGAAGACGGGCTGGGATTACGACTCGGTGTATGTCGATGACGAGAGCTACCATGAGGGCTTCGAGGATGCGTACAAAGGGTATGGAGTCAGCAGGGAGAGTGGATGCGTGGTTGTGACAAGACCGGATCAGTATGTGGGCTATATTGATAGTTTGGATGAGGAGGGGTGGGTTGGCGTGGAGGCGTATTTCAAGGGTATTCTTGTGCCCCAGTCATAGATACAGGTTTGGTCATCAATGAGCAGGAAGGGCAATTGAGTTCAAAGGAACTGTTATTGGAAGGATGCTTTCGGATCACTTTGATGGATTGCATTACACTGGCGTGACTGGTTAGAAAGTTCCGAGACCAATGACATGGATGATTTCCGGTCGCATCCTAAGAGAACGCAATTGTTTCACCAAAACATCTACCGTCCTCGCAACTAGTGCCTGAATGGTCACACATGCAGATATCGATACTCCGCGTGCTCCGCATTCGGCATTTTGGCGTCGCAGGTTTCAGGTCCGAGTGCGGGTCCCGCGTGGCGCAGCATGGGTGACCCGGTACGTTGCCTGGGAGACGCGCCGAACACCAAACAAGCGCATAACGGCTGGGACGTCCGCGCAGCGGCTTGGAACTCTAGTATCATTTGCAACTTCAGTCGCATTCATATCGCATCCTTGGAGCAGTCGTCTATAGAGTGGCGAAAAGTTGATTCAGACTTGCTGCGATTTCTGGCATTGCGCTTTGCAAGATACCACACCGCGGCGCGCTCCGCGAAACCACTCCGCGCAAACATTCGCGATATCAACACCGTTACACAACCACAATGGACCGGTCCACAACACCGGGTGGAACACACTACGGGCGGCCGCCCGCATATGACGACGAGGATGGCCTTTCTCCCGCCCTGCAAGGAGGCTCAACAATGCGCTTGTTGACAAACGTGGATGAGAGCCAGAGCTACATGCCGTGAGTATCACTCCTAGTTCTTCAATTTTTTCCAATCCGTCACTCCGTACTCATTCCACATCCTGTACAGAAGACCCTCTTTCGAAGAGTCGGCTTCACTCATGTCGGGCGCGAACAGCACCACCGCCGCTCTCGGCGAGCGCATGACGCCGTCGGAGGTGGGCAAGCAGAAGGCGGCCGAGGCAGACATTGTCGACTTTCTCCGGGAAGCTGGCAATGCGCTGAACTCGAGCTCGAGCGCTGCTGCTGCGCCGTCGACGCAGATGCCCAAGAGGAAGAACCTGAAGACGAGGTTCGTCGACCAGTTGTCTCCTACGAAGAGGTCAAAGCTGGAGTGTGACCCAGGCTTACCGTTGTATGAAATTAGACCCCCGTCGCCCATGTCGCGATCGTATCATCCCACAGCGTCGTCCATATCGTTGTCAAGGACATCGTCAGTACTAGATACTGCGCCAAACATGCCGCCACCGTCGGAAGACTCTCCTTCGTACGCCCCATACCGACCGCGATCACCGGATCGGGCTCCTGGACGACCATATTCCCCTACTCGCACATCGGTCGACTACTCAAGACCACCGGCATCGTCCGTCTCATACGAACCGGCAGACCTGAATGGCAGCCCACGACCGGGTACACCCTCGTCAAGATATGGTGGCGGACGCCCAAGCAGTCCTAAGCGGCCGCTGCCTCCTGCGCCGCTGTTCGCTGGTGGTGCGCGACCCGTCTCCCGCGACTCAGAAGCGACAATGGATATGACCGACATGACTTCGATACCAATCGACGACGATCCATTCACCGAGAATGGAGACGACCGACCAGATCTACGCTCTCGCGACTCGTACATGTCAGACGATACCTACACCGATGTATATACCACGACCAGTGACAAGGAGAAAGTCGAGCATTACGGCCCGGCTCCAGATGGCGAACAAACGCGACGAGGCGCGCGAGAAGCAGTCATGTCCAAGAAGGAGGTTCGCCTGATCAACGGTGAACTCATCCTGGAGTGCAAGATACCGACAATTCTGTACAGTTTTCTACCGCGACGCGACGACATTGAGTTCACGCACATGAGATACACTGCGGTTACGTGCGATCCGGACGACTTCGTTGATCGAGGGTATCAGCTGCGACAGAACATTGGCAATGCGCGCGAGACGGAGCTGTTCATCTGCATCACCATGTACAACGAGACCGAAATCGACTTTACCCGGACAATGCACGGTGTCATGCAAAACATCAGCCACTTCTGCTCACGCATGAAGTCGAGAACCTGGGGCAAAGACGGATGGCAGAAGATTGTTGTTTGCATCATTTCTGATGGTCGCGGAAAAGTGCACCCTCGCACGCTCGATGCCATTGCAGCCATGGGATGTTTCCAAGAAGGCATTGCAAAGAACCACGTCAACCAGAAAGAAGTCACAGCTCACGTGTACGAATACACCACACAAGTCTCACTGGATTCCGATCTCAAATTCAAGGGTGCTGAGAAGGGCATTGTGCCGTGCCAGATGATCTTCTGCCTCAAAGAGCGCAACCAGAAGAAGCTGAACTCGCATCGTTGGTTCTTCAACGCGTTCGGCCGCGCGCTCAATCCCAATGTCTGCATTCTGCTCGACGTTGGTACTAAGCCTGGACCGAAGGCGCTCTACCATCTCTGGAAAGCATTCGACACGGATTCTTCAGTCGCTGGAGCTGCAGGCGAGATCAAAGCTGGCAAGGGCAAGGCTTGGCTGGGACTTCTTAATCCGCTTGTTGCGTCGCAGAACTTCGAGTACAAGATGTCCAACATTCTCGACAAGCCGCTCGAGTCGGTGTTTGGTTACATCACTGTCTTGCCTGGTGCGCTGTCTGCGTATCGGTATCATGCGTTGCAGAATGATCACACTGGTCATGGCCCTCTCAGTCAGTACTTCAAGGGAGAGACGCTCCATGGCCAAGATGCAGATGTGTTCACAGCCAACATGTACTTGGCTGAAGATCGTATTCTGTGCTGGGAGCTTGTTGCGAAGCGTAGCGAGCAATGGGTCTTGAAGTATGTCAAGGCTGCGACGGGTGAGACGGATGTCCCTGGTAAGTTTCAAGATATCTTGCGACTCGACCTTCCGCTGATTTGCTCTAGACACTGTCCCTGAGTTCATATCTCAGCGTCGTCGCTGGCTCAACGGTGCCTTCTTCGCCGCCGTATACTCACTCCTCCATTTCAAGCAAGTCTGGGCTACCGATCATACCATCTGGCGCAAGATTTTGTTGCACATCGAATTCGTGTACCAGTTCGTGCAACTGCTCTTCACGTTCTTCTCACTTGCCAACTTCTACCTAACCTTCTACTTCGTCGCTGGCTCGCTCTCCGACCCCGAACTCGACCCCTTCGGCCACAACATCGGCAAATACGTCTTCTACGTCCTGCGCTACACCTGCACGCTTCTCATATGCATGCAATTCATCCTCTCCATGGGAAATCGTCCGCAGGGTGCGAAGAAGATGTTCTTCTGGAGCATGATCATGTACGGCGTCATTATGGCTTACACAACCTTCGCCTCCTTCTACATCGTCATCGTCCAGCTAAAAGACCCTGAAGCCAAGAAAACCATCGGCAACAACGTCTTCACCAACCTCATCATCTCCACCGCTACCACCATCGGCCTCTACTTCCTCATGTCCTTCATGTATCTGGACCCCTGGCACATGTTTACCTCTTCGGCACAGTACTTCGCGCTACTCCCATCCTACATCGCCACATTGCAAGTCTACGCCTTCTGCAACACGCACGACATCACCTGGGGCACCAAGGGCGACAACGTGGCCAAAACCGATCTCGGCGACGCAAAAGCAAAGACCAAAAACGTTGTCGAACTCGAAATGCCCTCGGAGCAACTCGACATCGACTCCGGCTACGACGAGGCCCTGCGCAACCTCCGCGATCGCGTCGAAGTCCCCGTCGTCCCCGTCAGCGAGTCCCAACAACAAGAAGACTACTACCGCGCCGTCCGCACCTACATGGTCGTCATCTGGCTCATCAGCAACGCCATCCTCGCCATGAGCGTCTCCGAAGCGTACTCCAACCGCAAAGTCACCAACAACTTCTACCTGACCTTCATCCTCTGGAGTGTTGCCGGCCTCGCGTTCTTCCGCGCAATAGGCAGCACCACGTTCCTGGTCATCCAGTGGATCCACGCAATCATGGAGACGAAGCTCAAGTGGGAGGACCGCATGGAGGAGAAGAAGAGTCGCTCGGGATTGGGTGGCGGGCTGGGGCGCAGGAAGTTTGGCCGCTGGGGTGGTGGCGGTGGGAGTTGGTGGAGTGGAAGTGCCATTTCGAGTAAAATCAGTAGTATGACGCCGAGTAGTTGGGGCGGCAGTAGTGTGGGGCGGTAGTGTGATGTGAAGGGAAACTGGAGAGGTGTTACGATTAATGATGTTGGGGTTGCGGACTGGCGTTTATGGGTTGGATGCGTGGCTTTAGCATCTCCGATGGATAGTCATGTCACGCGAGGTGCAAAACTGCGTGTATGTAGAAGACGCTATTTATCGTCTTCGCGCCTGGGGCGGTCTGCCGCATACTCAATGTAATGAAGCGGTCTTCACACAATGATGTTTACCACTCTGACCTTCGTTCTTGGCCATCCCGTGCATCGATCCATGACCATATTCCACACCAACAGCTCTTTCGCAGTCCTGTCTCGTACACGTCCTTCAAGGTTTTCTATTTTCCTGGTCACAAGCCGCTGTGAACACCTTCAACAACTCCTGAAAATCACAAACATTCATCGACTCAAATACCCCCGTCGCTTTGACCTTCAGTTCCGTCGCCCTCGGAGTCTGAATCCCAAACGCCATCTTGGCCAAAAAGCGCGCATCGTCCCGCACAGAAACCTTGTCCAACACTTCTCGTATCTTAACCGGATCCGGAGGCTGCGGCGGCTCATTCGGCAATACGACTTGCGTCTGCGTTTCGCACCAAGTACAATGGCCGCAGTGTTCCGGCACGCCGTCAGTCTGACCAAAGTATGCCGCGAGCGCGCGAGAAAAGCATTGTTTGTCTGTGACGAGGTCGATGAGGGCTTTTGTGCGCGCGAGATTCGTCGCCTCTGTTGCGCCCATGCTTTGGTCGAGATGTGCGATGATGCTGTTGATTTCCTGCTCAGTGGACGGAACAGGCCGTTCTAGGCGGAAGAGGTTCTGGACGCCCTCGCATTTGAGCTCGACAACACCGTGGCTGTCCCACTGGTTGAGTGTGCGGACTAGCTCCGCTCTGTCAAGCTTGGAGCTTTTGGCGAGGTCGTCGACAGCCACATGTGTCCATTTCTTGGCCGTTCTGGCGGCTCGTTTGATCGCAGCGGCGGCCGGCGATTTGTCGTTCCGAATGGCGGCATCGTCCTTGGTGATGTACTTGTATGTACTGTAGCTTGTGCCAACGGCGCGGAAGAGCTTGAAGTGAAGTTCAAGCTGAGCATAGATGAGGCCGAGCACGATAGGTCCAATGTCGACGTCTTTTGACTGTGTGTACAAGGATACCGTGAAAGTGTCACCAATCTTCAGGCTTTTGCGATCCGGCGGGAACAAATCCTGGAGTAACAGCTTCAGTGACCGCAGCGACGGCCGCGCCCCGTATGTGAAGATACTCCGGAGATAGAAGTTCTTAGTCGAAAGGAAGAACATGCAGACGCTTGGCTTTCCGTCTCGACCAGCCCTGCCTATCTGTTGGCTGTAGGATTCGATACTGTCCGGGACGTCAAAGTGTATGACATTTCGGATGTTGGACTTGTCAATGCCCATACCAAATGCAATCGTAGCAACCACGATCATGTCCTCACTGGCAAGAAAGTCGTCCTGCGTCATGGTCCGAACATCAGGTGACATGCCAGCATGGTAAGGTCTCGCGGGAAAGCCTCGACGAACGAGCTCAGCGGCGAGTGTTTCTGCGTCCTTTTGAAGAGTGACGTATACAATGGTCGGACCTTTATACTTCTGCAGATGCGCAATGAGTTTAGCGTTGCGATCGGTGCCCTTCGGTATTGCTTCAGCAAGGAGTCGCAAGTTGGGACGGTACATGCTGGTCCTGAACAAGCCTTCCTGGGGAATAGAGAAGGCATCACAAATGTCCTCCGCAACCTTTTCCGTTGCAGTGGCAGTAAGACATATGACCCGTTCTACATTCGCTTCTTGCGCAAATCGCGCAATCTTGAGATAGTCGGGGCGGAATGAATGTCCCCACTCAGATATACAATGGGCCTCGTCAACAGCAAGTAGCCGAATACCGCCAGGGATGGCTTTCAGTGACGCGATGAAAGCTTCGTTGTTGAGTCGTTCCGGTGCGCAGTAAAGCAGGTCTAAGCGGCCGTTCCTTAGGTCGTCTTGTGTAGCAAGGTATAAATCTCGGCTGACAGAAGAGTTCAGAACAGCTGCTTTAATGCCACGAAGCAGCAGAGCATCCACTTGGTCCTTCATGAGCGCGATAAGCGGAGAAATGACAAGGCTGACACCACCGATTTGCGATGCTTGGCGGCCAGCATCCTGAGCTTGATAGCGAAAGCACACAGCAGGTACCTAGTGGGTTAGCTAAGACTCAATACATGCGATTTGAACAACATACCTGGTAGCAGAGGCTCTTGCCACCACCGGTTTGGAAGACAACGACTGCGCTACCGCCATCCAGTACGCGCGTGATGGCGGCTTCCTGTTCCAGGCGGAAGGCGTCCAATCCGAATCGTTCTCTCAGAATCCTGTTGGCAAGGACTGTATTGGGCGAGGAAGTGCTGTTGGCCGTGTGAAGGGCCTTGAGCCGCTTCTGCGGCGGCTGTGCGGCTTGGTCGCCATCTGTAAAACTGCGCTTGCTGTTCACAGCATCCGCCTGGGCGGCGAGAAGATTGTCGAAGTCATCATCAGAATCGAGGCCGAAGTCATCGCTCATAGTGGTTATCTTCTGCACGATATCCGCCCAGTAATGTGCAGAGCGAGGTGTGTCGTCTGAGAGTGGTTGTGGGTTGTAAGAGTTCCGATCAACATGGAACGCGACTTCCTTGGGTGCGCCATTGCGCGCTTCGGCCCGGAGAGCGTCACATATCATCCTTTTATGAGCGTGTGCGCGTGGATTGGAATAATCAGTGCCACAGTGAGATGGAAGAGCTACAGTTCGGAAACGTCCTTTTTCATTGCGACCGTTTCTACGTCGACGCGAAACCGACACCATCTCACGTGACGCGACGTCATCGCTTGTGTTTTTCTGAAGAGCCTAAACCAAAGGCATCATGATCTGAAAATAGTGACGGAATATTGTAGGGCTGCCCGATACTCGACCAGCGCGATCGCTGTGTCGAAGAAGGACTTCCGAATCATGTCCCACTCGCCTGGAAAGTAGCCCGTATAGGCTCGATAAAAGCATTCAAGGGTGCGGGCGGTCTAGTCGTCATTTGCAACGTTAATAAGCGCCCAATCCGCTTGGAAAGAACCGTACAGGATTATACACGTTCGCGAGAGAATTGCGACAGTCCATATCCTTGTACACCATGTACTGATGCTATAGTGAAGAATCCTTTCCATAGTTGATCCGATACGAGGGATCCGTAAGGCGGCTTTTAAGGTGCCGCTCATGTCAGGTAAGTCTGAGACATGGCGATCATTGGCAAAATGGTGGAGAAGCTGGGACAGATCCTGAGCAAGATCGTGACATTATATGCATTCAGTGTGTTGGACTCTAAAATTGCGACAGGCGTCATATACTGTCATGCGGGTCGTCTAATTCTGGACAACTAAGCTAGACGTAGCATCTTGTGCATTGCTCGTATGGAGACTCATCATCGTGACTGGTTGACCCTTTGCTCGGTACTCGCTCGGATTGATGCATAAAGTATCTACCCAGAAGACATTGCATTCGTCCTTCTGCCAATTGTATCCGAAGGCTGCTTTGAGACCTATCGTTACTTGAACGATGAAACCGCTGACTCATATGCCTTTTGTGATATTTGCATTGCCCCAAACGTACAATAAAATACTGTATGGTCGCTTCAGCCGACATGAGATCTGCTCCTGGTGATGGCCGGGTAATCACATCAGCACACGAAAGCGCCCGTCACCCGTTCGCAAAGGGACTGCATCATATATCAGCGCGTTGGTGGTTACGGAACCCATGCTTTACTGCGTATGATAGAAGATATTGCTTAGTATGTCCGCGGGTGGGGCAAGGCTTCCAGAGACACCCTCGCTTGTCAATCGTCTGTCCCGACGCCTACTTGCTTTGCATTCAATCCGAGGAGCACTTCAGCACTATATAATATCGTTCACGATGCTAGCAGCCATGTTCTCCTATTCGTTTGCTGTCGGCCGACACCCTTGAGGCCTCTCGTCGCACGAAGATCCGCGCCAATGGGTATTTCAAGTGACCGTGTTGGTAAGAAGGTCTGGTAGACGACTTGTGCGGAGGATTCAACTTGACGTAACCGCATCTCACGGCCACACACTGACTTGGAATGAAGACAAGTGACTAGCCGTTGGCTTTCCCCTGTGCTTTTCCAGGTCAATACGCAGTTCTGTCTGTGTCTTTTGGCAGCAAATTCCTTGTCCTGGTGTAGCTCCAATAAGCGTCAAGGAATCTGCCCACTTTGACGAGAGCTATACGAAATGTGACAGACGGCGCGTGGTCGCGGAGATGCGCATGGGCCCAGGACGCGATGTGGTGTTGGTCAATCGGCGTCGAGATAACCTCCGTCCTAGCGCGCCCCACTTCCCGCTTGGCAGAACCTTCAGCCAAAATTTCGAGCTCATCGCTCAAGCTTGAGATTCAACTGCGAAAGTCACCAACCTCACCTCCAATCCGATCCTTTCACCGGATAGTGTCGCATAATGTTCTCAGTTCCCGGCTGGAATGTTTCAGCGCCAATCGCAACCCAAGTCGAGAAGCCGAAACCCAAAGACCCGAACAAGCTCGGAAAGAAGGCGTTGAAGCGGAAAGAGAAGCAAGAGCAGCAAGCGAATACCGAGAACATTGGAGAACTCTGGGACAAAGTCGTTGAGGGCAAAGAAGTGAAGACACAGCCAGCATCAGCTGCTGCTCAGAATGGCGTAGAAGAGACTGGCGATGCTGTGCAAGAAAAGAGAGGCACGAAGAGGAAGAGAGGGAAGAGCAACAAGGACAAGTCGCAGACTGAGGACGTTATCCCAAAGGAGGACGCACTTCCTGTTGCTGCCAATGACGCCGCAAAGGCAGCCACATCAGATGCTAGCCCAGCAGAGAAGCCTACAACGACAGACGGCCAGTCAAAGCGCGACAAGAAGAAGCGCAAGAAGGAGCAAAAGGCCCAGAAAGAGCAAGCAACGCAGCCGTCCATGTCAAGCGAGCTTGCGCAACCTATCCTACCTACGTCTCTCATCCCTGAACCCGCCGGCCTCACACCACTCCAAAAGTCCATGCGCTCCAAGCTCGCAAGCGCTCGCTTCCGCCACCTCAACGAATCCCTCTACACCAAACCCTCTGAAGAATCTCTCTCGCTCTTCAAAGATGACCCCACCATGTTCGATGACTACCACCGCGGCTTCGCCCAACAAGTCGAAGTCTGGCCCGAGAACCCCGTCGACGGCTACGTCAACAGCATTCTGGCGCGGGGAAAACTAAACCTGCGCGATCCCTGGAAAGACCAGAAGCGCAAAGACAAAAAGGGCGCAAAAGCACCCGAAGAACCCACCGTCCCAGAGCCCACCGGTGTCCGCGCCACAGGCGACGCAAAACCCCTCCCCAGACATCCAAACTACCACGCCACAATCGCCGACCTAGGCTGCGGCACCGCCTCGCTCTCCTACCGCCTCCAACCCCATCTCAACGGCCTAAAACTCACCCTCCACTCCTTCGACCTCTCCAAGCCCACCGGCCCCTCGGCGCCCCTTGTCACCGTCGCAGATATATCCAATCTCCCGCTGCCGTCCGGCAGCGTCGACGTGGCCATCTTCTGCCTCGCGCTGATGGGCACCAACTGGCTGGACTTCATCGACGAGGCCTACCGCATCCTGCGCTGGAAGGGCGAACTGTGGGTCAGCGAGATCAAATCGCGCTTCGGCCGCGTCGACCGCAAGAAGGGCGGCGCGCCTGTCAACAGCGTCGGATCGCTGAAAAAAGCTCTGCCGGACAAGAAGGGCAAGAAGAAGGAGAAGAAGGAGGAAGAAGGCATCGTCGACTCGGCCGACGAGTCCGAACTCGCGCAGCGCGTCGACGGCGCCCGCGCGCCCGAGGGCACCGACGTCAGCGCGTTTGTCGACGTTTTGAAGCGCAGGGGCTTCGTGCTCGATGCGTTGCCTGAGCGGCAGGGCGATGCGATTGATCTGAGCAATAAGATGTTTGTCAAGATGCAATTTGTGAAGGCGGCGCAGCCGGTGAAGGGCAAGAATGCGAAGAAGCAGGAGGGCGAGGGCAAAGGGGCGAGGGACGAGCGGGGGATGAAGTTTGGGCTTAAGGGGAAGAAGTTTGGCATTGTGGCTGAGGAGCAGGGCGTGAGTGACGAGGTGGAGAAGAAGGTGTTGAAGCCTTGTTTGTATAAGATCAGATGAGTTACAGATTGACCGAGAAAACTCCACGTGTGGCGCGTCACTGATGATTAGACGAAAGGAATTATCACGAAGCATACGATGAGGCGGTTGCACAACAAGAGAGTGTTCGGGTTTCTCATATTTCTATTCTGCTTCTATGGGTGCCTGACGCTTATGCCCATGCCCATCTTCTGAATGCCGCACGCTTATGCGCATGTGTGTAGATAATACAGTCGAATGATGAAGTCGTGAGCTCATGATCTCATGTCATGTCATCTGGAAAGGAAAGCTGCTAGACGCAGATGAAGTAAACGACTCAGGTAATGCTGCCCAGGAATGCTTGTCACAAGAGTCATAGAAACCGACGACTGGCGCATGAAGGCTAGTTGTAGCCGGACATGAGGAAGCCAGCAGCGGCATCCATGTTACCACCGCCAATTTCCAGAGCCTGGATTGCCTCGGCGCGCCCAACGTTGAACATGCCCATGAGCTGGGTGATGTTGGCTTCGGGAAAGGCACTGCCAGACGACGCAGGGGCAGGTGCTTTTGGAGCAGCAGGCTGGGCGGGAACGGAAGCAGAGGATGGTCCAGCGGCAGATGAGCCAGCGGCAACGGAAGCCTCACCAGCCGCAGTCGCACCTGCTGGTCGGACAGCACCTGAGCGAGCACCGATTTCGGTACCGTTGGGCCCAGCAACTGTGGGCTCGTTCATCTCAGCCTCTTCGAGATTCTTGGGGATCTCAGTCTCGTGCAGAAAGGGCACTTCAATGCCTTGAAAGCAAAGCGCATTCTTCTCCAGGTCGATCTTAGCCTTGTAGCGCTTGAGCATGTCCAGACCAAACAGGAGATCCACGTCCTTGCCCTCCATGACAGTGAATGCGCAGGGCATGACGGCGCCACCGATCTTGATCTCTGCATGATGCACACGACCGAGGATACGAGCCGTGCCTACACCACGGGCCATGCCAGCATAACGCGTGTCCATGAGACGCATGATGCCGCACCGCTCAGCACAGTCAGGGGACATGATAGTGGCCTGAGCACCGGAGTCAACAAAAGCCTTGACAGGTGTACCGTTGACTTCAGTGTTGACGTAGAGCATGTGCACGCGGACGAAGACTGTTTACGTCAGCATATTACCAAGTCAAGTGGTGAGATTGGCACACCTTCTGGATTCTCATTGTACGCCTTCTCAAGGTTCTCGACGACACGATCTTGACGAATGAGCTCCTCGATCTTTCGCTGGGCTTCCACGTTGAAGGGATCCTCGTTGAGCAGGGCGATCTGATTCTGGCGCTCGCGCTCGGCGTCTTGAGCCTGTCGTTGTCTCATGGTGAAAGTTTCTCTCCAGCGGTTGGCGTCGTCGGCAGCAGCAGCGAGCTCAGGGTCGCGGGCTCGAAGTTCGGCCTGGGCGGTGGGGTTTGTAAGGAGCTGTTGTCGCACGCCTTCTGGATCAGGATCCCTCACACGGGCGCCGGGAGGGGCGCGACTCTGCGCTGGCGGCCGATTCTGGCGGACGAGCACGGCCAACATCTCACCGTCCTTGATTCCGGCATCCTCTAGTGTCTGTGTCTCTTGAGCGACGGGCTGGCCGTTGAGGTATATGCTCTGTGACGCCGCAGGCAGGCTGGTCTCGGCCTCGATGAAACCCTTGAGGTCCTTGACGGTGCTGCCCGGAGGCAACTCGAGGGTCAGCAGGTCGGAATCCGACGGCGTGCCAGGCGCAGTGATGGATATGGTGACGCGTGGCCTGGAGGGCAAGGTTAGCAGCGTGTTTTAGCTGGTCGCACAGCCACGGCTTTGGGGCGGACTCACATGGCGGGAAGGGGCGGGTGGCCAGCTTCCTTGCGTGGGGATGCAGGTGTTTCTGAAAGCAGGCAAGAGATTGTGGTACCGTGTGCGGGAGTTGAGGGCAGCGAGGTGGTGGGTGGATGGCGGGGCGGCCTGGGATGTGCTTCGGCGCAGGTTGTTCCCAGACGGGCGATTGAGTGCGCCCGGTGAATTGCTTATAAGGGAGCACGCCCGCGCGCAGAGGCTCGCGGTGACGGAGTGTATCACTAGTATGCACTGCACCCTCGCCGCCGGGCTGCTGGAAGGCGATGGAAGTCGGTAGGCCCCTCGTCCGCACGTCCCAAGGGAAGTTAATAATCAGCGGTCGACCAGAAGACGTGGCGGCAACATGTTGTGAAAGCAGCAGCGCGGCGGTGCGGTCGGCCTGCGTAATATAGCAGAGGCAGAGGGCCGCTCGACGAGGTTGGGCTGCTGCTGGGGCGAGTCCTAGGCAGCACGCACGCACGCAACGCAGAGGGTACTGCCTGGAAGCACTGAAACGACTCTTCTGCGCCGTGTTTGGCGGTGTAGCCCTGTCAGCGCAAGGGTCGCAGCGGGGCATCCAGGCAGGCAGCCTTGCCTTCAGAGGAAGCCGCGACCCAGCCAATCCTCAACGACGGCAGGCACGACCCGTGCGATCAACAAAAGGCTCGGTCGCTCCTGCCACTGCACATCTGAGGGAGGAGCCACCGGTTCTGACCATGGAAGGCGCCGCCCGCGTCGGGCATCCGCTCCAGCGACCGGGACAGCACGCCCGTTAACGGTTTTATGACATGGGCGGACGGGAGCACAGCAGCAGGGCATGCAGGACGATGCTCGTCTGCGTCTTGCATCATACGGTATCTGTAGAGCCCTGTTCTGCCCGCCAATCACTCTATGCAGGTCATTGGCACATCCCGCTCGCCTGCGATGAGATCACTGCAAGGGGCAAGTCTCACGCATAGATAATGCCAGTGTGAGCTGTCACAGGCCAGAATGCATTAAACCCCTGAAGATGGACAAACTCACACTGAAGCAACTCCTCCCCTCTGCTGTCCTGTCGAGGTAGCACACCCCGCGTCGACCTCCCGCACGCAGCCTAAGACTGATCTGCGCTGGCAGTCAAGCGAGTCGCGGGAGCGCGGGGCTTTGACCAGAATGCGTCTCGTGAGCGCCAGGAACGCCAACCATACAACTCACCACTGCACCTCGGGAGCGCGCATCTCTGTCCACACACAAGCTCCGCTTTCCTGCTTCTGTGCGCCCCTCGCCCTCGATCGGAAGCCCGTCGCGAGCCGCTGATCACCTGCCAAGATGCCACGAGATCTGCTAGCCGACAGAGACACGCTCGACGGCATGCCTCAGCTGTCCCGAGATTCAGAAACCGTTGCCAGCCCAGAGCCCGAGGAATATAGTCCAATGCCGCTCTACAAGCCCACTATCTTTGTCGAGGAGCGCTTCAAGAAGATCAAGGATGCTGGTGTCCATCCGTTCGTGCAACTGCTCAACTGCGAGGATCTTGATGATTGCGACTGGCTCGAGCATGCTGCATTCGACCCTATAGAAGCAGCAACGCGGGAAAAGGTAGGCTGTGGAATCACCTCCGACTTCGATTTGAGTTGAGTTTGATCTGCATCTGTTGTATCACGATTGGGCCGCTGTCCGCGCGCTACAAGGCACCTTCTGCAATTTCCTTGTTCCTCGTCCGATCATTTCGAGCTGCGCTCCAGATTTCAACCAGCACCATCACCACATTGATTCTTCAGACCATGTCAAAATCCCATCAGCAAATTCAATTTCCACCATTGCACCACACTAACCACCCCCAGCTGCACTACCGCCTGCGCACCTGCGGCGAACTCTGCTCGGGCCTCTTCTCCTCCGCCTACCCCACCTCCTCTGGCCCCCTAGGCACGCTGATCAAAACCCGCCCATTCCCACCCATCGACTCCGCCGACTCGGACCGCAAGCGCGTGCTCCTCGGCCACATCATCGCCACCAAGTCCACATCCCCCGTCGTAACAGACGCCGCCATGGACTATCCGCAGGACTGGCAATCCAGGTACCAACTCACTCCCAGCATCGGCCACAACGAGGACGGCGAGACGGTGTGCATACATTCGCTGTGCGTGCATCCGGATTTCGGCGGTAATGGCCTGGGCCAGGTGTTGTTGAAGAGCTATGTGCAGCGCATCAAGGATGCAGGCGTAGCAAAGCGGATTGCGCTGATTTGTAGGGAGAGGCTGGTTGGGTGGTATGAGAAGGCGGGGTTCAGTAGGGTGGGGCCGAGTCAGTGTCAGTATGGGGGTGGGAATTGGGTGGATATGGTGCTGGATTTCGAGGCTGGGATGGGAGATGATGATCCGGATTTCTAGGTGCTTCGGGGAATTTCTGGGGATTGAAAAATCATTGGCGAGGGGGGAAGAGATGCACTGAGTTTTCCTAGGGAGAGCTTTGGAAGTTGAACATCGTTGCGTTCAAGCCTGGGCTCAATGGTGGAAGCCTGGGATAATTCGTCTGGCTTGAGGAAGGAAAAATGCCTGATGCTGATGAATCAATGGGTCAAAAAAAGTTGAGCTCGATTGTTGCGCATATGACCCCTTGTCCTCCTGTTATGCCTCAGTGCATCGGGTGCTTGTGAAATAGAGATCACGCTCGACGAGAACGTGAACGAGAAAGGAAACACCAAGTATAGTTCCCACGGCCAGATGGTATAGACAGCTCAGTCAACGTTCTGCCAATGGATTCTAAGGCGCGGAGAGTACTTCAAGCGCGTTCTGCGATCTCAAATTTGTTTACATTATGCACTTCAGAAGAGCTTGGTTGTGATTCCGTGGTAGTGCAATCCAGCCAATATGTGCGCCAAACCGCAATGAAAAGGTGTGAAGATAGTCTTGCAAAACTGTCATGAGCAATTCATGTTTGACTGTTTACCGTTGCTGCACGTTGGCCCCGACATCAAATTGGCTATATTGATTCGTGCATGAAATGAGCCGCCGTTCGTACTTCTCGACCCGTAATCCGTCAAGTCAGCGTAAGAGTCGCAGGAGCTTCACACCTCTCTTCCGCAATCCCTCCGACGTCAGTCCCGGACGCCGTACCCTTGACTTACCCGTAATGTATTGACAAATTACATCTTTTTCTCTTGTAATTGGCTCGTACTCCTCCTCGACGACACAGCTTCTCGGGAAGTGAGCCCAGGCGCAGATCCCTGGAAGTTGGGCGGATGCTGGTGCGATTCAAAAAGACACACGTCCATGAGGTCACTGGGTGGGTTCAAGTTCCAACACGTTCTTTTCCCAGCCAAACCAAGCCTAATCCCGCGCTAAACACTGATAGCGGAATATAAGTGGGGAACCACAACCCTGTATACGCGCTGAGCTTAAACATAGTCGCTTGCGCCGCAGTAATAACGGGCCTATATAACCTAATATCATAGCTATCATGTCTCCCATGTTTCACCATTAGCTAAGATATAAAGTACCGGAGACCACTGAACAAACGATTGAAATTCCCAGGCTGTGCTGAGGGAGAAAACCAATATCGAAGCATCCTGACTTCATTTGCAGACGCCTTCGCCCTCGTACGCACATGTCAACCTCTACCGGCATGGCAATGCCAGGCGTCTCAACGGATTGATCATGGGGTGCTGTGAACGCCTACGGTACGACAAAAAGCCGTCGAAATCCAGCGCTGCCAGGCCCCTTCGATCCGCGATTCGGACAACGCTGCCGATCTCTGCCCACGCCTCACGCATGGGGAGACTAAGACTCCCAGCCAAACACCGCCCCGCGCAGTCGCACATTCGCACCCTATCACAAATAAATCCTGGGCCCGAGAGTTTCGGTCCATTCATGCACTGAATGTTCTCACCGCACATCATGCAAACTAGGTAGCGTCTCTTGTGGGCCTGTTCAAGGGCATGGCGCTTGTTCCAACAAGGGACGCATGAAGGCGTGGCGGCTCTGGGACAGTTCTTCCATCGCTGATCACACAGCAGGACTGAAATGACAGCTGCGTGTCGAGGCGCGCGTGGGCGAGGCATACCTATGTCATGGAGTATCGCCCACGGAGGGAGAATAGTCGGCATGCATCTGGGCTGTGAACTCAGGGGTAAGACTATCGAAGAGGGCAGATATGCGATAGTGGTTCCGTGCAAATCCTGTCCCTTGGTTCTGTTCGCCCAAGGTGGCAGGGTGGGGTTCGTTGGTTCGCGAGACTAGTGTAGTCCTCGAGAGCTCTGAGTAGGGTATGTTGGGAACATGCCCTCCTCCAGTCGGAAAGTTCCACCATCTGGCCGAGTCTCGCTGGGACATCAAGCGCAAGTGTGCTGGTTCCATCGGCGCGGCCCGAGCAAGACGACGGCGCTTTTGAGCGAGGCGTGAATCTTGTATATATTCCGTACTTTCACGGGTCCACTCGGTGTCGTCGAGCTGATTGATACAATTGCGTCGTTCCAGAAGATGTGATGCCTACTTTCCTGTCGAAGATGGGTTCATGCAGGGTGCAAGTTTGGTCGACAGTTGCACGTAGCTTGGTTTCTTAGCCAGGTTGTTCGAGATGATGCGCACTTTGAAAGCTACTGTCTCGTCCCCAAATATGTATGACAGTGCCTCATATATTGCAGGTAGAGCCACGCCTTGATCCACGGCAGCCAGTTTGTAGAGGCTCTTAGCAAGGTGTGCATTCGGATGTTCCCACTTGGGGTTTGTTCTCCCAGGACCGGAAATATGGTGGTCTTCTTTGGTCTGGTACACGCGCCAACCTCTGGGCTTTGTGGGGAGAGTAGTCAACAACTTGTCAAGGCTCATACGGACAAGAGATGGCGGTTAGGTCGATAAGAGTAGTATTGAAGTCTTGAGCTGTGACTCATTGTCCGTCTTTCTTGGAAGTATTCGAATGAGTCGTACATCCTTGGCATTCTTTTTGAGGACGCATATTCGTATGGACTGAGCAGTTCAATGATCCCAGATATTCGAGGGATCGAAAAAGACATTGGACAAGGCAGCTGATGATCCTGCGACGACGGGTTTACGAGCCCAGTGTATCGGGGCGGAGGACGTATAAACCAGATGAAAGAGTGTTATGACTTGACCTAATGTGTAGAGGCAGGCAAACCCCCAGGGAGTAGCTGTGTCAAGCCGCAGTACTGGAGACACTTGCAGTGCATGGCACGCGGACTAGATCGAACGAACAATGAAAAAGACGGTGGCTCCTATGAACCAGCAAGATATGACTTTGGTGTTGAGAGGGCAGGGATGCCGTACACAAGTCTTTGCAATTTGGAGAGAAGGGTCGTAAATGCGTTTTTTCTAAATTAGTGGTCGTTACTTTTCATGTCAGATTAGATCTATTGGAAACTATCAGCGCCACGGTTGGTTTTCGAACTTTGCAAACCGAGTTTCAGACGATACTGAGGACGCACTTCCCCTGTCGACTGCATGCTCATCATGAAGCCGTGCCTCCGCCAATATCTCCTTTCCGCTCTCCGCTATGCTTTCCCTGCTGTTCCTCCTACGGCTGTGGCTCTGGACTTGTACTTCGGTAGTCTTCACTACAGTCGAGTCCAGAGGATGGATCCCATCACTCTGACCTTTCCCACCACCGACGTGTACTTCGTATCGGGTCGACTTGTCAGCATCCTGCCCCATGGAGCGATGATGGCCAGCATCCCCCATAGTGCCCAATGCCACACCTTGTGACTGAGGACCAGTGCGGCTGCCAGAGTAGGCGTTGCCGCTTCTTGGAGCTCTGAGGAGATCGACAAGGCGGTTCAGGATGCTGAATTCGACCTTTAGCTTGATGCTGTAGACAAGCGGCTTCCACGCGGTCTGAATCTCGTATAGGTCTGCGAATTCGAGGCCAAGGACGCTGAAGTCAAGTAGCATGACGAGGATGTTGACGTAAATCAGATGGTTCATGACCTGAACGGTTCCGTTATTGCCTAAGGTCTGTTCGAGCCGAAGAAGTCGCGACGTCTCCCAGACGTAGAGAGCCGAGATGATGAGCTCCTGCACAACGAAGACGCTCAACTGTATCTTTTCGTAGATCGAGTACGGTGTCTCAAAGGGCTTGGGGTTATTGGAGTTCGATCCGTATACCAAGATTATGACTGGAATGTGTAACCAGACAGCGTTCGTGATAATCATGATTAGCACCGCTCGGAGCCGAGTCTTGTTGTGCAAAACCAGGTGCAGTCGCGAGTACAAAACGACCGATTGTCCGGTAATCATCGTGCACCAGCCTATGAGGATAAGCGTGGCATTGAGAGTCGGATTTTTCGAGAGGTCGAGATGTTTGAGAAGATAGCCGATGGAGTTGAAGGCGATGCCCCATGTTGCGATGAGAAAGCTCCAAAAATAAAGGCCCCTGCGCCGCTTGAACGTGGTGAGGACGAAGACATTGAGTTCGAGGAAGTTGTACAGCGCAACGCTGAGGAAGACGATGACGACAACGACTTTGGTGTCCAGGGGGACCATGATTGCGCCGTGGCAGAGACTCAAAATTGTGGCAGTCGAATCCTGGGGTTGCAAAAAAAAAGGCCGGCGAACGAACTCAGGTCCTCGACTTTCACCATTACCCAGAGCTTCGGGCGAGCTGGAGGGTCTCACGCACGTTCTAAACTCTCTTTATTCAAGCGGCCCATAATCGGTCCTTTATGCTAGTACTTGTTGCGACTCATGGCGGTCAACCACTTAGTCCGAAAGAGGCCGTCTCGCTCGCGTCTTTCCGTGTCTGCATGAGATTGAACCAATCGCATGCGATGCACTGAGTAATGATTTGCCTCTACCAAGAGATCATCTACACCCAATCGATCCTTGCACAGGCTCCAAGAACTGAGGTGATCAGCAGAGCTAGAATCGAATATCGAATTTCTGCAAGATCTGGAAGACCCCTCAATGAGACAAAGAAGGGTATATGCCAAGTCATGAAGGGAGAAGGCTGTTTCCAAGCATCTATCAGCATGGGTGGAACGCAAAGCTTCGTAGTCTTCAGTACGACCACGGGTAATCATCTATCCGGAGCTCAACTACCGAGTCGAGAAGATATAGACGAACGTGCCTGGGATGTTCGATTGCGGAAGACGAGCCGGAACGGCACAGCCGACCATAGCGCTTTGGGCCCCAGTGAATAAACTTCCAGCGGCGGCTGCTATTTTCAAGCTTGAAATTCCCCTTCAAACAACGCTTTTAGTGCCCGACTCGAGTCCTATGGCGACTTACTCAAAAATTTGAAAGCCTGCAAGCATTTTGTAGCGCACATGTTGAAGAATCCGTCTTCTACGCAAAAATCAGATTTCTGGGCAAGAACATAAGAACAGACAGGACGCCGCCTCTATCTCACAACAAGACAAGCAAGTATGCCGAGACAAATAGCCGGCGTAAAATATACGGCCCTGTTCCAAGCAGGATTGGTCACATCCCCTCTCCCGAGTCCCCGGCTTCTAACGATGTTCGTCTGTCTCCACCATCCACACCAAAGCTTTGCGGAGGAACCTTGCCCGGCGGACATGCCGTGGATGGTTTGGGCAAGATCAGCACTGTGCGCAGACTGTCCGCCAAGTGTCCCGCCAAGTGTCCCGCCAAGCGGCCGCTAAATGCCCCGTCAATCCCCCGCAGAAATCCCGCAAGCGCAATCACCAAAAAGCGCCCCAGCCTGATCCCGATACGAGCCGCAGACCCACATCTTCGGCATCAGTACTGAGGCCGGGAGGGTGAATATCCAATGTAGCACGTACCTATATCAAGTCTTCCGCAGTGAACAACGCCACTACGACGTTATAATCTTGGGAGCAGTAAAAAGGTATGGCCTCTGCAATCTACACATGCCTTTGGCAACGGAGTGCATATCTGCGAATAACGTAGCAAAGACGTGAACACGAGGCCTGTCAGCACCCCTGCAGCAGGAAGCGAGGAGATCCACCTCGAACACCTGCCCTACCAGGTACAGGAATGGTGGAAACAGGGATGTTGCCACCAGCGATGTAATTGCAAGTCGATTAGCTTCTACGCGGCAAGTATTAAGTTTGTACCTTCCCATTGGGATTTCGCAGTCTGCAGAGACATTCGAAGTACTTACTTTTGCCTGCTCGTCTCGCTAAGATGCCGTCTATTCTCGCAGTCCTCAGCGTAGGGATTATCCTCAAGGATACCCTGGCGCAAAGAGTTCCTGCTGCTGCTCAGATTGTAAATCAGAAGACGTTCAACGTTTTGGATTTTGTCCCACCACCAGCTGAAGCAAACGACTCGACCGTACGCCTCCCGTCCAGACCACTTCCACACGCCTCTGGCGTTTGCCAAGCTAATCGTATTTCAGGTGTTCGTATGGCCTGGTGTCACTCAGGAATCCCTGACAGCCAAGCCGTTCCACATCTACGACGACGAGTTCTACGATGTGATTGGCCGCAACCCGTCCTTGACCTTGATCGCCTCCTCGGACTCTGACCCCATATTCCACGAGGCAGTCACATGGTAAGCTTGACACCTGTCGCGACACCGCTAAGCTTTTGTGGACGGGCGCTGATCTGCGATCGCGATTAGGTATCCACCAACCGATGAGGTGTTCTTCGTCCAGAACGCCGGTGCCCCTGCGGCAGGCACTGGGCTGAACAAATCTTCTATCATCCAAAAGATTTCTCTTGCCGACGCAGAGAAAGTGCGCAATGGAAGTCTGAAAGCCGCTCCGGTGACTGTTGTGAACACTGCAAACCCTCAAGTCATCAATCCTAATGGTATGCAAAGCGAGGACAGTGCACAAGCAAGATGAATCTAACTGACATACTCTAGGTGGCACAAACTACAAGGGCAACATCATCTTCGCCGGTGAAGGTCAAGGAGACGACATCGCCTCGGCGCTCTATGTTATGAACCCTAAAGCCCCATACAACACCACGAGTGAGCAGTCAACTTGTCACGGATTCTGACGACTGTCACTGACATCATATAGCACTTTTGAACAACTACTTCGGACGTCAATTCAACTCTCTCAATGACTTGGTCGTTAACCCCAAGAACGGCGAATTGTACTTCACCGATACACTTTACGGCTTCCTCCAGGACTTCCGTCCACCCCCTGGCCTGCGCAACCAGGTCTATCGCTACAATTTCGACACTGGCGCGATCAGAGCTGTTGCTGACGACTTCACTCTCCCGAACGGTCAGTCCATTCGTCTTCCTCCAAGTCCACTTAATGCTCACATGCGATAGGCATCACATTCTCGCCTGATGGCCAGCACGCATACGTGACAGACACCGGCATCGTGCTCGGATTCTACGGCCGCAACCTGACTTCGCCATCATCTGTTTACCAGTTCGATGTGAACAAGGATGGTACGTTTGGAAACCGCAAGACATTTGCCTACACCGCGTCTTTCATCCCGGACGGTAAGTTACTTCCACCATACATAAGGGCCCGGACCGCGTGACTGACATCGGGACAGGTGTGCATACTGATTCCGTGGGTCGTGTCTATGCGGGCTGCGGCGACGGTGTTCATGTGTGGAACGCGTCCGGCAAGCTGATTGGCAAAATCTACACCGGCACCGTCGCGGCGAACTTCCAGTTTGCTGGTGAAGGGCGCATGGTGATT
>TARA_R110002003_G_scaffold1264_3_pt1 | contig 22935 bp, 13 predicted proteins | sample TARA_R110002003 | Tara Oceans TARA_R110002003 (sample SAMEA4396441) | marine metagenome | biome: Westerlies Biome; feature: [SRF] surface water layer (ENVO:00010504); material: water (ENVO:00002006), including particulate matter (ENVO:01000060) such as... | depth 5 m
CTTCTTACGAGTCCACAGAGCGCACGTGGCGCGGCTGCTACTGAGGCAAAGCATTGTACTCCTCTCCGCGGAGGACGACGAGTCCTCATGGCTGAAAGAAGCCCGGTAGGCTGGGCTCGATGGTGGTCGACACTGAACGCGTTCATTCGCTGTACCTCGATCGATGTCAAAGAATCTCGGCTAACGCGACGCTCTCTGAGGCTTCACTGCTGAGGTCGTGCACTCCGATTCATGCTTAATGCTGCAAGTGTTGCAGCAGATTAATATAGATCATCGCGTCGACCCTTCCCTGGTGCCCCTGTTCAATCTTCAACATGGATTGCATCTCACCGACTGCACATCACTTGAGCCCCTTCAACTGGGTCGCCAACCAGAGCCTATTTCACGTCGATCCTCATAACACGTGGACAGTGGACCTTGCCAGGCTGCGGCACGAAAAGGACATTCTTGAGAATGGGCTCGCCAATTGCGTCACGTACTTGAGTGCTCTTCGCAAGAGGCAGGCTCGGAACGAACGACTACTGAGCGTAGATCCGCTGCCGCCGCGCAAGAGGAGGAAGAAGATTCAACAGAGCAAGCGTGAATTAGATCGAGAAATTAGGAACAGGCAGAGGGACGAGCAGGCATTCCTAAACAACCTCCAAGCCTGCAACGCCAGCATTTACCTTGCAGAAGGAATTCCTGCTACACCCACCGACTTCTCGTCCACATTGGCCGACTACACATCAAGCACGGCACAATGCTCGATCGAAGGCTCAGAACCCGCCGAACTTAACTGGTACGGTTGGACCGACGACGTTGTCGTCTCCCCGTTTGAGAAGAAGCGCAGCAACCCCTTCTTCGCCGTCGATGTCGCCCCCGACGAGCTCGTCGAAGAAGACTGCGGAATCATTGCGGTGCGTGGCATCAGGCGACCTCCATCTCTGATTCGAGGTGTTGATGAATTCAATGCTCCTCCTGTCGCTCCAAATACTCCACAGTCCCAATACCTGCCCTCCTCGCTCAGCCCTACGGCTCCAGCGTTCGAGCCGGCCATGGATACTGAGTGGCAAGACCTCAATAGCACTGGCCGACGTACCCAGACACTCGATACCCTGCCAATAGTATCAGTGCCCGGGTTTGAAGCTGCGCTGGCACGACGAGCCACAGCTGCGGCATTATGCCGAACTATGCAGCAGCTTTCCATTCAGGTACAACCAGATGTCACCCAAAAGCCTCATCATTCCTTGTTCGACACAAATCCGCAAGGCAGCCCAGTGCCAAACACCAACTCCAGCATAGTCAAACGAAGTAGGACAAATTCCTTGTGAATACTTGCTAATATTAATAATTTTTTGGTTGTCATTGCGACGACGCAACAATCACTTGCAGGGGCCGAGGCTTGTCTGGCTGCTACGGCAGTTCCAATCAAACATATCCAAAGATTTGCGGGGGCTCCCAGGCGGCATGGGAAGTTCTCAATGCGCTGAGGACAACCACTACATGATGGCGGACCTGGTGTACGCAGACCATAGGCTGGACCTGCTCGCCGAGGCTACGCACACCATCAACGACGCGGCAGCTACACTCACTCTAAATAAGTCTCTTAATTGGTCGAGTTACTGGATAATGTCTCAATTGCGTGCTCCAGCTGCGTTAGCTTGCTCTGCAAAACACAAAACATGAACATGCATGGTGGCGGGGCAAGTCAACAAAAACATGGTACGACGTCGGAACTTTGTCATATGTCACTGAAAATCAGCGCGTAGCCTTGTACTTGTAGAATCATAGACAATTAATTGTAGCAACGTCAAGATATCTCAATCAACATCAGATGTGCAAGGCGTTCGGGTCGTCGCTCACTAGCGAGCGGCAGTTGGTGGGGCGCGCTTTTTGCGCTTGACGTGCTAGTGGCGTGCTTCGCGACGTCTTGACAACAGCCGAGCAATTCACGCCTCAATACCGCATTCACAATTTCAACATTGGACGCTTGCTAGAGTTCAACACTTTACGCACATGTCCCCGCCTGTCTGGACCACACAAACACGAAAAGTCCCACGGCAAGAACCGGATAGCCCGCGCCTGGCGCGCAATTGTCAAATTCGACAGCGTCACACTATCCCAGCAAGCACACAGCTTCCCGCATAATGCTTGCATAGCGTCCCGGCACGCACAACCCTAAGAGCCGCCAAATATCTCGCTACAACCCCTCACCCAGCTCCCGCAACGTCAACTGCAGCTTCGTTGTCGTGTCCTTGCGCGTCATGGCTGATGAAAACAACGCCGGCACCGTAGCCGACGGTAGCCAGCTACGAGAAAGACTGTCAGCAAAACCACAGCATCTCCGCAATGCAGATGATGCCAAGCGAAAAGTATTGGAGTTGAATGACCATGAAGACAAGAGTAAGAAAGATGAGCAAGACAAGAGGACATTTGGACGGACGCCGGACGGTACAGGTGCGTATTCACAGTGTAGCGAGCTACAAAATGACAGCAACATCATGTCCTGCATCTGGGCTTCTCCTTCGCACTAACACCACATGTGCAGTGTTCATCGTGCCGCAGACTCACGACATGGTCTCACAGCTCCTCTCGCCCGCCCAGCCCAAGAACTTGTCCGACATTGCCATCCTCGCTGCCCTCGCAGGCTTGATCATCACCCTCTACGTGCTGCCCAAAAGCGCCCGCATACCCACCTTTGCCGTCATATTCCTCTTCTGGAGAGCCGCCTATAATGCAGGCATCGGGTGGCTGCTCGATGGCCAGTCCAAGCACAATCGCCTCGTCCTGTGGGCAAAGAACTCGCACATATTCGAGAAGCCCGAGACTGGCAAGAATCCATACCCTACCATCTACAAGCTCGTCAAGCGCGAGATGGAGACGAAGATCCCCAAGGACTACAAATTCGAAGAAGCACCAATCGAGTACAATACATGGCTCGTGTTCAGGCGCGTCGTAGACTTGATCCTAATGTGTGACTTTGTATCCTACTGCCTCTTCGCAATTGCCTGCTTCAACCGCCCACCAGAGAGTTGGGTACTCTGGGCGTTGAGGTGGACTACAGGGATCATCCTCTTCCTTTTCAACCTGTAGGCTACCTCCCAGGGACCAACCGTTGTAACAAGCATTCACTAATCATACATACGACAATAGTTGGGTCAAGCTTGACGCGCATCGAGTAGTCAAAGACTATGCCTGGTACTGGGGCGACTTCTTCTACCTCATCGATCAACAACTAACTTTCGATGGGGTATTCGAAATGGCACCGTGAGTAACCCTTTGCAGACACCGTCTTACAGGTGCACACTGACGTTTTAGACATCCAATGTATTCTGTTGGGTATGCAGGCTACTATGGTATCGCTCTGATGATGGCCAGCTACAACGTTCTCTTCATCAGTATCATCGCCCATGCTGCCCAGTTCGCCTTCTTGACCCTCGTTGAAACTCCCCACATTGAAAAAGTCTACAATCCACCGCCTACACGCCGAACGCGACAAAATTCCGAAAAGCTGGGCCAAGAGGATAGGCCCACAACTGCCCAGTCCGACACGGCTTTCGCCGAAGGCGGTGCCCTATACGACTCAGTGCGACAACCTGCCCCAATGCATCATATTGTCGGCCTTCACAACACCGACTTTCATCGTTCCATCGACATAACGGTAGTGCTGCTTTCCTTTTACATGTTTTGCATGGCCACGCTAACCCCAAACACAACCACGGTACGATCCCTGCTCTTCATCCACGCTTTGGTGTGGCGACTGTGGTACGCCCTGGGTTTGGGCTACATTCTCGATCGACAGTCCAAGAAGAAGAATTGGACCCGTCATTTTATCAAACATGGTGACACCAAAGAAGAAGCATGGCGACAGTGGAAGTCGCTCTATCATCTCAGCATGACAATGTCTCACGCTTCCTTTGCCGCAGCTGTCTGGAAAATGTACAGCTTTCCATCCGACTGGTTCGCTGGGATGACGCTCCTGAGGCACGTACTAGGCGTCGGCCTGATCGCCTTGCAGCTCTGGACAGCAATGAGCATCTATGATTCGCTCGGAGAGTTTGGATGGTTCTGCGGCGATTTCTTCTTCGATCCGCCGTCGAGTAATTTAACGTATTCAGGAATATACCGGTTCTTGAATAATCCCGAACGTGTTTTAGGGTTGGCTGGCATCTGGGGAATGGCCCTCATCACCTGGAACGCGCCAATTTTCTACCTAGCAGCGACCGCTCATATCCTCAACTTGTGCTTTTTGCAATTTGTGGAGCGTCGCCACATGCAAAATCTATACGGCAAGAAGCTCCGAGAAGTTTCTGGTGTCAGCAAAACGCTGCGTCAGGCTCTCCCTAGCCCGGTCAAGAACTGGTCATCAGCCGCAGACGACTACCTAAATTCTACCGTGGAGTTTATTGAAGACCTTCTGGATCATGCACGGCCTAAATTGGCGGCTGGAGTGGAGACAATAGTAAAAGACACCACCGCACTCTTCAAATCATATCCAGCCCGCATATCAATCACGCGACTGCCGCAAGATCTTGCAGGTCTGGACACAAAGCAGTACAAGCTTGCAGTGGAGGGTACGCCATCTGCACCGACTGTCGAGCACCAAAAGAATGGTGGGCGCGAGGGAGAGCTAGCAAGAACTCCTGCACCCCGCACAAGCGAGTTCCGGACCCTAGTACTAGAGTACGGCGCGCCTATCAAGGTTCGCTGGCAAGCTCCTATCAACCACAGCAAGAAGGACTGGATCGGTCTTTACATGGTCGCCGACAATCAATCCCGCGAAGTAACGCGCATTAGCTCAAACGGACGATGGGTAGCCACCAACAAGGGCGTCTACGACTCCACTCGAGCCGAGGAGGGAATTCTGGTGTCTGACAGACTTTTGCCTGCAGCTTCCGTAGGAGAAGAAGAGTCTGACTGCTACACTGGCGAGGTGGAGTTTCGTGGCGACAAGCTATGGTGGACGACCGGCGTCTTCGAGTTTAGGTACCACCACGGCGGCAAACACCATGTCATGGCGCTCTCCCAGGCCTTTGAGATTCGAATCCCTCGCTTCGGTGAAGATGATGTCGAGGTTGACGCCAATGGCACAATCCATCGCGCGGCAGAGCAAGCCCTCCTGCCAGTGATCCAGAACTGCTTTGACCGGGATCCCGAAATCGCGCCATCCAGTCCAGAAGAAAGCTTTGGGAGTCTTGTCGAGCGAGACGGCAAGTTCGCCAAGCGCGTCGTATTTGCTGTGCATCAAATGTTTGTGACCAAGTGCCCGCCATGTTTCAGCATCAACTGACCAACGAGTTGCAGGTTCGGCATCGAATTCGCCCCTGAAGTTGTTCAGGCCGATGGTAACGCTAGAAATCTCGCGTGGCGCATCTGCAATGCAAAGAAGATCCTGGTAAGCCGCAACATGGCCGCCATTCAGGCACAATCGTGGTACTAATAGATTCGTAAACAGGCCCCTTACAGCATGTCGGCAAGCCGTGGCAGAAATACGCCTACGCTAAGCTAGTGTTGGTGTACCCGCGGGTCAGCATGTGATGAGATCTAATGTTTGGAGATTCTTTGTTCCTCGTTGCTGGATACTACTAATGGCCATATGCAGAAGGCTTCCAGAAGGCGGAACCTCCGACAAGGGAACAAGCCGTCGAGAGTCACTGGCACACATTGCACTTTTCCGCAATAGGTTCATGCTGGCCAAATTGCCATTCGAGGAGTTGAATGCGAAGATGGACAGCTACTCTGGGAGGCCCCCCGAATGTTGTTCGCTTTATGTGAATATCGAAGCATGTCTTGCATTTGTATATGACATCGTCTATGACGGACATACTTTCATTGAACTCTAGGAGACAGTCGCATTCTCGACACGTTGGCTTCGGCGTCGAGCAAAACATACGTTGCACGCAGTATAGATTGTCGGTTTTAGTTTCGTTATTCTCAATGCACCTTCAATCGATTATCGAGTCGTGGACCTTACGGCAAGACGCACTATGGCACCCGAGGACGATGACTTGGACTCACGTGAAGGACACAAAACTCTCTCCTATAGAGACCAGACAGCACCGTACATATTATCCCAATTGAGCATGAAAGACCGCACGCTTGATGGACGCAAGCAGCACCCGTTTTCAACATGCAGGGCCGCAATGCGTAGGCCTCACACGAACAATAAATCTCGCCGCGATGGAAGCAGCGATCGTCGCTCCCAACAATGCATGAGACTGACCTGGATGTCATGTGCATGTGAAGGCTTGCACACACGAGAAATGGGGCATCCAGATTATCTTATCTGATGCCAGGACGATCAGCGGCAGCCGATGATTCGCCGGCTGCATTTACCTCGGCCAAGTGTCATGGGTGCCGACAGAGCATCTTCTGGAACCACGGATACGCCTCCCCCTCTTGTAGGATAACTAGAACCATATAGCGACTTGTGTTATCTTCTACTGTCACTACTTGTAATATCTGTACAACATTCCTTCGACCTTCTCGTGACTGCATTGACCCTTGATAAGGGCGCAAGTTGCCGCCACCTCCGGATCCGCATCGCATTGCATCACCTCACCACGCGAGCACCCCTTCCACGCCTCAACCGCGTGACCACTCTTATACCTCCTTCACTACACACACTTCAACATGGGCAAGAGCGGCTCCAAGACCAGCACCAAGGTGCTCCCATTAATTCCCCTCGCGCCTCCGCTTGCTGTTCTCCCTGGCACGACGCTCAAGATCCCAATCACCAACCGCTCAGACGTCGCGGCCATACTCGCCAAGATCTACAGCATCAGCCCGACCGCGAAGCCTGATGCCGCCATCACAGTCGCATGCGTGCCGCTCAACTCCAACTCGATAAGCCCAAAAGACGGACGACTACTCATCGAAGACGGACTGAAGTCGGGGAAGACGGTGTACGAGAGCGACCCGATACAGGCCGGCAAGAAGGATATCTATGGCTACGCATGCGTGGCCAAAGTTAGCGGCGTCCAAGGGCGCCGACAGGGCGATCTGAGCCTCGTCGTCGAGGGTCTGGAGCGGGTCAGGGTGGTCGATGTCGTGCAGGAGCGGCCATACTTTGAAGGAGAGCTGGCGGCCGTCGACGAACATGTCGACGTCACAAGCCCAGAGCTGCTGGAGCAGTTCAACCTACTCAAGCAGCTATCGCGCGAACTGCTCGCTCTTGTCCGGCTCTCTGCGATTCTGCCGCGCACGCCGACCGTCACGCTGTCGCCCATCGTTGCGCGGAGACTGGAGCTCTACATCACAAGAAAGGACCTGTCGGAAGCCGGGTCGCTGGCAGATTTCATGGCGAATGTGGTCGACTGCACACACGAAGAGAAGCTGCGCGTGCTGGCAGCAGTGGATGCCAAGGACAGAGTCGAGAGGGTCATTGAGATTCTGCAACGGCAGATCAGCAACATCCAGGGCAGCACACGCATCACCGTCACAACCTCACACGTGCCGAGCGGCAGCTTCGATATTGACCAACTGCGACGACTACAGCAAGCCGCGCTGGTGCGGCAAGGCAAGGCGGGCAATGGCCTGCCAGGAGGTTTCCCAGGCGGCTTCCCTGGCGGCGGACAGCAGCCAGGTGGCGAAGAAGAGGCAAACGAGCTTGAAGAGCTCAAGAAGCGATTAGAGGATGCGAAGCTGTCGCCGGAAGCGGACAAGGTCGCACAGCGCGAGCTCACAAGACTGCAGAAGATGAACCCAGCACAAGCAGAGTACCAGGTCTGCCGAAACTACCTCGAGAACCTCGCCGAGATACCTTGGACAAAGATGACGGTCGACCATCTCGACTCGAGTACACTAATCAAGGCGAAGAAGCAGCTCGACGACGACCACTACGGCCTCGACAAGATCAAGAAGAGGTTGCTGGAATACCTGGCCGTGCTGAAGCTCAAGGAGCAGGCGAACCGGAGCATCGACGACCAAATCCGCGCTCTGACCGAGTCACCCGAAGCTGAAGAGGAAGCAAAGGAGCAAGACGTCGACGACAAGGTGTCACGAGAACCATCCGAGCAGGAGTTGCGGCTACTCGAGAGGAAGCGCATGGTCGACAAGTCGCCCATCCTGCTCCTTGTTGGACCGCCAGGCACAGGAAAGACGTCGCTGGCCAAGTCAGTTGCCACAGCGCTCGGTCGCAAATTCCACCGCATCTCGCTCGGCGGTGTGCGCGACGAGGCCGAGATTCGCGGTCATCGCCGGACATATGTCGCTGCCATGCCTGGTCTCATCGTAAACGGCTTAAAGAAAGTTGGGGTCTCCAATCCTGTTTTCCTGCTCGACGAGATTGACAAGCTGGGCACATCCAACTACAATGGCGACCCCAGTGCAGCCATGCTTGAAGTGCTGGACCCGGAGCAGAACCACACCTTTACCGACCACTACGTCAACATCCCCATCGACCTATCAAAGGTTCTATTCATTGCGACCGCCAACTCGCTCGAAACCATTCCACCACCACTCCTCGACCGCATGGAGACCATTCAGCTGTCAGGCTACACCACCCTCGAGAAACGCCACATCGCCTCGCGCCATCTCATCCCCAAGCAAATCACCACCAACGGTCTGACCCAGGACAACGTCTCCATCCCTACCGAAGTGCTCGACAAAATCATCACAGCCTACACGCGGGAATCTGGCGTCCGCAACCTCGAGCGCGAAATCGGGTCCGTCTGCCGCTCCAAAGCCGTTGAATACGCCACTGCAAAAGACACCAACACGCTCGCCGCGTACTCGCCCACAGTGACTCTCGAGGACATCGACGCAACTCTCGGCATCGAGAAGTTCACCGAAGAACTCACCGAGCAACATTCCCGCCCCGGCGTCATCACCGGCCTAGTCGCCTACTCGTCCGGCGGCCAAGGCTCCATCCTCTTCATTGAAATCGCCGACATGCCCGGCACCGGCCGCGTGCAACTCACCGGCACCCTCGGCGACGTGCTCAAAGAAAGCGTCGAAGTCGCACTCACCTGGGTCAAGGCCCATGCCTTCGACCTCGGCCTCACCAACGCCGTCGACGACGACATCATGAAATCCCGCTCCATCCACGTCCACTGCCCCGCAGGCGGCATCCCCAAAGACGGGCCCTCGGCCGGCCTTGCGCACACCGTCGCCCTCGTCTCGCTCTTCAGCGGCAAACCCGTCCCGCCGACGCTCGCGATGACGGGCGAGGTTAGTCTGCGCGGCCGCGTGCTGCCTGTTGGCGGCATCAAGGAGAAATTGATCGGGGCGCTGAGGGCGGGCGTCGAGCGTGTTCTGCTGCCGGAGGGGAATAGGAAGGATGCGAGGGATTTGCCGGATGAGGTTAAGAGCGGGTTGAAGATTGAGTTTGTGGGGCATATTTGGGAGGCGTTGGGGTTGGTTTGGCCCGAGAGGTGGGAGGGGAGGGGCGTGGGGTGGGAGAGTCGGTTGTAGGGGGAGGCTTGGAGGGGATGGGTGGGAGGGGATTTGGGATGGGGATGGGGGTGTTGGGTTAATGGTTGTTTGGTTTGGGTTGTATTTTAGCGTTGCATTCGTTTGACTTGATCGCGCATGTATCGGTGTTGTCATTGTTACGATGTCTTTTCGCCTGTGATTTGCAAATATGCTCTCATGTATGTCCTCTTGTTACACTCCTTTTGAACCGGACATCTCATCGCCATCTCCTTACAACTCAGTATACGCATATATTAAACCCAACCGTAACCTGCTCTCCCCCTTTCTCGCCACAGCACAATGGCGTCTCCGAATCGGCATCCAAGAAGCAAGTGTCTCCTGCGCGTTTGCCACCGGAAATGTAAACCGTTGTGTCTGTGCTTCTTGACTGTCTTCTCCCCGCATGCGCCTGGCAGACAATTCCCAGCAAGTGAGCGATGTATGTTTCTACTTCGAAATCTCGTATAGATACGAGCGTTCACAGCTTATAATGCAGTTTGTGCTTTGATGGCCATGGTGCTTGCGGGAAAACATGGGTTCGCATTCAGCCAGTCCGAGTAAATAATGCACCATCAGATCCAGACAGTGACGCAGAATTGGCGAGTATTTCCAAGAAACTATGCACAACTTTCGCCACCGCTCATCAGTCCAGAACAAACACCTCCATATCATATCGCCTTTGTGACAGATATTCCCACGCCTCCCCCTCGACACCCCACTCATTAGTTTATGACACAGCATCTACCCATCAGTTCCCATTTCCTCAAGCCGAAATGTCCGCATCAAACGGTACCGCCGTGCTCGGGTTCCCAGCATTCTTCTTATCCGTCGCAATGTTATTGTCCAGCTTCGTCGTCTCCGCGGCCAATTTCTCCGCGACGTCGGCGCCCTGCGCCTGCTGCGCCTCGAGCTTGATCACCGTCGCCATCAGCTTGAGGACCTTGTTCTTGATCTTGCCAGCCTGCCCGCATTGCATACATTAGTCATACTCTCCTTACATGTACACCGTATACGGCACACGGGCTACTCACCTGCAGCGCATCGGCGGCGGCGCCCGTCGCGGCCGCGATCGCAGGGTTGAATGCCTCCGTCTCGGCATCGTTGGCCACCTGGTTCACCGTGTTGAGGAAATCCTGATCGGCCGCGGACACGCTGGTCAGGTCGGTGAGGTCCAGCGCGGAGAAGGCGGCGGCGGCTTCTTCCTCGGCGTTGCCGGCGACGCCGCCGGCGATGGAGATGGCGTCGTAGGTGGTGGCTTGTAGGACGCCGGCTTGACGCGGCTTGATGAGCGAAGGAGTGGAAATGCATTGTTGCGGGAGTGTGGTTGGGGATGATTTGCAAATCAGATCAAATCGGTCAGGGGATTGTGATTGTTGAATGGGAGGGATTGGGCGACAGCACAGCTGTGAGATGGAAACAATGCAGTAAAAGATCGAACAAGATTGTGAGGCAGCGTCAAGCCGGAAAATAAAAACACTCGCTGCTGGGCAAGAAACGACGGAGATGGAACACTTAGGATGTATAGCAAGAAACTTAATACAAACGCCATGCGCAATGCGTTCTTATACCTCCCCCTCCCTCTCTCTTTCCTCGTCTGAATCGCACCCAGCTATCGCGACACCGAGCTCATCCCTCTCAGGTCCCGCTTAATGCCTTCTAAACAAGGGCATCGAGCTGCCCCAGGCGCCACCTCGTACACGCCCGAGGCACTAGCAGCTCATGCGCGCGAGGCCTCAACGGAGAGCGCGCCGCAGTTTCCCCACGAGTGAGAGACCATGACGTGCCGCTGCACATGTTACAGGTCGCCGGGCAGGTGGCCTTCGCGTGCTGTTTGTGCGGCCGACATGGGCGAGGCGGGCGAAGGATGGTGTTCTGAGACGCTTCTGACGTCGGAACATGCAACATGGCATGAAGCTTGGCGAAAGCTTGGCGGTTTGGGGGGCTGGTTGTGTTGCTGTTTGCGGGATGGCGGGACGAGGCGATGTTCGAAGGAGAGGAAGAGGCGTTTGCGAGACGGGGTTTGGGATTTGCTGGCCATGGTGAGGCTCAAACATGCTCTCGCATTCGCATTCAGGTTGACGGTGCCCTAAATGAGTCGACGAGAGGGTCCGCTTGACTTCTCCATCCACTTCGCCGTTCTCATCAGTCCAACAGCTCCAATCGTAACGCCTCCTTGCTTCTTCACTTTCCATTCACCGTTCGAACCCCACGCCTTTGAATTGGGCGCCGCAACCATAGTGAAAGTCTTCACTGGCGGTCGTTCGAAGACGACAAACAATGTAGCCTACGTCGTCGGGCTGCGACTATTTGCTTCCTGAGAGCTCGTGCCACATGCGAGGCTTGTACTGAGGAGAGGGGAAGAATAATTCCGGTCCTTTGCTTTCGTAGTGGACGTAGAAATCGGAGAAGAAAGAGTGATCTCGGCTATGACGAGGAAAGTCGCCCAGGAACCAAGAACCAGAACGGAAATACTGCATCAACTTCTCACCAGGGTCGATTGCGCTGTCTGTAATGGGCAATACAGTGAGTTGCGGCTCCAGCATTTGGCATGTCAAGAACTTCTTCAGGTGTGCTTCTTGTTCCGAGGTAGTTTTTGCCGATATGATAGCAGGCAGCTCGACAGCTGGCGGTCCCAAATGGGCCTCAGTCACGGCTCCAGATTGCTGTTCGAAGATGGGGCGGCAGTTTCTTGGAGTCTCAAGCAAGCTTGTGAACCAAGAATATGGTTCCCTGTGGGCACACACGGGAGAGATGATGCATTTGTTCTCAGCAAGCAATTGCTGGTCGAGGAAGATTCTCTCGCCGTCCAAGTCGGAAGTGTCGTTGCTGAAGGAGTGAAGCTGCGAGGCCACGGCACCGCATCAAGCACGTGGTTGGGAATTCGTCGGGCCACAACTGGTCGTTACCATGCATCACCCGCTCAAGCACGTTCTCGCGCTCTCTTGAACAAGTATTGAAGACAGACCTCAGCAAGAGAAGCAACAAGCGGGTTAATCCGGTGTGTAGAAGTGTTGAACGGTCCCTGGAAAGCCAAGGGGACCGTGGCCAAGTCTTGTCAAGCTGAAGCAGTCACCATGCAGCGATGCAGTTGAGACCCAGTTGATGAGTAGGAAACGAAGGGCTGGTGATTAATTTACTAATCTACTTGCCTTTGCTTCGGAATAGCAGGTGGTGCACGTCGACCAGCTGTGCGATCATCATGACTGATGTCAATGCGTCCAAATCAATGTTTGGGAAAGAGTATAGCTGAAATGTATACGCCCTCTGGGGTGTTGAGTCCGCCTCTTCCGCGAGCGAGAAATTGCTGGGTTGAGCTCGAGGAGCACGGCGACCTTGACTGAATACTCGATGCTGTTCTCCACAGGATGCGTATGTGTTTAATGATGTACAGGGAGACTACAGGACAAATTGATATGCTGATACGTTGTGTAGCTTCAAGTTATGGCGTCAGATGAGGAGCGCGTAGAACAGAATTTCATTACTAATGCCTCCAAGTCTGACTGGATGTTGGTTAAAAGTGCGCCATGGCGGCTCGTCGTGTCTTGTTACCATCTCAACCAGGCTGCAAGATATGATGGCTGTCAGTGGTCTTCTGTATTCACGCCGCCTCCGCACGTCAAGGGCCGCCCTCTGGTTCCATCACCTAATCAAGCAGTGACCCGCCCTTGAGTCACACCATGTTGAAGTGCACCCATAACTTCCCCCACACATTCCTCTGAGCAAGCTGCGCTTTACTATCTGTGATGTGAAATACACGTATCTTCGCAGATAATCTCACCGTTTGCGAGTCCACTGGCTGACAGTGACAGCGCGTGATCGTATTCGTCGACCAGTTCACAATACAATCATCTTCGTTGGACTCGACAATATGCAGGGCTTCAAGAGGGATCGTCAGAGAAGGGTTGCCCTTAGGTCATGACAATAAATCCGTCCACCGCAACGACATTTCTTTTCTTCTACAAATCCTTCCAAGAGTTGCATATAGCGAGCCTCGAGGTTACCCTCCAAACGACTGCCCTCTCAGAATACTGCACCATTATGGATCGAACTATTGTAGTGGCAACATGCGCGCTCAACCAATGGGCGCTCGACTGGGAAGGTAATTTGGCTCGCATCAAACAGAGTATTCGAGACGCCAAAGAAAGAGGCGCCTGTTTGAGAGTTGGACCAGAACTCGAGGCAAGTGCTGCAGTCTATTTTGTCTGGAATTGTACTCTGTGGACAAGGAAATGTTTCCATCGGGGTCACGCTGACAGCTGCAGATCTGTGGCTACGGCTGTCTGGATCATTTCCTGGAAGGCGACACGTACATGCACTGCTGGGAGATGTTGCTTCGCATTCTGACCGATACGGCCTGCCATGGCATTCTTCTCGACATTGGTATGCCAGTAGAGCACAACCAGAATCGATACAACTGGTACGATGCCATCATTACGTGTCGATAATGTCTAATACCATATCAGCAGAGTCCTGGCTTTGGATGGAAAGGTCCTATTGATCCGCCCAAAGCTGTGCGTAGCTGATAACGGTAATCTTGAGAACAAGTACTTTGCTACATGGGGTATACCAGGATTCTTGTCAAAACAAAAGGGTGGCTGCTAATGCAATGTTAGATTCACCGACTCCTACCGCGAATTACACACTCCCGGAGTTGATTGCCAATGCCCAGGGCAGCACTACTGTTCTATTTGGCGATGCTACAATCTCAAGCATGGGCATGAGCATTGGGACACTCACCTACGACGAGCTTGTCGCACGGAAATCGCCACAGAAAGCAATAAGTAAAAGAAACCCGGAGATACACACAGTCTCGGCGGCAAATGATCACCACCTTGGTGCTTTCAGCTCGCGGTTCTTTGAACTCCAGAAAGCGTGTCGCGAAACAGGGGGCATATTCCTCTATGCCAATCAGCGTGGCTGCGATGGCGACCGCATCTACTACGAAGGATGTGCAATGATACTTGTGAACGGCGAACTTGTGGCTCAAGGATCTCAATTTTCGCTCCAAGATGTAGAGACTATCACGGCTGCGGTCGATCTGGACGACATCGAAGCCTACCAGACGAGCGAGTTCCACATCGTCGACCCTCATAATTCCGAAGCACGTCAGCAACTCGAGCTGCAACAAGATCTGTGTTGCAAACAAAACGGCTTCATCCCCTTCAGAAGCAGTCAACGCATAGCACCCAAGATCTACAACGCACACGAAGAGATCGGCATGGGCCCAGCCTGTTGGCTCTGGGACTACCTTCGGCGGAGCAACGCAGTCGGCTTTCTCGTTCCGCTCAGCGGCGGCATTGATTCGTGTTCTACCGCGACCATCGTCTTCAGCATGTGTCGTATTGTGGTGGACGCGATCCGCAACGGCAACGCACAAGTCGAAGCCGATGTGCAGCGCATCACCGGCGCACAAGCCTGGCTGCCCAACACGCCGCAAGAGCTGTGCCATCGCATCCTGCACACGGTCTACATGGGCGTCGGCGGCATCTCGTCGCAGGAAACGCGATGTCGGGCTCGCAGACTTGCGCAGGACATTGGTGCTTACCACACGGACATGAATATCGACAGTGTATACCACGCCGAGAAGAACCTCCTTGGTGAGTATCTGGGTTATGTACCAAGGTTTGACGGCGGGCCGGCAGAGAATCTCGCGCTGCAGAATATTCAAGCCCGCATTCGCATGGTCACGGCCTATTATTTCGCGCAGATGCTGCCCAGCACGCGCGGTCGAGCCAGTGCAGGAACACTGCTGGTACTAGGATCCGTCGGCGTAGAGGAGTGCCTGCGTGGAAATCTCACAAAGTACGACTGCAGCTCCGCTGACCTCAGTCCCATTGGGAGTTTCTCCAAGATGGAGATTCGACAGTTCATGCAATGGGCACGAACGGAATTCACGCTCCCTATCCTCGAGGAGTTTCTCAGCGCCACGCCGACGGCTGAGCTCGAGCCTTCGCGCTTTGGCCAATGCGACGCGAAAGACATGGGCATGACGCACCACGAGCTGTGCACCTTTGCCAAACTGCGGAAAGAGATGCGCCTGGGGCCAGTGAGTATGTTCCAACAACTGCTGTCCCGCTGGCGCGGCGAGAAAACACCGGCAGACATTGCGCATGTGGTGAAGAAGTTCCACTACTTCTATGGTATCAATCGGCACAAAATGTCGACCATGACTCCGGCCTACCACGCCGGAAAGACCAATCCTGACAACAGCCGCTTCGATATGCGACCGTTGCTATATCCAGGGTTTGAGGACAGCTGGAGCTGCAAGCGCATTGATGGCATGGCCAAGGACGCGGAGAGGAAACTAGCTAAGCCTGCGCAGCCGTGATGCACACCTGGCTGGTACATCATCTGCATGCATAGCATCGAGCGGAGCGATTGGAATCTGAAAAGGCGCGCGGCATCATCGCTGATATGTGAGCTTGTGGAGACGTATCTGCACCGAGATGTCGATGGAGATAAAACAGCGTGACAACAATCGAGGTTCTATTCACATATGTTTCGCTGAATTGACATGGCTGTTCCCGTTCAGGGTCGAGAAAATCTTTTGGGCGTATCTGAGTTCCTGCTTTAGGGGACGACTGCTTTGTGGGAGAATATATATGGGATATTCATTACTGACAATGTGGCGACCAGGCTCGGAGTACTGTAAGCTGCGGGTGATCAGTGGTTTCGTCTGGTGCGTTATGGATCTGACAACGTTCTCCACGTTGCAAGCAGGTAGGCTGTTCAACGTGAATAACAATACGAGAGTCAGTCACAATAAATTATGGCAGAGTCAATCGAAGTCGTGGAGTCGTTTTCAAGTGTTGCATTAGTCCTGGCCAGGCAGCAGGCTTACTCCCACTGAGTGCCCTTCAGGCGTTGCATGAGATACTCGACCTCGACTTCCTTGGTCAGGGGAATGACCCAGTCCTGATAGCACATTAGCAAGGAAGCACTGACAAGCCTCAATATACGCACCTTATACATGGCCACCACGGCGTCCGCGTTGACCTTGGAAAAGCCGTTCGCACCAGAGTCGGGATCTGTGCCGTACGTCTTCGCCTTCAGTCTCAGCCTCTCCAGCACCTTCTTCTCGACCGCGGCGTTGGTGATGGCCTCGTCGATGCCTTTCCTGTCCGCGGCCTTGATCAGCGCTGCAAAGCGCTCTGGCTCTTGCTGGAACTTGACCTCGGCGACAAACTTGCCAAAGTGTATCCTACGCGAGAGGGCTTGGATGGTGAGCACGTCGCATGTCGCAGCAGAGCCGTAGTTTTCCTGCGACTCGCCCTTGTCACCGCCAGCCTTTTGCACACATGCTGCAGGCAGGATGTGGTTGATGTAGCAGTCCCGCAGCTTGTCGTTGACCACCACGTCGTTGGGGTGCAGGATCTTTGGGTACTCGAGTGGCTGGAGGATTGGCTCTTGCAGGGCGTCGGGGAAAAAAGGGTATTCGTCTGGTGACTGGTAGCGGCGCACGAGAGATTGTAAGCGCTCTTGCTCGCGGAGCATCCAGTCGAACAAGCTTAGCTTGCTGTTGCCGATGGCCAGTGCACCGGGGATGTAGACGGTCCTGTTTAGAGGGAACTGGACGCGCTCGATGAGGTGGAAGGTGATGGTGTCTTCCATGCGGCTGTCACTGTCAGCTGCATGTACCATTCACGGCATCCAGGGTCCAATACATGAGTTGGAAGCGGATATTGGCAAGATCCAGTGCCTTGGAGGCGTCGGAGAGGTCAATCGCAGCATCCATCTTGTCTCCAGAGCGCAGAACGGGCGGATTGGCACGAGTGAAGAGTAATAGTCGCCATGGCCTCAGCTTGGTGTTGTCTCACAGTCAGCCCGAGCATCGGCTTCGGCGACGGGAAGCCCAGCGGCGGATGACGCAGCTGCAGTGCCGAAGTCTGAGCTTTGCAACACCAAACACCTGCGTCCACACATTCACCACGCGACAGCTGCGCATTGGCCGCTACGTCACCCGCGAGCTCCATCGGCATCGACGACAATGATGAGATAAGCTTGACATTCACTGCGCCTCGTCCTTTGCTCCTGCCTTCTACGTCTGCGCGCATGGCCTCGTCTTTTGCCCGCGATGGCTCGCCGTCACGAGGGAGGTCCACGAGTCCACGGCCCCGGATTCCCGACGAGAACCTGGAGGCGAGCTTGATAGACGGCCTGCCTGATGTAGCTCCACCTACACTCCGCGTGCTGCATTGTGATGCTGATGTCTGCGACAGACCCGCCAACTGCAAGCGTTTGGCCGCAAAGTCACCGCCACCGCAGGGAGCCTGATCGGTGCCGAGGGCGTCACCCAACACTACCAGAACGCGCTCGGAGAGCTGCACCGCGAGCTCCGGCGGCCGATGCTCCAGCGATCCGTCTTCTCCTTCGCCCAGACGACCCCGCGCGAGATTGTGCGCTCGCGCATTTCCGTCCCCGAGATCCAGCAGCGGGCGCTGTCCTTTGTGCCCGACGACCTCCTTGCGAACATACCCGAGGACAACAACGAGTACTCGCTTTTCCAGGGCTTCCAGGCGACCATACCCGAGGAGCCCAGTTCGATCCAGAAGAATGGCAAGAAGCACAACGCCAGAGGGCAACGGCTGATAGGTGGGGATCTGGAAGATGAGGCCGACGCAAAGCTGCCGCCGTCGATGCAGCGGCTGAAGAACCAGAAGCACAGCATGAGCCACCAGCTGGATATGATGGGCGTGCGGAAGCGCATGTGCGTGGCGGAAATACACGAAATCGACAACAAGATTGCCAATCTAAACACCATGCGCAAGATGGTGCTCGACCGTCTGGCGGGGCTGGAGATTGAAGAGGCAGAGCTCGAACAGGATCTGTTGGGGGTGGACAACCAGATCGAGGATTTGCAAGAGGAGCTCGAGGACGAGGCAGCCCTAGCGCCGCCCAAGGAAGACTCGCGACCAACTACTTCCGGCAGCGAGGCAGTCTCCGACTCATTCATGTCCGAGTCCATATACGAAAAGATACCATCCACCAAGCCAAAACACAAAGCGCGGAAGCTGCTGCGCCGACAGTCGATGAGGATACTGCACGAGCATCTGGAGTCGGGGTCCAAGATCAGGGAGCTTCCAGCGCATACCGATCTAATCACGGCCATGGATTTTGATGCGCCGTGGGGTACACTGGTGACTGCGTCACTCGATGACACAGTAAGAGTGTGGGATCTCAATGCGGGACGCTGCATAGGCATGCTCGAGGGCCATCTTTCCTCCGTGCGCTGTCTGCAGGTGGAGGACAGTATAGTCGCGACGGGCTCAATGGACGCGACGATCCGACTATGGGACCTAAGCAGAGCCGAATATGCCCCACAGGACAACCGCATAAACAAACAGGAGGGTGAAGAGGAGGATGGCCTGGCATTTGAGAATGCTGCGGACGCCCCACCTGCACCACCGCCGACCATCATGCAGGACGTTCCGCTATTCACTCTCGAGTCGCATGTTGACGAAGTGACTGCACTGCATTTCCGCGGCGACACACTCGTGTCCGGCTCCGCAGACAAGACGTTGAGGCAGTGGGATCTGGTCAAGGGCCGGTGTGTACAGACACTCGACGTACTATGGGCCGCAGCTCAGGCAACAGCCACGACCACAACGAACAGTGAATGGCGACCGACTGGACGAGTCATGGACGCATCTGCCGACTTTGTAGGCGCAATACAGGTCTTTGACGCAGCGTTGGCCTGCGGCACAGCGGATGGCATGGTGCGGCTGTGGGATCTACGAAGTGGACAGGTACATCGCAGCCTTGTTGGTCACACAGGGCCAGTCACTGCGCTTCAGTTTGACGATGTCCATCTCGTCACTGGCAGCGCAGACAGGAGCATTCGGGTAAGCACACCTTCACTTGACAAACATGACATTTTGCTAACATGCTTCAGATCTGGGACCTCCGGACTGGCTCCATCCACGACGCATATGCCTACGACCACCCCGTCACCAGCATGATGTTTGACGCACGGCGTATCGTCGCCGCAGCGGGCGAAGACGTAGTCAAGGTGTACGACAAGACCGATGGGCGCCACTGGAGCTGCGGCCCGGGCGTCGGTGTAGACGAGGACGACAACACAACACACTCTATCATCGAGCGCGTGCGCATAAAAGACGGCTACTTGGTCGAAGGTCGCAAGGACGGGACCGTGGGCGTGTGGTCGTGTTGAAGACTTGTACATATTGTATATCAATGTAAGGCTGAATCTTGGTGTCTTGGCGTGCACGACTAGCACCGCCACATGTGTCCGAGCTGGGGGTCTGGAAGGCTGGACTGCAATGGCTGGCTGATGATCAGCTCTGGGCGGTCTTCAGCTGTCACATCACGAGAAACACATGCACGTTTGGCGGCAGAGGTCAGATTTATAGACCGCTTCGTTGCGAAAGTTTTGTGTCACTAAGCCACATGGAATTGTGCGGATGTGGTGGATCTGGCGGGCCGGTCTGTGTAGACGAAGCTTGGTTCACATCGCCCTCGCACCCTCGCAAGCTCCGATGCTGGTGACGTAAAGCTGGACACGATAAACATTTCCCACATGCCGCATCCTGAAGTCGTTCAACGCCCCTCATCCACCTATGTCCACTCGCTACATCCAGTATCCATGATATCTGTCTCCTAGCCTGCCATTGTGCCCCATTGGCATAGTTCCCTCCCCCTAGGAGCGCGTCTCCCGCACGCCCAGCTGCGAAGCTGCACCGCTTCCTCCCGCGCAATGCTCCCACGACACGCCGCGTCGCTGTCGCGCGTGTACAATACATCGTCCAGAGCCTCTCTACTATGTAGGAGACTACCCCGCACCTCGAATGCTCAGTTCCGCACATCCTTTAGCAGCGGCAGCCCTGAATCCGCTTCGAAGCGCGCACAGCTGGCCGGCTCAACTACCTCGCAAGCGTCACGGTTGAACACGAGCAAGTCGCCGATAACACGGCTTCTCTCCACCAAAGCCCTCCCTGCGCCGAAATCGCGACTGCTACGAGCTGCGTATAGGACCGCAGCAATACTCGGCACATTCGTCGCTGTGACGGGCGGTCTGGTCGTCGCCTTCTTCATTTACGATGCAACAACATACAACGAAGAGCCCGTTGCCGCAGACATTCCCGTGTCCGAGCTGGCACTGAACCCAAGAAGAGGCGGACCAAAGAACCTGCCCATCGCCGACCACTTCGTAGACGACGACTGCGCCGAGAACAAGAGCGTCAAGCACAAGCCCAAGCTCGTCATTCTGGGCACAGGCTGGGGAAGTGTAGCGCTGCTGAAGCAACTGAACCCAAAGGACTACCACGTCACTGTCATTTCGCCGTCCAACACCTTCCTCTTCACGCCGATGCTGCCGTCTGCGACTGTGGGCACACTCGAACTGCGATCCCTGGTCGAACCAGTACGCAAGATTGTCAGGAGGGTACATGGACACTTTCTAAAGGCAAAGGCCGAAGATGTAGAGTTCTCGGAGAAGCTCATCGAGTGCTCAGCCATCGATGCAAACGGCAAAGAGCAGCGCTTCTACGTGCCATATGACAAGCTGGTAGTCGGTGTTGGATCCGTCACAAATCCGCACGGCGTAAAGGGCCTGGAGTACTGCCACTTCCTCAAGGACATTAGCGATGCCCGATTGATCCGTAACGCGGTCGTTCGCAACCTCGAAAGCGCCTGTCTGCCCACAACGACCGACGAGGAGCGGCGAAGACTTTTGTCCTTTGTGGTATGCGGTGGAGGGCCAACTGGTGTCGAATTCGCAGCCGAACTCTTCGATATGCTAAACGAGGACCTTTGCAAGCTGTTTCCTAGGCTCCTGCGAAACGAAATCTCGGTTCACGTCATCCAGTCAAGAAGTCACATCCTCAACACCTACGACGAGGCGCTGTCAGAGTATGCCGAGAAGCGATTTGCGCACGACTCGATTGACATTCAGACAAACTCGCGAGTAAAGGAAGTCCAATCGGACAAGATCCTCTTCTCGCAAAAGGACGACGAGAGCGGCAAGATCGTCACCAAAGAAATTCCCATGGGCTTCTGCCTCTGGTCCACGGGCGTCGCCCAAACCGACTTCTGCAAGCGCCTCGCGGCCAAACTCGACGGCCAGAACAACAAACACGCCCTCGAAACCGACACGCACCTGCGTCTCAACGGCGCACCTCTCGGCGACGTCTACGCCATCGGCGACTGCTCGACAGTCCAAAACAACGTGTCGGACCACATCGTCAACTTCCTGCGCACAACCGCGTGGGAGAAAGGCAAAGACCCGGAACAACTGCACATCAGCTACAGCGACTGGCGCGGCATCGCCAAGCGCGTCAAGCAGCGCTTCCCCCAAGCCGCAAACCACCTCCGCCGCCTCGACAAGCTCTTCGAACAATACGACATCGACAAATCAGGCACCCTCGACTTCGGCGAGCTTAGAGAACTCCTCTTCCAAATCGACTCCAAACTGACTTCCCTCCCCGCAACCGCCCAGCGCGCCAACCAACAGGGCCAGTACCTCGGTCGCAAGTTTAATAAAATCGCCCAAGCGGCGCCCGGCATGGCGCTGAATAATGTGGATTACGGCGACCTCGATGATGCGGTGTATAAGGCGTTTGAATACCATCATCTCGGCTCGTTGGCGTATGTGGGCAACGCGGCGATCTTCGATTATAACGGCTATGGCCTTTCGGGCGGCCTGCTGGCGGTGTATCTCTGGCGCGGCGTGTATTTTGCGCAGAGTGTGAGTTTTAGAACGAGGGCGCTGTTGGCCATGGATTGGACGAAGCGGGCGCTTTTTGGTAGAGGTGAGTGCATGACGACGGCGATGAGATGGTGGGGTGATGTGATGTGATGAATGTGTGCTAACGTCGGGACAGATTTGATGAACTTTTGAGAGGATGGTGGATGTACGTGTGCGTGGGTGGTGGTGGGTAAGTGAGTGGTGGTGCGTGGTGTGCGTTATATCTCCATCTTTCTCGTCGGATTCAATTCGCACGGTGCCATGCCCACCTTGGAGCGGATTTTCTTCTCGTACATGTCACATGTCAGATATACAGACGACGACAAGACAAGATCAAGATCAAGACAAGATCGGGTTAGACTTCACTTGGCATTTGACCTACTTCTTCCTTCAGAGCTGCGCATACCATGCCGTTGCGTTGCGTAGCGTTGCGTTTGTGTATACGTATACATGTATCCTTTTATTATCTATTCTTCTCGTAGCCATCCCACCATCCATCCCACCATGCCCCCAAATACCCTGAAAGTTCATAAATCCCTCACCAGCGTTCTTCCTTCCCCCTTCACACCGCGCCCACGTCGCCCCCTCCACTCCACTCCACTCCACTCCACTCCACTCCCAACCGAATGCAATCCAACTTCGTCAATCCAATCCACGTCCGATCCCTTGTAATCGTTCATGATCGATCGATCGATGGAATCGAATCGGTGCGGAGATGGGATGGGTTGGGAACTCTGGCGCTGGTTTCTGGCTCGATGGATGTGTGCTTGAGATGCAATGCAGGCTTACATGTTAGACTACGTGTGCTACGGCGGATCGGAGGGGGAGGGGGAGGGGAG
>TARA_R110002003_G_scaffold288_11_pt1 | contig 22864 bp, 21 predicted proteins | sample TARA_R110002003 | Tara Oceans TARA_R110002003 (sample SAMEA4396441) | marine metagenome | biome: Westerlies Biome; feature: [SRF] surface water layer (ENVO:00010504); material: water (ENVO:00002006), including particulate matter (ENVO:01000060) such as... | depth 5 m
GTAAGCCACCTGGGCAAGGCTCTGGGTGACGCGCCGGTGTCACACGCGCTCTTCTACGGCTCGATACTGGCTATGGAAGGAATCTTCTTCATGTATTATACCAGCTGGAACCTGTTTCAGACCCTCCCAGCGGCCGGTGTTGTTGGCTCCGTAGCCTTTCTGAGTGGTAGCAGGGCTTTGACCGAAGTGCAGGAACGTCGGCTTGCTGGACTCAGATGAGGCGACGCGGGGTGCTCGGACTCGAATCCGGGTTCATGTATTATATTCCTGGAGCAACACGTAGCCTGGACGGCTAGGAAGAGCCTGTGAGTTCGAAGAAAGAAGCAATGAAGAGACATGGCTGCGCCGGCAAGCTTGCGTCGCGGAGGCAGTTCCTCGGGGGTTGATATTTCCTTTTGGAGGTCCGAGGATATCTGAAGTGCTTAAAGTTCGGCATTTTGTATGAGGAATACATACCAGCTCTCAAGGAGATTTCCCACTTCAGTTATTACTTCCTCTGCCTCATAGGTGAGGACGAATATACTATGATACCGAACCTCGACCCAAGGCTTACAATACAATGGCATAACGGACTCGGGAGGATCGCGTCGCTACCTTCGTCAGAACTGATGTGATTGGTCATGAACAACGCCATCATGCATCCTTGCCGGCAGCCTCGTTAACACAGCCGCCAACCTCGTGAAAGTATTAGCGGGCCAGCCGCAACCCTCTCTTTCCCTCAATACAATTCAGGCAGCGTTGCACCTCAGAGCGTGCTCGTATACCTCGACTCACACCTTGCTCGAAGCATGATCTGCCCCATGGACACTTAAGAGTTATGCTAATGTTTACGACACGACTAATCCCCCGTATGGAACAACGACTGGCCCAGCCTTGTGTCCCATACAACTCCGACATTGGCGGCAGACGTTGTGGGAGCCATACCAGGAAGAGCTGAAGATATACAGGCATACACGAGGAAAACCATGGGTCTTCCAGACATAGAGGAGGATCCTCCAGTGCCCAGTGATGACGAAACCCTGACAGGACACATCGATTCTCGAAGAGACGACAGAATCAACGTCCGTGACTGGTCGCAAACTGGCCGAGGGTCTCATGTGGACTTTGAGTACAAGGATATTGTTCCTCTTGAACAGGGTAAGTGAACAACCTTTGGAAGCTGAATTGTGAATAGAAAATAACAATGAGTTTGAAGGTCGGTTTCTTGGTCAAGGCGCCATTGGAAATGTATATGAGACGAGGGTTCAAGGGTGGAAACTGGCCCACAAAAGAATCATGGTCAGCCGCAAGATCAGTGACAAGGACAAAAAAGAGATTGAGATCCTAAAGAGGCTTTCCTCTCAAAATCACATGATTCAACTGGTTGGCACATATACCCATCGACGCTTGCTAGGCATCCTTCTATATCCGGTAGCGACATGCGACCTGCAGACCTTCTTTGTGGACATTGAAGCTTGGTCATCTCTAAATGCCGATGCCACCACCCGCCAAACTCATCTCGATGCTTTTGAGCCTGATCACAAGGAACGGCTTGCGGCACTTGGGTATGATTTCCCTGAAGCAGCCAGCCGTCTAAAGGCTTCCCCTGTCTATCGAATGATGGGAGGTCTGATCTCGGCTATTGCGTATCTGCATGAGCAGAAGATACGCCACAAGGACCTCAAGCCATCCAACATCCTTCTTTCACGCGAACGATTGTGGTTGAGTGATTTTGGAAGTGCTACAGACTTCTCTCTGCTGTCACAGAGCGCAACTGATAATGAGCGTGGGGGTACGCCGCGTTACTTCAGTCCGGAAGTAAGTGCAGTCATGGATTATGTTCTTTGCCGGAATATTGCTCACATAGTAATCTCATCCAGGTTGCAGCACGTCAAGAAAATGGGCGTGCGTCTGATATCTTCTCCTTAGGCTGCGTGCTCCTTGAGATCATAGTTCTGCACGACAAAGGCACGCGGGAGCACATACGAGAACAATGTTCTTCGGATCAGTCATTTCATGCCAATCTCGATCAAGTCGATACTTGGTGTGCATCACACAAGCGCCGCACGCGTTATCCACGACGATTTTACTACCTGCAACATATCAAAACTATGCTTCGCAAAGATCCAAAAGCACGGCCCACCGCTGAGCAGCTCCTAGTCAGGTTCATTGGTTATGATTACGGTGGGCAGAACAAACTTAGGTCTACCATATTCGGCGATTGCTGCAGACGTGTCATTATCCCTGAACGAAGCTTGGAAGAGGAGCGACGGACAGCACGGGAACTTCTCAGTGACGCCAATCACAAAAGACACGAGGCAGAGGAAGTCCTCAGAGAAGAGCAAGCGAAGGTACATGAACTTCGTGAGGCAATGGAAAGCATGTATGCGGTCCAAGTATTTCTGCAGGACGAGCAAAGGAAAGCTTCCGAACTTCAAAAAGACCTTCGCGCTTCCCTAGAAGAAGAGCAAGAGAGAAATCGTGGAGTTCAGGCGGACCTCCGCGCTTCCCGTGCTCAATTCTCCCTTCTCGAAGTCCAGATGGAAGAGTTGCAAAGGAATGCTTTCGATCTCAGGGACGACCTTTGCGTTTCCCTAGAAGAAGAGCAAGAGAAAATTCGCGGAGTTCAGGCGGACCTCCGCACTTCCCGTACTCAGTGCTCACTTCTCCAAGTAAACAAAAAACGGTTGCAAGAGGAAGCGGAAATGGCACAGCAAGCATATGCGCAGGAACATGAGCAAATGCGAAACCAGAGTGATCATTTGAGACAGCAACTCCAAGTGGAGAGACGACAATACGAGGAGATAAGGTCGCAACATGAAGCAGAAAAAGCCGAGATACTGCAAGAAAAGAGTACGCAGTTTGAGGCAAGTCGGTCGAGGGAGCTGTATCTTGAGCACCAAATCAAGGCGCTACTGAGCGAGGTAGAGCACTTGCAGCAGGCTGCAGCTCGTCAAAGAGGACCTCCACTGCTACCACCGGTGTCTGGAGTTACCGATTATAGGAGGAAGGATGCGACAGGAAAAGCGACAAGCATACCCATGGTGCAGGACAGCTCGCAGCAACGCAAAGGTAAGTGTTGTCCTCTCGCTTATGCCTCGAACCAGCTGACTGATTCGCGCAGAATCTCCCGTGAATCATCTACGTGATGTCAACATGCTGCCTTCCGCATCGTCATTCGCTAGTCAACGTCTGCCAGAGAACAACGCTGGGCCATTCTATTTCTGGGACAAGGACTCAAAGACACTCACGCGATCCGTTAATCGCGACCCGTATGTCAACCCGTATGTCCAGGATGACGTGGCAAATGCTCGCACCCTCCAGGCCCCCCGGGCCGCATCAAGCTCTTCGACTAATTCGGCAAGTCCAAATGTCGAAGCTCGTGATAGTCGTCTTGATAGACAACTTACTGGCTTTGCAGAGGCAGATGGTATTGACGCGAGTTTTCGGAACGCAAAGCCAACCGGTGGCAAAGTAACTGCTGTCAGAAAGCAAAAGGTTCCTCCTTCGTCGCCCACACGCCAGCCAATGCCTCGAACAGACCCTTATTCATCCCTATCTCCACCCCCGTTTTCACCAACACGTTCAGTACCACCGAAGTCCAAAGGCTTCCTGGCGCAATTTATAGACAAAGTCAAGGAATCAGGTCAGCCACCAACCGAGAAGTGGTTGAGAGAAAGGAAGTAGATCCCACGACTGCCACAACCAACAGTAGGAATTGGACAAGCCGGAGCTTGTATTGTCTTGCGCTTGCTACACTGAGACGCGCGTTGAGATATGTAAATACTGGAGCAGACATTGGGACGGATCCAACGATGAACGTTATTGCACCTACGTGTCCATACAGAGGATCTACTCGATCCACGTCATGATGCTCTCGGCATTCTTTCGACCCGATAAAGTTCTTTTCACTCAATTGCTACAGCAATTTCGCGACATCTACAATCCTTTCTAGCGCGGTATTCACGGTCACCTGCAAAGCAACTACAACGTCCTCCAAAACATCCGCCATGTTGGTAATCGCCTGCTGCACTTTACGACGATGCATTATTTCGATAAACAAATCTACTAGTTGAGGCGAGGCTTCATTTGAAGGACACTTTGCACGAAGCTCCTGGAGATGTAGATAAGCGGGCGGGAGGTTTCAAATTCACGATGGCTAGCACCACGGGTCCAGAACATCTAAGAGGTACGAAATCAACCAAGTCTTCGTAAGACCTCCAGGACCTTCGTCATAGCCATTGTGGTGGTGGGTCACTTCTGGCCCACACAGGGGATCTGCAACTTTCACACACGACGGGAGATCACGAAGATCTTAGAAGATGGCGGATGGATTGGGCAGTACTATTGCGGTTTCGATACGTTTTCTACTTGCTGCTCCGTCAATCGGGGTTTGATGCCTTGCGAAAGACATAAATAAAAGGTAAAGCTCGGATGGACTCGGCCTATAAAGAATTATTTTTGAAGATAGTTCGTCTTGATTTCGGGTGCTAAGTGCGAAGATTCCAAGTGCCACCCATATTTGTTTAAATGTATCAAGACACAAAATACCCATCTGTAATCTTTCAATTGATCGTTCTTGTTCGAACATGCTTGTCATACAGTGAGAAACTTTGGAGGCTAACTTCTATCGATAAACCCCAACTTTTCGCGTAACCCTGTCACAACCACCATCGTGTCCCCAAACTTTCTAAACATACGAAACCATCTGCCCAACGCATTCCTAATCCTCCTACAGCATATATCGACTGTCGTGAAACTTTTTCAATACGAGAGACGCGCCATTGGCTCCTCACGATGGCTACCACAAGCCCGGTCGCGCCGGCAGCGACGAAGAAGCGCGGACGCCCGAAGAACGCCGTAGCTGAAAGTCTTGGGCAGAGTGCAGCCAAGAAAGCGACCGTGAAGACTACGGCCGCCAAAGAGAAGGTCGTAAAGGCTGTGGCAGAGAAGAAGGCGCCCGCGCGAACAGCCGTGAAGCCAAATGCTGTCGCGCCGCAGCCAGGCAGGATAACACACGACACAGCAACCCCGCCCCAACCAAGCAAGATCATAGACGCCGTGCGTGCGACAGGGACATTGGACAAAGCAGCCGTGCCAGCGAGTAGACAAGCAGCCGCGACTGCGACACCACCGCCCTCAACGACTCCAACTCCAGCAACACCCTCGAACGCATCAATCCCAGATCCAAAACAACACTCCCAACCCACACCCCCAAACGCCACAATGCAGCACCCACCGCCCTCCCCCACAGCCACTCAGACTACCCCGAAACCACGCACAACCACCATCCCCCTCCCGCACCAACCCCTCCGCGCCCCCTCCCCGCACACCCTCGCCAAACCCGCCGCGCCGTCGTCCACGCCTCGCGCGCCTCCACCACGACTGCGCGTCATCGAGCCCACACCGGATATACGGTTGCCGCCCAAGTACAAGCCGGCGGCGCGCCGCGTGACAGCCATCATTGTGGGGATACCGATTATCATTGTTGTGGGGTTGGAGTTGTACTCGCGATGGAAGGGGGCGGTTCGGAAGAAGTGGGGGGAGAAGGGGGAGAGGATATGAAGGGCTTGGAAGAGCTGATTTAGGAAGGAATAGGATAAAGAGGTTGTCACTGTAGGATTCACTGGCGCATGTTGGAATGAATTGATGAAGAGCTGTATTATATGTGTATATGTGTGTATGTGTATGTGCGGATATGTGTAGGTGCGGATATATGTATGTCTACTCTAGGTTATAAGTAGGGCTGGGAGGAAAGTATATACTGTCACGTCTCGTGCCGCAAACACGGCTACTTCTGTAATGATCCAACCGATACTCCCGCTCTGCTAACCGCTCTGTGGGCATGTCCATGCTCTAATCCTGCCTTCCTCGACTGAAAGAAAGGCCATATATAACTCCGAGCATGCGTCTTCGTTTCTATCCAGGTATTGATGCACAGTGACAAAGGAAAAGCAGATGTGTGGACAAGAAAGGCGAGTATCGACGCTTGCAAAATGCAGAAGAAAGGCTACTTCACTCCCTCCTTGGCTTCCCGCCAGCGTCTTTCTCGGCGCTCGTTCTCCTTGACAGGAAGCCTCTTGTGCCAGATGGATTGAGGGAGAATGCTGGAGTTGGCAATTTAGCGCCCTCATGTCTACTCCTTCGCTCTGGATGTGCGGGAGAACTCGCGGAAGCTAGTTGCTCGAGCGTATCTTTCGGGTGGAACAGCTCCTTATACCGAAGCTCTTGCGAGCTGGGTGTCGCTTCTGTTGCAGGCGTCATCCTGAGGCTTTCAAGGAGGCTGTTCCGACGGTCTGGCGGCGTTGATACAATATGTGTTGTTGCGGGCGTTGGAGGTTTATAAGGTTGAGGATCTGAAAGTAACGGGATGTGTAACGGAATGTGATGATGGGATGGCCCAAATGCAGGGCCATAGTTGGAGGGCGATGTTACGGGTGACGGGGATAGTTGGTCGTTTGTTGTGTCGGACTCTGCCTCTGCAAAGTAGTCACGTTCGGACGAGTCTTCTTCAAAAGTCGACGGTGACAAGATCTGAAAGGCCAGCGTGCGGTTGCTCTTAGCTTCCCGATCGCCCGATCTCCTCTTGGACGAATTCGCAGATGTTGTGGTAGCTTGCGGCAATAGATGCAGGGCAGATCGAGTCAACAATGGACTCGTCGGGGCAGATTTGCGAAGAACTGGGCTGGCGGGTTTGAACTCAAGCTGAGAACACTCCATATCGTGTGATGACTTCGAACGTTGGTGGTTTGAAAGCTCATTGCCTGCCGATGCTGGTCTGCTAGCAGTGCCACGGGGCTCCCGATTTAACAAGATGACACGGGCTTCCAGCTCATGCACCGCTTTGTCTAACGCCAGCTCTATCGATACGTGATTTTGTATTCGCGACAGCTTCGGCCAGGTTGCTCGCTGGCCAGCCAGCATGCATCCGACCATGTACTCTGGCGTAGGATTCGAGAGGACTCTGGGGAAATCTACCATCGATATTTGCGGGAAGATATTGATGTCACCGTAGTATCGTTGGCTAAGGATGGAAGTCAACTTGGTGACAAGGCTCGGAAATACGCCCATGTCGACGAGAAGCTGCATGCGATGCACTAGTTCTCCACTTGCAAGATTGAGGCCATCCTTCAGCCAGGCGGATGCCGCAGGGAACGCAGGAGGCTGCTGTGTCTCATCGGCCGTGACCATCTTCCCGTCTTTGGTAAGAAAAGGCACCACATGCGGGTTGACTTGGGACACAATGAAGTGATTGACGTTGAACATTTCAGAGAGACGTGTCATTGGAAGGTCGTTGTCCACAGAGCCGTCGATCCAAGTGACTTCAGGATTAGGATCCCAAGGCACAATCTCGCGCGTTTTGGGGTCCTTGGCCAGCAAGGATGCTTTCTTGTAGACCAGAGGAACGGAGCAAGACGTACAGACTGCCGACCAAATTACGACGTTTGGAGCAGTGATTACATTGAGAAGTCGCGGAAGCTCGAAGTGCGTCGAGGTCGACACTGGAATGTTTAGTACCCGCTGTGTCCTATTGTAGGCCTCCTTGAAGGTCATATCGCCAAAGATGCCCCTCATGACGCGCGTCAGGTGCGATATATCAAAGGCACCTCCGGTCGTAAACATGCGTACAACCTTGGATATATAGCCTTCATTCTCGCCGAGCTTCTCGAACACATCAAGGTCTCCATTACAGAACTCGTGCATCACACTCGGAATCTCTGCATCTGTCTTGGTGCAAAGAACAGCGGCGACGATGCTTCCAGCAGAAGCACCAGATATGATTCGTGGAAGGACCTTGGCATCCCACAGCGCTCTGACGACGCCGATGTGATTCATGCCAAAGGTGCCCCCTCCCGAAAGAAGCACGGCGGTTCGTCCAAAAGTGGCGCGGACAATTTTGATTTGGTCGAGAATCTTTTGCGGCGTGAGAGGACACTGGTCTCCTTGCTTGTCGGAAATGTCTAATATCTGCTGGACGGCGTTCCCGACCACGTCGATATATTTTTCAATCGCCTTCTTGGTGCCGATATGTGAGTGCTTGTACAGCTGTCGGTTGCCAATACCTCCAAATTCACGTGAAAGAACGGTACGCAGGAGATGCAGTGTCCGAATCAGGTCGCAATTGATTAACGCGTCTTCCCACTCTTTCAACCGGGCGGCGACCAGGGCGGCGTCATACTCTGGCGATGCAGCTTCCTCTTTCCAGGGATCGTTGCCTTCCAGGGCATCGAGCTCGGCGGCAGCGGCTCTCCATTCGTCGTTGTTCTCGGCCTGCGGGTACCTGTTAGCATGTGAAAGTGACAACTACCAATCTCAGGAACCCACGTTTTTTAGGCGCAGGTACAGGACCGCTATGCGATCTGCATCCGCCCCGAGCGTATCCGGCCCAGGCACGTTGCACTGACTGCCGACAGCATGATGCAATGCTCGCACCGGGTCTCGCACGAGCTGTGCGAGGGGCGTGAGGAAGCCGCCATAGCTCTTGCTCTTTCTGAGGACGCTGGGCCGCCGCTGTGTACCCTTCAAGTGCAGTCGTGTGCTGCCTCCCGAAAATAGCGTGTCGGCGAGGAGTGACATGGAGAGTGAGTGTTCGCCATGCGCGACTGCGCGTGTAACTATGTGGTCGGTGGGCGAAGGAGTGTCGGAAGCGTGGAGACGCACGCGGATGCTGTGCGAGGGCGGGTGAGATAGTTGGACAGTCGGTGTGTTCAGGTCAAGTACGAGACGTGCGTGAGAGTAGTGAATAGTAGCGGCTTCTCAAAGACGCGGCGCAGAGTAGCGGAGAGCCGTTACTGCATGTGGTCATGCGCTGGCAATGGGCGCGATTCGCGGAATGTGCACCGCGATAGTCTTCCGCACGGTGCCGTTCGAGGGTGGTTCGACTGCGACGGTCAAGCAGGCGGGCATGCGCCGTGCGAGGAGCGGACATTGAGGCCTAAGTAGGCACCTGGGCCAGACACCGCCAGCCCTCAGCAGGTTGCAAGGATGAATGAAGCGTGGCACCTGAGCCTCGCGCATCGTCATTGCTGCGCCTGCAGCTAGACAAAGACGGCAGCACGCGCGCCGTATCGATAGCACAACCCTCCCACCTCCCACTCCCAATCCCAGCCATCGCAAAGCAAACGCAGCAAATGCCGGCATTCCGACGTGGGACCTGCAGGATACTTTGGTACCTCTCGCACGCTCTCGCAAATATTTCCTCACCATGATGAGGCCGCTGCAATCCACGATGCCAGTCCCGCGGAGGTCCTGGCGCAGTCTGTGACGCGCCCCCCTCAGAAAAGCACGCACCGCAAGTGGTGCGATGCAGCGGCGTTCCGCTCATCGGCGCACGCAGAGTGCCTCGAATGGGGTCATGCTCCATACAATTCTACCCTGTGCACTGCAAGATCCAGAATCCGGGGACGTGGGGGCTCTAGCCACAGCCATCCTTTCCCCATTGGAGTTGAATCTTCGGTTTTGCTCACGCTTTTCAGTCCACGAGGCACACCTGCATGAGACACTCGAAGGCGAGGCCGTCGTCATTCGGACGCCATGCAGAACGGATGCTTTCACATGTCAAGCTTGGGGACAGTGGCATGAGAAAAACGCAGCACAAAAATTACCGAGTACAGAAATGTCCGGTTTGCCTGCGAGTTCAATCCTGATTGATTCAAGTCTGAGCATCGCTCCAGAACTTGTCAGCCGCTCAAAGGCCATGCACCTATTAACTCCTGCTCCCACATTACCCTCTCCTGCCACAGATGCCAAATGCCCACCCTGTAACACCATGCTTGCAATGGAGGAAAGTACTAATACAGGGGATGCCCATGCAAATAATTCGCAAGAAACAAACAAAAATGACGGCCACAGAGGGGCATCTAGATACTCAACGAGCTCTTGAAGAAGGGTATGAAGGGAAAAATCCCAGCTACTTATGCTCACGCTAATATATGCTCCGAAATAAAGTCATGCTCAAATGCATAGCGGAAGACTGGAGAGCGGTCGATGGTCTGCGCCGAGGTGGGCCAGGCGCGCGGTATGTGGACACAAACATGTCGTGTGCAAGCCTCATCTAGTACCCGTGCCGTCCTCTACTAGCTTGACTTGCCCGACTCGGACTTGTGCGGCTCCTCTCATCTTCCTCGGGCACATCACTCAGCCTTGTGGGATGGTGATGTCGCATACCGACCCACTCATCGCCGTAGCCGTCACCACTGTAGTCAGGTTGCCCAGCCGTGGCATAGCCGGCGCCATGCGAGGGCCCGGCACCTGATGTTGTCGCGTAGCCCCCAGAGGACGTGGCTGCAGTGCCGTAGCGCTGCAAGTGTTCCAGCTCGCGACGGCGGTCTTCTTGAACATCGTACTCATCTGACACAGGTGAGCGAATTGACCTGAATGGGATACGATGACCTGACTCGTCCAGCATGTAGTGACCGCGCTCGTCGATGGCGTACTCCTCCTCTTCTCCTTCTGATGTCTCGCCGTGCGATGTCACATACGATCTCTCGTCTTCTGGAATGTTGGCGCCCGGTTGCTCTTGATGCAAGTAGGAGCCGGGCTGCTGGTAGAAAGCCTCGGGCCGTGAACTGGTCAGCTGCATTGGAGCTTGCTGGGCATTGGTCGTGCGATATTGTTGCTGAACGGGAGCAGGAATGTGAGACTGCTCTGCTGCTGTGCTGTAGGCACCGGGTCTAGCAGACGGGGCAGAAGAAGCGCCCGCCGGCACGTAGGTGCCCTGCGCTAGTGATGGCACGTCCTGGTCGCGGTGACCATGGCGGACGCTCTCAGTGAAGGGGTCTGTGTCGGTTGGGGACTGCCCTTCTTCGTATGAGTAGTGTTGTTCGATGCCCGACTCACCACTCTGGGCGCCAGCATATGCATCATCACCAGTCCTTCCACTTCGGTCCATGCCTTGCGCCATGGGAACTACCTGCACGCCGCCCACCAATGTTGGCTGTCCTTCTCTCAACGAGAATGTGCGATCGCGCTCTTCCTGCTCCCGCCTTCCGAGCTCTTCCCAAGCTCGCCGGGCTTCTTCTTTCGAGATCTGAAGTTCGCGTTTCATCTCCGTCACCGCTCGCTCGGCATTCTTCTTCTCCGTAGCCATCCGCTCCATGTTTGCATCAGCTTCTGCACGTGCTTCACGCTCCGCTTCTAATGTTTTCAACAGTTGTGCTTCTCGCTCCTGTGCCCGCTCCTGCTCCTGGCGGTGCTCATAGAACCATCTTTGAAACTTGCGCTCTGACGATGCACGTAAACGTTGAAGCTCAACAACCGCATGAAAGAGGTTAGCACCCGCGGCTGACAGATCGGTAATCTGTCGCGACAACTGCTGCACTAGTGGATCTCGCCGAACCTCATCAGTGTTCTGTTCAAGCTTTCGTATCCAGTATGAGGTGAGGCCTTCCCAGTGCGAGGATAGTTGCTCCCAACGCTCGAAAGCATGCGGAAACGTTGATGTCGTAGAGTCTCGTGGCTGGCCGGTTGATGATGCTTGGGGAGGTCGTTGCGGCGCAGCGGTTGACGGGCCGGCCTGAGATGGACCTGCAGCATCTGAAGGGCGTCTTGCGTGCTGAACCGGCGGAGGCCTCCTCGATTCTGCGCTTGGCATCTGGGCTGACTGGTTTGCCTGGGTAGGTCGAGGTTGCGTCGACGAATTCGTTCTTGACCTAGTGTGAGAGGCGCCGGCCATAGTATCTTGTGGTTGGCTCGACGGCGGAAGCACCCGCTCTGGCTGACGTGGTACGCCGGGTGGGGGGTACTGAACATATTGGTCGCCAGGTCTTCGAGCCGGTTGGGGCTGTCTCTGAGCTCCAGGCTCGGTGCTCGGGGGTGCTACGCCAGCAGCTTGTGCTCTTCTTTCAGCGCTCCTCCTGCGCTCCTCTTCGGCCTTCCGCTGCTCCTCTGCTTCTTGGCGTTGCCGGCGTGCGTTCATGATCATCTGCGGCGTGCGAATATTGGAGCGGTCAGCCTGCGAGACTGGCACTGGACCGCCAGTGGTGCGCGCACCGCCATTGGCTGCGCGCCCACCCGTCAGATCGCTCATCTGCGCGTTCTCTTCCACCAGATCAGGCGTGAACGAGTACGGGACGCGGATTGCCTCCTCAAGAACAAATCTGATAGCGGAGGCGGTGCGCCGCGAGATGCGAAGGGCTGGATGAGGCTCGAATAGCTGGGGATTCCGAGACTCAGGGCGTGCGCGAGGGCGAGTTGGCGATGTAGGGCCCTCAGCAAAGCGGACGAGGCGCTGGGACTGGGACTGCTGGGCAGGCTCGACAGACCGTGCGCGCTCAAAGTTTGGGGTGCGGCGGAGGCTGTGTGCGACAGAGCCCGTCGAACTTGAGGCTCGCGAGTGACTATGCTGGGTCCGATAGAAGTCGGCAGCCTGCTGCTACGCGGAGTTAGTACGATAGAGCCTTCACGGGAAAGCCGTATGTACCTGGCGTAGCTGTAGTGATGTTTGGTAAGGCTGGTCGTTGGGGTCGTTGGTCTCGTTACTCGCGGATTCGTGGTAGGGTAGCAGGTTGGCGAGCTCAGACGGGCTGCTAGTCGTCACCGCGAAGCCGACTGCGCGTGCTCAGTGGGAGCACCCTTGGGCGCAATGCACCCGGGTCGAGGACGAGTCCCCGTATGTGGTTGTCGGGTGGGAGGGTGTGCTGCGCGGCACTCGTTATATCGGAATGCGCGTAGTGTGTCGCAATGGCTGGACGATCTGTTAGATACAGAAATGGCGGAGGGATTAGCAGTGGAGCCATTGCTGCGGTGCTCCCAAGGGTCGGGTTGAGATTTGGAGAGGTTGGTTAAGAGGCTGGAGGGTGGCTGGGAAACCACCATACACTCGACTTACAGCTTCACCGACACTTATAGCACGCGCGACCAGACGCACCTCTCTGCACGCGCGATTCGTGCGATTCCCGGCGCTGCGTTGTCGTCGGCGTGCGTGTTGCTCCAAAGCTGCTGCTGGAGGGCAACGTCACCGAGGACAGTGAAGCGAGCCTCGACCACAGCGCACAGCTGCAGCGCCACCGTCCCTGCGCTTCAATCCGGCGGCCCAAGCGACGAGAGACTCAATTGGCGCTGTTCGAGGCACGCGCGTGCTCACGCCGCGCCAGAAGGGAGCGAGCGCTGAGAGACACAGCGAGTCTTCACCCGCAGCGCAGCGACGAACGACGAGGATTTTCGCCCGTGGGGAGACGCAGATGCATTGACCGGCAAGCGTGCATGTAAGCGACGGCTGGTGTCAAGGCAAATTAGGCCAGCGCCGGCGTCGAGCTGTCGGATGATGAGCACGAGGAGGTTCATCCATGATGATGCCGCATGGTGAGTTGGCACCGCAAACTAAGCCGAATACGCCGTCCTGGGGGCCAAGGCATAGCGAGCAGGAAGAGTCCAGCGCCGTCCCGCGGTCATGGCAGCAAAAACAAGGCACACGAATTGGAGACTTGTACGAAGTGCCAGAGAGCAACAGAAGCTGACGTTTGATGCGAGAGCTCTTTCATCTCAAGACATGCGGTTACCTCATCCAAGCTGTCTGGAGCTTGCGCCAATCAGAAGCCCACATTGCTGCTTGCCTCAAGACGGCGGCCATCTCGTCCCGTCGCTCCCGTACCGGCCCGGTGCGCAATTGTTTGATGTTTCGCCACGATCCAGGTGTACCACCGTGTGCATTCATTGCGAAAGTCGCCATGAAATCCATCTCCTTTGTTGAAGCGCGGCTACGAAGACATCGCCATGCATCTCAAATTGAGGGACATGTTAGCACGTTCGCTCGCATATCGACCCCTGAAGCTTGCAGTGAGGTGCATGGAGAGGCTGGTCTCGCCTGCAAAACATGCAGCACGAGTCAAGATGTCGTGATCTTCTCAGTTATCAAGGATCTTCTCTCTTTTCACGGTCGATGGAATTACAGTCAACATCATTACTGAGTATGCTTCACTTCACAAGGTCAATGCTGAGTCGTACAATACATCACGTGCGCATCGCATGTCACGTGCGCACCACTGCCAGGTAACCGCGACACAGGACGTCGCAACATCACTTTGTAAGTCGACGTACATAATAGACACCGCACCGAAGAACGAATATGGCACAACATGCTTGCAAGAATTTATATCTTTTACGTGCATCTACACAAGCAGTGGTATATAAGAAACCTCCTCCAGCATCAAACACTAGATCCACATCAACATCTTCACTCACTTACACAATGAAACTACATTTACAAGACCATAAGACCAGCAACAACCGCCAACAGACCAGTCATACCGACACCAACCTGAGTAGCCGCACCAGTGAACTGGGGTGGGCTGTATCCAGTGGCCTTGGAAGGAACGGCGCCAGTACCAGTTGGCTTGACGGGGTAGCTGGTGGTTCCGTTCTTCGCGGGCGCCGACGGGTATGGAACAGGAGTGTACTTGACGCTAGAGACAGGGACAGCCGGCACGGGAGTCTTAGTGATGTAGACGATTGAGACGGTGGTGGAAGTCGCCGGGTTTTCCTGCTTCTTAGGAACGTCGTAGGTCGGAGGCGAGCTGGGCTTCGCCGGGACAGAGGGCTGCGAAGGAGGTGTGGGCGGTGTTGAGGGCTTAGCAGGCGGTTGAGGCTTGTCACCACCGTAAGTGGGTGGGCTTGAAGGCTTAGCCGGGACGTCAGTGGGCGGTGAGTAGGGCTTAGTGATGGTGACAGTCACAACAGATGGGCCGCATTTGCCGGCGCCGCAGACGTAGATCGAGGTCACAGAGTCCTGGCACTTAGCACAGACGGTCTGGGTGATGGTCTCGGTCTTAGTGGTCACACCAGTCTCGCACGAGTCAACATATGTGGTAGTGATGACCTTGGTGGTGGAGCTGGCTGGGTAGGACGGGTAGTCCTGGGCAGGCTTGCTGGTGACCGAAGGAGGGTAAGCATCGTAAGCCTTGACAGATGAAGACGCTGGGTAGACAGGGTAACCAGGGGCAGGGCTGGAAGAGGCTCCGTAGACAGGGTAGCCGGGGGTCGATGAAGCTCCATACACGGGGTATCCAGGGGTTGACGAAGCGCCATAGTAGCCCACAGGAGTGGAGCTGGCCTTGGTGGAAGTGCTGCAAGAAGTCGAGGCGTTGTTGTAGCTTGGGAAGGTGGCGCTGGATGACTGCGAAGGGTAAACCAAGTCACTGGAGCTGTGTGGGTACACGACCTTAGTGGTGTCTTGCGGGTAAACAATGGTGGGCACGCTGGAGGGATAGCCGACCGAAGGCGAAGGAGTGCCGGTGGGGTAGGGGGTGTAGGTGATGTTGCCGGAAGGATACGGCACGGGCATGCTGCTGATAGCGTGTGCTGAGGAGCTCGACGCTACGGAGGAGTGAGGCGCAGAGGAGGAGGCGGCAGGAGTCGAGGCTGAGTAGATCGATGATGACGCGCTCGAGCTGACATGCGCGGAAGGGGTCGAAGAGACATGGACCGAGGCGCTGGAGGATGAGACTGCGACACTGGACGAGAGGTGAACAGAAGCAGAGCTGCTGGACACATGGGCCGAAGAGCTAGCCTTAGAACTGGCAGCCGATGAGCTAGCCTTGGTGCTGGCAGCAGAGGATGACGCCTTGGAGCTGGAGACCTTGGTGCTAGAAGCTGATGATGAAGCCTTGGAACTGGAGACCTTGGTGCTGGAGGCCGACGATGAAGCCTTGGTGCTGCTCGGGGTGGCAGAGGCCTTGGTGCTGCTCTGAGAAGAAGAGATGCCATCGCAGTCGCCATAGAGAGGGTTGCAACCGGTTCCGCAGTAAGCCTCCCGGGACCCTGGTGCGCTGACATCTCCACCGCAGAAACCGTAAGCTGAGCAGCAAGAACCAAAGTTGTATCCGGAGCAGGTGTAAACGAGGCCATTCTTCTGGTCACCGCAAGTGCCATCAGGAGTCTTGACAGTAGCAGTGGGAGTGACGGCGGCAGAGGTAGTCGAGGCGATTGTGGAGGATGCTTTCGTGCTGGATGGCGTGATGGACGAGCTGGAGGAGGAGACACATGCCTTGTACAGGCTGGTGAACTTGCCCTCAAGGGTGGCCTTCATCCAGTATGCGTAGGACTGGCAGTTAACAACATTCCTGGCAGAGACAGTGGCCTCCCAAAGCATGACACCACCGAAGATGTCTCCGTATTGTCCCTTCCACTTGGTAATAAGAGCACTCGCTTCTTCAGGCTTGAGATAATGATCCTTGTGTGTGGGAAGACCATCAGTACCAGCGGCCAGGCCAAGGTAGAGCTTGACCGACTTGTTCTTTGAGTTTGTCTTCAGCCAGTCAGCCCAGTTCTTGAAGGTGAAGCCGGTGCTCGCTTGGTTGATCTGCTGGTAGCCAAGTTTGGCTGAGCACTCATCAGTGTTGTAGAATTGGGTGAATATCATGTCGAAGTCGGCCTTGGAGATGGCGTCAGCGAGGCGGGGGTCGGGAACCTGGCATTGAGGCGCTGAAGAGATAAGCAGGCTGTTCTGAAGCCTCTTCAGCTCATTCACGAAGAACGCGTAGTTGGCGGAGATTCCTCCAGCCGGGACCTGATCCGCCACGGCCTCCAAGTCCAAGTCGAAACCGTCGACGGCAGCGTTGCCAAAAGGGCGAGGGTTGCCCGCAGTAGTCCATGCTGTGGTAGGGGGTCCGAAAGCTCCAATAAGGAATTCCGCAAAGTAGGTAGCAACATCTGCACTTGGGATGTAGTAGTCGGTTGGAGCACCTCCTCCAAGCGAAAGCAGAACCTTCTTACCATTCGCCTTGCACACTGCGATCCCGGGTTCGATGCTTGGGCAGTCCTTCAGGAGGTTCTTGTCCTGAGTGGAATCGGTAGGGTGCTTGTAAAAGGTTCCCCAGCATGCGTTGCCGAAATTGGTCTTGGGGTAGTCGCCTCTCTTGAGAGGGAAACCGTTGACGAAAGCAATGTTGACTACATCGATAGAAGGGTCCGCGCAGACCTCAGATAGAGCGAGCTGGTTGTCACCCTGACCCCAGTACATGGCCACATTCTGAGTGGACGATGCGCTCCATGCAGCGGAGGCGGTAGAGGCGAGGAGAGCCAGTGCGCTGGCAGCGCCCAAGATGGTGGAGGGAGACATGATTATCGGATTATGTTATATGGATATTACGCGATCGAATGAAGGGACGGCTGAAAAGCCTGTAAAGATCGTGATGAGCGGACTCAACGAAAGGACGCAAGCAAAAGCCTGCAATTAAGGTGAAGCCTCGAAAGAGTGACTGGAGATGGACTAAGAAACAGTGCGAACCGAAGAGAGAAAAGCCATGGGAGATTACCATATTTCTAGGCTTCAGGCACCTGCTGTACCTGCAGACGCCCTCCCGGGGGCTTGCCAATGCCGTTTGTGTTGGTATGAATCTAGCACGCATGAGACGGCAGACATCGTATAGTGTCTGCATCGGGTCAGGCCAGACGCAGGAACAAGACGTAGCGCGGCTTTCCATGGTACTATTGGTGGGATGACCGATGCCTCTAGCTCAAGAAGGCATGACGGCTGCTAAGGCGTCCAGACACTCATGCAGCCGCGATGCGCTAGGCTTAAACATGGCGTTCACTAAGACGCTTAGTTGTGACGCCTTTCTTCGTTGCTCTCACCGGTGACTGGGCCGTTGGAGTATCGTTAGGGCTATTTCGGTTAAATGCTAGCTTGCTGACAAGCAAACGCAGGTACCGGCAAGCATGAAGGGTGAAGGGTCGAGCCTGTGGGCTGAGCCCGGTCAGACGGTCAGAGTACCCGGAGGCGCAGCCTCCTGGGATGGTGAAGGGATTCGGGTCATACGTGCGGGTACATGAAAGCCAACACGCTCTACTCAGATGTTATTGCGGCGCGGCTCACTCATGTGTTCTCGTCAGAAGACAGCAAAGAGTGCCATGCGGGACCGCCATGCCTCCTGGAAGCGGCTTATGGACCGCGACGTCTGTGGCGGGCTGCAGGACCCATATGGCGCTGGAGGAGACTTTTTGTCTCATCCTGACAAGGTACGGTTCGATAGTCGCACTGGACTGGTGATGGGAAGGGCGCTCCACCTCGGCTGCGGTAGCGTCGCATTATGAGATCGATGTCAGGGGAACAGCGCTAACCTTGCCTGTTTGGGACGCCTACCGTCAGCCTGAAGCTTCGCATCGGCCACGATGTCAATGATGTCGTCCACAATCGCCTTGGCTATAAGTTCCAAGTGGCCGTCAAGACTTCGATACTCAGCTACGTTTTCGACTTGCAGCTGCCTAGACATTTCAGCTCGAAGTTGGCTGAGGGCAGCTCGGCCTCTGGCAGGACGTTGGTGCAATTTCGTGTTGCGGGTCACTGCTATTTTCGGGTCCAGGCGAGGCTCCGGCGCGACATTCTGCCGAACAACAAATGACACGGTCGGCCTTACGGATATTATACGCGCCAGCTCTCCCATGCAATGTGAATGACATCGTGTTGTGAGTCGAGCTGTGCTCACCAAGAATAATAAATGAATCCAACAAGCACCATCCTCGGACCTATCATTGCTGCCCGTATCCTTCATTGTGGTTGTCATCGCAGCGCCTGTCTTCTCGTGTTGCCGCCAGTACCCATGCTTCGACTTCTCAATGCTTCAAGTCTTTTCTTATCCCCGCTTGATAACGATTTCGCGAAGTTCCTTGTCACACGTGGGCGGGAGATGTGCAGCCCTACAAATTGGCAACGGGTCTCGGCGATGATCGACGGCTCGATGATGTCGATCATTATCACAAGTCGCTGACGAGGCCGTTTCCTGAGAGCTTCGCATCAAGCTTGTTCGGACGTCAGTCGCATAGTGTTCTAGTCAGGTTGCCGGTATGCGAACTATGCACGATTTGGCCCAAGTGTGGTCGTCCAGCGCGCCCGCGGCTGCGACCTCTCCCCACCGACGAATCGCCAACGCTGACGCTATTGCTTAGTGACAACGTGCTAGAAAGGAATCTTGGAAACTTTTATTCGCTCTGCCGTGTGCCGCGCATCACCACCTTCGCTCTCCGGCGATAACGCTTCCGACTGTTCCGTAAAAGTATGTAGAAGACCTAACTACTGTACAATGCTTCCTCAGCCAGAACAACGTTTGTCTTCGCGGGAGGCATTATCCATATTGAAATACTCACCCTGCCAGTGAGCGCGTCTTTGTTATATGTTCAGTCAGAATCAGCAGGCTGAGCAAAACCGACAACCTCATGCCGCGCAATGCAGCATGACTCGTAAAGATTCGATGCCTCTCGGAGAGTCAAATGGCTACTTGGGTTCATTCAACAAATCTCAATTCGCATACAGGACGAGAGTTCAGGGCGTTGTTTGGAAATTGGAATGTCTCTGGCGTCCCGGGTTGAAAAGACACTGAGAACGAAATCCACGTATCTGATTGTGTTCGCACAGCGAGTTTTGGCGCATATTCTGTGCTTTAACTCGGTTGCAAACGCTTGCGACTGCTCATTTCATTATTACCGGCATACTTCCATGACATCTCTCAGTCCCCATGGTTGATTTGTGGAGCCCAAAAGGTCCTGCTGCACCGCGTTGTTCAGTCGCAAAGGCGCCTGAGCGCGAGGAAGCAAGCGAAGTATCGAGTAGGAGTTCTGGACTCGTCCTCATTGCGACAACTACTCGAAGCTGAAAACAACATAATCGCCTTCCAACACATGAGAGACAATAGCAGAAATTAGCAAAGTTAAAGTGCTGCTGCCATCGCGGTTGGATCCTTGCAGCGTCTCATTTGTTCATCCTTGAAATCATCTTCCTCCCGTCTAAGGTCGCGAATGACTACCGGTAGGTATGCACGTGCGTATTGTTCAAAATTTAGAAGGAGGTGTGTACCCTCGTACCAGGGCTGCCGTAGTGTTCTTTCCAGGTCATGTTTTAACTCGGCTGTACCCATTAACTCAGCAGCACCTCATTACTCGTTATTGGAGAGTCTCGCACATCAACAGCTTTTCGAACGACCGAAGGTTGTGTTGTGTCTTCGAGATCAGCCCATGTTGGCTCGTTCAAGACCCTGGGCGATGGCCTTTACCAGTGCTTCTTTGCCAGGCGTGCCCGCTGTAGCAGCTCTTGCTTCTAGAGCATTTTAGTGGACGTCCATGAGGTCGGCTCCAATTGAGCGTGCATCTCCGCGACGTTACGGCCAAAGCTTGGCATTACTCATAGCTGCTTCTCGATGGCAACTACGACGTTAGTCCTTGTCGACCCCATACTCTACTACTTGGACTACCCCGGATTTCATGCGGAACGATGGTTACGGCGTTGTGACCGTTGTCGAATTGCGCGCGGGGTAGAGCAGCCGTGGACGTTTCCGGTGGTTGATGCCAGTTGTTATGCCGTAATCAGGCGCTGCCTCGTCTCGTTGTACCTCCTTTCAACCACAGCTGCAGGCTGCACTGCCAGCGAACTGACACGGCAATAATCCCGCGGCGCATACCGTAGCCTCAACGACTGCCGATCTGCGCAGAGCCGCCTGGACTAGAATAGAGGCGTTCAGACAGGCATCAGCTGCACTAATGCGCTATCAGGAAGCCAAGCAGCAGATTCTGCAGCGCGATCTGGCTCGCACGCAGTGTTGTCCTGCATGTCGGGCGCTGATAGATAGGACCAGACCTAAAGATGCACGAGGTGCAACTAGCCTACACCGTCATGAGATTCGTCGCAGACGTGGCTCTATCTGTGGTGTTGCTATCGTGAAGCAGGATGATGCGGCGGTGGACCAGCGCTAAGACGATTCGAGGTATACAATCCACCTTTCCATTTCAACTTTTGGGAGAATGTGGGGTAGCGTAGATCTGGCTATCGTGCCCTGCCTCACCACTCGGGTCAGTCTTCAACCACAATGCACTTCCTATGGCAGCGACCGTCAAGAACTGTTCGAGAGGATGCGCAACGACGTTCTGAATAACGTCCAACTTTTCCGCTGGGCGAACGTCCTCCCATAGGTAGCAAAGACGGCGGATTACTGCAGCTTTCGCCGCTGTGGTCGACCAATCAGGCCTGCGCTGATGCAGAACATGAGGCCGAAATTCGGGCTCTAGGCTTACTGGTCTTGCACCCCAACCACACCAGCGCCGCGCTTTTATCAGCTGCTATCTTGGCCCCTGTCTGATAGGCGACGCTTCCTATCGGCTGTGTCATGGATCCGTCACGCGCATTTAGGGAGCCACCCTCGCTTTGTTCGGATCCGCATCAAGGGTTCCATTCATTCTTCTAGGGAACCTTTCCATCATCATTCGACAAATTCAGATCTCACTCTGCCGCCCTGAACAGATATGCCTACGTTGGCTCAGGAGACCGCCGCGGCACAAGATCTGAAAGCGAAAAAGACCAAATCCAGGAATGGATGCGGTCGGTGCAAACTCAAAAGGGTATTGTTCAAATCCCAACCTTTCTCAGCATGCACTGACAATTGAACAGCTCAAGTGCGATGAGACAAGCCCTTCGTGTCTGCAGTGCAAGAAGAGAAACGTTGCTTGCCCCGGGTACGAAAAGACGCTGAAGTGGTCTACCAAGTATGAGGTCTTCAGTCCTGTGCAATTCAAGTCAACATCCCTGAAACCGAAACCGATTTCGGTCGTCACCTCAAGCACAGAAGCGAAAAGGTCATCACTGCCACGAAATGTCGCGAACGGAATCGAAGCGTTGGCTGCCGTGCTTCCTGCTGGTAGGAAGACCGTGATGACCGAGGAAGCCACTAAGCAAGCATCACCGCCATTACCATCACCACCTGCGCTTGAGGAGCTTGTTCAGGATTCGTCTCCCGAGGACGAGGATTCTCCACCAGATTTTGAGCCGTTCAGGATGGAGGACATTGATGCAATGGATCCTATCATACTGGATGGTCTCGTCGATGCGATCCCTCTCCCACACGAAGACATGACTTTTGATCCGTTCGAACATGTCGATCTAGACAGTGGCTCTTTTGATGACCTCGGACTGGATATGGAGGACATCTCGTACAAACATGAGTCGTTCTCTTCTTCAACGTCAGGGTCGACCAGCCGAGAATGCAGCCAAGAGGCTAGCCCCAGGTTGTCGCGTTCTTTGCTTCTCGATTTCTATCGTCTTCCAAGTCCGTCGCCAAATCCTTCGTCACCGGATGACGTCGAGTCTCTCCTAGTCCAACACTATTTCAAGGACGTTTGCGCGGTTTTCTCTTCTTTCGATTCTATTTTGAACCCTTTCAGGACCACCATTGCTCGCATATACCAAGAATCCCCTTCCATTAATTACGCCATTCAGTCCATGGCTGCCGCCCATCTGGCCAATACCTTTCCCAACATGGCCACTGTTGGTGTTCAGCTGCAGCGGAAGGCTTGCGATGCCCTCCAGGCAGAGCTACCCCTCGTTCAGAGTGGCCAGGCAAGCGCGACGAAGACGTTCCTCAGCATCATGCTCCTTGGTTTGACAACTTCATGGCACGACAGTAGCGCACTCGGTCTGGAGTATCTCTCCACAGCGCGAAGTTTGATACTTCCTAAGCTTCTGAGTCGGTCTGAGGAGGATGAGGTGCAGCGCGAGGCACAATTTTTCGAGGAGTCCTTGATTCATTGGGAGATGCTCATGGGATTTGTGACAGATGACGCGATGAGTTTCTCCCCTCCTTCCGTGCTGCGCCCGCGCAGAGTCTCCAAACAGAAAGGTCCGGCTGCTCGACGTTCGGACGGTAAGATTGTGCCACATCCGTGGACCGGTATTGGCCCTACGGGTCAATTCTTGCTCGCTGAAGTAGGTCGTTTGGTGCGCAGGGAACGATCACTCGACAAGGACTCTGCCATGGACATCAGGAGGAGGCAGGAGAATGCCCTCAACGCTTCGTCTCTGGAAGAGGACCTCTTGGCTTTGGAGTACCCATCGACTGATGACTTGGCTGACACTGGAGATGAGCGCACTCCCAAGCAGAACTTCATTGTCATTGCGGAGGCATATCGC
>TARA_R110002003_G_scaffold171_16_pt1 | contig 22849 bp, 23 predicted proteins | sample TARA_R110002003 | Tara Oceans TARA_R110002003 (sample SAMEA4396441) | marine metagenome | biome: Westerlies Biome; feature: [SRF] surface water layer (ENVO:00010504); material: water (ENVO:00002006), including particulate matter (ENVO:01000060) such as... | depth 5 m
CTGCCCTGCAAATGCCTTTGCGACCTCAAGACCACCTGTCTCCTTGTCCCACTCGGGATGGGTCAATGATGCCGATGCCATCATTCGTAACAATCACGACTCAATGTCTTCAAACGTTTAAGACAGAACGCAACGACGTAGTATATTGTTAGTATGCCAGGATTCGCCCCACCTTGCTGGAGGTCCTCTTGAGCATGCTACCGACACATTCGCGCGATTCAAGCCCAGCCTTGCTTGGGTAAGGACACGAATCCACCGTAGGTACCATCAATATCGTACCTCCAGCTCACAACAGCGGTGGATATGACACTTCCGAGGCCGACGCATCTTCGGCACGCCTCCGTTGTCACGAGTTGCTGTCCCGATAGGCAAAGCGTGTTACTGCGGGGTGCAAGGCGGGGAACTTCAACGCGTTGTGGGGCAGTGTCCATCCCCAGCTTTGCGACTCCAACCCCCGGAGTATATCACGCGCCAGAACAGTAACTCGGCAGATCTGTTACCGCTCGCTCGAATTCCCTTTCCAGTGCTCCAACGAATGATGGCGCATTAGCATCGCGCCATGTTGCGCCTCCCGCACACGGCTTTTCATCAACGTCGGTAATATAGCGCCTACATCACGCTATCTTCCCGGTAGCCGTAGGACGATTGACAGGCAGAGGACCGGGATATGATTTGCCCCACGCTACAGGGTCGTAGAAACTTTGCTTGGAGTTTGTAGATCTGCGTCCTGTCTTTTCATTTTTCCTGTCTTCTTGCACGATTGAAGCCTGATAACGGTTGCCAAACACTTGCAACTTCCTCGAGCCGTTTGCACACCACTGCGCGCAAATATAGACAAAGATAGACTAGTAAACATGGCGACTTCACAAACGAATGGCGAGACCCCAAAGACTGGCATCAAAGTCATCATCATTGGCGCAGGTACAAGGTGTCCAACCCCCTCGAAAATCACGCCGGCTAACAGACATAAGGTTTTGGCGGCCTCACGGCAGCGATAGAATGTATACGACAAGGACACACACCGGTGATCTACGAATCATTCCCCTCACTTAAGATTCTCGGCGACATAATCACATTTGGCCCCAATGCAGGTCGGATCTTTTACCGGTGGAGCGATGGCAAGGTCGCAGCTGCTATGCGCAAAATCTCGATCGATACGCAATCTTACGGCTTCAACATTCACAAGTACGACACCGGCGAAATTGTCATCAACCAGAAGAGCCCACCTCGCGACGAGACAGCGCCAATGTTCAACGGCCATCGCGGCGAGCTACATGAGATTGTGTTCGAGTACGCGAAAAGCATTGGCGTAGATATCAACCTTGGACAGCGTGTTGAGAAGTACTGGGAAGACGATTCGCATGCTGGCATCGTGCTAGAAGATGGCACGAAAGTTGAGGGCGACCTTGTCATTGGGAGCGACGGTGTGCGAAGTAAAGCTCGCACACTAGTGCTTGGATACGAAGACAAGCCAAAGTCAAGCGGGTACGCAGTTTGGAGAGCGTGGTTCCCAAACACGGACATGATGGCCGATCCCGAGACAAGGCAGTTCTGCGAAAACGGCGACACATTCAACGGCTGGATAGGTATGTCGTAGCGCTTATTCTATTGCCCATCCCGAAGCAAGACTAACGCACCCTACAGGCCCAGACGTCCACTTCCTCTTCTCCACCCTCAAAGGCGGCTCCGACTGCTGCTGGGTCCTGACGCACCGCGACGAGCACGACATCGACGAATCCTGGTCTTTCCCCGGCTATCTCAAAGACGTCAAACAAGTCCTGTCTGGCTGGGACCCCATGTGCTGGAAAATCGTGTCCAAGACGCCCGAAGACAAGCTCGTGGACTGGAAACTAGTGTACCGTGACCCTCTGCCAAACTGGGTCAGTGGCTACGGCTCCGCACCTGGACACGGCCGTATATGCCTCCTCGGCGACGCCGCGCACCCGTTCCTGCCAACGAGTGCGCAGGGCGCGACGCAGGCGCTAGAAGATGGCGTTACGCTGGCGGTGTTGTTGAGACAGGCGGGTAAAGGAAACGTGAGGGGGGCGTTAAGGGCGTATCAGGATGTTCGATATGAGCGAGTCAAGGCGGTGCAAAAGACGGGCGAGACGACGAGGGATAAGTGGCATAATACGGATTGGGAGAAGGTGAAGCAGGATCCGACGACGATTCAGTTCCCGAGGGAGGATTGGATCTTCAAGTTTGATGCCGAGAAGCATGCGGAGGAGGTTGGGATGGAGGCGATCAAGAAGGCGTCGGTTGCTGCTGCATAGGACGAGATATAGATAGATAGGCAATGCATATTTGAGTCCACATGGTTACACGCTACGATCACAGTCTCTAGGCTTGTCTGCATTCATATGGGAGTGGCATGTACTGCGCTCAATGAGATGTTGTAGGGCGTGCATACCGAAACTCTATCAGCGATGGAGTAGCGGCTAAGAGAATGAAATGTTCGAGCTTAGACTGACATTTGAAGGCTGGTAGTCATGTATTGCGCTTCGCGAGGTGTTTGATTGCGCTTCAATACCATCCACCTCATCACTCTCCGTACCTGCGGCTGTGACCAGTGATTCCTAAGGATAGGCTCAGCCAGTCTTCTCGACCCCAACAACCTCGTGAGTAACGACGCCATCCTTCTCACTACCACTCGATCGTCGCCTGACACCCTTGTCATCCACATCGGCCACATTGCGACCAACGCAGACGTACTTCCTGAACGCACGCGCCGGAAGCCTGGCCTCGAACATCTCATCAATTTCTTCGAGTGTGCGATTCTTGATCTCGGGAAGGTAGAAGTACACCCATACAGCGGTAAGGAAGCAGGATGGGCCCCAGATCCAGCCTAAGATGCGTCAGCAAAGCCTCCAGTCACAGAGCAGGGTGCTAGCTTACCGTATTCGGGACCCCAGTTCAGCGCATCAGGATTGATGAAGTATGGCGCCGTGAATGTAGCGAGCCATGCACCGGCGAAGCCAACAGCTGCTGCGATACCGAAGGTGTAAGAGCGAAGACGTTGCGAGGGGATCTCGCCGCCAGACAGCCAGGCGTACGCGGCGATCATACCATTGTAGCCGACGATGTAGAGGATGGAAAGGCCGACGATAGCCTAGTCATCATTAGCATGGATTTTGACAGTACGATGGAGATATCTTACTTTGCCAGTGCCGACGGAACCTGGACTGACATGATACACAGCAGCAACAGCAATCTGACAGATACCGCAGACCGAGAGACCGCTCATCAAGAACACTCGTCGGCGCCCAATTGTCGAGATGATGCAGCTGTTAACCATGATAGCGAGAACACCGACTGCGGTCAAAATACAGCTGTTCATGAACGGGCTGCCGACATTAGCCATCTGGAAGAAGTACGTGCCGTATGCGATCATGAACATGGCACCCGAAGCAGCCTGGGTCGACACCGCAGCAATGGCGAGCAATGTTCGTCGACGATCAACGGGGTCTCTCCAGATATCCATGAAGTTTGCAGTCTCTTTGGTCGCCTTCTCCATGTCAATGGCAGCCTGGATCTCTGCGAGTTCTTCTGGTACAGTGGAAGGGTCGGGACGCATCCACAGCATCGATTTCTCCGCCTTTTCTCTCTTGTCGACAAGCATCAACCAGCGTGGAGATTCGGGGATGAAGAAGAGTCCGATGCTGATGAACACAGGAACAGCGTAGATGGTGGCGAGGGGAATGAGGTAGGACATACGACCGTTCATGTCATGTGTTGCATTGTCAATAACAGTCCCGATGAGCGAGCCAATGGACGTCCAGATCTGGAAGACTGATATCATGGTACCACGATAGTGCGCTGGTGCACTTTCCTACAACGTTGTCAACATGCCACTTCATGTACTGTAGGTTTGGATGGCTCACCTGGATGTAAAGCTGGGAGAAGGTCATGTACCAGCCGTTGGCAATACCGATCAAAAGCCGCCCAGCATAAAGACCGGCCAAGCTAGTCGTCGCCATCATGACGACGTTGGACATGCAGCAAAGCGCCGAAGCCATCCAGAGACACTCTCTCCGGCCCATCTTCGTGGCGAAAATACCGGCGGACGAGGAGCTGAGAAAGGCGCCAAGTGTCATTAGAGACGAGATGAGCTGTTGTCGTTCGGGCGAGATGTTGTAACCCGTCGGAGACGCAGGATCTGCATGACCAAAGACCTCATGATTTGTTAGTTGATGCTGTAGATTTGGCATGGGTTCACTAACTTCAAGAAAGCCTCGCATGGCCTGCAAGCCTCCGATGGCACCAAAGTCAATGCCATACTGGAAGGGACTCATGGAGACGAGAGTGCATGCGAGGATGCACTTCCAGTGCTCCAGCAAACCATTGGTCGCGGCAGGCATGCTGAAGGTGGCGACTTGATGTTGTTGTTACTTTCAAGGGAGGACAGTGCTGCGGTTTCCCGACCTGAAGACAGCTGTATTATTACAGCAAGTATGAAAATGTAGAGGTAGAAGAACTGATGAGGGCTTCTGGTGATCTGGTCGTGCCAGCAGTTCCAGTCCAAGGGTTCTATTCTTCCAGATTCATATGCAGATCGTCAGGCAAGGTTCACCCCATGTTTCGATATCTGCCGATAGTGCCGCCAAAAGCTTAGTCTGCTTTGCCCCGGAAAGAACTGACTCCAAAGTGTGGGGATGCGGGGAAGTAGTGCGTGTCAAGCACGCCTGCCCGGTTTGATGGGACTCTGGATCTCTTGTCTACACGTGGCTGCGCGCTTCGACTGAAACAAGGAACGTTGCTGATGTTGCAACCATGCCTCGCGCTTGTGGCGTTGCGGTAGTTGTTGTATCTGGTACATTAGAGAGCGTTCACTGGTGGAACAGGATGTGGCGGCACGGGTGATGCTTGGGGAAGCCGAAGTGCGATAACAAGTTGCTCTAACGCTGCTCAAGATGTCGAACTTGGTAAGAAATCGCCCTTACCCGGGGTGCGGCGCCAGCATTGGAGAGGGTAAACTGGCAGATCTGCGCTCTCGGGCTGATAATGCCGTGCAACCACAAGTGGGAATAGCGGATCTACTATTGGCTGAGCGTCTTGACATTAACTTACGATGGCCTCGTTCCCGTGACATGGAATAGCTGAGATGGGACCCATCTTCGTGTCTGCTCAGGCAGCGACAGTTGATCGCTGGACAAATTCGCTGGTGATGGTCAAGATTCTGTTGTCGTGCACCTATTTGAGTGAGGCCACGCGAATGGGTGGGGCGCGCTAACTTAACATTACAAGCGCGGACACAACCCCTGAAGAGCCCGTGCCATTCTCCTCTCCGCTGATACCTCTGAGCCGTCGCATGAGAGATCAGCGGAATGGATATGACTTGATCAACGCGACCTTTCATCAGAAGATAAAGATGTATGTCAATCTATTGGAAACGGCATACTGGCAGATGTGGCCTCATCTTTCAGGTGGTACAATTACGAGTAACTAGAAAGAAACGATAAGTGTAGCAAAGGACACACTGCATATGGCACAATGAGTAACTGTAAAGACGTCTCAAGTGAGCATGTCATGGTACAAAGTCCAGGCCGCTACAATTCGACTGCACTATCAGATCGGCCAAAACCTTCTTCATCTTCTTTTTTCCATCTGCTTGGCCTCGGAAATCGTAATGAATGCCCTCGTCACCGTCCGCATATTCAACCTTCACTTCTATCCAGTCCTTGTATGAGTCGTCCTCCTTCGCAGTCCACAACAGGTCTTTTTCCAGCCACGGCCGCAAAATTGGCTTCCAGGGTTGTATCATGTTCCTGTGATTGACAACAATTTCGCGTAATATAAGGAGCTCGAGCTGGGTATCGAGAAGTCTGGAAATGAGTGTTGGAATCCGGGTTGGGAGGTCGAAAATCATGGTGTCGAGTACCAGGGTGTCGAGTGTGTCCTTGTGTGCTCGAACGACGCGGTCTAAGGTCATATTGCCTGCCGCGCATAAGCCGCAAAGGCACAGTCCCCGAAGACTGAACAATGGGGAAGAACCCAAACATGCCAACAGCGGAGTGCAAGCCTCCCCGTGTTCCACCTGGGACATGGGAAAACGGTGACCGGGCAGTAGATTCAATACCAGGTACTTCAGATGAGGGTTGTTTTGCAGAAGCTGCACTAGCGCTTCGACGGATCCTCTGTAATTGTTCTGCACGGAGAAGTCAAGGTCTAGAGCCAACTTCACTAGAGTCTGGAAGTTCGAATGATCAACCATATGGCGAAGAATAGACGTTGTCGGAGCGAAGAAAGCCGTTTGCGAATACTGTGCGAAGTTGCACAGCTCGAAACAGTCAAGCTGTAGATCCGCCGCCGTGATTGCCGTGAGTATGCTGTGGAATTGGGACCGAGGCGACCAGAAATTTTCGATATTCAGATGGTTCAGTGGGTGAGCTATAAGGCCTCGCCCTTGCAACATGGTCCGCACCAACTCGACGTAAAAGTCCTTATCTGATCTCATCGTTGGAACCCGTGGTTGCGGTGGTGCGCAAACAACTAGTTCGCTCAGTCGTGCTGTACACCGGAAGGCCTGTGTGAGGACCACGCACAGCATGTTGCTACAAGGGAATGCGTCTCTGCATGGCTGCGCGTTTACGAACCGCTCCTTAAAATCCAAGTCTTCGCTCGACAAAGAAGGTTCCCGGCGTAATTCAATTTCGACTTTCCGGAGCTGGGCGGCGAAACGTGATTGTGCAAGTTGGTGCAGCCGCCTCAAACCATCAGGTGAAAACTTGAAGCTCCTATGCCGGAACCATGCCTGCACCTGAGAAGACAATTAGTTCATAGTCCTATTGTAACGGGATGCTGTGCTCACAAAGTTGTGGTCGACGCCGTCTCGAATCGCTCGGTTCGAGCAATTTCGAATGGATATCAGGTCCGCTTTCGAGAGGTACGACGCAACATGAGCTAGCAGCTCGGATGGCAAGTCTTCGAACCAGTGGCCCCGTCTTGACAGTATAGAAGTCCATGGCGTTTGTTGGAGATCGCCCTCCTGTTGTCGCCTGGCGTTCACCTCTGAACGAACCGGCAACATTGCGATATCTGTTGAGCCCAGCACTTATTGGAGCTGAATTCTAAAGCTTGATGTGCTTGGTAGTCGTGAAGTATCTCTATGATGTCCGATAGTGAATGGTTTTGTTGCGTCGATGAGCCTGAATGATGAGAAGAACTGGATGGCAACAACATGGGAGCGCCGGATGCTTGTGTCGGGGGCATCACTGCTTTGAGTAGTCACGAAAGAGGTTCCTTGAAGCTTTGGAATGTGCGCGAGGCACTATTGCCGACATCGTAGCTCGTTTCCCAGTACGACTTCCTGATCTAATGAGGAGTAAAGAACGATCTGAGACCCTGAATCTGAACACTGAGGGACACACGTTCCTGGCGGCCACAAACGCCATCGAACTCGTCCGAATCAGATTGGCTCGTATTTGGTGTGTCATCAAATAGAAAATATTGGAGATGTTGAGCTGCAATTGCAACTGAGACGCGTCTCTTGTTTCGATGGCTGACGGACGCGAATGTGTGCTGACATGAGCTAACTCATCTGCCAGCTCTCCTCCTGCAACGCCAGGCACTTGGGAAGCAAGAAATCACGCCACCATGCAGGCGACCATATTCGTCCAATTCCGGGTTTTGTCATTCCTAGGACATGAGCAGGCAAACATTAGCCGGTTGGGCAAGCCCCACCGATGCAATGTGGGGTTGCAGCTCCTCCAGACTACGGCAGCCTTATGCATGACCTCGAAAACCGACACAACCACGCGGACTTCTGGCGTTTGACTCAGCACTTCGGTAATTGGTTCTGCCAGCTATTGCATCGTTTGCGAGCTGCGGAGATAAGGTTTGTTGTAGATAAAACCAACCTGTACCTTGACGCCGACTGAATTCGCGTACAGATAGGAAGTGAAACGAAGCCAGTCATGGCTATCGAACAGTTATTCGAAGCATTACCGCTGCACTACCTCCAGCATGGCATTTCGAGATTCGGTGCCGCGAACGTCGCGCTGGCGGCGGTCATTACAGCCGTATTGGGTGTGCTCGCAGACTATGCGTGGATGTTACATCTGCGGTCGAAAATGGTGCGTGGTCGCTCCAGGGCATCCTCAATAATGTGTGCTAAACCGAGCTGCAGCCACCCGGACCGTTTCCGTATCCTATAGTTGGAAACACATTTCAGCTCCCCGATAAGAAGCCCTGGATCTACTTCGAAGAGCTGTCCAAGAAGTACAACACACCCTTAATCACATACTGGATTGGTCGAAATCCCACAGTATGGATCAACGACGCCTGGACGGCAAGCGAACTGCTCGATAAGAGAGCTGGCATCTATTGTTCGCGACCTCGAATGCTTGTCTTTGCCGAACTCGGGGCTGGCCAGAGTAACCTCGTTAATATGTATACCACGACGCCAGCGCAGCGCGAACAATTCCGACTTTTAAGAAAAATTACACATCAAGGTGTAGGTATCCAACAGGTCAAGAGATACCGAGGCTTCCAGAATGACGAGAGCAAAGTGGTTGCTCTCGATCTCCTGTCCACTCCTGAGAACTACGTCGCGCACTTTGAGCGATACGCAACAAGCGTGGTGTCGATCATTGGTTTTGGCAGGCGAGTAGCGAGTCCGACTGATCCCATCATCACCGAAGTAATCGCGGTCATGCATCGAGCAGCAGACCTTAATGTCCCCGGCAAGACCTTCCCCATGTTGATGGAGACCTTCCCAGCTCTCGCGCGCGTGCCGACGGAGTACGCTCCATGGAAGCACGGCCTTGGTTCCAAGAAGAAATGGCATCGCGGCGGTGATTTCTTCTTCTCCTTGGCTAACGAAGCTAATCAAAAGCCTGGGCATGAGGACTGCTACGCAAAAATGCTGTTTCGCGAGAAAGAGAAGTACAATCTGGGAACGAAGGAGATTTCTGCGCTCGCCGGGAATCTGTTCGGTGCTGGGTCTGACACTTCAAGTAGCACACTCATCACCGCTATTCTTGCGATGCGCGCTTTTCCTGCAACCATGATACCGGCTTGGGAAGAGCTGGATCGAGTTGTGGGTGCCGATAGGAGTCCATCGTTCGATGATGATGCGAATCTGCCGTACGTACGGGCTTTTGTCAAAGAGGTCTTCCGATGGCGATCTGTTGCAATCATTGGAGGACAGCCACACGCTCCAGTAGAAGACGACTATTACAACGGCTATCTGATTCCAAAGTCAACTTGGGTGCAGGGCAATGTCTGGGCAATCCATCACAACGATCGCGAGTTTCCAGATCCGGACCGCTTCAATCCGAACAGGTTTCTGAAAGATCATCCGGATGCGCGACCGTTCCCTGGAGAGCGTGAATACATGACATTCGGCTGGGGACGCCGAGTGTGTTCCGGCCAGGCTTTGGCAGAGCAAGGCACGTGGCTGACAGTCGCGCGCCTTCTCTGGGGTTTCAAGATCGAACCTGCGCTTGATGATCGTGGGAAGCCGATACCGGTGGACATATTTGACTACACGTGAGGTTCCTCCTGTCGTACCCGTTATTGCCGGAGATGTAACTGATATGACCTAGGAATGGCCTGAACATGCGGCCGCAACCGTTCGAAGTGAGCATCAAGCCTCGGAGCGCACGTATACGCGAAGCCATCGTCCGGGAAGGGGAGCAGGCCCTGGCTGATCTCGCACCGTATGAGGGCGAGACGAAGTATCAAATGAGTACCTTCTATGGCAAATAGTTGAGGTGCAGCTAAGTGTGGAAAGGAGAAATTGGAGGAGGTTGCGTGACAGTTCCTGTCTTCCAGTAGCACGCTTTATCAATCGCGAGGCGGTTGTGCGAGCAGAAGATCAGCCTAGGCGTATATTGCGCATTTCCAGTCTCGCAAGCTATGCATCGAACTAGCAGTCAACACGTACTCTAATGACATTCAGATGTTTGGGGAGTGGTCTGAGAAGCGTGGGACGAGGCTCTGCGAGGGTGCCAGCCTAAAAATTGGACAATCATCTGCGTGATGTTAATAAGGCGCGCTCTCTTGAAAACATGCATAGACTTGGCAGTGCTAGATATCAAACTCGCCCGAGTCCGCGAGGCAGATCGATTCTTGTGGTGAGCCGTGGTCCATGTGAAGGATTCCCAATCGCCGACTGCGGAGCGACGGTAGAGACTGCCGTCCGTCGTGGAGAAATATGGTTATACTAATGAACGATGCCCTCCATTGAGACATGATAGTACCCCTTTTTCGATAAAATTGAAGATGTGCGATGTAAGGAAGTTGATGGCCATCATGGGGCATACGGCCCCCATATCGTGCCAAGCCACTAGTTTGTAGCGGCCTCGGCCCTCGCGTCCACATTGCGCACTCATCGCCTCCTCCCAAGCACTACACAACCCTCGAGAATATCCAATGCATCATGCATGCCGCACCCATGCAGGCATTCTTCAGATCTGATGAACTACTTAGGCAGTTGCATGAATTGATCTACACAGCCGGCGGAAATTGGGTTGAGAGTGTCCGCGAGCACAGGCTTGCCGCTCAGAGAAGAACAAATGCATGGAAACTCGATGTGAGAAACAGATTGATGGTCTCCCTATAAGGCACCGCGAAGTAAATGAGGTCTAATGATCTTGACTATGAAATGCCCTTTGATCGGCTACTTCCCCCAATCGCGGCTCCAGATTATGCCGACTGGTGAGCTCGCCTTGGTGGAAATATATAAGGTACGTGTCAAAGCACTGGTTTCTGCAAACCTCTACTAGTGAAACCGTCCGTTGAAGCACACGGAAACTGGCCGGACCTGTCGAACCAAGATAAAAGCCCGTCCCAGCTACGGTGTTAGCAGTGCGATAGCGACTTCAGGGTGATTTAAAGAAATTTATTCAAGCCTCAAATCACTACAAAATCCGTGCTGACGAGCTTCACTACCACAAAAGCCGACTTGTTGCTGGACTTGTCTCAGCATGATACCACGATTGGAACCTTTGGCACCACACTAGATTAGTCAATGCAAATAGATACGGTCAAATCCAAGCAGTTACAATCATATTGTTGATCACAAACTCAGCACGCTGCAAGATTATCGAGATGTCTCACATTTTGCATGTTTCGCACATATGAACATGTCCACGGTGCGATTGAACCCGGGGCGACTAGAGTACTCTGACAAGTTCATAGTTCCGCCTCCGCGACAACATTCCCCTCTTCCATTAGCCCACCGCTCTTCACAGCTTTCGCAAAGGGCACACATCATAGAAACCATGTCTATGAAATCGACATTCGCTAACCACAAAGTCCGGCGCCGCAACTCCATCGACGTGCTGCCTCACTCTTAGTGTGGCCATGTCGTTCATGACATGACTCTTGAACTGGCCGTGGATCTTCGAAAAGACCAGTGTATTGAGCTCATTTACGGTCGCAAAGCGTGCATACGCAGCCGCTAGCAACAAAAATAGCCGTGATTCAGTGCCATACTGATCGATGATTGTTCCAATAGCGGTTGGGGTAAGGATGCGGATGAGCTGTGACTGGTGGGTGCCAGAGGCTCGCAGCATAGTGACTATCTTGGAGGCTACAGCATCTTGGAAGCGGCGATCGTGAAGCGTCATACCAAGCGCGTAGCATGCGATCAAGTTCTCGTAATCGGTACGCGCTTCATCGGGCGCAAGTCTGGTCTCGAGAGGTTTATTGAAGAACGTGATTGAGTGACCAAGGGTCTGAGCCAGAGACTTGTTGCGACGGGTCATGATCTCAGTTGTACTGCAGACGGTCCCTTTGGAGAGATAGTGCTCGTACACATCGAAGTGCGCAGTCGTGTTGTCATCCAATGTGATTGTGATCGAAGGCCTAGACAGATTCAGTCCTGGAGGCTGAAACTGCTCTCGAAAGCGTGTCGGAAGCCGAGAAGCTTGGATGCAGTAGTCCTTGTGGTGTGATGCTGTAGGCTGATTGTTTCCAGAAGAGGGTACTCGAAAGATGATCATTGTATCCGCGTTTCTGAATATGATTAGATCAAAAGAAACTGACGCATCCCTCTTTACTTACACAATCGTGGATGGCATATTGTATTTTGCACTGTGTAGGTGTCGTCGATTATAGCGAAGTATATGATAGGCGGGGTTGAGGAACAATAAGCGATGGCGTGGAAGCTGTTGAGCAGAGGGAAGTGGGACAAATTGGTGAGGGCTACTGGGATATATTTCCAAAAGTTCGCGGCGCTTATGCTCGTGAACAGGCAATGCACAGCGTGCAGTTACCCTAACTTGCCTGTAACTTCTGATGCGACAATGTAAGCTAAGCCATGATTCACCCCAGGGGCCGCCAAACGAACTTGCTCGCACTGTGTGATGCCTGTTGGACTGTTATTACTTGTTCTCCATAGAACTGGACTATACTTACATACATACTAAGTGCTTCCTATACTTGTGCGGAACGCCAGGCTGGAGCAGCGCTGCCCGCCGACGGCAAGCGTTCCCTTCATTGGAGCTGTACAGTGCTGCGCACCTTCGAGACTGTACCACGTCCATAGTCAACCGTCATGCTGCCCCTCATGGCCCTAATGAAGGTCGGCTCTTTCTGGGTCACCGACGTCACAGCTGCCGCTACATCCTCATCCCTAGGCAAAACAGCACTCCGGAAGCGATGCATCTCCTTGAAAGACTGCACGAAGACACCCGAGATGTAGTCCTGCGGATAGCCTTTGCTCCTGACGAGGCGTTGAATGTCTTCAATGGAGCCGAATAAGACCATGGCGTTGATGATGAGTGCCCGAACAGGCGAAGCGGCGTCGAACAAGGAGAATATGTCTTGCACCACTGGTTGCGTAAAACAGCCGAGAAGCGCCGTCTTGTTGCTATCGTTGTCTACCTTCTCTACCAGGGTCACCAAGGCCGCGTTCTTGAATTCCTCGTCCCCAATCGCTTGCCCGAGGCAAAGGCAGGCCAGGAGATCGAAGTATTCGTCGAAGGGGCGCTGGTTTTCGGACCGATTGTCCTGATGGTCGAGTCGGGCCAGTATCTCGGGCTTGGTGTTGATCTCACGGTTGTAAACCCAATGATACCATATGGTGGTGACGGGCCGGTAATTGAAAGTGAAACGAAGAATAGGTATGTCGTCTCCAGTATAGCCGCGGAGGCTGTTGACAAAGTGCTTCGACGTGAAAAGACGGCTGGCATGTACGAGGTAGGTGCGGGAGATGCCATTCGTGCTGAAGATGATGCGCACGATGCCGATGCCGTTCCTAGATCGCGTCAAAAACACGTGTTCAGCCATTCCCATCCTGGGGACTCACTCCGTCGGATGGGCGCTCATATGTCTAGCCATGTTGTTGCTACTGCTGTTGCTGCAAGCTGCTAGTACCATACCGCACACACTGGTGATGCTCGACACTCACTTCGCTCGTTCGTTGATCCTGTTCCTCGTCATACCGAATCTTCTGCCGTTGCTCGCTCTAAAGGGAGGGGGTCTTCTGCTTTATAGAAACGACAGCCCGTGAGGAGCGCAAACAGCTCTTTGTATTGATCCATTATTTAGGCTGCGAGGTGGCTGGGAGCTCCGTTTACACAGGGCGTGGTGAAGAGGGGTTCTCGGGTCATGCGCTCGAAGACTGGAGAGCAGCCTCTTTCCCGCTTGTGCTCCTGCCGCCGGTTCTGGTCACAATGCGCTTCGCACCTGCGCTGTTAACGGAAGAGCGTTTACTACCTGCAATCGCGACTTTTCCACTAATATGTGCCGCCTGCGTATCATGTAGGGGTCTGCGTATACGGCGAACACATGAGCTGGTTCTTGCAAGCTCCCCAGGGACTCGAGACCCCACGATCCCATGCTCTGCCGTGGCCCTTAACCCGTACACAAATACCCATGGTGCGCCGCTCCTCAAACAGACCGGCCAACACAACGAGCATCCGCTAATGTTTTCCCGTTCTGCATCTGGGTGAGCACTCGCGCTTTCATGTGGGGTGAGCATTTTCAAGTTTCCTTGGGTCGTTATTCCACAAATGCCTAGCGCACTGTGTCGTGATTGGACAGCATTTTATTTAGCGCAAGTTAGAACCAGCAACACTCGTTCCATGGTACAATCTCTGGAATATACATGAACCAATTTTCACAAAAATAATAATGAGTTCGCTTCGGTGCAACAGTGCTTTCACTTAGTGCACAGTGAGCATACCTTGGTAGTGTCCATAAATACAACCTTGGAATGCAATGTGATGATAAGGGGACATATTCTTTCCGACGCTCGCAACCGTGAATGTAGGTGCTTGAAATGAATATCATCTTGCTTTTTTTTTTGGATTGCAAGTAACAATAATAGACACATCCGGTATAGTGCCAACCAATCTTCAACTCATTCGCTAAATGAGCTGTTGGGATGATGAACTATGGTAGCAAATGGCTATATGCACGAAATCCTTACCCATGATTTGGTACGGAGCTGAAGGGTCCAACTATTGAGTCACTGATTCTTGGGAACGGTCATCTTTAAGCGAAGAGGCTATGTGATAGCGTTGAAGTCAACCATGGTCTCAACTATGGTAACCACCCCATGGTCGTTTGCGATTCTTCCCCCAGCTGTATAAATAATGCCGCTCCTCTCCTGAACTCCAAATCTCATCCAATCCAGCTCACATATACTCCTATACACAGCTTGCCTATACCACATCCCGTATACCTCCACGCCACTACCTCACTGTAAGTATCATCCTAAACAACATCCTGCATACCCTCGACGCCTCACCATACCGATGTTCCTTGAGCTAACATAGCTGAAGCCACACACGATGGCTCCACAAAAGAGGGTCATAGATCTTCGCGCCTACGGTGACGTGCGTGAGGGGATTGACTATCCCAATGTGCAAGACCCAACCAATCAGGGCACGGTACGTACCTCAAACTCGCTTCAATGGCCCCCACTAACTTTTCTTAGTCGGACCCTCAGGGTAGGTGGGCGTCTTACATGATGCCGGAAGCGCGGCAAGCGGCTTTAGGGCACCAGTCCTATGCTAGTAGATATATGCGTACGCCAGACGCAAGAAGGGCCTGGAATCAGCCAGATCGCAACGGTCACCTTCGACTGGCACCTCCGCATGAAAGGGATCGACGGCCTCCCCCATGCATAGCTCGATGGCGTAATGGTGGGGGTCAGGTAAGGCCTCATGGTGGATCTAACCAAGGCAGAAAGCCTCGGGGCATGAAAAAGACCACGGCTGAAAAGCCTTCTGGCTCGCCGCAGGGAGTGCCGGAGATGAGTGCTGCGAATACCTTCGGCCCATATCAAGAAGCTGCTGGGCTTGAGGCTGCGAATACTTTCAGCCTCCCGGATAATTCTTTACATAACGTCGACCACCTCGACAGCGTAGCTCAAGCGACTGGGTTCCTCGAGGCTGTAAACGAGGACAGCGTAGCTGAAGCGGCGGCAAATCCCGTGGCGGCGGATCCCTTCAGCCGATACGGACAAGTGATGGGAGGCGCAAGTATGCTACTCAGCCCGGCTTGGATTGACGAGGATGATTTTGGCGTCATGGAGCCGTCCCTAAATTCGACGACGGCACAGAATGGTAACTGGTTACCAGGTAATGATTACTTTTACTAGTGAAGGTATACGCGTACTCATCTTAGTTTCATGCATTTGCTATTCAGTACATAGTTTGTGTTTCGAAACTGCCTGATCAGTAGATACCTATGTAGTCAATGCCAGTCCAGTTCCTGCTTGAAGCTGACGATCCTCCCTCATGCTCGCTGTGCTCATCTTCGATGCTGACCACCCCTTCGACTTGCTCACCAACATTGCTACCAGTTGACTCCAGCTGTATCCATCATATGATCCGCAGGCGGGCCTCGTCTGGACGCCGGAAAAGCGCTAGAAGAAAGCGATGATCCCACGAGTGCCGCCAAGGTGCAAGGCAATTCTGCCAACGTCCTCGAAGCGCGCGCGCTTGATGTTCCAGAGCGTGTCGTTGTGCTCTGCCGTTACGATGTCAAATCGCGCATACTTTCGCGTGTCCCTCGTGTCTTCGGCAAAATGATCGAGCGACTGAGTGGAACGAAGCATCAGCTGGATCGGAAGGTCGCTGAAGCGCGGCATCGTGTAGCCTGGCTACCTTCAACGCGGCTCGTAGTTGTCGAACGGAGACAACGAAATGCGCAAAACATAGCCAGGCTTCTGGATTGCGATAAACGTGTGAGTGCTGATGGCTAGTGATCGCGCGATGTGCGTGGTGGCACTGCCATAACGAGGGCGAGAGCAAGCGCATGAGGAATCTTGGAAGCAACCTGCGCGCACCTGCTGTCACGCGACGAAGTCTTAGCAAGCCCAACGGACACCAACATTGGGGAAGCGACGCAATTGTGTGCGATTGAAAAAGTTTCTTGACATTGGGGTATCCAAATAGGTCATGAGCGTAGTAATTTCCCTAGCATCCAATGGGCAATTTGTAGAGCCGGCATGATCATGGCGGCCACGATTCTTGACACCACATCGTGCAGTTTCCAGAGCACCGTCTCTTGCAACTGATCCACATCGAGGGTCCTCGCTTGGTCGATTCTTTCCTCCATCTGCTGCCGTACTCTTGCGGCTTTGCTGGGCAACTCGAGGCCGAGGCCCAAATACAGCCCTACAATAATGTATTCCATGACGACTTGCCTGCAGAATCAATGTCAGTATTCCCGGACTGCTGAGACTAATGGAAATGGCCAAATTGAGCTGCGTGAATGCAATGTCCCAGCTGATTGACGGTAATACGTACATGCATAATTGTATTGTGACAGTGCCACTAATGACGTTGAACCGCATGTGCTCCCAGCCATCGAAATCATTCGGGCTCCATTGCTCGAACGCGAAACACATCATGTAGACAACATCTACAACGAAGAACGGTAGGCTGAGCACCACCGTGGTAAGAATCTTGACTTCTTCCGAATCGGCCAAATACAAGCGCGCCGAGATGACCGTCGTTGCCCAGATCAGAACAACGAAACACGCCAGATAAAGCGAAACACCCGCTTTGGTCGCTTCCGTCGCAGCAAACGTCGGACCGTCGCGGGAGTCCGGATCGATGCCGCCAGCAACAATCAGGATGAACGAGAGCACGAGCGGGATGTGGACCATCAGCAGGATCCATTGCATGCGGCGGCCCTTGGGCCTAGTGGTAGCGTTGAGTAAGCTGCTCGTGGCCATGAACAGCGGCGTCAAGCCCATGGAGGTGAGAATGGCAACACCGCTTTCCAACGACGTGTTTGCCGCGTAATTCTCTGGAAAAATAGTCGTGGCGGCCAAATCGAGCGATACCTGCGCGAGACGGCAGATAGCCAGCAGCGTCAGCCAGATCCATGGCGAACTGCGGCCGAGGCCTTGGCGGATAATCAGGTACAGCGAGACGACGAGGTAGATGAAGAAGATGATGAGCGTCACGATGTTGACAATGGCTCCATACCGAAGCGCGGCCATGGGTGTTGAGGCATGGGGAGTGGAGTTGTGATGGAAGGAGGTCAACGATGATGGGATTCTCGAAAGACAATGGGGAATCGAGGCCTTGGCGCAGGTCAGAGCGGGATGCCAAGGTCAACTTTTCGCGGCCACGTCGTCCGTCGTTCGATCACTACAACCTTCAATTAACCTTGTCTAGGACCGATTCGCCCATCACTACCTCGCGGAACAGGTCTCCATCTCGAATGGAAAGGCACGATGCCAGCAATCACGCGTGCGCCTTTCCGCTTGTGACGCGTCGGGAGCCCGCGGAGATTAAACTTCGCCACACTGGGGCTGTGCTTGTTCTCGGATCAACACCGGGCTTTATGCAATGCACGATGCACGCAAACATCACGGGAATTTACTTGTAGATCATTGACTTTTTTCTTCGCTCCAAAACGGCTTCTATGTGAACGCATCGTTCGCAACTCGCTTCTTCTACGTTGGATGCACAATCAGGACCTCGGAGCTCTGCCATTGTAATCGACCCCAGCCGAAGCTGTGTAGTTCCCAAAACAATCGTAATTGAAGTCGATTTCTGCACTTCGCTTCTGCAGAACCGACACCACGTTATCGAATGAGCAAAGGCCATTGGGATCTGCGGGACATCCTGGATACGACTCGTTGATCGGAATCACAGCATCGTTGCTGGAAGAAGAATGTCAGTAGGACGTGCTAATGGAGAAATCAATGAACTCACATGATGAACCTAATCTGCTTTGTAGGCTGGTACGCCGGACAGCTTAGCACTTGCGCCGTGAAATGCGTTGCGAACGACACAAGCTTGCTTGCCACGAAGGTATTCTGCCTGCGATTGCCCGTCGGACTCAATGGCGGACCGTTGAACAACGCCGTGAGATTGAACGCTGTGAGCGTGTCGAGCACAACAACCTCATGCGTCGCATCCGCATATATTGACTGGTTGAGCGGAAATAATGTCGTCGTGTTGTCGAATGTCTCGTTCAACGCTGAGTTTGCTCCGGGATAGCTCCCGGTGAAGCGCGCAATGAACTCGTCTAGGTAGCCTTTGCCCTGCGCGGCGGCGACGGGACTACCGGGACCGTTCGAATAATAAAAGGAGAGGTCGTAGTAGTACTCGTAGTTCAGGAAATCCTCTTCGCTGAACAGTTCGCAGAACGTCGAGTAGCCAAGTGCGACAGTCTCGTAGGAGCACAGCTGCAGCATGGCAATGGCATCTGTGGAGGTGAAGTTGATACCGCTAGCTTGAGATTGAAGCCTGGCGATTGTAGCATTGAATGCATTGTTGGCGAAGCGTGCGGCCACAGTGCTGCCAATGCTTCCTCGGCTAGCAACATTTGAATTGTTGCAGACTTCGTACGGCGCACCAGAGTTGTTCAGACCCAAGGTCTCAACAATGATCTCGATGTTGACTTCGTTCAGGAACTCGGGCACGCCGAAGAACCCAGCAGCGAAATTTTGCGCGGTCTTGACCATGCGGTCCTGCGACTGGGTCCGAAATACTGGAATAGCCCCTGCTTCGGTGAAGTTGTTAAGCAAGTGGCCGTATAGCTGACGGTGCTCGACACCGAGGAGGAAGTTCTGGCTGCGACCAAAGGGTGTCAAGAGCTCGGCACCAAGCCTGTACTCCCAATTACTCAGGAACGAGAGCTCGCCAGATACAGACATTCCGGCCTTTGTTGCATTGATAATCTTCTGCGCGAAAGTGCCTGGAGCTGCGCCGCTCGTTGGATACCTGGCTCCATGTCGGTACAGCAGATGCACCTGGGTAATGTCGCACCCATCGGGCACAAGAGGGCTCGCATCGGGCAATCCGTAATCGGAAGAGCGTAATGAGTACCACGGTGACAAGTTACCCCAATACTTGCTGATGTCGAAGTTGGGCGATTCGGCACTGCTACCGTATGGCTGCGGGTTGACCAGAGGAAAGCGACCAGCCTCCCCTTCGTTGTACGGATATGTCTTTGCAGACTGGATAGCTGCAGGCTCGACTCCGGTGGGTGTTGGACCAGGAAACCCGACGATCGATTCTGGCGGGAACAACGAGGGGTTCACCGCAGCTTGAGGCTCATGATTAGCCGGAGAACAAAGAAGCGCAACCGTGCGAGCTCAACTTACTGCCTGATGGCGGGAAGCTATCTGCTGTCGCAGCTCCTGCAAAAGACGAAGCCTGGATCGTAGTCGGCGCAGCGTTAGCATGGGCCAAGATCGAAACAAGTGCAATCGCGCGCGCTGCGAGGTAGTTTGGCGTCTTCATTGCGATGACCCGACCGTAATCCCACAGTCAGCCAAGCTTCAACAAGCTTTTGCCCAGCAACGTAGGCGTCGTGCGGGCATTTTATACCATGCGCTGGTCGCCATATCCGCGGCGCTGTGTACAGAAATGTTTAGAGCACTGCGTGCTCATCCTGCATTTGCGGGCTGTAGTTGGTGCGAGCAGCCAATCATGTCCGGCAACGACCCCGCGTGGTTGAAGTCTGCAGATGCCGGCGTACCAGGGGCTGTTGGACGCGCGCGAATGCCAGAAGGTTTATCGTTGCAGTGACGACATAGGACGTAATCGCGGGATATACTGTAGTACCATGGCGGTGTTGAGGTTGCACGTGGGTGCGAAAGATACGGGCGAGTGGTAGATGTGATGGCGGACGAAATGCAGGTACGAGCGCTCCCGACAACCTGGCACGCTCTTACTAACCGACCCACATGCGAGCTTATCAGCGGCAGGTACAAGGTAAGAATACGACTTCAAACGCAAGTTCGAACGTAGGTCGCTACCACGAGATTCTTAATTTATGATATATGTACGGGACACGGGATGAGGATATGTACGGGACACCGGGTGAGGTGCAGAACTACTACAATGTTCCCAATGGATACGCAGACGGTATATTCGTCCTGTTCGGCGTTACCACCGGTACTTCATTATATTCCGGGACTTCCACAATCTCCTTTGCCCAAACTGGCGACCTCCGGACTTTCATCAACTGCTCAATGGCATATCCAATACCCAACAGCTTCTCCTCTTCGAATGGCCGTCCCAGGATCTCCATACCAATCGGGACACCAATTGGCGCATCTTTACTCGGCTCGCTGAAACCTGCGGGGATAGTGACAACAGGTGTGCTAGTCAGCGCGGCGAGGATGCCATTACGGCCGGATTGCGAGGCAGAACCAATCTTGACCACAAGGTTCTTCTGCTCAGGATAGATGATGGCGTCAACCTTGTTCGTTGAGAAAGTATTGAGTAGGGCCAGTGTTAAGTTTCGGATGCCGGCCTGACGCTGAACGTATGTTGCGTTGCTAGTCGACGACACAAGTGCGGTGTTCACATATTCGTATTGAGACGGGAGAACGACGAACTCGCCGCCAGAGCCGTTGACTGCTTTGCGGGAGTAGAGTTCGTTCAGGGTGCTGGGGTGGTCGCTGGAAAGCGACGGGCGCTGGAGATACACGTCCATGAGCTGGCGGTACTCGAAGCGTTGCACGTCCAAGGCGGCTTGAATTGCTGTTGCGTTGTACAGTGTCTCATTGATGGGGACGAGGGTGACGCCCTCTGCCGATAGTCGAGACATCAACGCATCCATCGCGTTATTAACGGGTGTAACTTCAGGTGCGTTGGTCCTGTTGAAGAAGCCGTTGAGTACGCCTATCCGCAGACCCTTCAGCGAGGCACCAGCCAAAGAAGCCGCGTAATCAATGTTTCGGTTTGCTGACGGAACGAGTGCGGTTTCGTTGTCGGCCGCATCATATCCTGTAGTAGCCATGACGGTGAGAGCAACAGCCACGTCTTTGATCGTCTTCGCAATTGGTCCAATGACGTCGTGTGTGGTAGAAATTGGAATAATACCAGTCCTAGTGATCAGACCTTTCGTCGGGCGTATGCTGCAGAGTGAGTTCGCACTCGCGGGACTTCTCAAGGAATTCACGGTGTCCGTGCCGGTCCCGAATACGCAGAATGATGAAGCAACAGCCGCCCCAGTACCACCGGAGCTTCCTCCAGGTGTACGAGTTGCATCATAAGGATTGATGGTCTGCCCGCCCAAAGACGACACGCTGATGCCTTCCAGAGCCAGTTCATGGAGATTCGCCTTTCCCAGAATGATGGCCCCTGCTCGTTTGAAGGCCGCGACACTTGGTGCATCTTCTGTAGGCTGAGAGCCCGCCAGCGCTAAGCTTCCACCGGTCGTCGGCATATCGGCGGTGTCATAGTTGTCTTTGAGCAAGATTGGGACGCAGAAGAGGGGGCCTGTGGTGTTTCCGCTGGAGAGCTGCTCATCAAGTGAATCTGCAATGCTCAAAGCATTGGAGTTCAGGGTGATGATTGCATTTGTCTGGTTGTTGTGTGCCTCGATACGGGCGAGGAAGGACGACACAACCTCGCGACATGTTGATAGTCCAGAGTATAGCGCATGGTGGACAGAATCGATGGTGGCCTCGCGAGCATCAAATGGCATTGCTTGCGCTGCCACAGCGTGGCTGCACAACGCTGCGATTGTCAGCCGTCTGAACGTGATCATCTTGTCGTCTGGATGCCTGTAGAGGAAGGTGCTTGAAGCGGGATGTGTACAGCATTCTGCACGCGTTCAAGTACTTGAGCAATCGTACGGCACAATCGCTCTTACATTTCTGGATCCGTCACTATCTTCAAGAATGTGACTCGGCAGCGATTGGCGGATGAGGCGTCCTGACACACGTATCTAAGCCGTCACTCGGAAATCTTGGTAATTTCCATGGACTTCATCGATGTTATCGCACCCGGCTTGAGATTGTACCGATTTTCGGATGACGTTGGTTGCCAAGAGTGTTGAACACCTGCCTTTTCCGACCAAGTGCAGTCTTGCTCCGACGGGGAGCCTTAGCGTCGGCATCTAAAAGCGGAGCCAGGAAACCTTTGCCGCAGGCGAGTTGCAATGAGCATGTGTATGTACCGCTAGATGGTTATCATACACATCTGCGAAAGGTGGGGGCCAAAAAGACACCCTAAAAATGACGAGGTGATTGCAGGTGCCTCGGCGCCGGTGCGGCGCATTTCGGAGTGGCCGATCATGTGCACTCATCTTCAACTCATTTCATTCCGAAAAAAAGCTCTTTTGCTGGAGAAAAACCTCGGGCACTCCGCTCTTCACTGGTCATACTGGTGTACGCCAATTTTTCAAACTCCTCGGCTCAGAACTGGACAGGTAGTCCCTCTCGAACTCCCGTCAATGACTGGAGTCGCCTGAACCTGTCTCGCACGCTGTGGCGGAACAATTGCAACCCCTTCTCAATCACCATGGCGGATATCAGTACGCGTAAGATCTGTACCTACTACTTGAAACCGGCGATACCTATGCACACGTTTTGGTGGTGTGCTGGGTAGAACCTCTCGTCTCAAACAACATGCGTCCTGTCTTAGACATATATTTCTTTGTACAGCTCTTATATGAGGCTCTCTCCACA
>TARA_R110002003_G_scaffold159_4_pt1 | contig 22747 bp, 18 predicted proteins | sample TARA_R110002003 | Tara Oceans TARA_R110002003 (sample SAMEA4396441) | marine metagenome | biome: Westerlies Biome; feature: [SRF] surface water layer (ENVO:00010504); material: water (ENVO:00002006), including particulate matter (ENVO:01000060) such as... | depth 5 m
AGCATTAGGCACGCTGAGTCTCGTCGGATTGGCCAGGATGGTGTTCGGTGGACTCGTGTTGAGTACGAGTTGGATTGCTTTCGCTGAGTGGCAGCGGAGCAAGAGACGAACCAGACGGGGCCGAGAGGGCAATGGCGGTAAGCTTTCCTACCACACAATCATTCACGATGACGAGCTGACTTATAGACAGATCTATCTGTGGTTCTCCTCGATATAACAGCTCTACTCATCCTCACCCAAACGAAAGCGCACAACATACCCCTCTATCTCCTTTTTAGACTCCAGTTCTTCTTTCTCAGTAAGTCAACGTCTTACTCTAAACGGACGCGCTTCTAACATCCCCCAGCTCTAATTGACCTCTCACCCAGCGCTGCGTCCCTCACCACCCTCTTGCTGACCCAAACCTCCTTCTTCGCACTCGGAAACAGCAACTCCATCTCCTCTATCGACCTCTCAACTTCGTATAATGGCATATCAGGCTACAACGTCGGCGCTGTTGGAACACTCGTTTTCTTGTCCAATTGGGCGGGACCAGTGTTCTGGGGTCTCGCGGGCATCTTACTGCTCGGCAAGCACGGGGCAAAGCAGCGCTACATTAACACGGACGAATTACACGTCGCGGACTGGGTGGCACAAGAACGCGAATATCTGAGCACCATGGCTCGCAAGGAAGAGAAGAGCAGGGCAGATAGGAAGAGTCAGAATGCGTGGACCGAACACGTTGCGCTACTCACACTCTGGACAGGGGTTATGCTGGTCAGTGTTATGACTGCTTGCACGCTTCTGAGACAGCACCTGTTCATCTGGACCGTGTTTAGTCCAAAGTACTTGTTCGCCATGGCGTGGGGTTTGGCGTGGCATTTGGGTGTTACGTTGGGTTTGGGGGGAATTGTGTGGTGGGCTGGCGCGTGGTAGTTAGGCAGTCACTAGAGTAGAAACTTGTTGACGAGCGGGCTGGTCTCTTCCACAGCGAGCTGGATTTCAAGAGCCCCTAGTAGTGATGTATCAACCGATGATCACTATCCTGATCCAGCGTGATGCATCAAGTACGGGTCCCGTCACTTAGAGCTTGAGCCTCAATTTCCAACCAGTATAACCTCACCTCCTCCTGTCTCTGTTCCTGTGCTTCTTCGCAAACGGGACCCTCTTCGTAGGAGTGACCTTTCCCATGTCCTCTTCCGGTGCTTGCTGGCGCACGTTACCATCCAGCTCTTCCTGACCCTAGACACCCTGCTCCTCTTCCATTTTCCCCAAGAATACTTTGCTCCTCGCTCTGATAGCTTCTGCTTCCCTTCGCCTTTCCACTCAAGGTCTGCTCCCTCGCCCCTCCCCAAGCGCGGTCCAGTCCCCTTTCCCGTCTCTGTCTCCTTCCCCTCTTTTCGCTCAAAGTCGTCTAGTAGCCCTAGGTCATTCTTCAAAGCTTTCCCCCTTTCTCCCTCACACTTGCATCTTTTGCTTCCTAGTCCAGCCGTGGGAACTTGACCTCCAAATTCTTCCGGTTCAACCCCATGATGTTGCCGGCTTCACATTGGTAACACTTCAGAAGGGGCAACACTTCTTCACGCGCTGCACATTGATTACAGTCCTCCGTGTTGGACACTGGCGCATTCCCAAGCCTCAGATCCATCCTGGTCTCCAGACAACAAGTGTGTCTTGTCTGGTCGGATTTTGCAAACACGTCATCACTCTATTGCGATTCTTAGACAGGGTTTCGTGGCTTTAAGGTGTTTTCCGGCTGTGGCGTCGGGGGTCGTGTCTGTGCGAAGGGGCGTTTTGCCGGCGCACTGCGCATGTATTTGGGTCTTGGGTAGCGCCGGAGCACCGGTGAAGCTGAGGCTGGCGGATGGACTGCCTTCTTCTTCAGCAAGGTCTTATGGGAGAGGAGTAGATTGGCGAGTTGGTCACTGATGGAGCATTGGTGGCTTTGCCTCTGAAAGACCGATGATCGGTTGTTGGCAGGATAAGGGACCGAATTGGATAGTATAATACTGTGCACTGTCCTTGCGTTTAAATAGTTCTTCCGGAGATTTGGGCTGGATTCGCATTAGTGGTCTGCGCACGGGAAATCAGGATTGCCTGAATAGAATGAATCGCCTTTCTCAGTCGAAACCGTCCACTTGCTTGTCCTTCCCAACTTGTTGTTCATCTGTGACTTGTTCTGGATCACCTTGGAAGATACCGAGGTACTGAGCTACGCTGTGTTCCAACCTGGGCTTGACATGCTGGCCTAGGTAAATCGGTGAAAGATTATCAAACTAACAGTGTACCGATCGGTTGACTGGTGCTGTATGGGCCGTCAGATGATAGCATCTTGATGGTTGTATAGAGGCGCTATGATGCTCTTGCTGTTGTTACTCTTTCGCAATACCTCTGACGACGATGTAGACTCCCCTAACATTTGAGGGATGCAGCCATGGTGCTGATACATACTGCTTCCATTCGATGACCTTCGTCCTCCTGCTCCATTAGGATATATTTGTAGCTTGCAGCAGAATACAATGTCAGTTCCCGTGACTGGATAAACATACACAAAAAGCTCTTTTCCTATTCAAACACATACAGAATCTGTTTGATCTCGCCCGTGCAGCAGTTGGCGGCTAAGCTAGGAGCAGGTCAGGTGGTCGCCACCTACGGTGACTACTTCCCAACAGTTGAATGGACTAGACCTGAGTTGAGACATGCACGTGAACCCAAAGGTCAGATGGATGTGAATTTGCTTTTGACTTAATTTGGCAGTCCTTCAAGTACACTGAATTGATACGAGGTCCAAGTTAGCATCATTATCACCAAGGTGTTGAAAGGCGACGTAGAGTTGAGGTGCACTTGCACGCCTCTTTCTCTCGTTAGATAACCTGCGCGTTTCTTCCTAGAACAGACCCTGAGATACCTAATCCTAGATTGAGCTCAAACAAATCTGACTTCGATAATGCCAAGTTCAGTGCAGCTTTGGTACGTAATGATCTCATCATTATGATGTAGCTCCGAGAGCAGTAAGGGCAAAAGGCACATTGCCATAGCGCTCATGGCCGCGCCTAATGACCACCATTACCTCCGCCAAAGATGTTCTGCAGTATGCCCATGGCTGCGGCGCCGAATGGGTTAGCCAGTAGATGATTGTGCGGCAACGGTGGCGGCATCCCAGGCTGAGGCTGAAGCTGCACATGCGGATCATCCAAGCGGCGCTGCGCATTAGCGATCAAGTCGTTGATCTGAGCCGGAGTCAGATTGTCCGGAGCCCTACTGACATTATTATGAGACCCACATGGTAGGGTAATGGGTTTGTACAGACCAATTTCCTGGATCAACGGCGACGTCGCGACGACCATGTGGACAGTTGTCCAGATGCTGAACGTTGCCGCGGTAGGGCACTAGGCACTGCCAGCAAAAGTCGTGACGGCAGACATGACACGTCTGCCACTCCACGAGGGAAGAAGTCAGTATAGCTCTCACTCTAGGGGTATAATTTCATGGATATTATGGACAGTCACACTGAGAAGAGTGTAAGATAACGTACCCTATATCATGTTAGCAAGGCCTTAGCAAAGAGAGAATAGTACATAGAAGGCGATCTGCTTAGGCGCACATGTAGCTAACATCGCCAGTCACTATCGAGTGACCATATCAATCGCTTGTGCTCTAAGACAGATCGCCCACTTCGTACCTGGGTTTTACGGACATGTGGTCGCAGCCGCCGCGCTTCTCGATGTTGACACCGCAGCTCGGACACGACTTTGCACCCATAGCCTTGATCTGTGCAAGAGATTCTAGATTCTCCTTCTCTTTGGCTTTGGAGCAGCCCCTACTGCCATGCCAAGGACGGACACAGGACAGACACATTTCATATTCACAATAGCAGCATGAAATCTTCTGCTTCACGCTGCGATTCGTGCTGGACGTACAGGCTTCGATGGAGAAGTACAAACCGCAAGTCGGCGAGAGACAAGCGATGAAGTTAGGGGAGGCCGCAAGATGGTGCTTGACGAGGGCTTTGTCATACTCTGCGAAGAGGGCACTGTTGGTGCATACTTTTTCGAGAGTAGCGGGAGCCAAGCGGTGCTCACACTTTGGGAATGGGCACACTAACTCTGGCTCGCCCAGCTGGCGGCGCGCCATCTTGTCCTTGATGAGTTTCTGAGTACACAGCGTGCAGATGCTCTGGAAGTGCGCGCAAGCTCCAGTGTCCTTGGTTGTCTTGAAAGAGCGAGATAGGCTCTTGGTGATGGCGCAGATAGAGCATTCGCGCCGGGCCGCAGGCGCCTTCTTCTTTGACTTTGCGGTTGCCTGGTCGCTTTTGTTACTCTGTGCCCTAGCAGACTTTACGACGGCGCCGGCTTTGACGCGTTCAGTGGGCGTCTGTCTTGCTTTGCGGGCATGCACAGGCGATGCTGTCCGCTCGGCCGTTGGTTCGGGCAGCGGCGATTCCTGGAGGACGATAGAATTTCCGCGGCTGCCGGCGAGAGCTGTTGGTCGGTCATAGTGGACACGGCGTGCGGGGTGGCGCTGCAGTCGTGTTGAGGGTGCCATGTGAAAGTGGAGTTGAGAGGTCGCTGTGTTGATGTGAGGTGTCTGTGATTGTGGTGGGCTGAGAGAGAAATGGCACGAGCGGAAGTTGTGGATGTAGGCAGCGAAGATACATCGGGTAGGCGCGGTCCGTGCAGCGAGTGAGGGCTTCGTAGGGCTCCGCTGGGATCGTTTGCGCTTTCAAAACATAAGTGAAATGCTGTCTATTGTGTGGGCGCCTGAACTCGGATTAATGCCTGCGGTTTGCATCTGCATTGATTGCTGGTTGCAACACATCCCGAGTCACTGAACCTCAATCCAACACCCGAGAGCGAAACGGTCAAGTTCCGCTCATGTCCCATATCTCTTCAAGATCCACCTACGGCATGATATGGCCTGATATACCCCCCAGTAGCGCACTCTGATATACCAGGCGGTTCGTGGCAATCTGCTTGACTTGTGTCTGAGCGCAAATACTGGGCTGCCAGCCAAGTTGTACGAAGCAAATATGTCAAAGGCATTTGGGAGCTCTAGCGCCAAAGAAGAGAGAACTGTAACTTACTTGTCACTGTGACTTGTATTATTATTGTTCTGAGTGAAAATGTTCAGGGATCTACGCCATGAGCACCGCGCTAAGGAGGGACTACCATCTGGGCAGGTAACGCCAGCCTGAGCCGCCGCTGCAACTCTTTATGAGAACAGAAAATAACAAGCAAACCCGAGACGCCTTGCCGTATATGTCTCGTAACTTTGTGGTCCAGATCTCCTGGCTTGATGCGGTTCCAAGTCTACCTTCTCAATGTCATACTACATCGTTTCATCTCCGTACCTCATGCTTCTAAAGTCCTTCACGCTACGTAATACAGCTTCATGGCACTCAGTACCCTCTTTCTGCATACTGGGCAATTTTGCACTTCCCTGGCACACGACAGGCACGCCACAACGTGTCCGCAGTCGTAAAATGCAGCCTCGGCAGGCTCGTCCCAGCAGATTCTACACATGCGCTCCGCCTCTTGTGCATTCTTCCAGTGCGTCACGCCTTCGCCGAATCTTTTGTCGTTCTTCCAGCCACCAACATACGTGTTACCGGTGGCAGCTTCAACGAAAGTACCAGAGCCGTGCTGTTGATTATCTACCCAGTCGCCATCGTACGTATCGCCGTTCTGGAAGGTGTATAAGCCGTGGCCATGGCACCGACCTAATCGGAAGGAGCCAGAGTATGTAGCACCGGAGTGATAGATCCGCATGCCGTGACCGTGTCGATGTCCGTTCTTGATCTCACCCTTATAGTACTGCGCCGAGAAGTGGTTGTACTCGAAATGACCACTCAACCTGCTTGGGAAGTTGCGGGCAAATGCACAGTGGGCAAGATAGGACTGAGGATCCGCGAAGGCTGCGCGGTCAGCGAGAGTGGAGCGCTGTTGAGGCGTAATGGGCAGAGAAGCGATGATGATAGTAGTGTTGGGAAGATCGACCTGAGCGAAAGAGCGTCGGTGTTTGATGGAGCGTGTACTCGTGAGCTCCTCTTCTTCCCAAAGCTCTACCCTCTTCTTGTCTTCCATTGGGAGCCCGAGTAGCTTGATAACTGTTTCATCCACCCTAGCAGACTTTAAGGACATATGTGAACCACGGGACTCGAGTTGCTGCTTGTCTGCGTTCCATAACTTTAGGAAGAAGTAAACCTCTTCGACTGGTGGCTGGGGAGTACGGACGCGTTCTGGTGGTGGTTGTTGGGTCAATTCAAGCGGGATGCCGGCTGGTGGTGGAGGTGGCAGCAAGATATCTTCTTGGGTGCCACCCATTTCAGTGTCACCTGGCACTGTTGCCTCTGGCACAAGGACATCAATCGCCGGCGGATCAGGTGGTTCAGTTGACCCCAATTCCACCATGGCTGTGTCCGTGCTCTGTGTGTGCTCGGTAGTCGCAGTGCTTTCAACGCCAGTTGGATGTGGCTCAAACGGTGGACCAGATACCTCTTCTGGTTCACTCATTGGCGTATCTTCTGATTGTGGCACGTTTTCGGATAGTGGCGGAGGCATTGTGGCATTTGATTCTAGATTGATCACCACCTCAGCCTGCATTTCATCTGTCTCAGGTGGCGCTGGGACCTGTTCTTCAGATTCGGATTCTGCCTCTGCCAGCGCTGGAAGTTCGGGCAGATCAGCGAACTCTATGATATGTACCCAGATGTGGCGGCATGCGAAAGGTGAGTCTGCCAATGTCCAGTCCTTGGTCTCGGTATAGCGATCATATGTGCCTCTGGAATACAACGTCTTACCTGTACCCAGAAGTTGTGGACGCCCTGATGAACCTCGGATGGGATCCATGAACCAGAAGGTGATTTGTCGTGCATCTTCGATATTGGGAAACACGGAAGCCAGTTTCTCGCTAATTTCCGAGCAACCAAAGTTACTTCCAAGCTGCACAGTGTGAATATATCCAGAATTATCGCCTTCCCACTTCGGATCGTACGCATCGAAAATGCCGGGGCCCTCATGCTCCTTGAAGATCCGGGAGTCGACCACTTGGAAGTCGAGCATGGCTACAGGTGCTCCTGTCTCCTCTGTTGTTGCCCTGCCATCTGTACCGACCGGAGAAGGGGACATTACCACAGGCTGTGGAGGCGTTGATGGAGGCATGGCGGATGCTTTTTCTTTCTCTACTTCGTCGCATAGCCATTCTGGCACCGTCCATTGCTCAGCGTCGGCACTTGAGACGAATGCTGCCTGCGCGACATCATCGCGAACGTACATTGCAATATAGGCCACTGCGTCGTTCCCAAAAATCTGGTCCTTTCCAGGCTTGCCTTCATGTTCATCGACGGCTTGTCGCTTGGTAAGGCATTTGACGTGATTTTCGTCCTTGCTGTCTGAGTAGCTATACCATCGAGATCCTGGTCCTTCAGGCCGAATGACCGGCTGATAGACGTACGATTGAAGGGTCTGCTTGTGAACTACGAATCCGTACAGAGTATATGGTGTCTTGCCAATCGCTACGTGGTCGTCCAATGCGACCTTGTTAAGAACCTTGACGTACGATCGCGTCTTCACATCGAAATGTTGGCGATCAAGCTCAATTGCCAGCAGTTGTGGTAATGGCTGGCCGGGTACCACAAAATTAGTGGCACTATCCACAGCCTGCTGCATGGTGTCAACACCAAGCACTGGTACTCGGTACGAGGGGACACCAGAAGCGTAATCGCGCATTGGTCCGAAAAGGGATAGCAGCACTTGAGCTTGCGAGGTGCCTTGCAATTCTTCGTCGAGTTTGCTGCGCAAAATTTCCCAGATTCCCACAACGTCAAGCTTGTCAAGGCGATCGTGAATGCCGTACCACTCCAGGGCGTCGAGAACCTCATCCAAGGCGACAGAACCCGCACCTGGATCGACATGTGTTCGGAGCATGAAGAGGACCTTCTGCATTGCGGTTATGAGGGGCTTCGGCCGAACGAATGGGGCGTCCTCTGGATCAGGCACATCGACGCTGTACAGAACGTTCCGGAACGGCTTGAAGAGCAACCACGACGCAACTGCGGAGATCATGTTGCCACCAGGCGCGCTAGCATCTTCACCGAGGATGAGAGATTGAAGTCCAGTCATGGCAAAACTGTCCCAAGGATTTTCTCGACTATGGTGCTCCCACAAACAATTGGTCTCGTCCTCAATGACGCGAATATAGCCTGTAAATGCAAGTTTGTCGTCCCGAAGCAGGGCCGATCGATGGCCTCGCATGCGGTGGGCAATATCGTAGTAAGGCCCGTGGAATCGCGTCCACCCCCAGTCGGGAGAACCACTGCAGAACCGATGCAGGGCAGTCCTTGAGTAATGTACGCGAGGCTCAGTAGGGTTGTACAGTACGACACTGACTTGCGCAGCGACGCTCTTTCGCTTCGGGACGCGTTTTGACCCAAGCAGTGGTAGAGGGGCGTGCTGGGCATTTGCCGCGGTGTCTTGCGTGTTTGACGGCACGTGTTCAATCGCCTCCATTGTATCTTGCTGCTTGTTCTCTTCCTTGCAAGCATCCTCGTCATCGGTAGCGTCTTCGTCTTTCGCACCCGCTTCTCCTTTCTTTGGGTCCATGACGCTCAGGCATTCCAGATACACACTGAGATAGTCTGAGTCATTCCCTTTAGGATAGAACTTGATCTGCCACTGGTGTCCGCCCACCGTGACGACGTCCGACTTCATGACGATGTCGCGATTGGGTTTCTCACGCGTGCCATTGTAAGCGTCGATGGTCCATGTGATGCGTCCAGTCTCACCAGCAGTGTATTCTGGCTCCTCTAGCGGTAGAAATGCCTTGCTCTCCCAGTACTCGTGATCCAGAGCGCTGTGTTCGGTTGATGCCTCAATCTCCTTGAGCTCGTCCTCATCTGGAGATGTTGTATCTTCTTGAATGGGATGCCACGGCTGAAGCCCGTCGTCGTCGTCTGATGATTCCGAGTCGGAGCGTATGGGTTCGACAGGCGGTGGGGGAGGCGGGGGTTGGACGTGGGGATCGATAGATGCAGGAGGATCTGACAAGGAGTTGTTCTCGATCTGTGGCTGTTGGCAGTCAGTAGGTGCCCGCTCTGCGTCCAAAAGCAATCGCATGCAATGCAACTGGACCAAGAAGCGGTCCCATCTTCAATGGAATAGAACTCACCTCGTCACCTGGTGGAACTGCTTGCGGGGCTTGTTCGTTGCTATTGGGCGCTTCTGTAGCAGTCCCGTTTGTGGGGGGTGAGCGGGGCCTGATAGCATCGGCCTGCAGCGTATCAGCTGAGCCATTCGGTAGAACCGGCTCTGCGTCGACATCCGGTGTGGTGTCCATTGCGTCGTCGTCTATGGCAGCCACTTCGATAGCGACGGTGTTGGTAGTAGGCAGACTGTGATTGGGAGGGTCTGCAGGCCCATGTGCATTGCCGTTTGTCAAGCCTTCACCGTCGTGCATGTCTGCAACGTCCCGATCGTGCCGTTGGCCTGCAGGCGTGAGTGTAGTGATTGAGGAGCTCATGTCGACGTCGGTGGGTGGGGGAGGCGGCGGAGAAGCGGGGGCTTGTGCATGGAGAAGGTGGTTCGGTGACTGTGGTGGGCTCGAGAAGGGCGGCGAGGAAGACTGCTGGCTGAAGTGCAGCGGTTGCTCTACGCTGACGCTCATGGCTGGGGAGCGCGAGGGCGGCGCATTCAAGGTGGGAGGCGAGCCACGATCTCGGAGAGCAGCAGGTACAGGTGAAGGCAATGCTGTGTCCTCAGATGTGCACGAGGCTGCACGTTGGACGGAGCGGTCGTTATCGGTATGCTCGACGAAGCCGAGCGGTGGTGGCCGCGTGAGACGTGAGGTGAACAGCTGTGGTTGAAAGAAAGATAGACGCGGTAGGTGTAGAATGTCGGAAGCTTCGAGGCAACAAATTGTGGAATGACAGCTAACTGAGGCACGGGCGCGTGGCTGGGCTTAAGGCTGGAGCTGTGTGGTTGCAGCCTACCCAGTGCTTGTCCACTTCAGAGCACAGAATGAGGCGGTAAGCTAGGTACCACTGCGCGCTGGGTCCCGTGCATGCGCTATCCGCATCTTGCTGCCTCGCGTTTGGCGAGCGCCCTCGTCATCGTCACTTCGCCCTTTGACAGCGGAGGGTACCTTCTGATTATACTTGACTCATCGCAGGCCGCAGAGCACAGCGCCGATGTCATCGAAGCTCAGCTTGCGTGCTTATCGATTGCGAGATGCATCTCCACAAGGCTAGGCTGAACCCGCACTAAAACGGGAGAGTGGGGACCGCTGCAACTTCCCTGCATTTCCCATCACCAATCCGCACAAGCAACGTTTCTCGCTTGCCTCCGAGCGCCTTCGGCCAGCAGCACACCGACTCTGCGTGCGAAGTATCCGCTATACCGACGGCGATCAGGCTCATCGCGGCGCGAGGACGTGAGGCTGACAACAAGCGCATGTCCCTCCAAGAAATGAAGTCGGGCGCAGCTTGCGGTGCTAGGGCAGATGCAGGCGCCAAGTCACAAGGAGGGCCTAGTCCAGCTTGACTGTTGATCGGGTTGACCCTAGGTATTCCATCACCTTGTCCGGCTATCTGATCTATAAGTCGTGAAAATCATACATGCATCTTGTTATGTGCTCTTACCCGGTGGCACTCTGGCAAACGTTGCAGCCACTATCAGCGGGAACACTACCGTTGCCTCCGCGTACACCTTGACACTGTCACCATCCAGCTTGATCTTGCCCCAACTAACTGCCTCGTCAGGCCTGGCTCCCGCGTCGCTGCCGTCGAACTCTTGGGCCGTGTTGACGTAAACAGCGCTCTCAGCGCCATTGCGCATCAGGTTCGCGTTCGCAATGTGATGCTTAACGATGCCGCCCCCGAGGACAATCATGCCTGTCCGCTTTGCCCTGACGGCGATTGTGTTGATCCTCCGGATGTCCTCCACAATGTCTATCCGCAGCTGCTCTGGGGATGACTTGAACGTGTGGAAATACAGCATGTCCCCGAGGCTGCCGTCGGTCAAGGCCGGACAGAAGACGGGAATGTCATTCTTCCACGCCCAGTAGTAGACGGAGCGCTCGTCGCCAATCTCCTTCCCGAGCCGTCTGATGACCTTGCTTGGCGTCCAATGGAGAGGCTCGTCGGTCCGCTTGCTAGCTTCTTGCTCCTCCAGCATCTTGTCTAGAATCGGCACCACCCAGTCCTCAAAGGCGCAGTAGTTGCTATTGGGTACCACGAGATTACCTATTCGGTTCATCCCCTGTTGGCGCAGTCCTGCGCCGGGTGTGGAGAAGGAACCAAGATATATCGGGGCGAGGCACTTGATGAAGTCCTCCTCGACGCCGCCAGCCGTCGTGACTATGGCGGCAACATGCTTGTGCTGCACGAGATAGCGCAACGTCTCGCGCAAACCAGAGGATATCAGGTTCGACGTGTATCCCAAGAAAATCGTCGTGCCCTGGCCTGTTTCCGGGTCCCTCCATGCACGCTGTCACCTGTTAGCAGGAACCCCCAGCTCGATGCACCATTGGTGTTGCTGCTAAATTCGGCTAAATTGTTTCGCCATCCCTAACGCACGGATATGTTCCGATGCTTCTCCGCAGCGCCCACTCGCGCTAGAGCAATGCACGTTGGCGAGAACACACTCACCATGTCGTTGATGATGCGCACCGCCTCTCCAACGGATGTGGCCTGGAACCCCATGTTGGCGTATCCTCCCACCAGCTCCTCGACGGTGATGCTGCGCGATGCATACTGGTTGAAGTCGATGCCCTGCACTTCGCGCGAGCCTTCGGGGACGGGCGCGGATGGCTTCAGCACAGCATCAGTGGCGGCGGCAGGGGCCGTGGTGTCGTTGGCGGTAGACATGAGGGCGCGGTTAGGGTGGAACGGAAGGCCAGATGCAAAATGCAAAGTTCGGGTGCCCGCGTCACCTGGTGGCCGGCTGTGCCAGCAGTTTCTTTTGTAATCGTTGCCTGCTTGGTCGAGCATGCAGATTCCTCACTGCCCGCCCCCACATGCGCACGCGCTAGTCTCCGGGTCGATCGTGGAAGGCTGCACCTGCGCATCTCGTCGTGCTCGCTGCTGGCAGAGGCATGGCCGTGGCCGCAGAGCGTTGGCATTGGCAGCATAGGAGCCCTCGCCCAAGCCCCTTCGTGCTCCTGCGTGAACGGTCGTGGGCACGCTGCAGCCTCATCGACAAGTCTCCTGTGGAGCCCAGCGCGACTGACACACAGGCCCCGGTTTCAGCGGCTGGCCACAGAAGACCCCTGCAGGGCTGCAGCCGTCTGATTGGGCGCTGGATTGAAGATTGTCCCCACTTCCAATCAGACATCCAATCAGACGCGCTCCCCAGGTCTTCGAGGTGAGCGACAGGGGGCCGTTTGCGCGGTCCATTTTGCGTGCATGCAGAAGCCAGAAGCGAGTGTCCGTCATGGCTTGTGTCAGTGCGCACCGAGTGCGTTCTCGTGTTCTGGTCTCGTCGACGTTTCCCTCATCACCAACCTCATCCTGTGCAAAAGCAACCCTTACAACGACGCCATGCTGCCGACGTGCGCCAGCGCAGTGCCCGGCTAAAGAGTCGACAGCTTTTCCGACCCCAACCCAGCCTTACAGCACGCCGCCTCACGTGGCAGCGACCTGCTTCACAAAGGAACGCAGCGCCACGTCAACGGGCGTGGAAGGCGACTGTCGAGTACCCAGAGCGTTTGTGTTTACGCCCAGACGACATCCACGACTCCGAAGCGACGCGAGACGACCTGGGTGGGCCGTCTGCTGTGAACGACGCGCTTCGCACCAGCAGACGCATCATCTGGACCTGAGGCAAGGCGACAAGACCAGATCGAATCTCAGCTTCCGGCGCCGAGCCAGCCCTGGAAGTGTTCCACCGCGGATCGTGCGCTTTTAACACCGGCCGCTTTTCCCAATCCTCTGTTCCCGTGCACGGACTTCAACGCTAGAGCCTAATCTGGACCGCCCTAAACGGGAACATCATCATTTGACATCGACAGCCGACGACGGGCTGTCCACCCGCCCAAAACGCGAACTCTGCCACAAGAGAAACCGAAGAGCATTGCGACCCTGGCACTTGCATCTCAAGCGCCCCGTAGTGAGATTTTGCAACAAGACGTCTCTCCACTTTGCCCTCAAACGAGAACTTTGACTACCACCGTCGCCCATGCCGCAGCTACAAGTGAGCGCAGACTTGAACCATCGTCACAATGTCCACCAACCGGTACCCAGACAACAACAGATATCCACGCGACAGGTCTCCTCCGTATCGCGACCGACGACCCTCCAATTTTGGCGGCGGCGCATACCCTGCGAGGGCTAGCGACTCGAGTGGCAGGCCAAATCCAGACCCGAGTGGGTTTCCGCCCAGAGACCCGCCGCGAGGGCCCAAGTCACTGGGAGATCCGCCTCGAGGACCAGCAGCGGGACCACCGTCAAGCGCACCTTCTGCGCCACGCGACGGTCGAGGCCGAGGCTTCGCGGGCCGTGGTGAGGATACTCCCCTGCGGACTGCGCCGCCATTGAGCAGCGGGCCCGCACTCAACTCCCATAGTTCCTGGAGAGCTGACCGTGAGCGAGATCGAGACCGCGAATTCGACCGGAGGGAAAGACGTCCAACTCCACCACGAAGATCGCCCATACGGGAGTCGCGAGACCCACGCGATCAGAGAGATTTTGCACCCCGCGACCTAGACATTAACCGCGCGCGGCGAAACTCGCGGGACGGCCCTCCTTCGGCTGGGTCGACGTATTCAGATACTCCTCTTGGCGCAGGGTCGTCATATCGTAGTGGCGGCATTGGGCGTGGTCGGGGTGGAAGGGATTTCGCTGGTCGAGGGAGGCCATTCCACACCGACGATCGTGACCGACACCATGATCTGCGTGAACGCGCTTGGAGACCGCGTAGTCGCTCCCCACCCTCCCGTCGTGAAAGAGATCCCAGAGAGGAACGACGAGATGAGCGAGAGCTAGATAGAAGAGATCGTGACGATCGTAGGTTTGTTCAGCGAGAGTACGACTCGTATATAGGACCTGCGGGCGCAGCGAAACCTGGACCACGCATACTGGACACACACCGTAGCTCGGGCCAGTCTGACTCACGTTTTCATCCAGGGACTCCTACGGGCTCTGCACCTCATTCATCCCACCATGCATCACCATCGGACCGGGTTGGACCTCAGGTGGACTCATACTCGCGGCGCGCCTCGCTCGCCATTGACCCATCGGCAGCCAAGCGGGAACCAGGGAAGGACGAGGCCTTACTTGCTAGTCGTGCAGAGGCGTCTAGAGAAAGGTATGCCCCACGTGCTTCATCGCCGCCTGCTGCTGTTCCGGCCTTTGGATATAATGTCTGGAGGGCTCCTGCTCCTGATGCCAAACCAAGTACTGCTGCTGCACCGCAAACCAAATCTGTCGTCCCAGCGCCCTCGCCAGTTGTCCCTACGGCGCCAAAAGCAAGCGTTCCGTCCGGCCTCATGGTAGCTCCTCCTACCGGACCTAAGGCGGATAGGACCATCGATCGCTCTGTTGATGATAGCACGATTCCGGAGCATAGGCTACTGCCTGTCTCATCCCAACGTACCGAGCTGTCGACTTCTTCGGTCCACTCATCAGCTTCCGTGTCTGTGCCAGTCCATGCTTTGGAACCGGTCAAGATAGAGGCCAGAGTGCATATACCACAGCCTACCCAACCCTCATCGTCTGTGTCTTCCGCCGTGGCATCCTCAATCCCAGCGTCATCGGGTTCTCAAACCGCATCATTTCCTTCAGCCCCCACGGTACGGGCGAAGTCACCGCCTCAGGGCCCAGCTCTCAAGCCGCGACCACCACCTGTTGCTCCACAAGCAGCATTCCGCGCCAATGCATCGCCTCAATTTTCGAGAGCGCCTTTCCCACCCTACGCTCCAAGAGATGCATCACCTAGCGCGATTTCTTCAGCGCTTGGACCTCGAATCGGCGCGACTTCCTCCGTTAGTACATCGCCAAAAAGCTTGCCGGCCAACATTCCAACTGGCCCGAAGGCTGATCGGACGCCGATGGCTCCTCGACCACCGCCGATGTATCCTCCAGCAGAAAGACCTGCTTTTTCGGCCCCAAGAGCACCCATCATTGGAGGACCGAAGAGCATGCAATGGGTTAGGCCAGGGCTCATGTCAAATCGATCATCTATACCTACTAAACGAGAGTATCCTAACGACGACCGTGATCGCTCTTTTGGGACGGCGCCTAAGGCTCCGAGGCTGGAGGCAAATACACCTATGGGTCAGCAGCAGGGCGTGCAGATCGCGAAGTCAGAGTCACCATCGTTTCCTCGAACATCTATCGATGGGTCCAGGACCAGGGAGCGTGCGGCCTCTGCAGAGCGACCAGTTGCACCATCACCTAGGCCGAGTTCCATTGAGACCAGGCGACATTCAGACGTGTTCATGGCAGATGCGTCTCCTCGTTTAGCGAAGCCCCCAGTATCGGCTGCGTCCTCTGGCCCTGAGGCGCTGCAAGATTCTGATGATGATGTCGATCTTGATGACGGCGATTTTGCTGGCTCCGAAGCAAAGTATAATCGTGAAAGAGAATTGCTGCAGGCTAGAAAGGTAGACCTGAGCGCTCCACATCTTCGTGCTGTGTCCCCACTGCATGAAGCCATGTTATTGCACTGCTTGACCATTGAACATCAGTATTCGATAGTGGAGACGTGCAACGATAGGTCGATTGAAAAAGATGTACCCATTGATGTCGCGTCTACACACCAAGTGGAGCCTTCCAGAGAAGATGCGGCACCTGAGCCTTTGACGCCAGAGCAGGAGGACGCCGAGGACATGGATATGAACGAGAAAGAAGAGAAGTCAATTGCACCAGCGACTGCTGCGCTTCGTTTGCGACATGGTCTATCCTCAGAGCACGATGTGACTCCGGATCTTGGTAGCCTACCATACCTATGCTCTGGTCCGCCAACACCATTATCAGATATCGAACAAGAGCGACCAGAACTGCCCGAGACGGTTATGCTCGCAATCCGCGAAAAATTACAAAAGAGCATCGAGCCCGAACTAAGTACGGACGAAATGTTGCAACAGTATGCAACACTGTATAGGCAATGGCGACAAAATACACGACCACTGGATGAAGAGCGGGATCAGGAGGACCAGGAGAGACAACCTTCAGCTGAGCCTAGTCTCAAGGCCACGACTCCTGACGTAACAACTGCAGCCATGGCTGGTTTGTTGGAACCTCTCCCTGCCGCCACTGGACGTCGAAGTCACTCGAGTCGATGGGCTACTGAGCTGGACCTTGAGCAAGTCATCATTGAATCTCTCAAAACTGCTGAAGAAGAAAGGATGGGCAAGAAAGAGAAGGAGCCACGAAGAGCCCTGGCGGATCCTGAGAAGGAGGCCGACCTACCGTTGGAGATTGTTGAATCCGAAGCGCAACGGCGAAGATACATCGATACCAACTTTCAACGGGAGCCCGGGCAAGGCATTTTTGTGTTCCATTATGAACCTCCAGAAGATGACTTTACGGAGGAGGAACATCGAGTCATGGTTCAGAACTACCGCGACCAGTATGCAAAGAAATGGGGTAAGCTAGCAGAGATCTTGTATAAAGAAGTTGGTGCCGAACGAACCTACAAGGACACCATCAACCACTACTACGCCACCAAGTGGGGCAGGGAATACAAGGGCAAACTGAAGGGGCGTCGCAAAGGAGTGGGGAAGAGGGGTGGAGGCGTTGCTCGAGGTCGTGCAGCTATCGCTAACATGGAACGCCCGGATCCGACAGAAGACGGAATGCCGCTGCCGCTCACAGAGACTGGTCGTCCCCGACGGTCCGCTGCTCCGACTTTTGGAGGCATGGAGACTGATTTCGACCCGGCCACCGCTACGCCCACTCCAGGACGTGCACGTCGACAAACGGACGCTGATGGTACCCAGGAAAAGGTTGCGAGACGTGGCAAGACAGCAAAGGACAAAGTTGGTCGTAAAGCGAAGAACCCACCTCTTGCAGCGGCTCCCGTTGGATCTCCAGCCAAGCTAGAGCGCAAAGAGAAGGGACCGGGTGTCAAGACGGAGGACGACTACAGCAAGCGGCTGCTTGGTGACATGTCGATGCCAATACCCATTCACACGGGACTTATCGAAGATCATATCATGCTATCTAACGAGTCAAGTTCTGGGATGCCCATGAATATGATGGACCGTCCAAGGACTCAAGCAACCGCAAGACCGGGGCCCTCGAGCTATTGGTCAGTCTCCGAGTTACAAGACTTTGACAAAAATGTCTCGCATTTCGGTACAGATTGGCTTGCCATCTCCAATCACATGGGCACCAAAACGCACACCATGATTAAGAACCAGTACCTTCGGTTGATCGAATCAGGTCGTGCGGATCTGGAGCAAGTAGCTCAAGAAGCTGACGCCAGGCGAGAGCGAGGGGATCATCTCGGACCACCACCTACGCCCACACCTGCTCCCAAAAGACGATACGAGAGCACACAGACAACTCTCCCACGCCAGATTGCGCCTACGCCCGAGTTGCACAAGTCCCCGCTTCTCAACTCACTTGCATTACAGAAGACGACGCCTCCGCAAGCCACGACCTCATCGAGATTCTCCACCATCGCACAAGCACCCGCTCAAGGCAAGCCCCTTGTAACTGTGCCGGGCTTTCCTTCTTTGCCAGAGCCGACTTTAGCCTCCATCCCTTCCATGCAGCAGCGGCAATCACCCCCTGCGCCACCGCAGCGGTCCCAGCTCCAACAGAATCATTCGTTGTCTCAGCACAAGCAGCAGCATCCTGGACCTCGTGCGGGCTTCTTCTCAGACGAGGTCCCTTCACGTCACGAAAGCCGGCCACCTTCGCAATCCTCACATCAGACCTCCAGAATTTTGCAACAGCAGCATGTATCATCAGCGAACCGCACACAGGAGCAGCACCAACCGCAGTTGTACCGCAGCTTCGGTCATCACGAGCGAGAGACTAGATTGGAACTTCAGCAGGAACACGAAGCGCAACACCGACACCAGCAACATTCTCGCCGAATATCACAAGAATTGAATCACCACAGGGCATTTGGTGCCGGAGGAGTACCTCCTCTTGCGCCTCCAGTACGCTCAAATTCTGGATTGAGGTCTCCGGAGCATCGGCCGTTGTCCTACTCGCATTCTCGTCACCCATCACAGGCTCAGTCTCTCGTTCAACCGCCAGCGGAGATGCACCATCCCCCCCATAACAATCTCTCTGGTGCACAGCAACTACCGCCACGGTCGACAATGCTGACTCCGCCCGTCAAGGACGAGTCTAGAAACGCGCCTCCGTCCGTCAACCCGCAAACCCAAAGCTTGTCGAATCTTTCGCTGCCGTCGCACTTCGGCCAACCTCCCGCCCAGAGCACGGGTGTGCCTCCTGCACCAAAGCCAGCCGCCGAACCGAGGAAATCGAATCTTATGTCGCTACTCAATGATACAGAGTCTGAAGACCCTAGACGCAAGAAGACCAGTGACCAAGGACCTTCCTCGCACACTACTACACCTCAGCAACAGGCGCCGATTGCTCCGCCTCCGCCTCCGCCTTCGTCTCAGGCACGACCTTCGAGACGTGTGATGTACGAAGGCCCTGCCTACGGTCAACCTTCTTACGCGCAGCAATCATCGCTTCCACCTTCGTCCTCTGGTAGAACCATTGATCTCACAAGCGATGCGCCGTCAAGCGGAGGTGGCAGGCTTGGTATGCGAGACGGTTGGCCGCAACGACAACAGTATCAGCCAAACCAAAGTCAAGCCCCACAAGCAGCGCCTATCTCTTCGCATATCGGGCTATCTCAGCCTCCTTTCGGCGACTCGAGAGCATTTAATAGTAACCACCGGGCCGTTTTCGCGCAACATAACACCCCGCGACACAATCCTTCGCCGCCACCCGGTGCTGCGTACAATTCTCCTCATATGCACTCCCGCACTCCAAGCATCAGCGGCGCACCTGGTCAACTCCCACGTCATGGGGTCCCGAGCACGACTGCTCCACAGCATGCGTCAACGCCGAGTGCTTCCGCTCAGATTCTGCAGCCAAATCCATATGCTCAAGTTGATCCACCCGGAAGCAGTGCACCTTCCAATGGACCCATGGGTATGCGTCCAAGCCCACATCTACGCACTACTCACATAGCTCTGCAAAGAGAATCCTCCGGTCGCAACGAACATTCGCAGTCTCACAATGCGAGCTTGTCGTACTCAAATCCACAGACGCCCAATGAGCATTCCGTTCATCAGCCTCCACGCGGTTCAGGTGGCTTGGCAGAACCATATCGCCCTCGCGACCCGCGTGACTTTGAGTCTCGACACCCTTCTGATCGCGATACTGGTCGCGAGCTAGCACACAGGGCTGATGTACTGCATGAGCAGATGTCGAATTCTGTGCTTCGATCCCATCCCATCCATGAGGATATGCGTTATCAGTCTCACCAACAGGATCGCGCTTTCATGTCGCAGCGCTCGCATACGCCACTCTCTAGACCAGAACATAGCCAACCTCCACCTCTGCAACACCCGCCTCACTCGTCGCTGGGAACGAACAACCAACCCTTCTACGGGCAGCGGCCACCTGAGGAGTCGGCGCATCATTTTGCGCCTCGAAGCCTGACGGAGCGTATTCGTGAAGGTCAAGCGCAGCAACAGGCGGCAATACATCGCGAAGAGTTTGCAAGACGAGAAGGAGATAGGGAACGCGAGATGCAAATGCGAGATGCACAAATGAGAGAGAGCTTGATTAGAAGGGGAGAGATGCGAGGCGCATTACTCCCGGCCTCGCTGCCGGGACCAGGTCAAGAGCAGAGACCGCTTGCTGGGCCAAACCCAGGGACGCACGATTGGGCGAGTGCAGTGCGGCATCCTAACGAGCGACAAACGTGGCAATGATGAAGATGACAAGATGAAAGATTCGACACGACCACTAGTCCTACCATTTTCCTTTGTTGCACGGCGTTCTTAGGTGGATTTTGTGTGATGTTCACTAGCTGTCAGGGATCATTTGCGATGGCATGATACCTGGCGTTTTTTTCTGGTGAAAGGGAAAGGCGGTTAGCTGGTTGACGCGGATGCATAACTCCGCCCGAGCATTACTCCTTCCTTGCCACAGCAAGTGTGCTGCATTGAAGTGAGCTACGTCCTTTGTAGATGTGTACTATATCAATTCTGTAAGTGTGTACTAAATAGACATACTCTCACACTGCATTCTGTTCAATTCACATACTCGCATCTTTGTATACTCACTGCATCTTTTAGTCGCCAAGGTGTGCTCCAATTCTTACGTGGTTATGCTTCATGTGCCGTGGCATTGGCAAGCTGCACCTTTTCCCACTTACTGGTCTTGGATTTGCACTGCAATTTTAGGCGTGTAGGATACAGCAACAGGTGGTACGTAGTGGCGTTGTTCAGTGGGTGAGAGTTGAGGTTGTGAGCTCCGGATCCAGCATGTGAGTCTTTGCCAATCCGTGTACAGGGCTTCACTGCAAGTGATAACGTGGAGATGGGTTCCGCTGCAGTGTATCCCAGGCTTGTCTGGTCGTGAATAAAGCCCTTTACGATTTGGAGCAGCATTTGTGTTGTTAAGATCGCAGGCTCCCTTGAGAAGCGCATTCTCTTGATTCCTTGAGTACTGATGCTTGCTAACGTAACTCTTCGGATTCCGAACGCGTCGTCATTCGCCAGATGAGTTATTTTTGGGCCATTTAGGCTGGCACTTCCAAATTGTAGTCTATTATGGTGGTACACTAGGCAGGCGTAACAGTCACTCGACCTCGGGAGATATTTCAGCTACCAGGGATCTGGTTTTCGTCTCAACTCCATTCGCACTGCAACTCTTAACGCCAACAGGAAGAGCATAGTGGTCAAAAAGTAGGCGCTTTGTTATGCCTGCAAATGGATGCCAACCATGCTAGCCATCTGCATAACACCTTCTTAGCAGGATTTTGTTTTCATAAAATTGCGACAATTTCAAGTCTTTTCTTTGTCTCAGCAATCTGCTTCGCAGTGCAGCCTTTGCGGTTCCCATCCTTGATCTTTGTTCCTTTCTTCGTACCATTGTCAATGAGAAATTTGACAGCCTGCAGGTGACCATTCTCTGCTGCGAGATGCAAAGCCGTCCAGCCGTTCTTCAAGGTAGTCTCATTCAAGTCTTGCCCACACTTATCGAGGGCGCCCAATACTTTGACATGGCCGCTTTGTGCCGCGAGTAAGAAGGCCGTTCGTCCTCGATTGTCGCGCTGGCCAAGAAGCAATCGATCTCTTTGCAACATCAGCTTGACCGCTCCAACTTTATTATGAACTGCAGCAACGTGCAGGGCCGTCCGGCCCTCATCGTTCTTGATTCGCAGGTCGATGCCGTCGGCTGTGAGCAGCGTCCTGATGATTTTTAGGTTGCCTTGACGTGCGGCAAGATGTGCAGCAGTCCATCTCCTGGGCGTCAGGGCGTTGACTGGGTACTCATCCTTCTGGATGAGGTGTGTGACTTGCTCTGGCACCCCTAGTGCAACAGCCCAGTGTAAAGGATTTCTCGAACCTGGCCCCATTGACTTCTCCCTCGTCGGCTGAGGCGAACTGGGGTCGTTCTGGCGCGCTAGCATCTCATCGCGATAGTCTTTGCATAATCGATGATGTTCGTCGAGTTCTTTAATTTGTCCGTCCCAATCGTAGTGTTTCATAAGATTCTTGATAAACTGCCAGTCGCCATACAGTGATATGGTGAGCTGAGCAGAAGCTAAGAGAAGCGTTTTGTATAGACCGATGTAGAGCATGTGCAGGTTCCTCTTAAGGTCTCGCATCTGGTGATCGTCACCTGGCACTTTTTGGATGCGATCAGAACCCGTCGCGTGCAAGACAGTGTAGTGCGCCACCTTTCTCGCCAGCTCGAACATCAACTCTTTCTCCGAACGATATATTTGATGCACCTGCGCCTGATTGTGAGTGCTACATCGCGAGCCAAGATGGGAGGGGTGTTCGCACCGAAAAGGCGAGAAACAGAGCAGCTGCGGGAATTGCAACGTATGGCCCTGCCACATTGGCGCCTGCGGCGACGAGCTCTTGGATTATGAGCATGTTATCGCATATCTTCCCAACCTTTTCAGAGGACCGACTAGCTGCCAGAGCTTGCGAACGCTTCCTGATCAAGGATTGCAGCTGCTTGTAGCCATCCTCGGATCGCACCTTTAGTTTCGGTTTGCCCAGTTGCTCCTTCAAGATTGTGTTGAGCTTATGAAGACGCTCCTTGCCCTTGTCATCATCATTGAGGGCGCTGTAGGCTTCTTTCCAGAGATTCGGCGAGCGTTTGCCGGAACTGCTAACGACCGAACTCGGCATAAGTGGCAGAAATGCAGCAGCTGAAGACGTGCTCCTCAAGGATAGACGAAACACGCGATGAGGCGTTCCTCAGAAGGATCGCATGGTGGGATGCTTGAGGGCGTGGGCTTGGGCTTATCGATGAAGCTCAGCTCCTAGGCATCGGCTTCGCTTTGATGCTAGGGCGGGTGCGGGGTCGGAGATGACACGGGTTTCAGCCCCAGCTGGGATGCCTGACGTCCTCGACGAGCTGGACTGAAGCTTACTGGACGTCAAAAGCTATTCGAGGCTCTGGGAAACCTCGCATGCTATAGTGGGCTGACCGAATCTGCTGCCTGTAGTTCAGCTCAAATGTAGGCAGATGTGCTCAAATCCGTCTTGAGGCTATTGAAAGTGGTAACGAAGGAATGTCAAGATGACTTGTGATGTGTGTGAGGCCAAA
>TARA_R110002003_G_scaffold44_5_pt1 | contig 22715 bp, 25 predicted proteins | sample TARA_R110002003 | Tara Oceans TARA_R110002003 (sample SAMEA4396441) | marine metagenome | biome: Westerlies Biome; feature: [SRF] surface water layer (ENVO:00010504); material: water (ENVO:00002006), including particulate matter (ENVO:01000060) such as... | depth 5 m
ACAGATCTGGGTTGCAAGCTGGCACATATTGATGTCGGTCATGCAGAGCATGGGTAATTGTTCGATACCCGCAGCCTCGCAGCCTCGCAGATGCGACGATCTGAATCAGCTTCGTGAAAGACATTACGTGACAGGTAGAGAGGTTCGGCCCTGAATCCGGAATGTGAGAATAACGTAAGGTTCTTCGTAGGCCCAGGGCAGCTGGACCCTCTAGCCAGAAGGTCAGTAATGGCACGACCAGATTGCGCCTCAACTCCACAGTACAGCAAAGAAACTATATCACCAAGGTAGCACGAGACCGCTCTAGTTCCTCAACGCCCTCAGCCGTTCGGTGAAGGCCTCCTCTTCCTGCTCGGTCGGTCCAACCTTGGTCTTGGCGGGCGTGGCTTCCTGGAGATCTTGTTGGAGATCAACGCCTGCCTTGTCTGCAGCTTGTGCCATGAGTCGATCGACGTCTTCCTGTGGAGTGCCGACTGCGGTTGCGGACGATGTGATGTCCTGGTAGAGCTCGGTTGCGGAGTCGACGTTCTCGAACTGCTTCTCGAAGTCGACCATGACGGATGCAATCTGTGAATCAGTCAGTACAAGCGACTGCATCGTTCCATGCGCATCCGCATCCACGTGAGGTGTAGTAGGGCACGTACCCTTTCAGGACTCATCGACTTCATAGCGACATCCAGACTCCGGTTGACCTTCATCATGTTGCCAGTGATCTGTCGCATCGTGACGGCAGTCTGGACGCGGCCGGCGACGGCATCAACGCGCGAGGATAGTTGCAGGAGATTGAGCTTCTCATTTTGCTTGCGGACGGCGTTCTGGGCGTATATGCGGGCAATGTCGCCGTGGCCTTGCTTCATAGCCTGTCGTTCCCCATGTTAGACAGCACTTCTATGTGGCAATGGCCGACCATGCGCACCTTTTCCAGCTTCGCCTTCTCTGCCTGCTCCTCCTTCCCAGCCTTGAGCGCCTGCCTGTTCAGCGACTTGGCTGTGAACTGCCGGAGTCAGTAAGGCGTGAGGCGTAGGCTTGCGCACTCACCTTCAGGTTGAAGAGGGCATTCTCGAGACCCGACATGTTGATTGTGGGTAAAAGTGGTGGGCTGTGGCGCGTTGTGAGGTGTGTTGCAGCGGAAGCAGGCAGCAAGTGGGACGCGGCTGAATTCCGGGGTTGGCGGGGCTATCTGCCTGGCCCAAAGACGTCACTGGTTGCGAAACAGCACTAATGCAGGCAATTCTTGGTGAACATTCACAACCACAAAGCATGAGTAATGGCGGATTGTTTGTTCCGTACGGTCATTTTCCGATTGGTGCAATATGCCACCAGTTGTTATGAACCCCCTCCATGAGGCTCTCGTATGCTCGCGGAGATGCTATCCCTCAAAGGTGCAAGCGCAATGCGGCCCGCAACTTACAGAGACATGTGCCCATGTTCCCATCTATGCCAAACGCCTTCCTGAGACCGCCGTGGTCAACACCCCAACGCCGCGCGAATTTCGCAACACGAACGCTGCACAGAGCTCGTCTTCATTGTGGCCCAGCGTTGAACTTGTTTGTCGCCGACTTGAACAGCTCTTCCTGCGCGCGAATGAGCTCCTCTTCAGTCATGCCGCTTTGCTCGATCTTGGTTTGCTTCTTCTCGCGGTTCTGTGTCGCGTTAGTGGGCGCACGTATTCAATCTTCGCATTCAAACATACCTGCTGCGTCTTCTTGTAGTCCTGCGCGACATCGAGAATCGCCGGGACATAGTCGCCAAAGTCGAGCTCCTCGAGCGCTGCCTTGACATGCTCGCACGCGATTGTCTTCTTCGCGTCCTTCTCGGCGATTTCGTTGGCTTCGGAAGAGATGAGGGTGATGAACTCGACGCAGCATTCGATCAGGAGGTCGCGCGAGTCTTTCGCAAACGTCATGCCAGGCTCGCTGGCGAGGATGTCTTGCACAATCTTTTGGACGGTCGCTGCACGCGGTTAGCTGCTTGCAATGTCATTTCGCGCTGGCTCTGCATACCCTTCGGCAGCGACAAGTCGTCATTGCCGCCAAATTCGCGGTCGGACATGGCGGGCGAATGCGCAGGTTGGGGTGGTTTCGTGGTTTCGTGCTGTGAAACAGCATCTCAAAGGCGGTGCCTGCCTTAAAAGCATAAAGAACGCGCTCGGCAGTCCGATCGCCGCCGCATCACGTGCGAGGCATCCTCAAGTGCTTGCCCGCCGTGAATGATGCGTGAAGCTGCGACAGCAGTGAGAATGATTGCCAGGAATGCACTCTCCAGTCACGTTCGCAGCGTTTCAGTCACAGCGCTCTCTTGGCTCAGTCAGCTGGTCGCTGTGGTTCATGTGCATCCCAGAGATCAGGATTCAGGCTCGCGGGCGCTATCTCTTCCGCCACATCGGGCAACGGTAGCGGCACATGTCTCCCTGGGATGCCGCATCGGTCGGTGGATCACTGCGCGGTTTCTTCAAACAGGCCGAAACAGCAGCTCGCGGCGTGCAGCGGTAGATTGGCCTCAATCTCCGTTGGCTGATGAGAGGGCATCATCGCCCACTGCATACGGACCTGGGCGGGCAGCGATTGGCCGTGGGCAGATGTGACGGAGATGTTAGCCAGGGCCAGCGCGATGCGGATCCATTACAGCCCGTTGCGCAACCAGCAGCAGTGGGGACAGACGTCAGCGTGCGTGACGGCTTGGCGCAGAGGATGGCATTCTCAAGGCCGGTTGAGCTGCTCGTCGCCGAGCACGGACGCGCGATAGACTAAGGACAGTGGCGGTGAAAAGCCGGGACAGCGTGCAAATGGTCCCCTCGGATAGGGAGATGGGCTCCACCAGGCTGTGAATGTCGAGCAGCGAGTGCAGCTGCCTCTGCCTGTGTGTGTGATGGCGTGAAGGGCGCTGCGATTGCCTGTCCTGGCCCGTCCTGACCTGTCCCACGGCGCGGGCTATCTGCCATAGTAAAGAACAGGACGCCCTGGGTGCTGCGTGCTGCGTGCTGCTTCTGCTTCGGTGCTGTGCTGTGCTCGACTCACCCCACGCTGGAGGTACCTTTGCAAGTACCGCGCACCGCGTACCGCTTTTCACCGCCTGCATCCTGGGAGAACTCGGGCAGCTTGCCTCGCGCGACGCACGCACAGGCAAGGCCCGATAGAAGAGTTTTCCTCATTACAGAAGATACTGCGCCGAGTCAGGGCTAAGTCGACGCCGCCCGGAGCTGCGAGCCACATTCGAGCGCTCGATTATTAGGTATGACTTCACGCCCGCCAGAGGCCCTTCCGACTTTCACGTTCCCACCTCGCCCTCAGACTGCCACCGAGCCGGACCGTCGAGACAGCCAGGTCACCACCGCCAGCACCATTGCGTCCACGCCCGCCGTCGATGGTCGTCCCAAGCCTCCCAAGCGACCCGCCCTAGTCTCTCGCGCCTCTGACAGCTCGTCGACCATCCGGCCCCGCCATCTGTCGACAAAATCCAGCAGCGCCATCCCCACGCTCTCCAACCTCAGCGTCCGCAACAGCGGCCTCCCCACCTACTGGCAGTCGCCCAAGATGACCACCTCCAACGGCGGCACCTCGTCTGGCGCCGCGGACCTGCTGCGCCAGGCCATGATGCAGAGGTAAGCAGTTGCAGTTTGGTTCCTTGCCGAGTCTGGTGTTCGTGCGAGCGCGTCTTGGGCTGCGGTGGTGAGCACGCCGTCAAAGGCGTCGCTTATGCTAGCAACACATGCCCTAGGACGCAGGCGCGGCCGACCCGACGGCTTTCGACGTTACACACCATTGCAGCACTACCTCAGCTTGCCGTGTCTTACTCACTCTCACTCTCACCACCGCCCTCTCCCCTCGCTCCCGCACCTCACCCGCCCGCCCGCCCGTCGTCCGCACCGCGACGATGCCGTCGACTGCGCAGCTAACGCCGCACAGAGCTACCAACGACGAAGACGCCCACGACCAGATCGGCTCCACCAGCAGCACGCCGCCCGGTGCCACGACGCCGCGCCCCGACCCGACGGACAAGCGACTGCCGGGTATTCTGCACAGTTACTTTGGCCAGGTTCGTGATTCTCTCATGCCCCGGAGGAAGTCGTCGGCCGTCAACCCCTCCCCCGCACCTGCCTCCTCCTCTGCCCAAGACCGCCCCGAGTCTGTCCGAGAAGAGAAAGAGCCACCATCGCGCCCCAACATGCTGCCCAGCCCTACTCCCAGTGCCTCTTCGCGCGCCCCTTCAACCTCGCAGTTGACCGGTGAATCGGAGAAGCTAACAGAAGGCGCTTTTGCGCCACCCGCAAATCAGGCCACGCCCCCTCAGACCCCCCGCACGCGTTCGCACGAGAGCAAACCCAAGCCCTCGAGTTTGTCGCGGACGTCCAACGCCTCAGACAAATCCAAGGAGGGCAAGGGCACCCCCGTGGTGGGCCCGCCCAAAGGCAAGCTTGCAGTCACAATCTCAGAGGGTCGACGGCTGCGGCCGAGCGTAGACCCGTATGTCGTCTGCCAGTTCCAGTGGGCCGAGTACATCTCCGACGGCCCGAGGCATGATGAGCCCAAGAAAGGTCGCCCCACTACCATGCAGATGAAGCGCACGGAGAGCGAGATGGGCAGGCCGATGGCAATCCCAATGCGGAGTCGGCAAAGCAGCAATAGCGGTCACAGCTCAGATCCACGCGAGAATGGCACATTTGAAGAAGTGACGAACCCCAAGTGGGAGCACGAGGCCATCTTGTACGTATTCTGCATTGCACACTGTCCACCAGAATACTAACGGATGCAGTGACGTTGTAGGCGACCATGCCGAGATTGACGTTTCAGTGTACGATCGATCGAATGGCGAGGCCTTCCTCGGCCACGTCCGGTTCTGCCCCAACCTTGTCGAGTACGAGACGCCCTTTGATGGCTGGTTTGCGCTAGAATCGAGAGACGGCGACGGAGAGCAAGTTACGGGCGAGATTCACCTGAAGCTGAACTTCCGCAAGACCGACAAGAAGCACTACGGCCCGGAGGATTTCGAGATTCTCAAGCTCATTGGCAAGGGTACGTTCGGACAAGTCTTCCAAGTACGGAAACGAGACACTCGTCGGATATACGCCATGAAGGTGCTATCGAAGAAGGTGATTGTACAGAAGAAAGAGGTGGCACATACATTGGGAGAACGCAATATCCTTGTGCGGACTGCCATGGCTGAGTCACCCTTCATTGTCGGGCTGAAGTTTTCCTTCCAGACACCGTCCGATCTCTATTTGGTGACGGATTACATGTCGGGAGGTGAGCTCTTCTGGCATTTGCAAAGAGAAGGCCGGTTCCAAGAAGCTCGTGCCAAGTTCTACATTGCGGAACTCATCCTCGCGTTACAACACCTCCACGAACACAACATTGTTTATCGAGACTTGAAACCGGAGAACATCCTTCTGGACGCAAATGGCCACATTGCTCTCTGCGACTTTGGTCTGTCCAAGGCCAACCTCACGGAGAACGCTACAACGAACACATTCTGCGGCACCACTGAGTACCTAGCGCCCGAGGTTCTGCTGGACGAGCATGGTTACACCAAGATGGTCGACTTTTGGTCCTTAGGTGTGCTCGTATTTGAGATGTGTTGCGGCTGGAGTCCCTTCTACGCAGAAGATACCCAGCAAATGTACAAGAACATTGCATTTGGCAAGGTCAGGTTTCCCCGGGACGCCCTCAGCACTGAAGGCCGGAACTTCGTCAAAGGACTTCTGAACAGGAATCCCAAGCACAGGCTTGGCGCGACTCGAGATGCAGAGGAGTTGAAGGCTCACCCGTTCTTTGCTGACATCGACTGGGAGGCTCTGCACAAGAAGAATGTCGTTCCACCTTTCAAGCCCAAGTTGAAGGGAGAATTGGACGTTTCGAACTTTGATCCCGAGTTTACAAATGCCTTGAACGGCAACGGCTCTTTAAATGCTCGTGCCGCTGCTTTGGCGTCAGGTGTCAATCCTGCATCGACACCACTATCACCAACCATGCAAGCGAACTTCGCGGGATTCACGTTCACAGATCAGAGTACCTTGGAACAGCAATTCGGCAACAGACAGTCAGACAATCTGGAGCGTATGGACGAAGATGAGAAAGACGATGTCGATTGGGATCGACCGGCAGGACGCGGGGATAGAATGTCCGGCGTCATTCCGAGCAACGACCATGATATCTTCAACCACGGCAATTTCGACGTCTAATGAAACACTCGCCTAGTCCTATGCATCTTTCGTCCTTCCAATCGGTGTCGGCAGTTTCGGCTAAAAGTGTGCCAGCTACGCTGCTAATTGAGTCCAGCGGGTTTTCGACACACAGTGGCGCGGTGGCCTCATTCATATGACTTTTCCTTTGGATACCCGGCGCCGAACTCCTCGAAGGCCTCAGAGTGTACTGCGACCTCTGAGTGTTGTTCAACATGCGATCATCATCTCTCTATCTCTCCGTCCAGAACGCCAGACGGTAACGGCAGTGCAGGACCTATATGTTCGAGGCACCGGGATCTGCGATGGCACGAATCACGATCTGAATACCACATATTGAGGCGAATGTTTGGCATGCAGTATGCCGCATATCACATTCGCTCCAGAGACGACACTAATACGTTTTCCTGCACGCCGAATTTTTACGTCAGAATTTGTTGGGTTATTGAGTTTGCATTGCACAGGCAGCGTCATGGAGCATTTGCGTTTGCTTGCCTAGGTTTAAGAGTGCACAGTTCCTGTTTCTGGGCAGTCACAGCTCCGCCCAATGCATAGTTATGATCAGTTCATTTCGCATCGTTACTGGGATTAATCAGTTAGGATCAAAATGGCAATCTGTACATATGAGCAATGGAGTGCGGCATTTCGAATCATCGTTTACTGTCGTTAACATGCCAGTCGTTCGCCCCACGCACGTCATGCTCAACCTACACACGACAGTTTGATAAAACCTTTAAGCCGACTTCGGCACAATATTGCAGGGGCCCGAGGTAGTCGCTGCCGCTCCAATCAGTGGATATCACGGACTCCGTTACGCGCAACACCTCTCGCCAGTCTTGCGGCGAGTCGCAGGAACAGGTCCGGGAGCTGACCCCACCTCTTCGTGATCGAAAGTGTGTGAGCGATGACACAACCTCGATTGAAACACCGCACGTTGTCCTAGCATAACAATAGCGCCGATAGTTATGCTAGAGAAACTTACTCGTAGTCTACGAAAGTCTTTCGCATTGGGCCAGAATTTACCAGCAAGTGTGCTGAATAGGGCATGACATGTTAGAAGTAGCCAACGATAAGCAAGCTCTTTGGTAAGGTTGAGGGTGCTAGTTGTGACTTAGCTTTCCGTCCCTGTTGAGCAGATCGTATGTCGAGGCTTCAGTTTATGTTACATCGATAGTGAATGTACCAGCAGACCGTATGAGGTGAACGAAAATGTAATATTTGCGGGTATACAGTTTTAGTTTTACTTGTAGTCTCCTTGGACATGATATCATGCTCCCAAGTCCTCGGCCACTATCGAAACGTCTCGCGAAAAGGTGAGTTCAATCACATCTACGCAGCATGTTCGTGACATCGCAATGTCTTGTGATGTTTGTGTATTCACGGGCACCTTTTTCGAGTGTTGGTGGCCTATCGTCCACGATTTGTGTGGCATCGTGCATAATTGTTTCGCTTCCAGTCGGTCGTTCTTCATAGGTTGTTGGGGACTCGCATTTGAAGCTTTCCTGGTCCGATGTTCGTCATGAGAGCCTTTTGCCATTGACATCTTTGCCTAGCCCGCACACCAGTCTCAAGCTTACCAGCAGAAGATTAGTGATCTGGGGTGCTGGGATGCCAAGCTGAAAGGTGCAATAGTGTGGTCGACGATGTGCGCACGAATCGAACCTCGGCAAATATGGGAAGCTCCGCATGAGCTTCAAGCTGACGGCTCGCGATTACCGCCCCGCCCAATTCTCAAAAGCTATCGACGTCTTCTTAGTTTTGCAATCGTCGCTTTGAGTATTCAGGAAGTCGTACTGTCCTCCAAGAAAGCAAATATATCAAGAGACAATTCACCATGGGTAACGAAGCAGGTCCCGGTGTCGGCTTTCAGTTTCCCTCTTTTGAGGTGTCGTGGATGAAGCGCGATCTTCTACTCTTCGCAGCCAGTATCGGAGCCACATACCCAGACGAGCTTCACTTCCTCTACGTAAGTTTACTCTTCGCACAACATGGATCAACATCTGCTGTTCCCATGTATTGCGCCTGACTAACACCGACACCAGGAGCTCCATCCCTCATTTGCAGCCTTTCCCACCTATCCCATCATCCTCCCCTTCAAGCACACCGATCAAGAAGTCATCGACTTCTACGCGCGTAGCAATTCTACTCCCATTGAGGGCGTGCCCAAATTCGATACCAAGGGTGTCCTTGATGGAGAGCGCAAAGTCCAATTCTTCAAGCCCCTACCCGTGAGCTCCGAGGGCAGGAAATTTGAGATCAGGAGCAAGGTGCTGGGCGTTTACGACAAGGGCAAGCCGGGTACGGTCGTAGAGACCGAGCAATGCCTGGTAGATGTCGAGAGTGGGGAGACGTACTCGAGGGCGGTCGGCAGCGGATTCTATGTCGGACAAGGGAATTGGGGAGGTCCTAAGGGTGAGTTCGATCCAACGAGCAACCACTCACCATATGGGGCAAGGTTACTGATCCGTGTGTACAGGCCCCAAGGTTCCCAATTTTCCACCACCATCTGATCGCGTACCCGACGCAACACGCATCACCCAGACCACAATGGAAACCGCACATCTCTACCGCCTGAATGGTGACTACAACCCTCTTCATGCTGACCCCGAGCCTGGTAAGAAGATGGGCTTCGGTGGCCCTATCATTCACGGGTTGTTCTCGTGGAACATGTCGGCGCACGCTGTCCTGCAAGCATTCGGTGCGAGCAAGCCGGAGAATTTGAAGGAGTTCCAGGCTCGTTTCGCGGCGCCCGTGAAGCCCGGGGACAAGCTAATCACCGAGATGTGGAGGACGGGCGAGAAGGACGGACAAGGCTTTGAGGAGATTCGATTTATCGTGAGAGTTGATGGTGGCAAGACGGTTTTGACGAACGGGCGTGCGCTGGTCAAGGTGGAGGGCCAAATCAAGGCCAAGCTATAGAGGCGCACTTGGACAATGCCTCTATGACTGTCTATTAGTGTGGGAATAGCGCATGTATATGTTGCAAGACTTCGTGAAATGTAACAACATGTCTACAATAAGGTGATGGGGTACAAGAACAAACTCCTGTGTGCACTAGCAGGTCGAACATTTATCTGCGGCGAACCAGATGGGTTAGATTCTCCGTGAGATCGATCTGATAAGATGAACATGCGTCTCACGTGCCTTCTTAACGCCTTAAGACGAATCTTGAAACACTTCACCACCTCCTGTGCGAGAACAGAGTTCGGCACGAACGGCACCTGTGGCTGTTCGGCGCCTACCTGAAATAGCAGGAGATCTCTCTTTGGGTTTCAGTTATCTGCGCAATGAAACACGGAGGGGTCGTTACGGTACCTTCAAGCTTTCGCTTCATGAAGACCAACACTCTTTACCCAGCGACATGCCATTCATGTCATAGAGTCTTCAATATGATCGTATAGCTGATTTACTCTCTGTCCCCTTCGAGTTTCGCCGACCGACTGCCACCACGTCCTGCGCACCTGGCGACTGAGCGCATTCGAGTGCTTGGAAGGGCTGACAGTCAGCACAACATGTTTTTCTCTTTGCCTTCTTCTCTATCGCTGCTGTCGGCAATAGTTTTTCTGCGAGCAAATCTCACGAACGCGTATAAACCGCTATCCGACGGTTTCCTGCGCGCCATACCTTCACCAGGCGACGACATAGATCCTCACAACGGTTCGCTGCTCGCGCCAATTTTGATTCCTCGCGTACCAGGAACACAAGGCCAAGTAAGAGCGCAACATCATTTTGTCGACTTCTTCCAAAAACAGTTGCCCAAATGGAGTATAGAATGGCAGAATAGCACTTCAAGAACCCCCATATCTGGTGGCGCCGAACTCCCCTTTGCGAATCTCATATTCAAGCGCGAACCACCATGGGTCAAAGCAGGACAATCGAATCTACTCACATTGGTGGCGCACTACGACTCAAAGTACCAACCCGAAGGCTTCATAGGGGCGACGGATAGCGCAGCGCCATGTGCGATGCTAATGCACGTAGCCAAGGTTATCGATGGGTACGTACAGCGGATGTACGATGAGATGCAAGAATTGGAAGAAGGTGGTACGGTGGAGATGGATATGGGCGTGCAGATTCTGCTGTTAGACGGAGAGGAGGCGTTTGAGAAGTGGACAGATGAAGACAGTCTGTATGGAAGTCGGTACGTACCGTACATGCTACACATTTGTCTAAAGGAGCACGAACAAGCCGATGCTGACTATTGTAGCGCACTTGCACAGCAATGGTCGATCTCGCCAAATCCACCATCAGCAAAGTTCTATAAGTACAAAACTCCACTCAACCAAATATCCCTATTCCTGCTCCTCGATCTCCTAGGGGAAGCGTCGCCACACGTGCCATCCTACTTTCCCACCACGCATTGGGCTTACCAGCACCTGTCTACTATCGAATCGCGAATGCGCGCCCTGGACCTCCTGGAATCTTCGCCTAGCCAGCCATTCCTACCGGACGGAAGCATAACGACAGGAGCGCATGCCGTCGTATCAGACGACCACCTGCCATTCATGGGTGGAGGTGTAGATATCCTGCATGTCATACCTCACCCGTTCCCGCACGTGTGGCATCATATGGAAGATGACGGTGACCACTTGGACATGCCGACAGTCCGAGACTGGAGCAAGATTGTGACTGCGTTCGCGTTGGAATGGCTAGACATGATGGAAGTATGGGACGACCCTAGCGAGCCATGACGAAGTCTGTTGAGATTCTAAATACAAGAAAACAAGAAGACACATTATTACATGCTTTTCAGTTGCACAGCTGAAACGTACTGTCTTCAGCTCAAATGAGGTTCATGCAGCCTACCGATACCGGCCTCATCGTCCCAAAACCCAAAGACACGCATCCTCGTATCCATGAACGCGCCATCCACATGCGCAGAGTGGCAGACACGGGACGCGCAATTCTAAACGTTGTAATTCATAACATTTGACAGTGCCCACATCAACACTACTATTTGGGTCGCATCGACTTGCTACCTGCTCGAGCGCAAATATGGTTGAGTCGCTCTGTAACATGCGTGCCGCGGCTCATCCAGGAAAAGACAGAGGCAGGTGTAGATGGGCAGTCGGTAGGGCCTCGCCAGGCTCTTGGAAGGCGGTGTTGGCGGTAGTGGAGATGTTGGTGGCGAGGATGGAGGAGGCAGTCATGGACTTGTTGGTGTGCACAAAGGACGGTCCATTCTGAGTTAGGGCAATCTAGCACTTGAGTATCAAGATGTGTGACTTGACAACGAACAGTTGGAAGATAGAGAAGTCTGAATAGACACCAGCAGGTAGTTGTGAGAGTGTCTTAACTGGACGGCTATTCGCGCAATAGAAACACATCGTACAATGCATGGATCACGGCCATAGCCAAAACCTTGCTTTCAAATCCAATTCTAGGTTTCGCTCGAGCACCATCGGTGATTTCACCGCCCCATTTACTCCGCCATTCCGCTTCTTCTTGCTTCGCGAAGGTGAAAGCATCGCGCTCGTCAGGCCTCATGGCTTGTAGGTCATCCTCGTCAAGTTCGGGCAGGCCATTAGTGCCGACATCGAGGAAATTGCCGTCAGGACCTGGCAGGCCCAAGCCAGCAAATGGCGGCTGCTGGAAGAACGAATCTACTACCAGATACTTCTGGCGAACAAGGGGAGGCACATCTGTCTCCTCCGATGGCACTTCCTCCCACCGCGCATGTGTTGGTTGTGTGACTTTGGGGTAGCACATTAAGTTAGTGTGTGGATCGTATACGCCTTCGAGGTTCGCTCTTCGCAAAGCAGAGAGGTTTGAGTTGAAGCGACTGCTTTCATTAGTACTTATCGAACGTTTGCAAGCTTGAAGATGTTACCTTGCTGCGCGACCGTGCTCGAATTGCCAATTCGCAGACGTGATGTTGACCTTCCGCTTGCCGGGCAAAGGCTTGCCGTTCGCCGTTGGAACGCTTGGAACACCAGTGTGGTAGACACTGCTGGCTCCATGCCAGGCTACATACTGGTTCTTGTTGTATGGTTCTCCAGGGGGTGGCAGGCGGTCGTTGGGGTCTGCGAGCTCGCCTTCGACGGCGCCTGCTTCCTTGGCTTCAGTGACATAATAATCATCAATGATCCTCTTGCCAGCAATGATGATACGTGCCCCGAACTCGCGAAAGACGGATCGGGCCGTGACCACACCAATGGAGCGACCCTTGTACGAGTGAGGTATGATTTCGCGATCGATCAAATCTCTCTTCTCGGCATCGTCAATGATGACTTTGTACAGCTTCATGTGCTTGGTGAAGAACAGGTAGCTGTCTCTGAAGCCACAACAGCGCGCGGGTTCTGTTGACAGCATGTATTGCCGCTCTCCTCTGCCCCTGATGGTGAATATGCGCACGCGATAATCGCGACCGCCCTGGAGGTTGCCGAGCTTGTCCACCTTTTGTTCGCCCTCCTCGTCCTCTGGCAGATCGACCTCGTCGTTGACTACGTCCATCATGGTGCCCTCCTTGTCAATCGCAACGCGCGTGACATGCGACACTCCGCCTTTCGGTGGGCGGCCCCTGCCAAAGCCGGCGGGCCGCCCTCGTTTGCGCTTGATGGGCGTGCCGCCCTCTGAGGTGTTGTCAGGCTCAACAGCATTCCAATCGGGCGGCCTGTTCTTAGGAGGCCGGCCCAGACGCTTCTTGCGGGGAAACTGTTGTATGACGACGGGGGAAGGCGAGCGTTCAGAGGGTGCTTCTTCCTCGTCGTCGCCCTCGGGTGCGACTGATTCGACTTCCTCCTCGTCCTGCTCGTCCTGTTTCGGCGTGTCGGCGCGCGACTCCGGGGCATCCATCATCTCGTCGTCGCTGTCTTGTTGCGGCGTTGCGCTGCGGACAGGCGTGCTGCGACGGGCGGCAGCTCGCGATGGGCGGCCGCGCGCCATTGTAGTAGCCCGTAGCTGCTTGGAGCCGGTCTGCAGTCTGCGACAAGCGAAGGCAAGAGCTCAAGGCAGGCACCGGATGTGCAGAGAGCCGGATGCTGAGTATTGGTCGTGAACTGGGACGGTGAGTGGGTGCTGCGATTGCGTTGCGAGGTGCTATCCGTCGCGACGACTTTCGCGTTGGAGCTACCGGGAGGCCAGGGTCGCACGGATCCTAGAGAGCAGTCACGTGCTCGTCCCTTACTCCACAACGAACCAATGGCTTCTCTCACGGCACGTCAACCACCTCTCACCATCAACGGCAACAATATCCTGTGGGATGGGTGGACTATATGTCAGGCTATACGGGATTTGATTTTCATCGAGTCATGGCAGTAACGACAACAATTCTTGGTTGACCCTTCTTCACGGATCAAAGTCACCATTGCTGAGCCTCTTCCACCGTAATTGCATTGCTCCAACTACGCCTGCCCCTGGACCGTTGTTCGGTCAAGCAAGACCCGCCATGTTTGTCAACAATCGTGTCTGCAGCAACGATGGGATGGATTCTCGTGGTGGGAATGGAACGTCTCCTCACCATCTGTCTTGGTCAACTCCATGGACAGTGCACGTCTGCCAGGAGATATCACTGCCCACACACGCAAGCATCAGCAATCAGTCATGAGCACCAACAGCCTCAAACAGCTATCCGTTCGCGCAAAGCACGGCATTTCCTCACTCAATCCGTTCTGTCATGGGGAGGATGTGACGTGCGTGCCCTGCAGAAGTCCCGCAGACCTATGCTAACAGCACAAGGCACGATTCGAACAATGTCTCACCAGTGAAACTGAAGGAGAACGATGCACCCGACCTTCAGGATTTTGGTTCTCTGAAAAGTTATGCGGATTCGTCCTGTTCAGAAGCACATGCTTTGTCGCCGGCCAAGAGCAGCCCCTCAAGACGCAAAAAGCTGATGGGTTCGTTGCGAAGCATGAGTTCTCTGCGCAGTGTGCGGTCGTCGCCCCAGGGAGAGAAAAGCAAAGAATCGAGTCAGCGAATGGAGTCCCCTGTTGGACCAGAGGTATGCTTCAAGTGTGCGTGGTGGGCCCAGATCGGCTGAACAATACTTGCAGAACCCTCAGACACCTAGCCGTGGATTCAGACCAGCTCTTGCGCTCAACTTCCAGCAGTCACCTATGGGCCAGCCTATGTTCGATTTGCAACGCAAAACCTCTGCGTCTTCCAGTCTTGTTGTCAATCATTCATCGCCAGTGTCTATTCCTATTGCAGCACAACACGACTTTCCGCCGTATAGTAGGCTGGTTGGTTCAGCAGAATTGCCTGCTGGAACTGTTCCTGAGTCGCCCACCCCGCTTCAAATTGCGATGGATCGAGACACCAGTCAGATCTCCGGCATGACGGAGTCGGCTCCACTTGTGTTGCGAACAAAGGTTGCTGCAGAACCTTTACCCACTCCCATGCCTGGAACAAACCTCGGGTTCAGTGCCGATGACCTGATCGGAGCCCCACCACCAGCACATGGACAGCAATTATCTACGTCGGACCCTACGAGCTACTTCAACATCCCAATATCCGAGAGGTCTGAACATACCCGTCTAAATGCTGTTGAGCGCGAAGCCGTCGATCAGGCACGTGCTAGAAAGGGTCACAGTGGCTCCGCGACTTTTCTCCAGCGACAGCTACCAGCAAATGTTGCAGATAGTGACCACGTCACTGCAAACCACTCTCTGGGTGATGGAGATGTTGAAAGCACTCTGGACACTCGATGCAATCCTCAAGATCATGAGCTCACTTCGAATGACATTGAGCACATAGTGTACGAACACTACCCGGGCCCCCGTGCTGGGTGTGATCAGCCCACCCTGCCGCCGAACTCGAACCCGCAAGCCCAGGCACAGCTGGTTGAGATGCAGGTCCAGGCACTGCCTTCTGCAAGTGATGTCCTTGATCCGCCCTCCCCAGAAACCTGGGGCACGCATGGTAGTCTCTACGACGGCACCGGCTACGGGGACGAAAGAAGCTCACGCCCTTCAACATCATCAACCGCGCCCAAGCCTACCGCCAAGCAAGCTTGCAGCACGGTTGCCGCGACTACTCTGTTCGCAGAGGACTCTGTTGCCATGGCACGGGATCACGAGACGTTGGAGGAAGTTATTCGCGCATATGCCGCGTTTGAGGAAGACGGCGTGTCTGGGTTATCCGAAGACGTTCTGGAAGACGTTGTCGCCGATGTGGAGTTGGCGAACAGGCTGGCCGACCACAGCCTAGGTGCATAGATGTTCGGTCCGACGAGGAGGACACCTGGGAAGCTCCGGTGCCAATGGACGAGTGATCAGTGATTAGCAGCCAACTCTCTATAGACTATCCGTAGCATACGAAATCAAACGAGTATTTCTTTAGCCGTCTGTCGCTCTCCCAGGGGAAGGGGAATCTAGTTGACTTGCGCAGATCGGCTCTGTGGGATAGGAGGACAGTGCCGAAGCAGACGGGGTAGATGGCCGTCCTCATAGCAAGATCAGGCCATGTCACAGACCATATGGGCTCATGCGCTGCACGTTAGCGCGGCGAAGTTGGGTTAACAGGGTTGTGGGGTCACACTCGTACGATGCGCCTCTCAACTTTCCCATTGCTGCCAAGACGGGTTTGAGATGCGCATCATGGCGGGAGTCTGCGCCGGACCACAGCAGAGGGGCCATGGCTGAACATAAAGCAATGGAGGGGTGGTCGGAGGAGTGATCAAGGAGCCCCTCGCTGCCCCGCGAAATTGAAGTCACGATGAGCCCCGCCAGCGCCACGACCTCGACGAACACGACAACGGTGATTATTGGGAGCGGCATCATTGGCTTGAGCACGGCATACTACCTATCGGAGGGTGGCAATACCGATCCGAAGAGTATCTGTCTCCTGGATGCAAGCCCGGAGCTGTTTTGTTGTGCTTCGGGACTTGCGGGAGGGTTTCTGGCTGCGGACTGTATGTACGTCGTCCGAAATGGGACAAGACGACAGCGACTAACAGCCGCCTGCGCCACAGGGTTCGCGCCATCAGTAAAGTCGCTCGGTGCGCTGTCGTTCAAACTCCACGCTGCACTGGCCCACGCACACAACGGTCGCGAAACATGGGGCTATGCTCATAGCACGGGCATATCGCTCAGTCAAGACAGCGAGTCGGCGGTTGGTGGGAGCGGCGAGGACTGGCTAGAAAGTGGCACAAGCAGAGCACAGCTCGCGAACCACAACCGGCCATGGGAAGAAGAGCAGATGGGCCCATTGTGGCTGCGACGCGCAAAAGAGGCCACCATGGAAGTCATCAGCCAGGGCGGCACGACGGCGCAGATTGATCCGATGCGATTCTGCCAGTGGCTGTTGGCGCAATGCCAGAGGAGAGGCGTGCACGTGCGCCATCCAGTCAGAGCCCTCTCAGTGTCACGCGACGACAAAGGCATCCTCAATGGCATACGGATAAGTGAGAATGGTGTAGAGTTGGAGCGTAAGACCAGCGACTTCAAATAGCCAAGCCAACCCTACTGGTACTGATATTGCACAGTCCCATGCACCCGCCTCGTCATTACCGCGGGCGCCTGGTCGCCTCGCGTCTTCAGCACCCTCTTTCCCACCTCCAAAACACGAATACCCATCTCCTCGCTTGGCGGCCACTCGCTACTCGTCCGCAATCCACATTTCAACCCCGATGGACCCGATGACCAGGTTTGCCACGCTATCTTCGCCACAGATACACTTGGCTTTTCGCCAGAATGGTTCGCCAGGATGCGCGGCGAGCTGTATCTTGCCGGCCTGAACAGCACGACAATTTCGCTGCCAGACGTAGCTACGGACGTCAAGGCCAGCGGCAAGGCAATTGAGCAGCTGAAGATGTGCGCAAAGGCCATGTTGGTGCGTGTTCCAAACAAGAAACTCGAGGTTCTTCGAGAGGGTCTGGTATGCTCTCCCGTGCTCCCTCAACGCCACTCGTTAATGACTTCAACCACAGTGCTTTCGACCCGTAACCTCGAGCGGCCGTCCGCTAGTGGCACGGATACCGGACGAAAAGCTCGGCGGTGTGAGGACTCAAGGGAACGCCGTGGGAGGAGTTTTCATCGCAGCTGGGCACGGTGCTTGGGGCATATCGCATGCGCCTGGCACTGGGCTTGTGCTTTCAGAGTTGCTTGAGGGACGACAACCAAGTGCGAAGATTGACGCTCTGCAGTTTCCTCTGTAGGTATTTTTGAGTCTTCGTCACCGTTTCAGAGTTACCCGCAACACGCAGAGTCCTGGCCATTGTTACAGGGTTGCAGCGACCTCACCCGCAAAGGGCAGTCCTTCACCCCTAAACTCCTCAAATATACACATGTGCTGCTCTGTCCCTTCATTTGTTTTCAGCACCTACAGTCCTGGATGCCCTTGGGTGCATGACCAACCCTCAGCAATGAGGCAACACTGTCTACACATCGCAGCCAGGAGCATTCATGCCTCCGGATGCTGGGCAGTACTGGAGTGCATTCCTCTCTCATTGCTTCGAAGAGAAGGCCCGACTGAGAAATACCAGTTGGAGTAGCAAATTGTTGATATACTAATTGCTGGCCATAGAGTTTAGAACAATGAGAGTGGTTCGGACCGAATGTGTACCTTCAGCCACAAATTCTCTGCAAAATAGAATATGATTCATAGCCCGGACGGCAGATACACATAAGACATGTTTCCCGATTGAGTACGAAGCCGGTCCTCCGCAGTACCACTTCATGATCTGTTACTCGACCTCTCACATGCCGCCTCTACCAACCAAATCCAGTCACGAACTCCCTGAGCCTAGACATGAATAATCATACGACACGGACACCAATCTCGGATCGTTCCACAACCGAGCATATGACTATAAGGCTAGCCATTACCGCTTTGGTCATGAGAGTGATGCTGGAGTCAAATGATATGTGGCATACGACCTGACTAAGAGAAAGACTTGAAGTGTTAGGGTGGATGAAAAAGGATTACTGTACAAAAAAAGGGCGTTGAAGAAGACGTGGATGGTCAGTCATGGGTTGGCAGCTGAGTAGTGTCGGACAGTGCAATATATGTTTGGTCAACTCACAAGTATATTTTGGCCCCACCCGATGCTTTGCCTCTCAATCTCTCCTACTCGACAAGCAGTGCCTCAGGTCTGGCCGTTGTCGACGGAAAGGTTGTGGACTGTCGAAACTAACGACGCTCCCTTGCACCACGCAGCTAGAAAATCATACAAGACGGTGTGCAAGAGAACCAATATCGAGGAAAAGTCAAATACAATTTCAGTTCTTCAATCCAATCGTTCTTATAAGAGAAAACCATGTCTATCCTCTTGCGCAGTTTGTCAGAACACGATCGCAGTCGTGAGGTCTTCAGGTGTTCGTTCTGCCTTTCAAGTTTCTATGGCACGCGGATAGCCAGCCTTATCGAAAGCGACGATGAAGTCTTTGACCGCCCTTATTGAACGTCAATATTCCTCGTATGTATTCCATGGCCATGTGACCCCTCTTCTGCACCCGGCACTGCACCCAGGCGATGATCGTCAGGGACCTTTGAAGATTATGTGGGTCAAAAGAGGAGCAGCCTCATCACCTCGACGTCATTTCACAGACAGCTCACAAATGAGTATATAATAAATTGAGCTGCAAGCATTGCAAAACTATCTGCACATTCAAGCACGAATTACTAATTTTACCTTACCAAACCAACAACCACCAAAGTCACACATTATGCCTCGTAACGGAGACGGCTCAAGCGACAACGGCCCAATCGAGGGCCATGACATCGTCCACGGCAGCTCAGGCGACGTGCGTCCACACCAACCCAAACTCACCAACATCTCACGATCAGACGAGCTGACAGTCTCCAGAAAACCCTCCAACACGCAAAGAATAACGTCGCGCCCATGCCAGAAGGCGAAAAGGGCGAAGCCATCGAAGGCCTAAACGCCTCTGGCGGCGGCGATGCACAAAAGGCCGACCCGGGCGTTGGCGAGGCCGCGAAGAAGTCGTAGACTATGTCTCCAAGGATGGAGTCGGAGCATGCAAGGGACATGCGGTGTTGTGTTGGGACGCCCGCAAGGCAGGGAGTGATCCCTCACACGCTACCGGTATTGCAGCAAGGTGTATCTACGAAGATATGAATGAATGATACAAAAATGTAAAACTCGCCCAACGCACGCATCTGTGCCCTTGATTCGACAAGGTGGAGCGGTGTGCAACTCTCTTCTCAGCCGTGCATACGTGTGCATGTTGACTTGGGAGGTTCCATGTCCGTTCGGTAAGCGAAGCGAAGACCGAAGACCTAGCGCACAAAAGTCGCATTTAATGCATATCATCAGACTGTATACGATGACTGACTATTGGATTACCTTTGTTCGCGATGCTCGTAAAGTCAAGAAACCCAGGCTATGAATAGATGGCATCGCCGCTGCGGATGTTGCGGCGGTGCTTGACTAACATTATGTTGGAGGCGTAGTTGGCGTCAGCGGAGCGCTCGCCTCAGCTGAGGGAGTGGAGTACAACTCGCATGCCCCGAGAGTTAGTTGGGTGGATCGACTGTGCTATGTGGGTCGATGATGACGAAGGGAAGCGTCTAGAAACTGCAGCATTCAGGAGACACACAAGGCGATCACGAAAGTCACCGAGAGTGCACAAGAACAGGTAATTGGTGATGTTGAAACATGGTAGATTGTAATGTGGTACCCTGGAAGTGATAACCAGAGAATCGTACCAAGTCCACGCAAAAGAACTGTTACTGCAGTAGTGAACAGTGTTGCTCATGACGCCTGTGAACGCCGTAGGATCCTACAGCCCAAGTTTTCCTGTCCCGGTGCTAAACTCATCCGACGCCTGTTATTCTTCCATGTTGTTACACGCCTTCGCCGCCATAATTGTCTAAGCTTGAGAGACTTCATAAGTCGTAATCTATGGGCACCTTCAACAGGTCCAGCCCCGCTCGTCCCCTTAGTGGACCTTTCGTTGACGGCATCAACGCTAGAGCTCCGCTGCGAGAGCCTCGTCGCTAACATAAGTTGCGCCAGAGGCACTCTGCAAGTCAGAGAACTTTGCATCAAAGCTGTCAGGAAAGCCAAAAGAGGCCGAGTGGGAGCCAGGGCCGAAGAGGGCAGAGCCAAAGATATCGACATGATGGTCAGCCATGCCGAAAGAGGGTTCCATGGAAGCTGAAGAGCCTTCTGGGAACTGGTCAAAGTCGAAAAGGTTGTCGAGGACAACAGGCTTTTCGTCGACTGGAGCGTGTGTTGGAACAAAGTGAGATAGGCCAAGATCGCCGCCAACTGAGCTGAGGCCACTGGCCCCGAATCCGACCGACACTGCAGGTCGCACAATATCGCGGCAGGATATTGTGTCGAGTCGAATTCGGGGGTGGCGACGTCAAAGGAGGCTGGCGTCTCGGGTTGGCAGGATGAGTCGCGGGGCGAGTCCATCGAGTCCATGGAGATGGGGCTGGGGAACGACGTCGAGGTCCGCGCGGGGCAGATGGTGTCGTCGAGTGATGATGTGGAGAGGTCGAAGACGGTCTCTGGGGCTTCGCCGGGGTACTTTTGCCGGAAGTATTGGAGCTCGGCCTTCATCTGGGCCATCTTCTCCTTGTAGGCTTGCAGGTCCGCCTCCATGCGGTCCTTCTCGGCCTGGAGAACCTCGTACTCCTGTCGCTTGCGCTCGCGCGAGTTGTGGGCGGCGAGGCGGTTGCGCTTGACACGCTCGATACGTCGCTGCTCCTTCTCGTCCTCGGTCTTGGCGCGCTTGCGTGGAGGCAGGCTGGTCTTGGGCTCGGGGAGCACCTGGCCCCACGACTTGCGCTTCTTGACCGGCTTGCCGTCTGAGCTGGTGGGGGCTGGCGTCGATGCGCACTGCGACATGTCGCGCTGTGATGATGGTGCCGGTGAAGGTGTGTCGAAGGGCACCTGGAGGTCCTCCATCTTGATGGTGGTGGGCACCGAGTCGGTGGGCGGCGGGGTCATTGCTCCCGAGGCCATGAGTGTGGACGTGGTCATTGTTTGCGAGAAAAAAGAGTCGAAGTGTTGTGGATCCATTCCCCTAGTGTTGGTGGTTGTCGATGCGTGGTAGCGGGCATCTGGCGGGGTGGAGGGTGCAGTTGTCATATGAGCGTGCTGAGTACGAACTGGACAGCGTGTCCTCTCTGGCTTTATGGAAGGCAGCAGCTGCGCCCCCTGCCTCCGCGCTTGCCTCTTTCGGGCCGGGCGCCCAGCGGATTCGCACTTGCTTAATTTAGCGTTGAATACCGATCCTCCACCAAGAAACGCCCTTGGACCCTCGCCGCCTTCACCCTGCCCACTCAGCCGCGGCCCGTCTGTTTCACTGCCGCACCGCCCCCTGGCTTTGGTCTGCCCCCCGGAGCATGCCTGGCTTCCGATTGCTGCACGAAGCCCACGGCGTGCCTCTCTCTCGCATTCCTTTGTTGCGGAGCAGCCATCGCGGGCAGTGGTTGGGCCAGTCATGGGCTGACTGGCTTGCACCGATAGCTGTTGGACTATGGCTCAGCGGCCTTCCCAAACGAGCTCGAGTGGGCCCAGTCTGCTTGACCCACTGTAACACAGGTGCAGCTCCGTGGCGACGCGAAACAGGTGCATGTCGTAAGATGCCGTCAGCTCTGTGGACCAGCCCCTGGAAACAGTGCATCAACTACCCCTTGCGGCCTCTTTTCAGAGTCACGTTTACTCCCTTATTATTGCGAACAATATGGCTCTATACTCGCAGTACGGTAGTACGCTCATGCAGATTGAGTAGCTCGACAATGTTCCTTCTGGAAGCATCTGCACCCCATAGTTTTAATCTATTTTCCCGGGTCGCGAGACATTCTACCACGGAACTGCAATATCCCCACACAGTCGTGCAATCTATCTCCGTCCCCATATTGCCTGCCACTACCGGAAGATTTGTGCAACCTGGGGTAGAAGCCCTGTCCTCGAAGCACGAGGGAAGCTGCAGAAGCTGCAGGAAGTGTTTAGCCTCCAGCATACTGCCGCAACATTTGCAGCATCACATGCGAAGGGCTCATTTGGAACGGCTTGTCACTGACATGAAATGGTGAGTTTAGTCTTGATGAACACCTGGGCCGGCAGCGGACGAATAAGCTTCCGGTGGCTGTCGGTTCCGTGTCCCGTTCAGGCAGCCGCTTCTTTAACGGACTTCCTCCTTCGAAATGCTACCGCAGCCTCGCTACACCCAATTTCCGACTCCAGCGTCGTCATGAAGGAGACCAAATCCGCTTCGACCGGGCTGATTGATGCCGCGCGTTCATGTTCCTGTGGGCAGTCTCAGATGATGGTCCTCGTCATGAGTCGTCACCTCTGGCTCCACCAAAGCGATTCGTAACCGTTTCAAGGCAGCACTATTCGGACCTATTACACCGTGAGGAACGTATCTGCCTGGAACTCTCCGACTTTATTGCGTCCGACAAAGCCGTTCTTGAAGCAACCAAAAGTCGTGCACAGTCAAAGGTCTCAGCATATTCAATAGTCTGATCATGCCGTGGTAATGCTGCCGCCTGCTGCGAAAAGCATGAAGCAACAACTCAACGCGCGACGAGTGTCCATTTCGTTGTCGAGCACTTTGGATCGTCATCAGAAGAATCGTGTGGCCATGCGCGCATGATTGACATCTCCTGGATGTAG
>TARA_R110002003_G_scaffold97_30_pt1 | contig 22700 bp, 21 predicted proteins | sample TARA_R110002003 | Tara Oceans TARA_R110002003 (sample SAMEA4396441) | marine metagenome | biome: Westerlies Biome; feature: [SRF] surface water layer (ENVO:00010504); material: water (ENVO:00002006), including particulate matter (ENVO:01000060) such as... | depth 5 m
GTCTTTCGCGAGCACTACATCAGCAGTCTCGCCTTCCAATGGAACCAACTTCAATGGGGCAGGGTCATCGATGATATCGACCTTCAGCTTCGCTCTCCTCTTTTCACTCATATTTCTCTCCTCGATATCTCGCGCCTCTGTTGAAGTCGTCGATTGGACCTCCTAGTCCTCACCCGGCGCTCCACTCGCGGACTCTTTCTGCTGCTTCATCTCCTCTGCGAAGTCCTCCTGGAGAGCTTTCATTTTGTACTTATCGAGGGCCAATCTGTCCCAAAGCACCCTTCCAGTCTCGAAGAAGTATCTCCATTTCACTCCTTCCATATGTGATGTCAGCCTCCATACCTTGCCACCGCTATCCGAGTATTCAATAGCCTCTGATATTACTGCAGCTAGTTGTATGGTCATAATCGGACAGCCAAAGAGTGGCCCAGTGAAGCATTGACGCCCGAATGCTCCTTCGTTCAACTTGGTGATATGTTCTCTGCCTTGTACGTAGTAAACGAGGTCGCGACCATTGGTAAAGAATTGTGTAATGCGGACCACACCAATGCGCTTATCTGTATCGGAGAGAGTTGGCATGCTGTCCTCGTAGTGGTTGTTCGTGTATGGAAGCTCATTAAACTCCTCGTCGATGGCACTTAGTATCGTCCGAGCGTGATCAGTAACGCTACGATCGTGAGTATAACCGAGTGAATGAGCTTTTGAGGTCGACTCTCACTGAAAAACAAAAATCTGACATGTCTTGCATGCCTCTTCGTACAGTCGCGGCTCTAACAGCACGCCATGTTCGTCGAGGAGTGTCCGTGTTTCCGATTTGGACGGCGATGGAGACGCCATGTTGGTATTGATCCGGCGAGAATAAATATGAAAGTTGATTGATAGTGTGTCAATAATACTTGGCGAATGGGGTTGGTGCAAGTAAAGTGACGAGCGCGCGTTGTGAAGTCAAGGGCGCGCCTCGAACCGCAAAGAAGGAGCGCAGAGACCTGCTCAACCACGTGGCACTCGAACGGTAAGTGCAGCTATCGATTCTTGATACGCTCAGAACTCCTTCATGATCATTTCGTCACCGATTCGCTGTGTGAAGGCTACTGTACGTCTCTTGATCCTCCATATTCCACTCGCGCCCGGCACACCCTCTAGGTCTCCGTCTTTTGGTGGAAGCAGTACGAGCTCATCCATGTACCGCCCATACGCAGACAACATCTTGCCTTCATGAGGTCCCTGTCCAAAATGAACACCTATGAAGTGAGTTGTCGCGTTTGCGCCTTTGCCGTCCTGGTGAAAGATAATGGACTGCGTGGTGAGGTTGTGGTGAGTCCGGATCGGTCCGAGGCTTGGACAACTTTGTTAGCTTTGAGTTTTGATGAGAGTCCTCCATGACTGCATGTACACACCGATTCTGTATCGCCGTGCTGATTGCGTCCACCCCCTTGAGATCCGAGTTGAAGGGATAGTCCGCCGCTGCCTCGGGCACGAAGACCTTGCCTAGTAAGTGGAACGACTTGAGGTCTAGAGCCTCGCAATAACGCGAGAGCACATTCTTGATGGCTAGATGATCAGATGCTTCGATTCCAGACATGACGGAGATTGGTGCAGATTCCGTAGTCAAGCAGCAGGCCGTGAAGCTATAGAAGTCGTCCAGGCTCGTCTCGGGACCCCGCATCGCGACACCGAGACGCTCAGAAGGTGAAATTACCTGACAATGGAAAGCCAGAGAGACATTTTTCCATTCTTCTAGTGGCAACAGCAACATCTTTGCGCACTATGTTAGCACCCGCCAACATCTATTCGTGTTCGTTAAGTAAGGTTGATCCGAATAGTGGCATGATCGAACATGCCGTGTGAGGGCCGCATAACGAGCTTCGCACAGCATAGCCTAACCAAACATAAGAAGGCTTCCACAGATCTGAGTATCAGACGGCGTGGTCACTATCTACAGCGTTGTGCAGTATGAGAATGCAAACAGGTCGATTGACAAGACAATTGACAAATCACGCAGGGGTGTCGCAACTGCGAATGAGCGAGCTTAGATTATTTCCCAATGCGGCAAGTATGCAGATAGGTGTGGATTACAGTAACTGAAATGATGTTGGCCTTGAAACGGTGTTGACCTTGAAACGATGTTGGCTGCGAAACGATGTTGGGACTGAAATGATCTTGACATGATTTCGAGCTCGACATGATTTTGTCCCTAACATCATTTTGAACTCAACACGATTTTGATGCCAACATCAAGTCAGAACCAACACAGTTTCACCCCCAACATCATCACATGCTAGACAGGATTCTACTTGCACACACCCGGGCATGTTCTTGATCCTGACATACCATAATAATTAACGGATTCATTCACCAAAATGCTTTCAATGTAGTGCATGTCACTGTTCAGTTTTTGCAGACCCTCTCACTCGCCTCGCCGCAATTCACACTTACCCAATAAAAACACGACCTTCTCTACCCACGCCCCTATAACCTATCACATCCCTCCTTCCTTACCCAGACCTTACCCACTACGCCAAGCCACGCATCCTCGTTGCGGCAACGTTGGAAACAGGCTAAACTCAGACTACCGGTGGTCCTTTGCCCCGGATTCGTACAGAGCCCCATCCATGCAGTGCACTATCTTCGAGATGCCCTGTATACTCCCTTTCTATATAGCGCGGGTCACATGTGTAGGGATGCAAGTATGCTATACGGGGCGAATCACTCTACCATAGACACTGAGCAAAGGTCAAGACGGGTATTGTGCTGTGTGTGCAAAGTAGCGGTCTTGTGTAGACCCTGGCTCGGTTCAACTGGTGATCGAATTCTGGGTGTTAGGTATATAGAGTCTCGTTGCGAGCGAAGTTGAAACTTATCTTTGAGTGTAAGGGTTTTGTTCGTGACACGCAAGTGACAATGCATTTCACCTCCCTCACCACGGCTCTAGCACTTGCTAGCAGCGCCCTCTCGACCCCGACTTACGGACTTTCGCCCCGTCAGGCATCCACTCTCAACGCTGCCATTGTCGCCCGTGGCCGCTCGTACATCGGCACCTCCCTGACCATCCGCAGCGACAACACGGAGCAGAATCTGATCAAGAGCGCGGAATTTGGAAGCGTAACTCCGGAGAACGCGATGAAGTGGGACGCGACGGAACCCAACCGTGGACAGTTCAGCTGGGGCAACGCGGACGCAATTGCAAACTTCGCAACACAGAATAACAAGCAGATGCGATGCCATACGCTGGTGTGGTACAGCCAGTTGCCCGGCTGGGTGAATCAGATCAACAACAATGCAACGTTGATGAGTGTGATGGAGAACCACATCAATCAGGTCATGGGACGGTACAAGGGCAAGTGCACGCATTGGGATGTGGTCAACGAAGGTAAGATACATCTGAGCCGACTTGAAGGTGAAATACAGGAATTGACAAAATCAAAGCATTGAACGAAGACGGCACAAACCGCGACAATGTCTTCCTTCGCCTCATCGGCGAGCAGTACCTGCCTATTGCTTTCCGCATGGCAGCCGCAGCCGACCCAGCTGCTAAGCTATACTACAACGACTACAACCTCGAGTACGGCGAGGCCAAGCACAAGGGAGCTCTGCGCATCGTCAAGCTCGTGCAGTCGTGGGGTGTGAAGATCGATGGCGTTGGTCTGCAGGGCCACTTGGTGTCCGAGCCTACCGGCACCCAGAGCGTCATCACACCCAGCGTTGCTGTGCTCACAAAGACTCTCCAGGACTATGCGGACCTTGGTGTCGATGTTGCGTATACGGAGGTGGATATCCGGTCGAAGACGCCGAGCAATACACAGAAGTTGAATGACGCTGCTGCTGCGTGGGCTCGTGTTGCACAGAGCTGCATCAATGTGTCTCGCTGCGTTGGTATTACGATCTGGGTAAGTATTTTCGTACGTGCATCTGAGGATTACTGAGCTGACTATCCTCACAGGGCATTGCCGATAAGTACTCATGGGTCCCATCGACGTTCAGTGGCGAGGGTTCTGCTCTGCTGTGGACAGACAACTTCCAGAAGAAGCCCGCGTACACTGCTTTCTTGGACGTTCTGAATGGGAAGAACACTACTCAGACCTAGGAATTGAGATGGTGAAATAATGGCGGTGGCTGTTACATTCATGTACATATGTAACCAATAATGAACCAATGTTTCTGCAATGTTGGAACTGCTTGGGCACGAGTATGCGCCCGACGGAACGGGATATCTGAAGTCTGTGAACAGTAGCACTTCTTCATGGGTCGAATGTGGATGCAGTATAGCCGGCATGCCCACCTCTAAACAGGTCGAAGACGTCTGAGTCAGAGGTCGCTTCATGTGTAGGATCGCCGTAGCGAACAACTCCGCAATTCGGAGATTCTGAACGCATTCAGACGTGAAAAGGGAATGGGTTCTGCGATCAATGAGCTTCAACTTCGAGTGCCGAAGATCAACGCCCTTGCTGTAGCAGTCCATACAAAGAACGATCCGGCCATGTGCTCCACCAATCATTCCTCCACGAATCTCCCGGCTCTTCCTTTCAATCGAAAGCGCCTCTCAATCCACCCACGTGCAAACATTTCCCATTGCAGCAAGTCTTGATTTTTCCGTCGATTTCTGTAGGCCATGAGGGTTGATCCATGAAGACACACAATCCGCCATGGCCTAAACGAGCCCTTTCCAAACAACACTACCAATCAGGGCGCGCCACACGAAGCGGATGTGCATGAGAGTGGACTTCGCCACGCCTGCGCGGGAGCGGATTGTGGACGTCTCGCAGCTGTCTGGACCTGTTCCGTGGAATCTTCCATCAACTTTGGGCGAAGTGCAGCGTAGCGTGCGCGCGTGGTTGCGCTTGTGGCGTTCAGGTACGGGAACGATGGACATGGGAATTGATGTGGGGAAGGGCTGTGACTGGGTGGAAGCCATGATTGCTCCTTGGAAATGGTCATGGAGGATGGTGATCATGTGCGAAAGTGTGGTGTCAGGTGTCGATCGGTCCGTCGAGGACTTGCCGGGTTTCCGCTGTAGACATGGCAGCTCCTCTGTCCCGATGCTGAGGTGTCGACACCCACGAGGCGAAGACTACGGCTGCAAGCCGTACAATGAAAGTGTCGTATGAACGGTAGGAAGGCTGGAAATAGAAGAGGCCAATACAAATCCTAAATATGACTGCTAGGTGGGCCGGAGCACGAGTGGCAGGTGGTCCACGTGTTGCAACGTATCTGGGGCTTGTTGCAGACTTTACTCCGTATTCAGACAGTTATGCCATGCTGGAGTGTCTCTGCGATCTTACCAAACTTCACAGAAGTGACTGTCCATGGCTGCATGTCTTCGAGGTTCACAATCAATCCCGCCAAGCACCCCTCCCTCCTCAAATGTGACAGCTGTTCCAGGCCGCATAACGGGCCTCATCACACCCTCCTAGCGCCAATTGCGCGCATCGCCCCGTCCCTTACGCTCCCGTGACCTTCTGCAGCTGCGCCAAAGTTCGCCCTAAGAGATGGTTCGCAGCCCAGTGATCGATGGTAAGATTGCGAGGCGTTTGCCGGTTCAGGAAGGTTGGAGACCGACAAGGTCGTTAGTGCTATGCGGGATCTCGCGGTACATGATTGTGGTAGCGATTTTTAAGTTGTTGCTTTGTTCGTGCAATTTGTGTGGAGCTTTTGGGGATGCGACGAATGAGGGTGTGCGAAGTGGTGATTCGCTGACTCGCCGGGAGCTGGCATGGCGGAGTGAATGGGGCTTGGCGTTGACGAACCGAGGTGTTTTGGTTCGGCCGCGATGGTTGTGAAAAGTAGATGCGATGTGAAATTTTGGATCTTGCACCTCGAGAGAACTTTCTAGAGCGAATCATTGCTATCAATTACGGTAGGTCATCTCTAAAGTAAATAAAGTCCTTGACATTGCTAATACGACACAACAGCCCAGAGACAAAGACCGTCACCTAATTTGCAACCTCCAATTCCAAAATGGCGACCCGTCCGAGGAATCTAAACAACACGTATGTCGCACCCAGGCATCCACATCTTAAACCGATTATTATCTGCGGCGTCATCATGGCCCTCGCCGCCAGGCGAGAAGTCATTTCTCCAGGGTCGCCTTTGTACGACTACGTCCTCTCACGTTCAGGCAACGCTATCAAGGCCGCCACCTGGATTCAAAACGGACTCTTCTACTTCCTCTTCGGCGCACATGCTATCGAGACGGCAATGTTCACTAGGAGGCTGAATGACCATGGCGTGAGTGTGTTTAGTCTAGCGTGGCTGAAATGGATGGCAACGTGTTTTGTCGGAGGCAAATTCTGCTTTGAGCATTTTGATCGGCTCGTTGGAAAGGCTGCTTAGGTGAGCAACCGACGGATGAACTTAACATTGGCAATGGTTATTGGATTCCAGAGTGTATTTCCTCGCCCAAGATATCGCTATAATTCAGACCAAACGCCGGTGCCTATGCTCTTACAAGACCTACAGAGTATACACTGTCCTTCCAAATACGCTTCGAATTCCAGCATCATGCTCTACTGCTTCCTCTGTGCATTGGGCCCCATCTCTTTACTGAAAGCAAAGTATGACACCTCCAGGCTGAGGAGGGCTCTAATGCCGACGAGCAGGATAAGGAACAGCGGGATGATGGCGGCGAAGGCCATGAACAGTCCAGGTGTGAAGTACTGATAGCGTTCGAATAGGCCGGCGCTGTTGGTCGAGTTCGCTCGCCTGACGTGCGAAGAGAGGTCGCGCTTCAGCTCCATTTGGTCGTAGTTGCCATAAGCATTCTCCATCTCGTACGGAGGGTGCTCTTCTTCGAGCAATGCCTTGGATGCCAACTCGTCCAGAGGGGTTGTGGTATAGATAAGGGTGTAGTCTTCCAAATTGGCCTCTTTCGCGATCAACTGTTCGATCACCTCATCTGCAAATGTCAGCGAAAATGTCAAAACATCGGCGCTTCTGCATACCAGCCCGCTGAAGACCGCCGCGTCGGTGCGCCTTGCTGCTAGTAACGGCCGCTGCGAAGACGTTCGCGCTCGTCTTGTCCCCGCAAATCTTCTTCAGGTAATCCCTGATGGCCAACTGGTCGACTTGCCCCACTACATCTGGCACCGCAAAAGTCGTCTTCACGGCGTCGTCCTTGCCGCTCATGTAGTGGCTCAACCGCGGCGACGAGAGGCCGTCGACGTAATCGGCTGAGGAGACGCCCTCCTGTCGGACAAGGATGTAGGACCGCGTTGGGCACCCACTCAGTGCGTTGAGAATATCTGTCGTGAGGTGTGATGACTGCGCGATGGATATGTCTGTGTTGGGGAGGTCCACGCTGTGAATGTTAGCTTCGAGGTATCAGCGCAAGCCACTGCGATGCCTACTGTGCTGTGGAGAAGAGGAAGAACGGCGAGGTGTTGCGGAAGGCGAGCGCCGAGGGCAATGCTGCCAGAGCGAGGGCGCCGACCAATGTCTTCGCCATGATGCTGGAGCGGCTGGTGATGGTGGTTGTGGTGATGTTCGCGATACTGAGCTCTGGCGTTGCGGCGATGCCTGCCACACTAGTCCAGCCCAGTGATTCGCGGACCCTATGACGCGCATTGCCGACACAAATTCCGCGCCTGCAGCACCGTAAGACAGTCACTATGAGTCTATGTCAATTCCACTGCGCCACTGCACTTCCACCGCCCGACAGACGCTTCCGGACGCCTGTAACGGGCGGGCGCCTGACTCATCAAACTGCCTCTTTGCGCGCTAGTACCTTCCCAGGCACCCCAAGTATAAACCATTAATTGCTCGCCACTGCCACACCACCGCTACCTACAAGGCTCGCCTTTCTTTCACTTTCACGTTCAGCAGGCCGTATAATTACTGGCGCCTGTAATCACAGTGTTTTCATTTCTCACGCCGTGTAAACTTTCACGCCACAAAAATCAGTTCCAGCGCAGGACCGCCGCCGACGGAAGCCCTCACCATGTCGACTACTACCGCCCCGCCAGCAGTGGCGGCGCCCGGTGACGCCTCGCGAGGCTCCCAGAGAAGACGACGCCCACGCCGAAATCCCAATACACCGGCCGAGCAGCGCGAGGAGGGGCAGCCACCAGCCGAATCGCAAAGAGGCGGACGAAGTGGGCGAGGTCGTGGCCGGGGAGGCCATAATGACGCTGAAAGGCCCTCAGCCCCTCCAGCACAGGCGCAGCTTGTTCCGTCCACTGTAATGGCTTCAAGAGGCGGGCAACGGGGCAGAGGCAGAGGCGGTCGGGGAGCTGCTGCCCCAAGGTTTCCACAGCGCACGGCTGCTGGGGGACGCCAATTCGGCGGCCAGCTAACGACTGAGAATGATGATGCTTCCGAAGCGAGCTTCCAGGCGTCGTCAAGCCTACAGCCTGACGCCCCGGCATTCCAGCCAGGCCAATCTGTAGCCCCGCGAAAGGCACGACCACCCCGCGAAAAGAAGCCGCAGCTCCCCAAGTCGAACGCGCCCGACATCGCCACACGAACACATGAAGACATAGACAACGGACACTACGAGTGCGCAATCTGCACCGAGGAGATCAAGCGGCACTCCCGAGGCGTCTGGTCGTGCAGGACGTGCTGGACCGTGTTCCACCTGGGCTGCATCAAGAAGTGGTCGACTAACGAGGGTTCAGCAGCCGCTCGCCAACATGCTCAGGACGGAGAAATACCTCCTCCCCGGCAGTGGCGCTGCCCAGGATGCAACCTGCCAAAAGATGTCATGCCGAAGAACTTCCACTGCTGGTGCGAGAAGGAGCTTGAACCCAAAGCATTGCCAGGATTACCGCCATTCTCATGCGGCCAGACGTGCGCGCGCCCTCGAGTCTTGCCCAAAAGCTGTCCACATCCTTGTCCGGTCACTTGTCATGCTGGCCCTTGCCCGCCTTGCGGTCTGATGGGCCCTGAAAAGTTTTGTTTCTGCGGAAAGAAGTCAATGACACGACGATGTGTGGACACGGACTATGAGCATGGCTGGGGTTGTGGTGAGGTATGCGGAGAGCTTATGTCCTGCGGCCAGCACCGCTGCTCTCGGCCCTGTCATGAAGGCCCATGCGGTGCTTGCGAGGTGCGCGTGCCTGCGCGCTGCTATTGCGGCCAGATACAGAAAGACATTCTGTGTTGCGACAGAGCTGAGGAGAAACACAGCAGTCATGCTCATGTCTCAGCCGATGGAGCGTTTGCTGTCGAAGAGTGGATCGGCACGTTAGAGTGTGCGAATATCTGTAGTCGACCCTTCGATTGCGGCAAACACACCTGCGAAAAGCCCTGCCACAGCCAGGAAGCCAAGCCAACCCATTGCCCACGATCCCCTGATCTAGTATCTTACTGCCCCTGTGGCAAGAGTCTGCTCAGTCAAATGACAAACGCAACCCGGTCAACTTGTGAAGATCCCATACCGAACTGTTCCAAGCCGTGTCATAAGCTGCTCGACTGTGGTCACCAGTGTGAACGGCTCTGTCACCAGGGAGAGTGTTCACCCTGCTTCAAGCGAGTCTCCATTTCCTGCAGATGCGGTCGAACAGCGTCCGATACTATCTGCCATCAAGGAACAGAGGAGCCTCCGCAATGTATGCGCGTCTGTCGAGTTTCACTGAACTGCGGGCGTCACGAATGCGGTGAGCGGTGCTGCGCTGGTGAGCGCAAAGCCGCTGAGCGTCAGTCAAGCCGCCGTAAAGCACGACCACTAGATGCTGCGCCACGTCGACCCGGTGAAAACTTCGAAGCTGAGCATATCTGTACTCGCAGTTGCGGCCGTCAGCTCAAATGCGGAAATCCGGAACATCGCTGTCAAGAGTTGTGTCACAAAGGTCCTTGCGGTTCATGCCGAGAAGCCATCTTTGATGAACTCAGCTGCCATTGCGGACGTACTGTTTTGCAACCTCCACTACCTTGCGGTACAAGGCCTCCACCATGTCGCTTTGCATGCGAGCGTCCTAAGGATTGCGGTCATCCTCAGATGGCCCACAATTGCCACGGAGACGAGGAAAACTGTCCAAAATGTCCCTTCCTAACGACCAAGGCTTGCCTGTGTGGCAAGAACGTGCTCAAGAACCAGCCTTGTTGGCTATCTGATGTCCGTTGCGGAGATATCTGCGGCAGGACACTGCGATGTGGCGCTCACCAGTGTCAGAAACAATGCCACCGCCCCGGAGAGTGTGAGGAACCTTGTCGGCAGCCATGTGGCAAAGAACTTAGTGTCTGCGGGCACCCGTGTATGGCCCCATGTCACTTCCCCTCGGTCTGCAAGGAAGAGAAGCCGTGTCAACACAAAATCTTTGTCACATGCGATTGTCAAAGGATTAAACAAGAAACCAAATGTGCTGCGTCGAGGCAAGGAGATGGAAATTCGAAAAAGTCTTTAAAGTGTGACGAGGAGTGTGCGCGCCTTGAGCGCAACCACAAACTCGCACTTGCTCTCAACGTGGATCCCGATCATCAGAGCGATCATATTCCATACTCTGCAGACACGCTCAATATGTACCAGCAGAACTCTACGTGGGCTGCCGCGCAAGAAAAGCAGCTCCGACTTTTCGCTGCTGATCCAGAGGCAAAGCGTTTCCGTTTCGCTCCGATGAAAAGCCAGCAGCGAGCGTTCGTGCACTCCCTTGCAGAGGATTTTGGTTTCGACACAGAAAGCATGGATCCGGAACCACATCGACATGTCGCTCTCTTCAAGACACCGCGCTTTGTCATGGCACCAATGAAGACATTGGCAGAATGTGCCCGAACCCGACAAATCCAGCGTCCGATACCTCCGCCAGCGCCTACGACTATAATGCGGCCAAAGCCGAGCAATACCACCGGTGATCCTTACAACGGTTTCCTCATCACAAACACACGATTCGCTTTGATGATCGAGGAAGTACAAACTGCCGTGAAAGCTGTGCTTGCGAAGACGTCCTTCCGCCTTGAGCTAGAAGTCAGCTTCTTGCCTGGCGATGATGTCGCTCTGAAGCCGCCTCTGGTAGCACGTCTTCAGATCGAAGAACGCGAGATGCAAAAGCTGCTCGAGTCCATCAAGGATCCACTTAGCCAGGCCTTTACAGCTGCGAAATTCGGCAAAGTTGAGCTTGCACGTTTAGATTCATCACTGAACGTCCTCCGCAAGGAGTCGGACATTGGCCCTGGATCTGGCTGGAGTACCGTGGCTGCAGCGAAGAGTGCTCCACTACGACATGTAGCAGGAGGTGCAAGGTTTGGCAACAAAGGTGGCTTCGCTGTCCTGAGTCTTAGCAGCACGAAGAAGAAGAAAGACAAGCCAGCGGAGGTGGTCGAGGACTGGGAAGTCGCAGAAGAGCAAGAAGAGGAGAAGGAAAAGGTCAGTGGTGCTAACAGCGCTGTCGTGAGTGAGAATGAGGAAGGAGCATCTTCAAGGCCTCGCAGCGTTGTTGCCGAGACCTACTCTGATGATGTTCCCCTTTCGACGAAGCCTGGCACTGCGCGTTGGGCCGATATGGAGGATTAGTGGTCACGTGTCTTTGACATATGTTAGACCTTGCCACCAGTCCCTTAGTAGATGGGGCTCAAGCAGTAACCATGCTGTAAAAGCACAATCATTAACGCAATGCGTGATGTAGAGTTCACTCAGCACCCTACGATGTGAAGATCGGAACCGTTCCGAACCTCATATAAATGCTTGCCTTCACTGCAGCAAATAGAGACGCTTATCTCACTAGAGGTAGCATCCGTCGACTCCCCTATTTATCTTGCATCCTAGCCTTTCATCACTATCCTCGTTCATTCTCAACTGTGATACGCATGTCATGACGCCAACGTGCCCGGTCCATTCTCGCTGTGATGTTGTGCTGCGAAGCCGGTTCCCCAACCTTTGCCGACCACGGACAATTGGTTAGCGCTTATGGGTGAGCATTTGCATGTAGCCTTGAGCCACGGCCGGAGAATGGGTTATGTGGATGATCAACATGCATGTCTTATGTTCGATGGTGATGAGATACACGGAAGACTAGTATATATGGTCTGAAGGAACTGGACGCCTACGATGAGCTGCTTTCTGCACACTCGATTTCCAGCCACACCTACAGCATCCGCATAGTTTAAAGAGACAAAGCGAATGCAATCTTCACCATACCATCATACCCAACGACGAGAAACGTCCCACCATGTCCGCGCCCCTCCACATCCTCATCCTAGGCGGCGGGATATCCGGCCTCACGACCGCTCTCTCCCTCACCAAATTCTCCCCTCCAAACACCCCTCCCCCAACCATCACCATCTACGAGATCCGCCCGGAGCCCGCCACCATCGGCGGCGCCGTAAACCTAACCCCCAACGCCCTCCGCCTGCTATCCCATCTCGGCGCTTTACAGGAAATCCGCGCCGCCGCGTACGGCGCCGAGTGTCTGGCCGTCGAAGTCTTCGACCTGTACACCAACCAGAAGATCGCAGAGAGTAGTTTCCGCGGCCCAGATGGCAAGGGGCTGGGTGAGCCGGCGTTTACGGCGCTCAGGATCACGCGGGGCGAGGCGCTGGAGGGCGTGCTGAGGGCGATTGCGAAGTGCGATAATATCAAGATGGAGTGTGGGAAGAAGACGGTTAAAATCAGCGAGGATGAAAACAGCGTGGAGCTAGTCTTCGAAGACGGCGAGAAGGTCACGGGGGATATGTTGATTGGGTGTGACGGCATTCACAGCGTGACGCGGTTAGAGCACGTGGAGCCCGAGCGCAAGAGCGAGTATAGCGGGATCTGCAATGCGTTTGGGTTTGCGCCGCGGCGGAAACAAGACGATGGGAGTTATGAAGATACGCATTTCGCCGTCTCGGGGATGAATTTCGGCCGGCGTGGCATTCTGCTGACGTCGTTTCACAATCCGCAGCAGGACTCGATTTACGTCGGCGCGCTGATGCAAGTCCCTGCCATTGCGTCGCGGGATGGGTGGAAGGCCAAGGGCGCAGATGCGGAGAAGACGCGGGCGGACATGTTGGAGCGGTATGATGGGGCTGCGAATCCGTTGATTAGGCATGTCATTGAAGATGCGAAGGATTTGTATCTTTGGCCTGTGTTTACGCTTTCCAAAGGCGGGAAGTGGGCTACTCAGAGGACGATGCTTATTGGGGACTCGGCGCACGCGATGCCACCGCAGGGCGAATCGACTGGGATCGTGTTTGAAGACGGCGTCTTGTTTGCGCGGTGCTTGGCCAGGTGGATGGAAGGGAGGAGGCAGGAAGGTGTTCCGGTGAAAGACGCCTTTGATGCATATGAGAAGTTGAGACGGGCGAGGATCGATACCGCGTGGAATGAGAGTCAGAGTGTGGTCAAGACGGTGCAGGATACGCCGTGGTGGGGACACAAGATCAAAATGAATGTTGTTCCGTGGTATTTGTGGTGGACGAGGGCGTATAGGGAAAAGCACTTTGTCGAGGATGTGACGACGTGTGACTTAGGGTATTGAGAGTTGAGACATGTTGGTGGAATAGACCTCGGGGCGCCGTGACAGACGCTGAACATGCTAGACATATACAGCCTGCCCAAGAAGATGCCGGCTATCTGACTCTGTTGGACACACAACCAGTAGCACGCAGTTAACGATAGACTGTGGTATTGGACATTAAAAGTACAGAAGGCAGCATTGTCGTGTATGCTCCACGGCTCAATGCTGCTTTTTGTTGGCCGTGGCACTGAAATTGATGTTGTAGTAACCGTGGGCAGCAAATTGGTCCTGGACATTGGCGATCAGAGGCGGGCAGAGGAAGATCGGCAACATCCACGCGACAGGCATGGCTGCCAGTACGCCCTTCAAAACTGGAAGAACTCCGTTTCCCTCTCGGGTTTCCCGTTGCTTTTTGCCCTCGAGGAAACCGACGATTATGTTTCCCAATACGAACACGGTGTACGCCACGAGCATGATGAAGTAGAGCCACGCGCCGATTCCATATGGGTTTGTTCGCCAAGTCTCGCGCAGGAGTCGGCAGTAGTAAGGAATTAACTTGTCGAGTCGCACGCCTCTGTAGTATCCGCGATACCAAGGCTTTTGTGACACCTACAGCTTGCGTCAGTCGATCACATTGGGGATGGTTTCAAGGCATCATACTGTCAGGCCCGTAGTCTCTAGCCTGTGCTCGCGGAGCCATTCAATGATCTCATACTCGAGGAAGACCTTCAGAACATCACGGGGCAGTCTGACGGGAATCCACGACTCAGTGAGGTCGTGCGGCTCTGACTCTGCTCTGGGAGGGTCGGCAGAGCCGGCAGAGCTGGTCGTGCCACTAGAATCGACAGTCTTACCGGGCCGCAACCGCGGGAAGCTAAATGGATTGCGGGAGGGGAAGTAACGACGACGTCGCGTAGGTGAAGTATGTAAGTCGTTCGACGACATAGGGAGCATCGACATCGTTATGCAAAGGCAGTTCGACGGGGGGCTGTGTGGCTACCGATGAATATTGCTATCCCAATAGCGATGGATTGGATAGCAATTGGCGGGACGGGGAAAAAAGAGACGACCTGGAATCAACGCGGTCGCGCTGAGATGACGATGTTCTATGGGGGTTGTTGCTGACAGAGATGCCGTACCGCATTCTGAAGGAAGGGGCCATACTGAAGCGATGCAGCCGGGCCATGCGGCAAGGGAATTGGTTCACGGTTCATCTCGAAGCCTATAGGTAGGAGTTCGGCAAGACTATGCGCCCCAGCTTGGTAGTGAGAGGATTGATGGGAGAACGCCTGCAATCACATGCCAGATGAACGCTGCCACACGTGATCACATGACTCGTGAAGCGGGTTCTGGGTCCACTCTTCACGACTGCAAACGAGCCGCCCAGCCTCGAAGCCTGAACCCGCAGCGATGACGTCTGTCCGCCCGCGGGTACCTGTCGAGCGTGCCAGGTTCGGCTTGCTGCAGCGCGACCGCGACTCCCACCACCGCCGATCGCCAGTCGAGAGCTCTTGCTTCAATTTGCACCGCGACGGGCAGTTGTCGCCCATATCCTGCGCAGACGGCACAATTGCTGTTTATCATCTCGACTGGCCTGAGACGACTTGCTTCCCTCCTCAACAATCTCGTCCTAGCCTGCACCATTTTTACCTGACCGCCGCAGCATACCTACAGCATCATACGCTTGCAGCTTATGCCAATTCGATCTCTTGCTAGCTCAATTGCACACATGGCCATGCCTGCACCAGCAAAACCGGCCTCGCAGGCTGTGTACCTGCTGCCATTGACCGACGCGGGCGCGCCAGACGTGCCGGGCACCTACATCTACCTCCCTCCACCAACCGAGCCCGCGTACTCGGTCCGCTTCCAGATCCAGGGCACGAGCTCAATATGTCGCTACGGCAGCCTCTGGGTGAACATCCCTGCAAAGGGCGAGAAGTTCAAGCGCAGCCAGTACCGCGAGTACAAGTAAGCTGCCCGCTCCCTAAGCATCCTTCGCGACACTAACAACCACCTCAAGGCTGGAGCCAGACTTCAACGGGACCACTGAGATCGATGTTCCTATCTACGAAGCTAATGCCTTCTCCTTCTACACCACCTACACGCCGCTGCCGCAGTGGTCGTTCACCGACGTCACCTCTACAGAACCCACCAAGACGCCCACATACTACATTGATGTTTGCCCAAAGCTCACCCTCCAGGGGCAGCAGCTGCCGGTCGAGGGCGTCATTGTCTTCTCGACCCTCTCCAAGTTTATGGGCAACTACCCTACCGACTGGGACAACCACTTGCGCGGCATCAGCCAGCGTGGCTACAACATGGTGCACTTCACGCCTCTGATGATCCGCGGCGATTCCAATTCGCCGTACAGTATATACGACCAGCTGACCTTCGACAAAGCTGTCTTCCCCAACGGCGAGAAGGACATTGCGCGCATGGTGAAGAAGATGCACACCGAGTTCAACATGCTCGCCATGACCGACGTCGTCTGGAACCACACCGCGAACAACAGCAAGTGGCTCGAAGAGCATCCAGAAGCCGGCTACAACGTGGATACCGCACCTCATCTGCGACCCGCGCTTGAGTTGGACACAGCCTTGATCAAGTTTGGCAAGGAATTGTCCTCGCACGGCCTGCCTACCAAGTTTGAGAACGAGGGCGATCTTCTCCGGGTCATGGAGGGTGTCAAGAAACACGTCCTCGACGTTCTGAAACTATGGGAATACTATGTTGTAGACGTGGAACGAGACACCAATGCCATCGTCGAGAAGTGGATTGCCGGTCAAGCCAAGTTCGTCGAGGACAGCTTTAGTGAAGCTGGTCTTCGTGGGCTCGATGCAGTCAAGGACTGGTCTTTGAAACACAAGGCAGATTGGTTAGTCGACCATGCCCTACTTGGCGGTGACAGAATGGGCGAGCGGTTTAGGCGCCACATCGACCCTGCCATCGGAGCTGGACTCTGTTGCGCACTCTTCGGCCGTTACGACAGCCGCACTAGCAGTACGCCTGACGAGCGAGCCGCACGCGGAGCTGTCACTCGCATCCTCCAAGAGCTGAATCTACCCTTCTACAAGGAGTACGATGGAGATTCCAAAGAGATCATGGAGCAGCTCTTCAACCGAATCAAGTATGTCCGGATTGACGCTCATGGTCCAAAGCTCGGCGAAGTCAACGACGCAAACCCGCTGATTGAGCCATATTTCACCCGCCTGCCACTGAATGAGACCACCAAAAAGCATAACCCAGAAGCACTGGCGCTTGTGAACAATGGATGGGTCTGGGCTGCCGATGCCATGCGGGACAATGCCGGGCCAAAATCTCGCGCGTATTTGAGGCGAGAGGTCATCGTCTGGGGCGATTGTGTCAAGCTTCGATACGGATCCGGTCCTCAGGACAATCCATTCCTCTGGGAACACATGGCTAAGTACACGCAACTGATGGCGAAGTACTTCCAAGGTTTCCGCATCGACAACTGCCACTCGACTCCTCTGCATCTTGCTGAGTACATGCTGGACCAGGCACGCTGTGTCAATCCCAACCTTTTCGTATGCGCCGAGCTGTTTTCCGGGTCAGAGGAGATGGACTTCAAGTTTGTGATGCGCTTGGGAATCTCATGTCTCATTCGAGAAGCCATGCAGGCTTGGAGCACGCAAGAGTTGAGTCGTCTGGTGCATCGACACGGTGGAGTCCCTATTGGCAGCTTTGAGACCGACGAAGTGCTCAATGCCGACCATGCCAACAGCACCTCGGACGGCAAGCCACAGCCGATAATCAAGCGGATCAAGCGAAGTCCCGTCCATGCGCTTTTCATGGACTGCACGCATGACAACGAAACCCCAGCGCAGAAGAGAGATGCACGCGACACACTCCCGACAGCTGCCCTTGTTGCCATGTGCTCGTGCGCCACCGGCAGCGTCTTTGGCTTCGACGAAGTGTATCCAGAGCTCATCGAGTTGGTACATGAGAAGAGGCTTTATTCCTCGATAAACTCTACCGGCGGACCCATCAAGGCACAAGCTGGTGAAGGCGGTATTGGTGGCATCCGTAAGGTCATCAACGAAATTCATGTGAAGATGGGCAAAGAAGAGTACACGGAGACATACATTCACCACGACAAGGAATACATCACTGTCCATCGTGTCAACCCTCACACCAGGAAGGGTTATTTCCTCATTGCTCATACTGCCTTCCCTGGATACGGCAACGGTAATGGAGGTTTCGGCGAGACAAAGCTTCCAGGTACCAGCGCAAAGCTCATCGGTGCGTGGAACCTTGAGGTCGACAATAGCCAGGAGACAAGGGCTCGTGTCATTGGAGACACGACTACACTGCGCGGCTTGCCAAGTCAGACGTACAATCTCGAGGGTGTGAACATTGAGACGGTTGGCGATTCGACGACGATTCGAGTCCCTGACAAGTTCCCTCCGGGTAGTATCGCCGTCTTCGAGACCTGGGTGCCAAGCGCTGAGCACGCAGATGGCCTGGACGCGTATGTCACCTCTGCAGCGCGCGCAGCATTCCGTGATGTCAACCTTACCGATCTGAATTTCATCTTGTATCGTTGCAATTCTGAAGAGCTCGATGCATCCGACGGCAAGGATGGCACGTACAACATTCCAGGCCACGGCGAGCTTGTGTATGCTGGCCTGCAAGGCTGGTGGAGTCCACTACGAGACATCGTCAACGACAATAACCTTGGTCATCCCATCTGCAACCATCTTCGAGAAGGTCAATGGGCATTGGACTACTGTGTTGGCCGACTCGACCGGGCTGCTGCGAAACGACAATATTCCCGTGTGAAAGTGCCTGCCAAGTGGCTGAAGGAGCGGTTCGACGCCATTCGCAAGCTTCCTAGCTTCATGCTGCCTCGCTACTTTGCGCTCGTTATCCAGACCGCCTACAACGCGGCAGTCGACCGTGCCATCGAGCTCATGGGCGAGAATGTCCGAAACGGCAACACCTTTTTGAAGAGCCTTGCACTTGTCAGCGTGCAGGTGACCGGTTATACCAAGAGTGCTTCGCTGTGGCCTGACAAGAGTGTGCCGAGCATGGCTGCCGGACTGCCTCACTTCGCTGTCAGCTGGGCTCGCTGCTGGGGCCGCGACATCACTATCTCGGCACGCGGTCTCTTCATGGGTACGGGAAGATACGCAGATGCCAAAGAGCATATCTTGTGCTTCGCGAGTGTTCTCAAGCACGGCATGGTTCCGAACCTGTTGAGCAGTGGTACCAACCCCCGGTACAACTCACGAGACTCGATCTGGTGGTTTCTCCAAAACATCCAAGACTACACCAAGATCGTGCCAAACGGTCTCAGTCTGCTCCAGGACAAAGCTAGGCGACGCTTCCTCCCCTACGATGACACGTGGTTCGCTCACACCGACAAGCGAGCGTACTCGGTGTCTTCCACCATCGAAGATGTCATCCAGGAAGCACTGCAGCGCCATGCTTCTGGGATAGATTTCCGTGAGTATGATGCTGGGCCAAACATCGACAGCCAGATGAAGTCAGAAGGCTTCGATATCAAGATCTGGACTGACTGGGAGACTGGTCTCATCTTTGGTGGAAATCAGTTCAACTGCGGAACCTGGATGGACAAGATGGGCGAAAGCGAGAAGGCTGGCAGCAAAGGCGTCCCTGGCACGCCCAGAGATGGCGCGCCCGTCGAGATGATTGGTATGCTGTACAGCACAGTGCGCTGGTGTGCAGACCTTTACGAGCAGGGCAAGTTCAAGTACGAGGGTGTGACGCTGCCTGACGGCAAGGAAACGATCACTTACAAAGCCTGGGCCGACAAGATCAAGGCCAACTTCGAGCGGACATTTTACGTTCCCAGGACCGCGGAAGAGGAGAAGGATTATGATGTAAACCCAAAGATCATCAACCGCCGCGGCATCTACAAGGACCTCTATCGTTCTGGAAAGGAGTACGAAGACTATCAGCTGCGACCGAACTTCCCTGTGGCTATGTCGGTTGCGCCAGATCTGTTCGATCCCGATCATGCCTTGTATGCCCTCCAGATGGCTGACCGGATACTGCTCGGACCGCAGGGGATGAAGACGCTGGATCCATCTGATCTCAACTACCGCCCCTACTACATCAATAGCGAAGACTCGACGGACTTCGCCACGTCCAAGGGCAGGAATTACCACCAAGGTCCCGAATGGGTGTGGCCGACGGGCTTCTTCTTGCGTGCGCTTCTCAAGTTCGATCTGCAGCGCCGCAAGACGCCGGAAGAACGCGTCGAGAGCTACCAACAAGTCACGCGCCGATTGGCTGGCTGTATGAAGGCCATCAAGGAGAGTCCTTGGGCTGGCCTGACGGAGTTGACACAGAAAAACGGCGACTTCTGCGGCGACTCTTGCCCGACACAGTCGTGGTCTGCTAGTTGCATCATCGACTTGTTCCAGGACGCGCGCGAGTACGAGGTGGAAGAGTCCTCTTAGGTGGTGTGAAAGTGTTCCTCGTGTAGCTGCATTTTCGTGTTCGCGTGAGCATTGAGCGCGGCGTGTGCAATGGGCCGGTTTGTTGTAGACAGCTGTGCATTAGATCGTGACCTCCTGTAGATACCAATTACCATATCGATATCCCTTGAGTTGTTGTTCTTCCCCGCGAGTTGTGGTGCGACCTTGATCCCTGACTGTCTGACATCACTCGCCGTGACTTCGCGTCTTAGCGTGTATCAGATCGCGGGAACTTATCAACGCTCCGCGCGAACCCGTGGGTAAGACAACATTCGATAGCGTCCCCACACCTCGAGTCCTCCACATATAACACCCATCACTGCCGGACACGGCGTTCACTCTCTTTTCCCCACAGCACAATGCCGCCCAAGCGCCACGCCGAGGCCATCGACCTGACTGATGATTCGCCCTTCTACTCGTCGCAGCCATACGCACACGCGTCGAGCTCGCAGGGGTATGCGCATCCGTCCTCATCGCAAGGCTACGCGCACTCGTCGCAAAGCTCGCGTCCCCCAAAGCAGGCGCGCACCGACTACACCCGCACCACGTCTGGCGCGTCGCAGCAGGACCCTGTGTATGTTGACGACGATGAGGAGGAAGATGTGTCAGCGACGCAGGGCACCACGGACCAGGAGTACAGCTACACGTTGTATGGGGTCATGCATAGCAAGATCGTAGGCTGTAGATTCTACAACGGATATGCGACTGTGGGAGAGATGGTTATTGCGAGGAGAGAGCCACACAATCAATATGACCGTGAGTATACTGCTGCGAAGCACCGCGACGTTGAGAATCAGATCGATTGACTGGATTGTAGGGAATGCAATTCAGGTTCTCAACGTGCAGGGCACCCAGATTGGCCATATCCCGAAGACGGTTGCGTCGAATCTAGCAAAGTACATGGACAACCGAAGCCTGCTCGTGGAAGCGCAGATCACTGGCGAGAAAGGCTACTACGAATGTCCTATCGAGCTCAAGTTTTATGGTACAAACGAACCGGTCGAACGAGAGAATCTCATGAGCCAAATGCGTGGTGACAAGCTCCCTGTTGGACATGCGGTGGATCGCAAGCGCAAAGACGCTGCAGCGGCAAAGGAAAGGGAGAGGCTCGCAAAGCAAGCTGCGAAAGACGCCAAGAAGAAGGGTGCTGCCGTCGTTGGTGTCGCTGGACAAAGCTATGAGAACGGCATGTCCGACTTTGCGGCAGGCTCTTCGCAGGGCTTTGGCCCTGGTCCGAGCCTTGAGGACATTGTCGGTGGCAGTGAGCGTTACAATCCCAGGAACGTCGAGCAGGTTGTTGAGGAGTTCGGTGTCAAGGAGAAAGATCTTGCTGCCATGCCTCAGGCGAAACAACCCGAATCCCTACTCACCGAGCTACATCCATTCCAGCTGCAAGGCCTGCACTGGATGCTCGAGAAAGAGTCACCCCAGCTACCAGCCCAAGGCACAAAAGATGTGGTGCAGCTGTGGCAACGCCATCCGCGCATGCCAAACGCCTTCACGAATCTCGCAACAAACTTTTCGGTCACAAATCCTGAGCTCGCTTCAGGAGGAATACTTGCGGACGATATGGGACTTGGCAAGACCATTCAAACCATCTCGCTCATCATGGCCGATCGAGAGCTACGTCGCAAGGCGCCTGATGCGTGTGATGCAACGCTCATTCTTGCGCCTGTATCGGTTATGAGCAACTGGAGCACTCAGATGAAAAAGCATGTCAAGCCAGAGCATGCTCTCCGCGTGATGTTCTGGCATGGGGCACGCAAACAGCCCATCACTCCCAAGCAGATCGAAAACTACGATGTGGTAATCAGTACTTACGACTCTGTGTCATCGGAGTGGTACTCAGAGAAGTCCACCAGCTTGCCGAGAAAGTCAGGAGTATACAGCGTCAAATGGCGTCGAGTCATCCTGGACGAAGGCCATAACATCCGCAATCCAAAGGCCAAGAGAACCATCGCTGTCTCCAACCTCATGGCACAATCGCGATGGGCTCTAACCGGCACGCCCATCATCAATAATCTCAAGGATTTGTACAGTCTCATCCGCTTCCTTCGCCTATCTGGAGGTCTCGATAGATTCGATATCTTCCACGGGGCGATCATGCGGCCTGTGCTTCAAGGAGATTTGCAGGGCAATCGGGCTCTCCAGCTGCTCATGTCTGGAATCTGCCTGCGCCGAAAGAAGGAGATGTCGTTCATTGACTTACGACTACCGGATCTGTCGGAGTATGTCCACAAGATTAAGCTGCATCCGCATGAGCAGGAGAAGTACGACGCGCTTGAAGCACAGGCTAAGGGCACGCTTGACATTTATCGCAAAAACATCGGTGGTCAGAAGGGCATGGATACATACAGGCATCTACTGGAGGTACTTTTACGGATGCGACAGCTCTGCAATCACTGGCAGCTTGTCGGTGAAGAGCGCCTCGACTCTATCATGAAGCAGCTTGAAGCAGAGGGCATCGTGGACCTAACCGAGGAAAACAAGGCCGCCTTGCAGGCAATGCTGCAGCTTCTCATTGATTCTCAAGAGGATTGCCCGATCTGCTTGGACAATTTCAAGAATCCCGTCATTACCAAATGCGCGCACAGTTTCTGCACAGCCTGCATCGAGAAGGTCATTGAAGGCCAGAAGAAATGTCCCATGTGCCGTGCTGAGCTAGAATCACTCAACACTACGACGGTCAAGCCGGCACAAGAGACCTCTGCAAAGGTGGAACCCGCACCCACTCAAGACGAGCTCGCCGACAAAGCCTCCCTCGAGAAGAACACATCAAGCAAGGTCGAAGCACTCCTCGACATCCTCCAAGCCACCGCACAAGACCCGAGTAACAAGACCATCATCTTCAGTCAATGGACTTCCTTCCTTG
>TARA_R110002003_G_scaffold250_2_pt1 | contig 22667 bp, 25 predicted proteins | sample TARA_R110002003 | Tara Oceans TARA_R110002003 (sample SAMEA4396441) | marine metagenome | biome: Westerlies Biome; feature: [SRF] surface water layer (ENVO:00010504); material: water (ENVO:00002006), including particulate matter (ENVO:01000060) such as... | depth 5 m
GGGATGCGCTATACAGTCCCTTCGCTCGCGCTCTTGAGCATAATTCCCTCTGCTGTTAGTGCACCTGCTCCCATCACCATTCCCGAATCCACACCTGCACCATCTTTGGATGATGCAGTTGCGCTACAGGAGAGGCAATCGCTCGGGGGTCTGTTAGGTGGCGTCAATGGTGTCCTGAGCGGCTTCCTCGGAAACATCAAAAGCGCGGTCGCTGTGAAGAAATCCAGCGCCGTCAACTCAGCACTAGTCAAGATTAAGCCGGCTTCTCGACCCACCGATATCGCCGATGCAGTCGCGCGAGCTTCAAAAGTCTGGGCTAGCCCGACTGGCCGGACCGACTTCTATCCTGCAATCGCGTCGCAGGTTGCGGTTGGTCTCGGACCATTGCTAGACGGTACGCTGAACACCGCATTAACCGGCGGACTGCCTGTCGGCGAGAACAATATCAACAACAACAACTCTCCTCCTCCAACCACAATCTACCCGCGCAAAGAAAGCGAGGATGCCCCATACTCGCTCTCGGAAAGCGCCCTCCGCAAAGCCATCTTCATCCCCTCCGGCTTTACATATGGCCAGAAGCGTCCAGTCATCATGGTGCCTGGCACCGGCTCTTATGGAGGCGTGAACTTCGCGAACAACCTGCGCAAGTTGCTCACCGGCAAGGACTTCGCCGACCCCGTCTGGCTCAACATTCCCGGAGCGATGCTGGGGGATACGCAGACAAATTCCGAGTATGTTGCTTACGCCATCAACTACATCTCTTCTGTGGCGAACAACAATCAGAACATTGCAGTCATTTCCTGGAGCCAGGGCGGTCTCGACACGCAATGGGTGCTCAAGTACTGGCCCAGCACGCGCAAAGTGGTCGAGGACTTCCTCCCCGTGAGTCCAGACTTCAAGGGCACGGTCTTAGCGAACGCGCTCTGTTTGAGTGCGAACAGCGACTTGGGACTGAATCTTTGTCCACCGAGCGTCATTCAGCAGCAAGCAACCAGCGACTACGTTGGGCGGCTGAGAGCTGATGGAGGTGATTCAGCGTATGTGCCTACGACGACGTTCTACGCTGGATTCTATGACGAGATTGTCGAGCCGCAACAAGGTACCATCGCCTCAGCATTCGTCAATGACGCCCGTAGCGTTGGTGTGTCGAATAACGAGGTCCAACGTGTCTGTGCTGGTCAGCTGGGTGGATCCTTCTACGGTCATGCTGGCGTGCTGTTTCATCCGCTCACGTACGCTTTGATTGTGGACGCGCTCAAGAATGACGGACCAGGAAGTACCAACCGAATTGATGTTAAGAGTGTGTGTAACAGTTATGCGGCGCCGGATTTGGACCTGGACGACGTCATCGCCACGAGCGGACTTATTCCGATTGCTGCCGTTTTGTTGCTGGCATACCCGGACAAGAGGTTGACAGAGCCTGCGCTGAGAGCATATGCTGCATAAGGCTTGAGCCCACGCTACCTTCTTGTAATGTCTAACTATGTTCATGTCTAAGATTTTTGCGCCGTCACTCCAGTGTACATTTGGGGGGCTTGACAATCGTCTTGCCCACCACTACAACTGTAAAGATGCCAAGCTGTGCCACATGCTCCTACCCCAATCCTTCAATGATTTGCTGGTACTCGAGCTAACATGTTTACTTCTTCGTCCACGATTCGGTCTGCCTTGCTCACAATCTGCCGTTCCGGTGGTGCCACAGAAGGTGCAGTCCGACGATCATAAGGCCTTCAAGGCCGCGGTGACTTCGAGCACCGAAGCCAGCCTGTACTTGCACTTGGATTGGTGATGCGTAACCACTCTGGCGTGGAGTCAACTGTTGATGATATCCTCACTGGTGTCGGTTTTCATCTCGGAGGTAACGCAGTCAATAGAGTACAAGGATACAGGCGTCGGCTTCATACTCACGAAGTGAAGGTGTAGATTACAACTTTGGTGGTCACCAATGCTGCGACTGCTGACCAAGCTCCTGTAAAATGTGACTGGATGCTTCCGGCAAAATGATGGTCATTGGTGAGTGTCCTTACCGTTGTGCCACTGCCGTTCCATTCTCTGAGGACACTCGCGTTCAGCATACGTTCAAGTGGTCGATTATATCTATCTTCCACACTATGACGAAGATAGAGTAGGTGCAATCTGAAGTAATGTGGATCATGGCGCAGGTAAGTATAGGATCTTGTAGAGGGGTGTAGTTGGTGAGCACATTGATGACTACAGATAAGACCATATATGCTTTTTGAGCATGTCCGCTTGTTGATGTTGACTGTCGATGTTGATCAACAGTGGAGAGTCATTGTCAGGTCTTGAACTAAGAAATAGTAGGAGCACCAGCGATTAAGACACACCACATGCTGAAAGTTCCGCTCCTCCCTCATCCTGGAGTCCTAGCCCGCCCTGGCAGCCCTCTGGGTGAATACATCTTGGTCGCTACACCAATGTGTGCAGATGTTTGTGTATCGCATTCGATTCCGTGAAAAGACCATCGACTGTTTGGACTGACAATAAAGCACGCGCCAAAAACACCCATAATGGATTCAATGCCACCTCAAGTCGAGCGGTAAGACGAATGATTCACTTGCTGAAATGAACACAGCAAACAAAAGTACCTTGCCCGCCCTTGTCACGACGCAACAGTACTTCAGTCGTTCGATCTCAATCCCTCTTCAACCACTCCAAATTCACCGGACTGACCACCCCTTTCTCCCCACTCGCCAACCACCCTATCAAATTCTCCATTCCCAGCCTTTCAAACCCAATATGACTCTCCACACTTGCGCCCGCCGTATGGCTCATCAACATGACGTTCTTTCTTTCGGCTAATTTCCTGTCCACAAGTGGTTCATTCGCATGGACATCCAACCCCGCTGCTGTGATAGTCCCGTCATCCAGCGCAGCATTGAGCGCTTCTTCGTCGATCAATTTACCCCGTGCGATATTAACGAGTCGGGACCCGGGTTTGAAGTGTGCAAATTGTGTGGTAGACAGTAGGGTGGATCCACTGAAGGGCGTGGCGAGGAGTATGCAGTCCGATGCGCGCAGTAATTCTTCCAGTGTCTCGCAGTACTCCGCACCAACGCTCTTCTCCCTATCCTCCATCCTAACAACATCATAGTACTTCACTTTCATTTCAAACGCTCTCGTCGCTTTCTCTGCAATCCGCAATCCAATTCTTCCGAGGCCTACTATTCCCAATACGCTGCCGTTCGGATTGTGCGTCACGGCCGCAATGTTCTGATTCGCGTCGGCGAATTGCTTGGGGTCGCATGAGCGTGCGGCTAAAAAGGACCACGGAATCGCGCGGTAGCATGATAGGATGAGTACAATTGCAGCATCGGCGACAGACTCTGTGCATGCGGAGGCCGAGTTGCAGTATATGGTGCCATGGGCGGCGAGGGTTCGGGTGTCGACCCAGTCGAAGCCAGCGCCAGCGGAGGCATAGATTTTGCAGGATTTGGGGAGAAGGTCACTGAGACTAATCAGTCATTGTCCTAGTTCGACAATCCGGGTCAAACAACAAGCTATGGAGGAGGTAGAAATCAACCTACATCAACTCCTTGTCCCAATTTCCCATCTCGCCTCCAGTATTCCAAAATGGTCTATACATCCCGACAAAATCACCCCATCTCTTTTCTTTCAGAGCGGTCTTGAAATCCTCGCGTCCTATCGAGTACGTTCTAACAATGTTGAAATTTCTGCCCAGTTCCGTATACAGCTCATGGTTCCATCTTATGTCGTCGCCAAAGTGTAAGATTGTAGGTTTCGAGTGGGGGTTCGGCTCGCTTTGAGATAGTTTAGAGGGTGCGGCAGTTGGTGGTGGCGGAAGACCTGAGTCTTGAGGTGTGGGTGTTGCGGCGGACATTGTGGTAGTACGGGCTGATAGTTTGCGGTGGTGGTTATGTGCTATGATCCTGGGGTCTTAAAGTTGCTTCGAGAATGCGACGCGATGCTCAAAGTGGAAGAGGCAGTTCGACAAGGTCTGTTCACAGCTTTCCAAAAGCCCGTAATGCACCGCCAGCGCAGTAAGCCATCTACACGTGTCTCATGCACACAAAATGCATCCAAAACCCTGTAAGCTGTCGGGCGGTCAAACCGAGCCTTAAGTTATGTGCAGATCCCCTCTTGTCTCTTCAAACAAACCTCGTAGAACAATTCGCGGACGGTCACGACGAACCTCAAATTCCTGGGTGCACAACCTATGATGTATTCCCCTCCATATGCAGCTTGGCCTCGCTCCCACAGCACAGCTAGACCGCCTCCAAGCGGTGAAGATAAGGTTATCATCATCAGTCTGATCCCTGACCACACGCAATTTCGCCCCGCCACGTGGGTCGGCTTACTTGATTTATCCGCGTGCATATCCCACCGAGCCCCGCGCCACGGTGCGAATAAGCCGACTAGGTGCTCAAATCATGCAGTTCCAGATGCGTGGGAGTGCCCAGCATTCTAGAAGTTCAACAGGCATGGAGCGGTAGAGTGCAGATTGTTTGAAGATTGGGTCTGGGAAAAGGAACGTTGGGGCTACGATCGACCGAACGCGGAAGCTTTGCCTAGGCTCACTTCCCTGGAAATGTTAGATGGGTTAAGAAGAGCAAGTGATGCTTTGTCTATGCTACAAATGTACAGTACATGTTATAAAACACAGGGTATCGTCGACCGCTTTGGCAAGCGGCCAATAGAGTCGAGTCGAGACGTTGCCATGCGCGTAGCCGCGCTTCGTCGTAAAATCGTCATCAGCATTATAATCATACACCATACACAATCGATGGGGCAATCCCGACCATCGTCCCCAAGATGCTGCATTTCTCAAAACCAGTGCACAAGCCCCATGTGGCTTGCAGGATTCGAGTTTGGGTTCGTTTGTTGGCCTTCCAAGCCGTATTGATTCACCATATCGTCCCACACAGTCCAGTCCATATTCCCGCCATCGAGGACGGGGGAGTCTGTGGGCACACTGTTGACGCCATCACCAAGAGTAGGGTTCATGTCGCTAAAGTCCATGTCTGCGAACACATGGTCGCCGAAAGTACCGTGCGCGCTGTTGATTGCAGTCGCGGTGGCGTTTGCGGACATGGTCATGGTTATTTCGGCTGCTTGGCCGGGAGGCATGGTTTGTGTACTATTCGGAATGTTGGAGGCTGTACCGCCCGACAGCGGATGTGAGTAGTCCTGAATTGAATGTCCCGTGACGTCGATGCCGTGCATGACGTCTCCCAATACGCTGTCGAGGCCAAATTTCGTCAGATCCGCGAAGGCGTCCGCTGGGCTACCTCGCTTGGCCGAAGCACCGTGCATATCTACGCCGCTCGGTTGTTGGCTGACTGGTGTGATGTCTGCGAGTCTACGAGGGAAGGGGCCTTGCCCATTGGAAGTTGAGGGGCTATTTGGCCAACTTGGTTGCGAACTGGTCGCACTATCACCAAGCCTTGGTGCAGCAGGTCGAAGCATTCGATCGAGATTCTCCGAACTAGGTTGATCCACTGATAGGGGCGTAAGATTCGTTCGATCGTCGCGGAGGGGATATCCGGGATACATCATCTGACCGTTGCGAAGTGCGATACTCGCTCTCTCCAAAGCAAGTTCCCTCTCGCGTGCTGCTTTCGCCTTGGCGAGAAGCTTTCGTAGAGGCTTCCACAAGCAACCTTGCTGTCCCTTGCGGTGCGGCGAGGCATTGTTCAGTGGGAACCACCACCGGCCTGCAGTAGCCTCAAGTGCACGCCAAGCACGTTCGACCGCCTCGCCTTTGGTGCGAACACAAAGCTCAGAGAGCAGGAAGGCGATTGCGTGCCATTGTACGTAGGTACGGAAGAGCCAACCCCACTTCATCGTCCTCGCTTCGGTCTCGAGGAGGATTGAGTATTCGATATTCTCGAGAGACGTGATGAAAAGTTTGTCTTTAGTCTCCTGGGGAAGCGTGGCGCCTGGGATTGGTCAACATAGCGCAATTTGAGGGTTCAAGGTGGACTCACCCCCATCTTTCCGCTGATGCGGGTGATACACAATCAGCCACATCTTGCTCATGATGAGCCTTGAGATGGTTGCCGTAACCCAACATAGCGGGATCGACATATCCATGTTTGCTAGGTACTTTTCCTCCATGCGCTGGTGGCATTCTGTGATCCATTTCTCCTTCTGTTCGATAGTGAGACCAGCAAAGAACTCAGTACACTGATTAGGGCCTGGCGGGATGTACAGAATCCGGCGGAAGATGTTGGCGACTTCGAAGCGTAGAAGACAAAATGTCATATCGGTGAAGCCCTGACGCTCCTCGGGAAACTCGGCCATATCAGGATGCAGGTCGCTGTCGTTGACATTGAGAGGCTATGCCTTGGTCAGCTCTAGATATGGACGAAATGGGGCATCACGTACCATCTTGGTGTCGAATTGCGCTTCGACGATGGTTGGGTCACAGCCATGATCCTCGGATGACCTAGCATCAAGAATGCACACCTGCCACCAGAGCCTTCGTCGCATCTCAATCTCAAATGGAGGGAGCTTGAAGTGACTGCCATCTCGATGCACACCAAGTGTCTGGGCGATTCGCACGGTCAATCCAGTCAGTGTCCAGATTTTTCGCGCATCGTCGTTCCTCCGCAGCAGGATAAGGAAGATGATGAAAGCTTGCAGCACAACAGTCTCGTCGCAATACAGGAAATTCGCCCTGGCAAGGCCCTGCTCCAGCCCGAAGCGATATCGGTCGAGAAGCGTGTGCCTTGATTCGCCCCATCGCTCGAGACATTCCTCTGGTGTGGTGCTTGTTACTGCGCCGTAGAAGATGGCGAAGAGCAACGCCTCGAGTCCCTTGCCAACTTTATCTGTGTGTTGTACGGCATCCCTGAAGGTCGGTTCGAAGGTGGGAATGTGGAGGACTTTGACGAGGGGGTCGACGTTCTCCTTGAATATTTCCCAGAAATGGCGCGCTTGCTGCTCTGGAGGATGCAATGCTTGCATGTCAACATTTGTTGAGCTGTATCCAAACACGAAGCCCGCGTGCTGGGAGGCGTAATTGGAGGTGTCGGGCGAGTGGACGTCTTCCTCGTCATCGGAAGGCTCGATGAGAATGGCTTTGAGATCTTCGACCTGCCTGGAGTTAGCAACGATCAAGCGAGCGGGACAAGGATCAACGCGCCTCGTTGTTCAGACTCGCCCAGAAGCTGTTGTTGATGTAGCGGCTCCGGCCCTTCTCCACAACCAGCCGGCCAAAGCGATTCTCCAGCCCCTCTACGCTGTCGTCCACTGCGACACTGAGGCTCGCCCTCCCGTCCGGCTTCGCGGTGCCGTTGCCGAAAGGACACGGGCCGGGTTCGCTGGTGCTGCTGCGTCGCTCCCTCTCGGCCGCCTCTTGTTCGTGTTCCTCGACCTGCGCATTCAGGCTCGATACTACGCCCTCGAGGCGCCTCAGCCGCTCGAGCAGCTCGGCATCCGGCGGCTTCCTGCTCTTGCGCGGCGCGCGACCCGGACCTGGGAAGACGCATTCGATCTTGGCGCGGACGCAATTCGAGCATGGCTGTTTCTTGTCGCATTTGACCTGCCCGGGACCGGAACATCAGAATGTGTGCCGTGTAATGTGTAATGTGTAATGTGCCATGTGCCATGTAAATGGGCACCATGTTGCATGTACACGGACTGCCTACCTTTCTTCTGCGACAAGTGACGCACGACCGGGGATTTGCACCGCCACTAGCAGAGGGGCCGCCAATGCTTCCATGGGGCTTCTGCGCCCGGTCCGGCGAGTGCTGCGACTGTGGGGAGTCTTCAGACATGGTGCCTGAGCGTCTTAAGGGGGAACGGACAGTCCGAGGAGAGCCGGAGGGGCCTTCTTAGGGCGCTGCTGGACTTGCGGGCGGAGAGGCGCTTGTTGAATGTCGGAGCAGATGAGGCGCCGATGCTCACTGCATTCAGCCTTAACGCCTCAAGTGGGGACAGCCCTTTCGTACCTTCGTACATGGGATGGGGTGTGCTCGTCCTACAGTCTTACCGCCGAGGATAATTCCGTCGTTGTCGTCATGCGAGTTCCTGACCAACCGTGGACACCGGGTAGAAACGAGCTGATTTGCTCATCCACCAGTGAAGCCAGCGTGTTTGCAGTTCCCATGCGCAGTGTCGTCGGCCTGAGTCATCGGGGAGGAACTCCTCGTGCGCTTTGTCAGCGCAGACATGATCAGGCGTCCAACTCCTGCTTCAGTCCGACGTTGCAATCAAGTATCGTGCATGGCCCGACCCGAATGCATCGGTGTGAGTGCCTCCAAGCGCGTACCCATTCAGGCAGCAACATCATAAGCAGAAAAATCCAGCCAGACTACCGAAGCCAAGAAGCGCGGCCGACGGAAGAAGGAATTTCTGCGACGCTGCACATCACTCGGATGCCAACGCCATGTCCGCGTCCTCCGACTTGATCTGATAAGCGGTGAGATTATCGCCAGCTCCAGGCCGCTGTCCAAGCTTTGTTTGGGGTACGCAGAAGATCGCGAGGAACCCGACTGAAAGTCTTATCATTAGTGAAGAAGCCTGATTTGCGACTGTTGCAGCTAATCGATCAAGCTCTGTGACCTTATTCGTGCCCAAGAAAAACACGTCAAAATACACCCCATCGCTGTGGACGCCGTTGCGCCCATCCACCCAACTTGTCGCATTCACTACCTCAGTCCCCTCTCACCCCTCCCGCCTATATTCCTCTCCCTCTTCCTCCTCTGGCCCTCGACACTCAGGAATTCTCTATCATTTGCCTCATCCTCCAGCTCCTGGTCCACCATCTCTCTAATCTTCATGATCTGCTCCTCCGTGATGCCCTTGGTGTTGCACACCACACTAGGCGCGCCCTCGAGATACCTCAAGTTTTCCATGGCCTTTTCAATCAGCTTTTCAATGTGCGCATTGGTATTGAGATTGTCGTGGCGCTTGACATTGTGCAGGTCCGGGTATAGAACACCGTCCCCGTTCTCGGTGCCTTGGAACGCTTGAATGTAGGGAATATGTGCGGGCAAGTCGTCGTGCAGTTCCGCGCCGACGCAGACTGCAGTTTCATGGCACCATGTGCGCGCGACATTGCGAGGTGTGTAGCCGCCACCCCCAATGAGGAGAAGCGGCCGATTTGCGCGCTTTACTGTCTCGATGCAGAAACCGTGCGCCTTGATGTTGAGGTTGAACCGGCCAAGACGATCACCGCCAAGCGAGTCCGCGCCAGACTGTAGGACGATGGCCTGTGGGTTATATTTCTCAATGACTTTGCCGGTTACCGTCTTGAACAGGTGCTTGTATTGCTCGTCGTCGATGCCGTCGTCGATGGGGATGTTGAGGCTGTGCCCTTTGCCGCGGTTCGTTGGGTCTGTCGGGCCCATCTCATTAATGTTGCCTGTCCCAGGGAAGAAGGGGTAACCGTGCTTATCGATACCATACTTATGGTAAGACAGTGTGAACACCCGATCTGTGGATTCGAAGGCCTGTTCTACGCCGTCGCCGTGGTGTACGTCAATGTCGATGTAGAGAACGCGTTGGTGCTGTGTGAGCAGGAGCTGAATGGCAATGACAATGTCGTTAACATAGCAGAAGCCGGATGCGAGGTTCTTCTTTGCGTGATGTAGGCCACCAGACCAGTTGATGGCAATATCGGATTGCTTGTTGAGTAGATTCCAGGCTGCGCTCATAGAGGCTCCGCTGTAGAGTGATACGTAGTTCCAAAGTCCGTCGAAGACTGGGCAGTCGTTGCTGTCGCCGCCGAAGCCATAAGAAATGTACTGGGGATCATCGGGTTGTGCATTTTGAGGTGTGATTCTGGTCTTCATTAGTATCGTGCGTGTAACTATTGTGATTGGCACCTACTTGCTGAGGTAAGAGAGATACTCGCGATCGTGGAATAGAGCGATCTCGTCGAAGTTGGCTGGTCGTGGGGTGTAGAGATCCATGGTATACTCTAGACCATAAGCAAGAACAAGCTGTTTTGTAAGGGTCAAACGCCATGGCTTCATTGGATGTGAGCTGCCGAAGTGGTGGTACTCGACATGCGGGTTGTAGTGAAAAGATACATTCCATCCCAGGGGCTTCTCCATGCCAAATTGCTCAGCCTCGCGTGCGATAACTTCGACCTTCTCGTCATCGGAGAGACATTTGAAAGCTTGGTAATCTTCGACGTAATAAGCATCGTCAGGAGATAGATACTCTTGCACGATATTGTTGGCCGGGTTGGGCGGCCGAGACCCAGGAAACCCCATAGTGGGTTCAAATAATGTGAACTCAGCAGGAGCTGTTACTGCCGAAGATTGGGTACGATCAGACTGTATATTTGACGATTTTGAGGACGGATGGCCACCCTTGTGGTTCTTTTGCTTGATGACTCGTCTTTTGGTTCGTGGCTTCGTAGACTTTCTTAGTATTATGTCAGCATAGAAATATGCACCTGATTACTCCATACATTCCCTGGCCCAGCTCTTAGATTTGGTGGTCCGTGTAGGTACAGGATCAATTGCAACATACCTTCGGTAGCGAATGCGCCGGGATGATGTTCGTTGCGCTGTAGGCTGCACGCTCTTTGCGTCGTGAGCCCGTTCGAGACTTTGCAGTTGCGTGACGAGGTCTTCGAATGAGAGCCTCTTGTCGGTATGCAAATAAGTGGCGCTCTGATCGCTGTGCACTTCGATTTCATACGGGTCGTCCGAGGCGTTCGCTGGTCGAAGACGCATCGTCTTCGTCGTGCTCTTCTGATTGGCGAGACCCTGCATTTTGCGGAGCACGTGAGAGGCAATCTAGCCGCTTTGTTGGCACCTGCATGTCATTAGCTTGCGATCACGTTCACCTGCGCGCAACCTCTGCGAACCTTGTTAAATGCTATCAGATATCAGGACAAATATACCGAGTAATTGGTGTTTGCTCGAAAACACCGGGACCACGTACAGAAGGCGTTAAGTTACGACTGTCCATTTGTGGCAACTTCCTATCCTGTATCTGCCAAGCAGCTGCGCGCGATACTTTCACTACCTACCATTGCCATCAAAAGGTCATCAAGTATCATCGGGAGAGCAAGCGCACTCAACTCAAGGTGACATTCCAGACTTCCACCACATCTTGCCACACTCCGGCGCATCCCTGTTTGATCACGACAGAACGACCGCGCCTTCTGCGCCTCTGTTCCGAAAGTCACCACCTGGAATACTGTCCCATAGACCGATCGTGCAGCACTTGTCACCATGGCGATCGCAGAGGATGCTGCAACGGTTTTGGAGCAGTTCATCCATGATGGTAGGCCGTCGTTTAGATATGCAAGCAGCCCGATCTAACATTGTTAGTTGCAAACCTTCCTGCAGAGATTACTCATTTATATGAGGAGATGCAGGCCAAGGACCAGCAAATTCAAGAACTACGTGCGGCGATAAATCAGCGCGACGGCAGTCTCCAGAAATTTATCAAGCTTAACGGCAGTCTAGTGCAGAACCCCAAGGAGGAGCCCTATTCGAAGGTGATCATGCAGCACTATGATCGCGCGCAAATACTGCAAGAGGAGAAGATAGGCCTTTCAGAAAAGGCTGCAGCACTCGTAAGTCAGGACCTCGTAGTCGCACGAGTCCTGCTCACATACACCACAGCTCGACCGACACGTGAAACGACTGGACATCAGATTGCGAGACCTACAGAATGACGGATCAATACCATCAGACCCACAGATGCCATCTCTGCTTAGAGAATCTCCAGGCAACATGGTACCACCAACATCACTATCAAACACGGGCACAAGCACACCACTGCATCCAGTGTCTGGGAACCAAGGCGGTGGCGCTCCCAATCTGGCGCAAGCAGCTGCTATCGCGCGCCTCAATAACGCAACGAGCGTGAATCTGAATGCAAGGCTCAATCCGTCATTACAGAACATGCAGACACAAGCACTGTTGAACCAGCAGAGACTCACAAACGCACAGAGCGCCATACAGGCAAATACGCGACAGGAACGGGAAATGTCAGCCGGAAGTGACAGCAAACGTCGTCGACCAACCGGCAGCATCGGACCCCTCCCTTCAGCATCCTCGAACTTGGGACGGCAAGGCTCAGTTGGACCGGGGACGCCTAAACCCTCAACGCCGGGCTCGCGCGCAGGCAGCGTTGGACCCAGGCCACAGAAGAATGCACTCACGGTCAAGAAGGCGAAACCACAGCAGCCGCTGCGCAAGGCGGCCCTCACAGCCAAGCCCGGAGTCAGCAAGAAGCGGCGCAAGGGCGGCTCCCGAGCATCGCCTTCGACCACGGCAGACGATGAGAGCGTGGCGAGTGAAGCCGGCACAGAAGACGAGGACATGTCTGGCGTCGGCGGAGGCGAGGGCGACGAGGAGGAGTCGGATGACACCAAGTACTGCTTCTGCCAGCGCGTCAGCTTCGGCGACATGGTGGCCTGCGACAACGACAACTGCCAGTACCAGTGGTTTCACTGGGAGTGCGTGGGCATCAAGGAGGAGCCCGTCGGCGACTGGCTGTGTCCTGCGTGCACGAAGCAGCCTTCCAACAAGATCAAGAGGGCTCGCTAGGACTGAGCCGTCTGGACGTCTTGTTTTTGCGCACGTCGATTTTGGCCGTCGCCGTCGCAATCTGCACCCTTCTCGCCCGCACGGGAGATGTTGCACAATCGATAGGCGCACGTGGCGTTGGTGTCCGCTTGCACCTGGGGTTTGGGCCACTTTGGCGGCGGAAGGGGCGTCGAAGAGGAAAGCGCGCCCGGCGCCTGCCCGAATGATTTCATGTTTTCATGCTTTGCTATCCACGAGCTCCCCGAATATACCCACCTTGAAATTGCATGTCCTATGCTGAAATGATGCCGCCTCATCGCGCCCGCTCAGGCCACCCTGTGTACACGGACATCGCCAGAGCCTCGAACTCGCGAGTCCCAAGGATCTGTGAGCTAGACCCGATGGCTGGCATGCAGGGCTGCGGTGCCGTTGCCAACCAGCAGACGAGTGACGACGGCGCAGCTGCCTGTGGCACCGCGCAGTGGCCGCGACCGTCAGAAACTGGCAACGCCCGCCCAGTGTCTGCGTCCAACAAGCAGGCGTCCTCTGCTGCTCGCGCCCGGCGGTTCACATCGTGAGTTTTCGCGGAGTGCAGGGCGGCGGCGGACGGGCCCTGTGTCATTCGTCACCCAGCCGAGTTAGCGCTCGATTTACCAACGCTCCCAAGCCAAGCCGTTGCGAAAGGGGCATCACCGACATTTGGCTGAGGCTTCCTAAAAGCCTCGTGGTCCCGGATTCCGGATACTGCACCGTTGTCGCTCCTTGGCTGCACTGCGGGCTCTGTTGGTAGACGCGCATGTGCTTTGTTGCTTGTTGCTTGTTGCTTGCTGCTTGCTGCTTGCTGCTTGTTGTCCGTCCTTTCATCGTTCACGCCGTCGTCTCCTACCACGCCAACGGTTTCAGCCCGCTCTCTCAGCAGCCACCTCCGCCCACGTCTGCTGGCTCAGGCTGTAGCTGTGGTTTGAAGTCTGCACAGCACTCAAGTCCGACCCGCGCTATCGATACCCGCTAGAGCGACAGCGGCAGCCGGCTGCGTGAAACGCGCCGAGCACATGATGAACACCCGCAATGGCACCTTGTCGCCAGTCTCGACCGACAGCCAGGACTGGTCTCCCATCACCCGCTACCAGAACATCGCCGGCGACAACCCCTACTCGCCCACCGTCCCACCGAACCCATACGGCGCCCCGGGCAACGCCGATGGCGGCATGCTCAATGGAATGCGCCCCGCAGGAAACGGCAACCCCTCGCCGCCCAGCTCTGTCGGCCGGTCGAGCGACGGCACTGGGCTGTATGGATCGAGAATGAGCGACGCCAGTGTGAACAGCACGAGGAAGATGCAGCTGCTCGAGGAGACGCTGGCCGAGCACTTCAAAGTGCTGAAAGCCTATCTGGGGCCATATCTGAACGATGCGCAGGGGAACCCGCGGCCGAGTCGGGCAAAGGACAAGCTCACGAGACTGTCCGCGGTGCAGTTTCAGGAGCTCAGCACTGACGTGTACGATGAATCCATTCGGAGAGAGGACGATCGCAAGCGGGGAGGGCCTGGCGCACCCGGCAACGACACTCCCAAGTTCCTGCTCCCGAAAAACAACTTTCACCCAAAACGCAACCAGGCTCGGCAGAAGCTGTCGACCCTCCCCCTCGAACGCTTCCGTCAACTCGCGACCGACGTCTTCTACGAGCTCGAGAGGAGGTTTCCGCGCTTCACAGGCGGAGACATGGCACGATCTGCGAGCCCTGCCGCCAGTGTTGCCAGCCGCATCAGCAATAGAGGCCCACCCAGCCGGTCGGGGACACCGAACGGCATGGGCCCTCGCGGTCCGCCACCGGGTCCGGGCTACCGAGGGCCTCCACAGGGTGGTCCTCCAGGACCGCCGGGCGGGCTTATGCCGGGACAGCCCAACGCATTTGGGCGACCGCTGCCAAAGACGTTCCAGCAAAACACCATTGTACCAAACAAGGGCACGTTGGTGGAAGACGACGACGATAGCGCGGCAGACGACGATGATGCATTCAACCTGGAAGGCGCCGCTGCGAGACGGCAGACGAACAAGAGTGCGAAGAGCATGAGCATGGCACAGGAGAAGATGGTCTCTGACCTGGAAAGTCAGGTAGCAGAGCTGCAGGGCAAGGTAGGATCCCTCGAGAGCTCGTTACGGGACAAAGACGACGAGATACAACGGTTGAAGGACGCCGATAGTATGAGAGACGGCAACACTGCCTCTGAGCGAGCAGAGTGGGACGAGCTCCGCTACTCGCTGGAGGAGAAGGTGGAGAAGGCTGAGCATCTAAACTCACAATTGCGTGCAGACATCGACAGGCTCCGCAGCGAAAACGAAAACGCGCAGCAGGGCCTTCGCGCTCAGATCGCGACACTCGAATCCAGACCACCTCAACAGGCTGCTGACATCGGTGGCGGAGAATGGCGACAGCGGTGCGACGAGCTCGAGCGGGAGCTGCTTGGGCAACAGCAGGTTACTGAAGAAGTTCGACAGGATGCAGCCACCTTTCTGCAAGAGATGAGGGAGCTGTCTTCGCGCAGCGATGCTGCTGTGGAGAAAGAGGAACGATTGGTGGATCAGGTATCATCGTTAGAGGCAGAGCTCAAGGAGTGGAAGGCTCGCTATGCCCGCACCAAGACCCAGCTCCGAACTCTGAAGGCTTCTTCCATCGGCTTGTCTCTTGCATCGCCAGACGCCACCAATTACACGCGCGATGCGAGTTTCACAACACCCGATGGTTTGGTCAAGGATGTCCACGTCACCAAGTTCCAGCTTAGCATCGATGAGCTACTCCAAACTGCCCGCAGAGCCACTGCAGAGCAGACTCTTGACAGCATGCGCCATGTTGTCAAGTGCGTGCGGGCCATCACAGGCGACATGGACAGTACGCCATTATCCCAGATGCAGTCGCCCAACAGCAGCGTCAGTGGTGATCTCATGGCCAGCCCGGAGAAGCAGCAGGCGAAGCTCAAGTCTCGCGTCAGTGCTACCGCCAACAATCTCATCACAGCCACCAAAAACCATGTCTCGTCTGGCGGTGTTGCTCCAGTTAGTCTCTTGGATGCCGCTGCCAGCCACCTCTCCACCGCTATTGTGGAGTTGGTGAAGCATGTGAAAGTGCGACCCACACCTGAAAGCGAGCTGGAACAGGATGAGGAAGATGACAGGCCGATGCCGCTCAAGTCGAACAACTTCTCAGCGTATAGCGCTTTCACACCAAACAGCGTCAACGGCAATAGCAACGGCGGCAGTCAAGCGTTCGGCCACCGTCGACATCAGAGTAGCCGAGGCGGCAGCAGCGACACTACAGGCTACAGCGCGTATAGCTCCCCATACAGCGGATATGATCGTCAGAGTACGGGAACGAGTGCCGTCACCCCTCATGTTGATAGCGGTATGATGGAATTCAAGAACTACCTTGAAGATCAGACTGCTCTCCTGGTTCAGAGCATTCAGCCGCTCGTCAATATCATCCGATCCAGTCCGAACTCAACGCCCGCCGAGGAGCAGCAAATATATGAATACATCCAGGACATCTCCCAAGCTGTTGAAGACACTGGCAACAGGACCTATGACGCCGTCAACAAATTATCAAATCCAGCTTTGAAGAAGCATGCCATTCCTGTCGTCGAAGTTCTTGACGATTGCAGGCAGAACATGCTTGCCGTGGATGTGAGAGGAGGCGGCCGCGACAAGATCCCACCGTTGGCGTTCAAGACGGCGCGAGCGTTGAAGGTTTGTCGTAAACTATGCTATGGCAGAAATGACGCTAACATGTTTCCAGGAACTGGTCCTTCGCGTTGATCGCATCGAGTCTGGCGAGCTCACATTCGAGCAGACGCTCAAGACCGAACTATAGGCCAACAGCCATAAGTCAGCTGAGCCCTGTGCTCCCATGCATATCTCTTCTTTCTCAGCTACCCTAGTCATACTGTTATGGCGTTCTTGGAAACCGGTCAACCGCATAATCATGGCATCGGCTTTTTGATCCATCACAATTGGATACCACACCTCGACTTGATGCCGAGACGCGCGCACGTAACGACATTATAAACCTCTACAACCATTATTACTAGTGTCTTGTGACAGCGACTGTTCGCCCTCGCCGGGTCTGTTCTTGTGGATACAGTCTTCGTTTGATGCGCGGCTAGTGGGGTTGTGCATGGAGGTTTGTTGCATTAGAGACGGCATTGTGTACACGAGTAGATGAGTTTGCATTGCGCTTTGGATATGGAAGTGGGCTTGGATAGGGTTCGAATGAAACGGCGTGCTATGGAAGTGATCACATCCTTGCCTCGTATTCGCATCAGAAGTACGTGGGTGCCGTTCCTGCAGGGACGGATTCCAGAACCCTGTACCCCACACTTGACTAAATTTCGCCGCTTCTCCGGGACAATTTTCACTCACCACACTCCGTCCCGTGTCTGCTTGGCCAACGCGCCCCATGACCGGCCGCATGAGTGAAGTGAACCGGCTGTAACGTACGGGTGCCACAATCTAACCGCATCGGGATGACGTCACCTGTAGCACCGAGTTGTCAGGTGGCCACAGCCACACCTGGCCATGTGGTCCTCGGGTTTACGTGAACTGTTGGGCCTCGATTGCTTGAACAATGGTTCATTGAGGCTCAATTGACACCTGTCGACCTTGCCAGACATCCAGCACAAAGCCAGTGACATACGGTGGCGAGCCAGGGTCGAGTATTGCAGGACCACAGGCCTTCCAACGCATCGGGGCGAGAAGTGAAGAGCAGGCACGATGGAAGGCTTCCCGGGGATGATGCATATGCAAATACCACCATATAACGACAGCATCCTTACCATCACAGACAGCAGCTGCGCAGATCCATACGTACTATTGGATAAGGGGACCTACTACATGACCTTCACCTGCGGTGGTCACATCGAAGTCTGGTCGGCGGACAGCCTATTCGACTTTGAAAAGCACTGCAAAAAGGAAGTAATCTGGCGTCCTCCACCAGACCACCCCTATAGCGCAGACCTCTGGGCCCCTGAACTCCATTCTCTCCATGGACGCTGGTACGTCTATTTCGCCGCCGCGGACCCAAATCACGGGAACCGATCGCATCGAATGTACGTTCTCGCTGGCCCAGACTCAGAAAACTCACCGCTGGAAAAGGACGATTGGAAATTACACGGCCGACTGGACGGTCTCCCAGAAGACCAGTGGGCCATCGACGGCACCGTGCTCACGCTTCAAGGCTCCCTCTACTTTGTCTACTCCGGCTGGCCTCTCGGGACCACCGCCAATGAATCCCGGCAAGAACTCTTCATCATCAATATGAGCACCCCAACATCCTGCACTGGGCACCCAATCCGTATCAGCACGCCCGACCTGCAATTTGAGTACTCTGGCATCAGCGGTATAAACGAGGGCCCGCAATTCATCTGCAGTCCGGACGGCAAGTGGATGGGTATCGTGTATTCGTGTGCGGGCTCTTGGACAAGCGAGTATAAGATGAATGTGCTGTATTACACGGGTGGACATCCGTTGGACGTGCGAAGCTGGTGTAAGAGCAACAGGCCGCTTTTGCAGCGAAGTAGAGACGACACGCCGCCGTATGGTCCCGGACACGGGAACTTCGTCCTGGTGAATGGCCCTGGTGGACCAGAGGTGTGGGGTGTGTTTCACGCAACAGATGCAAAGACTGGATGGGAGGGACGCAAAGCGCGACTTATGCGCGTGGGATGGAGTCAGGGAGGGCCATTCATGGGTAATGGAGAGTGTGGAAGGTGTTGTGGTGTGGTAAATCATTTCATCATGGGCTGTCCGGGTGGTGTGTGTGGGGGCCAAGGACATTGTAATGGATATGGGGGCGCAGGAGGAGAGTTATTGGATCCGAGTAAGGGGGATGGGAGACATGGCGGGTATAGTGGGGGGAGCAATGTTACGCGACAGGTTGGGAAATTGGTGAAGAATGGGAAGGGCATTATTAGTAAGTTTTTCAAGTAAGACTTTTCTTGGACGGGGAGATGAGGCGCGGAAGAGTGATGCACAGGTGTATAAAGCGCCTTGATGCTGAGAGTAGGGCTGTGAACCAGTGTATGACTTGACAATCTCCCGTTACGATTCCGACCGATGACGAGAGCGGTGCTGACTTGTACCCAGTTGATCCATCAGCATCACTGCACATCCACATTCAGTACTCAGATTACTGGCTGCGCCAAAGATGAGAGTCTTCTACCAATAACTACTTAGTCGCACATTCTCGACTTGTGCCTTTCTTGCCATTTCCGGCCTGTATGGCTGCTATTGAATCCGACTTGATGAATCGAAGCACGTATATATCCGTCTTATCCGTCGCGAGCTTCAGCGCAATAGCAACAACGCATCGATTCATCGTCAACGCTTTTCCATCGACCAAAACTGTGTGAACATAGCAATACACTCTACTGCAAGTCCAGCAGGTCGTCACTGAGCGATCCACGATGATCTGATAATGGTGAGTCGGGTCGTCTTACAGAATACCAGTCAGGCATATACTTCATATTAAAGCCCTGCATTCTATCTCACCACAAGCTATACGTCTTGTACACTAATCATCACAAATACTTGCACTCATGCTTCCTCAACATGCTTCTTGACACCAATCTCGCTCTTCTCGTTCCTGCCATGCATCTTCCTCGCTACCTCATCTGTGAGATACTGCTCGACGTTGGGCGACAAGATCGCGGCAACGATGAGTAGCGCGCCAAAGGGAATTGTGCATAGATACACGGTACGGAAGGTCATGGCGTATGCGTCCTTGACCGCGGGTACGACTGCGGCAATGATGTCTGCGGAGATGCCTGGGACAGCGGAGAAGTCGCCGAGCGTGATGCCTTGGAACAGAGCTGGTAGAGATGCCGAAGGCAGACCGGCGGCAGTGGCTGCGGGAATCACCTTTTGCGGAATGTACTTCGCGGCTTCGGTGGACAAGATGGAGCTGTACATGCTTGTCGCGATGGCAGACAGGCCAGTGCGGATAGCGCCCATGACACCAGTCACGAGGCCCATGTCCGCGGGATCCCAGAGGTATGCGGTTGTTGAAAGAGTCAGATTCTCGATGTAACCAGCGGCAATAGTACCAATGAGCAGTAGCGCGGTTGTCTGATTACGGGTATTTGGCGTGGAGGCGGCGACTGAGCCGACGAAGGCAGTTGTGAATACGGCAGCGACAGTCATTTGGATCTTCATGCGCGGGAGGAAACGGACACCAGCGCCACCAAGAATCTGACCAAGCAGGAGGCCGCCACCGACTGCACACTACTATTGTTAGCTCTTGCTCATGATTATGATGCAGGCTTGCTCACCGAAAGCCACCCAATCTCAGTCACGTCAGTCGTGAACAACGAGCTAACCATGGTTGGCCAGATGATGGAGTTGGCGTAGTAGACAATGGCTGCGAGACTGGCGCAAGCAACGTTGGCGTCGTATGGAATGTTCTTGAAAAGGCGCATAGGAATGAGCGGGTACTCGAGACCAGAGTAAGCCTCCCAAAAGCAGAAAGCGACCAGTGTGGCGAACCCAGCGAACAAGGCGCCGAGCACATGTCCGCTCTTCCAGGGATACGCTGAGCCACCCCAATTCATGCCGATGAGGAAGACAACGAGACCTGTGGAGAAGAGGAAGATGCCGAGCCAGTCTAGGGTCTTGAGTTGCTTCATCTTGGATTTACCACCGACGTGAAGCATTTCCTATGATAATCAGTGAGCGGGTCGGGCTAACTTGCAAAAATATCGCTTACATATGTCGGTGGGTGGTAGAAGAAGAAGTATAGTATGATAGCTAATGAATTGACAATGACACCAAGGATGTAGCACCATCGCCACTGAAGCTCAGTGTTCAGGTACAAGGCTCGTGCGACTGGGGGTCCGAAGACGGCGAACGGGACGGAAGTTGATAAGACGAAAGCGTTGACGGGACCTCTAAGGCTGTTGGGCACGAGTTCACCAAGGATGATGTGAAATGACAGCTGTCCAGCAGCGGCCAGTCCGTTGATGGAGTTTGTAGCCTAGAGAGTCAGGCAACGTCTTGATGCTGAGAGGAGCTCAACGTACAATGAGCATGTTGATGCTTTGAGCGCTCGCCCCAATGATAGTTCCAATCAAGCCGAGAACGGATGAGGCGATGAAGAACCATCGTCGCCCAAAGATGTCCGACAAACGTCCGACAAGTGTGAAACCAATGGCAAAGCCCGCAGTCCACGAGATACCAACCCAAATGATGTCTGGAGAGGGACCGATTGCAGCGTTGATGAGGCTGAGCGTATTTGCCGGAAGGACCCATCCCAGATATCCGGAGATCTGTGCTAAACAAGTTGCCTATGAGCTCGTCAGTAGATGCTGGACGGGCTTGAGTTGCATTCTTACAATGACTGTGCCGATGAAATTCAAGCTCGTAAAGTATGATTTCCCCAAGTCTGCTGTATGGCCTCCTAAGGCCTCCTCGGCGATATGGTCATGATGAAGACCTCCGCTGGCTGTTGTTGGATGGTGGGCGAGAGAGTTGGCACTGGCGACCTCCTCCCTGTATTGCTTCTCTTCCGCCATGGTGTTCACAGCGCCTTGTGCTTTGCGGGAACAATGCAAACTGAAAGTAGGTGGGATTGAAAGCTGGGGATGACAAGATCTGGGGTTCCGGGGTAGTCTTTAACCCTCACCGCATCCCGCACGAGTCATAATTTTCAGTCTGGAGGTCCGCGATGCATCATGAGTGCAGTGTGTGGCTCAAGGAGGGTCCTGAGCACTAAAATTGATGGCCTGTTCCCGACGGCTTGGGCCTTCTCATGTGCAGTGCTCGGCGGTCGGACTGTGCGCGGCGAAGATCGACTTGGCTACATGAGGGATCGCAGACAGCACGCAATTGGCCGGGAGAGCTGACGAATGCGCCGGAAACGCTTGACCACAAGCTGGGTCCACTAAAATACGTATCAAGATGCGGAGATTGCGGAGCCCGCGGGTGCTCGGTATGTTTGGGGGAGCACATCAGGTGGCTGACGACGTCCGGAAGTGGGTAACCGAGGGTCCGGGCACGTTCAAACGCTGAGCTGGAGGTGGGATTGCATTGCTCCATACACTTCGACTTGGAGATGAGACGTGGACTTTGAAGGGAACCGGACATTGCTACGACGGGGACAGCCGGTTTTATCCGCGTGCAGCAACTTTGCAGCGTGACATGGACCGGTAGCGAAGTGCATACTGTACAACAAAGAAGGTGAAGGATCGTCTAACGTTTCCCGTGTGGCTGGCCGCTACACTCAAGCTACCCTTGACAATCTTTGGCTGGGGTGTTTTGACCACGCTTTGGGCTGCCCAGGCTGGGTGTTAGCGTCCACATTGAGCTGTGCCATTCCGTTCACCTGGTTCGAGTTCGCGATGACAGGCCGCGACGATGTAGCGCACATGGCAGACGTCGGAAGGCTGCAGGTCCCGGAGCCGTACCGCCATGAAGGCTGAAGCAGATGCTGCAGGTGAAGGCGGGTGAAATTGGCGGAGTGAAAGGATTGGAGCAGTGGTTGGCATTCCCCCGCATCCCCGTCCCATGGGGAAGGACCGCCCGCGCTGGGAAGGCGCGCTCGAGCCAAACCCCCGGCACGTGAGGCTCGCCGTGTTCCGACCCACATGCCGACTTTTTTCTGGAAAGCCACCATAACAGACGCTGCACGAATCACGCACACGGCACAGTGCCGATGATTGCTCGGTAGTCTAGATAACTTAGCAAGCTGTACTCCGTACACCCCGCACAAGATGGCCTCAGCAGTGGCGCCGTCACCAGTGCCCAAAGAAGAAGATGCGGCCGCCCCAGGACCGGCCAGCGAAATAGTGAGCCCCGCCGATGCGCTCTACGACAAATGTGCCCAGCGGTCGCAAGGCACCGTCTTCTTCCAGCGCGACCTGTCCAACATGCAGGTCGCCGAGACCATGGCAGAGCTGACCATGCTCCTGCAAGAGCTCTGCGACCGGCATCTCATGAAGCTCATGACGCTGGAGGGCGAGCCGTGCTGGAAGCTGCGGTCGAGATCAGAAGCCGACAAGTACGTCTGTATACAAGTCTCTGCGAACCATCACGTGCTGACCGTCTCGAAGGCTGCGGCGGCTGACACCCGACGAGCGGCTCCTCTACCACCACATCGACCAAGTCCAGGCCGAGGGCATCTGGTCCAAAGCGCTGCGAGCGA
>TARA_R110002003_G_scaffold112_10_pt1 | contig 22624 bp, 23 predicted proteins | sample TARA_R110002003 | Tara Oceans TARA_R110002003 (sample SAMEA4396441) | marine metagenome | biome: Westerlies Biome; feature: [SRF] surface water layer (ENVO:00010504); material: water (ENVO:00002006), including particulate matter (ENVO:01000060) such as... | depth 5 m
GAAACTTTGTTAAAGGCATCATTATACATGCCGCTACCTGCCTATCGACGATTTACTTCTATGTTAGCTCTTTCAGGATGCATTCTATGTGTAAATAAAAATGCAAGACAGCTAAAACTCCTGTGTCGGCTCCTTCTTCAATGCTGCCTCCGCATCCAAGAGTCCCGATTCAATCACCTCTGTACTATCTTCGATCTTAGCGTAGAAGATCGCGCCCTTGTTCTCTAGGTTTCGACACAGATCGTCCATCGTCTGACTCTTGACCAAGTCACCATAATAGACCGAGCCATCTTGGTGACGGAACAGCTCCTCATCCTCTTCATTCATCCTCTGCGCTCCCTCAAGCTCTTCCCCAATGTCATGATAGCCACCCGTGTGTTTGTCCAGCAATGGAGGAAGCCGCAGCACCCAGACTCCACCATCGGTCGGCCAGCCAAATACATACTTCTGCTGCTGTTGTGCAGGCAGCCAGCGTGCGCCAAACCCATCGCCAAACACCCACCATCTGTCCAGCACAGAGGTATGATCCATGATTGCACCACCACCCCTCAGTACACGGAGCGCAACGGCAGTCTCGTCGTCGTTCGTCCAGTTGGACCGCGGTACACGGATCATGCCGAGTTCGCTGAGCTGTGAGCGCCACGTCGGCCCGAGCACGTACTCGACGATTGCGGGAATGTCTGTTTGGAGCTGGACAAGAGTGTTGTGTGGCCGCTGAGTAGCTTATGCATAAAGTTGTGATAAAATTGGATTGCTGCTCATTTGGAGCCGCACTGGATACATGAGAGGTTCGTTCGGAAATTCAGGGGGCGTATTCGCGGTTGTGTTTAGCGCCATTGGTCGATTACTGTCGATATATCGACTCAGAGATGAATGTTGCTAAGGGATATGGTGTTATTCTGGGGCGGGTGATCCGAAAAGAAGGTAATGAAGTCGTGGGAGAAAAAGTCGATTTTAATGCGACGTAAGGCTGACGCTGCTGCCTGCCCCAGCTGGTACACTGGCCGTTGCACTTAACGGCGATTTCATTTCAGCTCATTGTTGAGCCAGAAAGTCTACTAGACGCACGACCAAATCAGGTTGTCAAAATAATACTTCACTCTCACCGGGTGCAGCAATTATTTGTGCGCGTTCCGACTAAGACCTCTACCTTACGGCGTCGTGTTGTAGTATCCTGTATAAACTCAGATACTATTCTCTTGGCTTGTAACAATTGAAAAATATGCTGGGCATAGTCAAGCATCTGTATTAGGCCTTAGCATCTTGTATTCTTAGCTTAAATCCGCAGCGAGCGCGCACGAATTACTGCATTCCCTGGTGCTCTCATGCATGCTCGAGAACGAGCTGGATTCCTTAAATGGTCGTTCGATCGATATTGCTGTACGGTGGCCTCATGTATCACTTCATGCCAACAACAGCGTCGCAGTGTCCGAGTCAGCAGCCGCAAAACGTAAAGTAGCAGTTCATTGGTATCATTCTCCCAGGTACATGAGCGCATAGCCCCCTTGACATCCCATCATTCTCATACCTTGCCTAATAAGCCACCATAGCATTCAATCCCGCAAGCTCACGATCAAAGTTCTTGTGCTGCGAAATCGCGAACGTGTACGCACTCACAAAGTCCGTCGCACCCTTGGCCATCTTGACCGCTTCCTTGAAGCTCTCAGGCTTGACCTGGCTTGCAGTAACGACGCCATAGCTCTCCACTACATCACCAGCAGTCGAGAACTGCATGCCCGGCAGATCGACAGCCTGGCGGACAAAGTCAACAGCCTCGCCGGTTGCGCCGATTGCCTTGAGATGGCCGAAGGCTTCGCGGACCCAGTGCACGGCGCGACCGTTCTTGCGGAGTGTTTCAACGGATCTTGCGCCGCCGGGGACAAAGACGCTGTCGAACAGTGTCGAGCGCATGCCTTCGAGGTGATGATCTGCTTGGACGCCGCCGGAGCTCTTGTCTTCACCATCGGCGTAGATCTTGTTTCTTCTGGGGCTAATAGTGAAGGGTAGAGCGCCCGCAGCAGTGAGCGCCGCTTTGATGCCGTTGTATGCGACTTGATCGTAGCCATCGGCAATGAGAATAGCGACCATCCGGGTTGCAATGGTTGGCGTTGCGGGCATGTACTCTAGCTGCGAAAGTCCTTTGGCCTTCTTGTTGTGCTTTGGTCGTGTTTGTTGTGTAGGCATATCGCCCCCTACCATTTCGGATACCTTTTGGGCTAACTCAAGGTCGATTTCGCAGAGACGGTCGCAGATGCGGTTGTATACGATGGGGTCGTCGCAGTGGTCAAGCTCGAAGGCAAATGCATTCATGGCATGCATCTTCTCTGGCTCAGAAAGCGAGTTGTAGAACAGCTCGGCTTGGTTCTTATGCTCCTTGAACTTCTTGCTCTGGATGCGGGCCTTGATGCCTGCCACCTTCTCCGGGAAGTCGATGTATGCGCCCTCTTCAGCTTTCGCGGGCGGCACAGTCTCGAAGCGGTTTGGCCAATAGTTGACCTTACCCTTGGTGATTGTGTGTCGCATGGCGCCGTCGCGGTTGAAGTTCATGACGGGACATACGGGCTTGTTAATGGGAAGCTCCTGGAAGTTGATGCCCAGGCGGGAGAGCTGAGTGTCGGCGTAGGAGAAATTGCGGCCCTGCAGCAGTGGATCATCACTGAATCCAATACCGGGTACAAGGTGACCGGTGCAGAACGCAACCTGCTCGGTCTGAGTGAAGAATTCATCCGGGTTCCTGTTCAGCTCCAGCTGACCGATATAGCGGATTGGGACGAGCTCTTCAGGCCAGACCTTTGTGGCATCTAGGATATCGAAATCGAAGTCGTTCTCCTTAGCTTCTGGAATAACCTGAATGCCGAACTTCCACTTGGGGTATGCTCCGCTGTCGATGGCCATCCACAAATCTTTGCGATGGAAGTCTGGATCTTGCCCGGCAATCTTCAACGCTTCGTCCCAGACAAAGCTATGTACACCTAGCTCGGGCGTGAAGATGAACTTGACGAAATGTCTCTCGCCCTTGTCGTTGATGAGCGTGAAAGTGTTTACGCCAAAACCTTGCATCATACGGTATGAACGCGGGATCGCTCTGTCCGACATGGCCCAGAAGAACATATGCGTGGCCTCTGGGTGCATGTATTGGAAGTCCTAGCACGATATCAGCAGCGGCTCTCAAACTAGGGTCTGAATATAAACTTACCCAGAAATTGTTATGCGCCGACTGCGCCTGAGGAATCTCATTATCCGGCTCTGGCTTGGCCGCATGAATCACATCCGGGAACTTCATCGCGTCCTGGATGAAGAAGACCGGGATATTGTTCCCCACAATATCCCAATTACCCTCCTCGGTGTAGAATTTGCACGCAAAACCACGCACATCGCGGACTGTGTCAGCAGAGCCACGGCTGCCAAGCACGGTCGAAAAGCGCAGGAAGACGGGCGTCTCGCGAGACGTGTCCGTAAGGACGCCCGCGGAGGTGACATCGGATGCAGATTCGAAGAGCGTGAACTTGCCAAAAGCGCCCGAGCCGCGAGCGTGCACGACACGTTCTGGAATACGCTCGTGGTCGAAACGATGGATCTACATGCACTGTCAGTCATGCCGTGGCAAAGAGTTCCCTCAGAGCATACCTTCTCTCGCGCGAAGTGATCTTCTAGAAGCATAGGGCCCTGTTTGTCTTCACTCGCCACCTTCAGCCAGTCATCGGTATTGTTCTGCTTGACACCATAGTCGCTCGTAATCCTCCAGCTCTTATCGTGAACATCCTTCGTGTTGGCGGCCAGGTCAGCAACTTTTTGAGATTTTGCGCCCGTCATATCTTTTGCTTTTTCAGCAACGTTGGCGACGTTGGCGAGAATCTGAGATGCCATGTGTGTATAGTATGCTGGTTGCGGAGGTCGTCGTGGCGTCTGAAGAGTGAAGAACTGCTGCCCCTCAGTTTTGTATGAACTAGGCTGACGACTACATGTTTACATCTTGACGACGTCATTGCTACGTTTTACTTTCAACCCTGCCCGGGTCCGCTTTGAGATCCAGTTCCGCTTCGAGGTCCACTTCCGTGTGTTTGTGCAAACGCGCCGCGGCGGAGGATATGCAAATGCATATCCAATCAGAGACATGCCTTTGATCATCTTATCAACTCGCGCACGCGCTTCTCGATCGCCGAATGTCGCCGAGCCTACCATGCGAGTTGCACATTACCATGTTTGTGCGTCCTAGTGAAGTCCAGATTCTCATGCTGAGAAATGGAGCTTTCTGAATGGCGGAATGAAGTTCTTTGTCAAAGCTTCTCTTCGGCGCTGTGACGTAGGGCTGGTGGTGCGGGGTCGAGGCTGCGGGCGCGCGTGGGAATTGCCCCACTACGCTTCCTTTTCGAGGGACAGGAGTCGCAAGTCGCAGAGTAGCTGCATCGACTTCATTGAACGCCATGGGCTGAGGTATCGGCCGTATATCATGCCAGGTCAGATTGAAAAGCCAGCTGCGCGGCCTCGCTGCGCGGCCTCGCTGCGGGTACACATCAGCACCAACTCGATCGTGTGTCTATATAATGCCCGTGATAACTGTTGAGACCAAATCGCGAAAAGCGCGGCCTTCGGACATTTTCAAGCAGGCCTAATGCGGCAATGAGACCGCTAGATCTAGACCGTGCAGCGAGGTGCATCTGAAGTCACAGGAGTACGCTCGGAGCTTCTCCGCACCGCAAAGCTTACGGAACGAACGATGCGGCCTCGCTGAGCGCTACGCTCAGCTGTACTCCTCTGTCAAGGGTAACTGGAGACTTAATGTTATATCCGATTTCGAGGACTTGGGCGGACATACCGAGGGACATGTTGGAATATCTGAGCCGGCTGATGTACGAAGAAGCTTGTATCTTTTGAGTTGTCAGTCCGCAGCTTTATCGCGGTTGCGAAGCTTATATATCCCCAGCAACTTTTGTAGTCGGCAAACAGAGACCACAAATTTGACGAGGATAGCCAGGCTCTAGTTAATCCAAGTGCTCGTAGTGGCTGAGCAGCCAGCTCGACATGAAGTACAGGTTCTTGCCGCACCTTGTGATGACGCTAAAATTCAAAAAGTACGAGCTCCTTCGTACTAGCAGCGCACCCTGTAGTGTTGGCTCGTCGGAACAGACGTCCTGCATCCGTCTGTGTACCTATGCAGGCAGCGTCAGCTCAACTAGATCGAATATAGAACGCCGCGATATTTCGAAGTTCCCCTCTGCGCGGTCAACGAGGCGTGCAATGGCTCAAAACTAGGCATTGCAAATCGCAACAGCCGAGATCCTCCTGTGCCTGGCTGCATTGGCACATCGTCAGCGGGACGATACATGCAACATCCAGGTAGGTACTCGTACGGTATTTGGCCTCGGCATAGAGAGCGACTTTATGCTCCCCTGCGCAGTCCGTCTATTGGGCTCCATTGGTCTGCCAAGATCTGTACTGCGTCTGTATCTTCACAACTGTGTAGTCCTTCGAGCCCTAGTGTCAAGGAGCGCATCAATGGGCTTGCATGTTCAGGGAAGGTCGGCGCTGCCCCGCAGGACATGGTCTCTCTGCCGTGTCGATGCTTTGGGCAGAAACATCGATTGCGTGCCAGATTGCTTTTATCTGTGGCGCTCCAGTCCTCCACGGATACTGGCGGATCCGCATCAAATACTGGGGAGTTCCAAACATAGCAAAGTGCAACAAGACTGGCCCCTGGAAAAGAATGGCCGAGGGCAATAAAATAACCTCAGACAGCTGATTTGTAGTAGAGGAGAATGCGCATCTCTGAACGTTTGCACTATCGCTTTGGTGACGGTTGAGCAAATACACATGGATCGCAATTGACCGGTGCCAAACACTGCATGGGCGGCCTCGCCAGCTGCTTATGCCCACAAGGATCAACCCGTCGATATGCACACGAAGCTGCAACCTGCAAGATGATGATGAGCCAGGTTTGTACACTGCTAGTGGGGAACACAACGCGCACACAGCAGATATCGCAATATTTTCTGCAATTAGACATGGAATGGGCGGAATTAGAAAGACAGACAACCAAGCGACGAACAAAAATAGCCGCCTGGGCCTGTTCAACCCGATAATCGTGAATTTTGTTTGCGAAATATCATTGTGAGCGCGAAACGGGCAGAAACGCCGACACATTCCGTCCCCGCATGGAGCGCGATATGCGAATGAGTTTCATGAGGAGGAAGAGTAGCCGAGTGAGACATCCTGGTTCTTACCGGCACTTGACCCCGGTTTGACGAAGCGGAAATGCTAAATTCGTCCTCTCGTTCGATTATTGCGTCGCTGCGCACACTGCTCGACGTGGGGCTATCATAAGTGGTAGCTTGACCAAAGCTACCTGATGGAAGTGAGGCCGCCCCAGGTCCCGCACATAAGCGGACAATCTGGATGGAAACCGAGCTGGAGCAAAGCTTTGGTGGGATGGGATCTTGCACTTTGGCTTGCGGACGAAATAGTGAGCTGAAGCGAGTGCGCGCTAGATGTGGGGTACGGCTCCTGAAACGAAACAAGTCGGCCCGTCGATCACATCGTGTGAAGTCGCAAGTATGTACACGTGTACGGTTTGCGAAGCTGCTGCAGGAAGGGTATCATCGGTTCTCGAGGGGCATCAGCCAGTCGCGCTCGCTACTATGTATCGCCCGTTGTTGCAGGAAAAGTTTACTTTTTCGCTGCGATGATGCAGCCGCTGTGCAGGTGGTCGCACAAAGGGCGATCTGGTGCGCGCGGGCCGAAAGGCTAAAGCCTTTAGGGATGCGCCACTCTGTGCCATCCTTGCCGCCGTTGAACGACGTGAAACAGATTCTGACAGGCGACACAGCATTACGCCGGGCGCGGTTGTATCGCGATCAACTATCCGCAACGGACTTGCTGGACCTCACAATAGCGCATATGACCTTGCTGGCTCCGCAATTGCAAGGTCGCTGACCTCGGGTTGTGGAGACGACCCTGTCGCTGGACAGTTGTTGGCCGGCAATTGCAACGTCGACGGCATGCACGCAACGTCGGGAGATGATTCGATGTTGTGGTCATGCTGTTGTCCACTACTGGTCGGCATTCGGAACAATTGGTATCTCAAGAATCCAAATCGACGTTGGCCCCATCTCGAACTGTTGGAGCAGCACTCGGCAAGCGGCTGTTTGCCTTTGCTGGTGGGCACAGCTTGACGAGTCGCCGTGGAAATTATTCTGGGTCTCCCGTCGCGCTTCACTGCTCTCGCTGCTCGGCTGATGCGCTTGGCCGTGCGCGATTGCAATGCAAGGAATGCCCTTATTGCATCCAATGTTCCACCCGTATCCGCTCAGACGTGGAGTGGACACGATGCATCACCGCATGACAGACTCTGCTCGTCGATGCGCGTCGAGGCTGAGAAGACTAGGGTGCCATGCGAGGCCGTTGTACAACTGGAGCCAGGGTGCATTCCTCTAGCCGCCCAAAGGAGAGGCGTGCACTTTAGAGAAGAAGTGTCATGTTGATCGCGTCTCATCGGTTTGAAGCCGCGCGACGCAGGGACGCAGGAACAGAATCGCTTCTCCGCCACGGACCAAAGAGGAATGGGGCGACGGATCGAATGGCAAAGCTGCAGTCTACCGCAAGCTGCAACCAGCCTCGGCCGGGCCAGTCAATACATGCTGTAGGCCGGCAGCAAACGCTGTGCAGAGCTGCCTCAGATCAGAGCCATCAGCCCTGTCGATGGACAGCACTCGGCGCCAGGTGCGTGACGAGGAGTGGGCGGGTGCTGTTCCGCTGGGATCTGCGAGTGCTAAGGCGCGGCATGGCGTGTGGGAGCCGGCTAATGTTGAGCCCTGTGATGGCGCGTGTGTGATGATGGCCTCGCCATGTAGCGAGCGAGAAATGGACATGGAAATGAGCGAGAGGCATGGGGGAGAGGTCGTGGTGCTGCGCCGGCTGTTTCCCACCAATGCCGCTGAGGACGCAGCGGACGCTGGCCCTGAACAGGAAGCAGCCACGGCAGCAGGTGGCAGGTGCGAGTGTGCGGCGCAGATGGTCGTCGAGAGGACGAGGAGCCGACTAGACTACTGCAGATGCATGGTCGGACGTCGAGCGACGACAGCACGCCCGCACTGAATCAGGCACGTCGATTGGGCAGCTCGGCGTGTGGGCCATCACGACCGCGCAACGGCAGGCTGGGCGTTCAATAGGCGGGACGACCCCAGCTAGACCAGCGATGCTGGCTGCATATGGCCTGGAGGCTAACGTCTCTTTCCGTGCAGCCAACGGTTTACACGACACTTTCTTGCAAACGGCAGTAACTTAATCTAACAACTTCCCAAGGTACCGATTGTCCGGCTCTCAGCAATGGCTCTGCTATAAAACACTCGCATGCCCAGCTAGCATCCCTTTTGGACGCTTCGACCACTCCGCAACGCACATATCTGCTTCCCTCGCGCTGCTTAGTAGCTGCCAGCCAGTACGTACCTTGCGTGCTCGCTGCCCTTCCCTCTCGCCCTCGGCAAGCCCAAAGCGCGACCACATCCACCACCGCCGGTCGTGCCTGCCTCCGCCCTATCGCTCCTGCCACACTCGTCCGAGCTGCGCTCGCACTGTCCTGTCTCAGCGCTGTTGCAGTCATTGAGAAGGAGCTCCCCCGCCCGCCAGCCAATCAGCGCGTCCAGGCCCCCACCCCGCTTCGTTTCTCACAGCTCCGCGACGCCCTCGCCCGTCGCCGACTCGTGCCCAAAATGTGCATCAAGGTCGTACACAAATATGGCTGCGGCCACGAGGAGGTGGAAAAGGCCACTTGCGCGAAGTCGAGAACAGCGAGCTGTGGTGTCAACACAGTCAAGACGGTCAAGCACGAGGAGAAATGCGACTCCTGCGACCGCTAATAGGTACGTCGTCTCGCTTGGAGCCCTCTGCGCGTTACACGTGTCTGACGACTGCTCGTAGTGTGCGACCCCAGACTTTATCCGGACGACGCGATACCCCACGATTTACTCGAGGCACGCTCGACTGAGCGCCCGTCCTGCCCGCACACGCTCCACTTCAGCGCACCGGTCGCCAAGGAGCCTACATTCTGGTCGCATCAGCGTCTGCGCGGGCGCCGTTGCTCACTGCTGCATTTCACGGCGTCACGGGGATCAAAAGTACTGGCGTTCAACGGGCATTGGGATTCACTGGATCTTGGACACCGTGAGTCCGGCGTTTTGAGTACAGGCTGGTGTCAGGACACTTCCCCACTTGTATTACTTCACATCTCCTTTTTATACGGATACCAGGTTTCTTAATTGCGTCGGTCACGCCACGCGGCGAGGGTGAACCAAACAGGTTCTTTCATTACATCTCGTTATGGTTTGTCATGACATCTTATCAGTCGCTCTGCGGCCCACTCCAGCGAGACAAGGAGCTGTTTCAGTATACAACGAGCCAATTAATGTACGGGCGTCCGACAAGGAGCATCGCTGCTCTGGAAGCGGGCAGTCATCTTCAATGTCGAGCTACGTGCGCATTGTCCATTGCACGAATGGGCCAAACTAAACTTAGCTCCAATCATGCGAGGCTGATCTGCCCTCAGTCTCCCGGTACGACGACCGAGGAGGACTCATAAGCTGCCGATATTGCTGTATAATGACCAGTGATACAGCAGCGTCGCTCGAGCCTGGTAATCGCAGACGATGAAACGCAGAAAGCTGTCTACAGCCGGCGCCTGATAGGACGAGATAAGTGACCTTCTCTATACCAACTTCGATCATGCACGACATGCTAGGATGTGCGCAAGGTGGATCTGTTGACCTGGAAAGCCTGTCTCTGTCAGATGACAATTCAACCTTGAAACCTGACCGCATTTCAATCCTTCCGCTTCAGCAGAGGGACGGCCCGTGGCTGCCTATTGCGAGCACAGTCAGCCATGTTTCTCACTTAGATCACTCGGGCAGCTATATGCAGGGCCAAAGCACGCAAGATCAATTGTTGCCCAGTCAGTGATGATATCAGGTTCGCATGTGATGCTGAGTCCTTGGACCGGCCCTTGTATGCAGGATGGCCCGATCGCCATATAGCCGAGTATGAAGGTATATGTGATGCTGATATGCGTCAGGGTCCGCATTTACTCGCATGCAGCCAACCGGGAAAACGTTCTTCTAGAAGCTATTCAGCCTGACATCCTTAATTGGCCCAACCGAGGGTTGAGCCACCACAGCAAGGCCGCGTCGGCTATGGACACACTTGCGCCCTTGTTCTCCGCCACAGGGTTCACGATTGATAGTGCCTCTCGGCAGTACTTGCGTAGATGTCGTTGAACCTGGAGAGGAGCTTGGGTGCTTCGGCGATTGGCGTCGCCGGTCTAATCTATCAGCGACTAGCGCCCATGTCAGTGACTGCTCGTGATCGCAGCCGTGCTGTTTCGCCTTGCTCTCCGCCTTGCGCTTGCCCTGTGGGAGATTGGGCCTAGTAAACCTGGCAACCCCAGAGGCGATCTGCGGCATGGAGGCGCCACGATGCGCCCATGCAGCAACGCCATGCAGCTCTTCTCTTCTCTGTGCCATATGCCGAGCACCGCAGCTGGCCAGACCTCTTGCTATACACCTGCATGATTAAGCAGCGTTGAAATCTGGGTTGCGGTAAGTGGAATGAGCGCACTGAAGGCAGCCAACATTACTGGCGGGTACAGTACCAGCACGAACTTCAAGCACTCGATGCAGAGGCGAGGGGATAATCACATTATTTTTATTGGTGGCATGTCAGCGGCGTTAAGAGAGCATGCAAACCGTGAGCACGCGAAGCTGAGTGGTCGCAGCTTCCAAGCTTGTGTGCGCCGCGGCCGGCCGTATCCATTTTCGGAATTGACAGCCTCATCACCCTTCCAAAACCCCAACACCCAACACCCGACCTTAGTCATGTCGATTGATATCAACTGGGACACACTAACAGGCGGTGCAGATGGGGTCGATCGCGCAGAGACGATACGGGCCTTCATACACGACAAATTCCAGCAGGTGACGCTGCCGCGTTTCATTCGCTCTGTCCATGTGCACTCATTCGACTTCGGGAGCGCATCCCCGGAAATTGAGATCAAAGACATCTGCGATCCGCTGCCGGACTTCTACGAAGAAGATGAAGATTACCCAGACGACGACGACGCAGATGACGATGACGCGGCAGGGCTCGATAGTCACCTTCGCAATCCTGGCAATTCTGTGAACGGGCCGCCACAGGAACGACGTTCGCGAGAGACTAGCAAGCACCCATCGCACGACCACCCACGCTTAGCTTCTTTTCATCACAGTATGAAGCAGTCTGGCGGGCGTACTTTGCTAGCTCCCAGCGAGCAGCTGTCTAGTCCTCTACTATCGAGAGCGCTAACGCCAGGCATTCCTGGTGGTACTTCGAACATCAACTACTTCCACCTTCCGCTAAGTGCAGGCCTATCTGGTGCGACGACGCCTCTTGCTGCTGTGGCCGGCGCCCAGCTGCAGGGCTGGCTCGACAACCCTTATGGCCGGCCATCAACCCCGACCAATATGCGCCTTCGTCATACTGCATCCTTCAACTCTCTCACACTTACACCACAGTCTCATCCAGATCCTAGCTCTCGACCATCGTCGCGGCATCAGCAAGATGACGAAAGGAGAAGGTCTTCTGCCGCATCAGACGACACGTCTTCCCCGCAGGGCTATGATCAGACACCCTCTGTGTCACCTCATCGCATGCGGGAGAAAAGCCCCGAAGACATCCAGGTTGTGGCTCATGTGCAGTACTCAGGAGATGTCAAGATGTCACTCACTGCTGAGATCCTTTTGGATTACCCCATGCAAAGCTTTGTTGGCATTCCTCTGAAGCTGAACATTACCGGGCTCACATTTGATGGCGTTGCTATCTTAGCATACATCAAGAAGAGAGCCCATTTCTGCTTCCTATCGCCTGACGATGCAGAGGCACTAGTCGGGAGCGAAAATGGCTTCGAAGGCATGCAGACTGACTCCAATGGTGAACACGCACAGCCTATCCAGCGGCCGAAGATTGGAGGGCTGCTTGAAAACATCCGAGTGGAGAGCGAGATTGGAGGGCAGGGCTCAGGAAAGCAAGTGCTCAAGAATGTTGGGAAAGTGGAGTCGTTCGTTCTGGAGCAAGTCAGGCGCATCTTTGAGGATGAGTTTGTCTACCCGAGCTTCTGGACATTCCTCGTCTGAGTTCTTTGCACCAAGTTCGACACGAGGTACATCCAGAGTACTGTGTCATGAAGGTCAAGCGCTCAGCGGCCCCGACAAAGTTGCATCTTCAAATGCCCGTTGAATCACGCATGCAAGAGTAGGATATCGATCCCATCACTCCGCGGCCATTTAGTCCCTCCTGGTTGTGAACCTCGCTCGCAGCTGTCAAAATGCAAACACGCGTTGTAGGGCTCTAGTGGCATCAATGGTTGCACAAAGTCATGCTCCACTCTTGAGTGACAGTTGCAGCGCAGGACGTGTCTCACCACAGGATGTGCCTTTTCAGTAAGCTTTTCCCCGTGGTTGACGCAAGGGTCACACGGAACATACTCAGGAAACGTGGGCTGACGCCTGCCCAACACGGCTGCGTGCAGAACCGACGGGTCACAGAGTTTTGACAGGCCTGTTACCTGACAGCGGGAGCGACATAATCAAACCACGTCTGTACCCCTCGGCGTTGAACAAACAGCGAATGTGGTCGTCGCCAGGGGCCTGCAAGTGCGACTGTCACGTAGCTGTCAAAATCAACCTTCCGTCTTGGCAACCGTTTCGCGGGAATTCGACAGGGCTCGCCCTGTAGGTTGTGCAACATGGCCTGTCGCGCTTGACTGTATCATCAGTCACCTCCGGTCATGTACAAGGCTGATCACGGACGACGCAAACGCTTTCGATGTGATGCATCCTGCCCGTATTTTCCCGCAATTCCCGCTCCATCGAGATGGCCGAGGTTGCGATGCGCCCTTGCTGCGACGGCCTGTGCATTCCTGCGCTCGGCTGCAATCGCACACTGCACCTGATGAACGATGTGGTAGCTAATACGATGGAGAAGTCTCGCGTACACCGATGAACAAGTCCCATCGCCAGAGCAGCCAGCAACGGAGCACCGCAGATTGGACACGGAGAGTGTTTGCAATGTACACAACCTGCTCGAACCACCGCGCGGCGCCGCGACTCAGAGAACCTTGAGGGTCAATTGCACCTAGACAACGAGGGGTAGCAGATTGCGCAATGAAAAATATATACTCGTTGAGGATGCGGACCTGAGGCCGACCCCCGGTTATTAGTGCTCGATCTATTCTCAGACGATCCGAAAGATAGCATTTCGGCATGCCTAATGACATGCATGTCCCTGGTGTCTCGGGCAATATCAAAGTCGACCGTTTTATTGCACGTATATGTGAGGTGCTATAGCTGTGAACTTCGTGAGCTAGATTCGCACGATGGTGGCTCTTTATATTTCTTGCAGCAGTTATAGACCAGGTCTCCTCGCTCGCCGAAAGTATCGCCTGTCGTGCTTTGGCGCAAAGTCGAGTATCGGGAGGCGGTCATTGCTCTGGAGGTGAATGAATCTGATTGGCTGCATCCACGTGATCCTGATGTTTGAGATGTGTTGGAGCTCACTCACAGTCCAGACCCTAGTGGCTACCAAGTCAGGTGTCCGCTCGTGATGGCCTCAAACATAACATTCACTGTTCGACGGTGTTAACAGTTCCCAGAATGTACGATTTTAGCGCCATGATGTCTGTGTAAGACTTGGTCAAGCAATGGCGTCCCGTTGCTGGCCTCGCTTCGACAGCGCCACGCGCAGCAGCCACGATTGACAGAAGGGGCCCACGTTGGGAGCGACGGAGCGACGTCAGCTTAGCGGTCAAGCTTGAGCTACCCCGCCACCACGGCAAGCTGAAACACGACTCTAACAACAACACCACAATTCCTCCCCACCTGAAAACCCTGAACGATACACTCACATCGATATACACACCCTACATATAAACATCTTCAACAGCGAGCACGATGCCGCCCAAGCTCGAGCTCAGCTCCTTTTGGCTGCCATGCCTCATCCTACTCGTCCTCTGGGCGCGCCCCACCGCAGCCTTTGGTGCAGGAAATATCGCCAGCTTGAGTGCGGTCGAGGGCCAGAACTGGCGCCATGGCGATATTGAAGACACGCTGCTTACGCTGCTCATCTCCAGCAGGACTGGCAAGAAGTTTAGCAAGATGGACGTCAAGCGCGTTTACTTTGGCAACTGGCTACGTGACTACTCACAGGCTGTCGATGTTGGTACCGTCAAGATGGTGTCTGCTGAGGCGATCCGCATTCTGCTGTGGGTCCTGGGCTTCATGTCCTTTGGCTACGGCACGAAGGAGTTTGAGGTTACGAGGGATAGGCTGGGATGCTACAGGCCCGAGGAGCACATCGACAATCCCAAGGTCAGCACATGTACCAACCCGCACTCTACAGCCACTGACTCTCTAGGACTATGCGGACAACCTTGATGCCCGCGACTACGACCGCCGCCTGCGAGCACCCGTTGACGAGCGACGCGAGCTGAGTGTCGACGAGCGCACCGGGCTCAAGAACTATATTGCCTCGGAGGATCTTGGTATCATGACGTCCGCTGGCATGGTCCGCGACCTGCTCCGTCGATGCATTGATCTCGGTCGTCGGTCTGGTGGGCGCGGACCCGACTTCTACGAGGCTCTGCGGCTCCTCGGTACCGCGACACATTGCTTGGAGGACTACTCGGCGCACTCCAACTACACCGAGTTAGTCTTGATCGAACTGGGAGAGCGCGACATCTTCCCACATGTTGGTCGCAACGCTCAATTCAATGTCCAGGAGGCTCGCAAGCAAGTCTACCCCATTGTCACTGGAACATTTGGCGGTGTCGATTTCCTGCACTCTGTCTGCGGTGAGATCTCCGACAAAGCCACCCAGTCCGAGCTGCAGGAGCTCGAGGGCGCCATCTCCGATGCGGACCGGACCAAGAACAAGAGCAAGATCAAGGACCTTCTCAGCCAGCTTCCAGATGGCATCTTCGGCGGCAAGGATCAGGCAGGGAAGGCCGACGAGCTTGAGAACAATGCAAACGCCGCCTCCATGGGCAACCTCCACGTCACTCCCAAGGAACCTGAAGCCTTCACCGAGCAGCTGGGTGAGCTTGTAAAGCAGATCTACCCTATCATGGAGTTCCACGATGAAATCATGCAGTCCATCTCTGAGTTCATTGAGAATATTCCCATCCTGCCGGAGATCATTGAGCAGGTTCAGGAGCAGGTCACTATTTTCGTCTTCAGCTTGTTGGCACCCTATGTCCTTCCTATCCTGACTCAGGTCAAGACTGAGCTCGAGACTGGGTCTAGCGAGGTCATCGCCAGCTCACGTGAGAAGCAGCACATTGTCTTCAACGATGACTACTCGACCGATCCCACTCACAGCATGCTGTCCAAGGACCATTTCTCCAACGTTCTCAACGAGCCTGCTGGCCGGGTGGCGTCCGCAGTTTTGTCATGGGCTGTTCCCCAGATCGTCCAATGCTGGGATGGTCAGGCAGATCCCGAAGAGACAATCAGCCGCATCATTGATGGTGTCTTTCACCACCCTGCTTGCCGCCAAGGACGGGTCCGCGGGTCTGAGCAGTGTCGATCGATCATGTTCCAGACGGTAGAGAAGTGGTGGAGAGCTCAGCCAGATCAGGACGATCTGCGCCGCAAGCTGAGTCGCCGAGGTGTACAAAACGGCGAGAACCACAAACCAGGCATGCACGATAAAGGCCATGGCTGTGGAAAGCCATTAGGCATGGCCAACGACTTCTCCGGCATCGTCGGGGGTCGCGGTGGTAATGCACAAGCTCAACAAGTAGGCCAACAGGCTGGCAAGCTTGCAAGCGAAGCTGTTGGTGGTGGTGCCCTAGGTGGTCTTGTCGGAGGCCTTGTTGGCGGCATCGGTGGCTCGCTTTTGGGAGACACCTTTGGTGGTGATGAGAAGAAAACAAGCAAGAAGGAGCGCTATGGCGACGACGGCTCTTACACCCAAACGTACCAAGAGACCGGCCACCACCAAGGATCGTCCTATGGAGATTCTGATAGACGTGGTCAGGCCTCGTACCAGCAAACCCAGTATCCTGGTGGCGGACGTCGGGAAGAGTATTCCCGTCGCGAACAAGACCAGCAAGGTGGTTCGTACAGCTACCAGCAGAAAGTGGAGACTACAGACTACAGCGGCTCCGGTGCGTATGAACGACGCGAAGAACGCAAGATCCAAACCGGCGACGAATGGCGATCCGAGGAGAAACGTGAGGGCTTCGATCGCTCCGGCGAATATTACTCTGAGAACAAAGAGTAGGTCGCGAATCCCAGTGTTCTTGGAGATATGCTAACTCTTGCACTCAGGCGACGTGGTAAGTCACACAAGAAACACTCCGATGACGATGACGATGACGACTCGGACGATGGCGATTCCTACGAAAAGCGCTTGAAGAAAGAACGCAAGAAGCGCGAAAAGGAAGAAAAGAAGCGCGCCAAGAAGCACGGTAGTCGCGACGATGACTCTGACGACGATGCTGACAAGCGTCGTTCAGGTTCTCGCGGAAACTCGCGCGAAAGACGAAAGTCCCGTTCCAGGTCTCGCGAGCAGCAGCATCGGCGCAAGAAGAGCAAGAGTCCCAGTCCAAAGCGCGGCAGCTATGGAGGCAGCTACGGAGAAGAGAAAAGGTACGGAGAGGATAGCGGAGGCTATGGATCCCGCCAGGAGTCTTCTGGCTATGGTCGCTCGCAAGAGTCGTCGGGATATCGCCAGCAAGAGTCCTCGGGTTATGGTGGTGACTCGTATTCTACTGGCGGCGGATATGGACGTCAAGAACAATCCGAGTATGGTTCACGCGACATGCCCGGTGGATTTGGTGCAGAAGAGCCGACTAGCTATGGTGAGCGCGAAGCCCCTAGCTACGGCCGTCGACGCGATGATGAAGACGAGTACGGTGAGCGCAGACAGGAGGGTGGCTCCGGTGGATATGGAGGCTCTGGCGGCGGATATGGGGAGGAAGGGTATGGTAGGAGGTACTGAGCTCGAACAGAAGTTGAGGTCAGGTAACTTCACGGAGCACCTCGATGTCCCTGCCAAGTGGGGTGGAGCATCATACCCGTCTCATGGTTGATGACTGATGACCTTTTCTCATCTCCAGACAGCACATAGCATGCCAATGAAAAGCAACCCTGCTAGAGATATGTTCAGCATGCCGTTAGAAACCGACATTGCAGCCTTGCTACTCCACTCATGTCCTTCAGCATCACTCATCAAGGTTTGCTTCACCCTGTCACGTTCCTGCTGCCTTACATGACCGCTCGGCCTCCTATCGTCAAAGGGAATGGCGGGCTTTCCCAAGATAGAAGGTGCGCGGCAGAATGTGGGTCCGCTACACCAGAAGCGGGGTAAGTGCCTTTCATCTCACGCCCCAGGTCGTGACTTCGTCGCTGCCTCGTGTCAAGCTTTGCGTATAAAAGCTTGATAATTAGTCTAAGCTTCTAGTTGATATAATCTCGGAATATAAAGCACTATCCACAAAACTTCAAGCAACACCCAGCACCGTCTCGCCTACGTCAACATTGACATTATGAATCAGCCTTCTCAAGTCGCGGGACATCAGCACGATGACGCATGGGAGGTAGATTGGCTGAGAGTTGATGACATTCACGAACTGTACTATCAGCAGTACGGCAAGAAAGACGGGAAGCCTGGTATGTCCGATGATATTAGAGAGACCTATCTGTGCACACTCAGCTAACAGCATCCAGTGATCTATCTACATGGCGGCCCTGGAGGCCAGTGTGGAAAGGCAAACACGCAGTTCTTCGACCCACAGCATTATCGCGTAGTCCTGCTTGATCAGCGCGGCAGCGGACAGTCTCGTCCAAATGCTTGCACCGACAACAACACGACCTGGCATTTGGTTGCCGATATCGAAACGCTCCGCGAACACCTGGATATCCCAAAGTGGCACCTTGTCTTCGGCGGCTCTTGGGGCTCGACGCTGGCTCTGGCATACGCGCAGAAGCATCCCGAGAGTGTAGGCAGTCTGGTTCTTCGCGGCATTTTTGCCGTTCGAGACTTCGAACTGAAGTGGACCCTTGTGCCAGGCGGTGCAGCTATGCTATTCCCTGACCGCTTCGACGAGTTTATCAACTTCTTGCCCGAAGAGGAGCGTGCCGATCACATCGAATCGTACCACAAGCGGCTCATGTCCGAGGATACGAACATTAGCCATCCAGCAGCGGTGGCTTGGAACAATTATGAAATCAGCATGAGCACGTTGTATCCGAACATCGAGGGGCTCACGAAACTGGAAGATCCGTCATTCCTTCTCGCTCATGCGAGAATGGAGGCGCACTATTTTAAGAACAAGGCTTGGATGGAGGACGGACAGTTGTTGAAGAAAGAGAACATCGATAAGATTCGACACATTCCTGTCACGATCGTGCAGGGGCGATATGATGTGGTCTGTCCTCCTATCACGGCGTGGGAGCTGCATAAGGCATGGCCTGAGTCCAAGTTGCACTGGATTCCTGATGCAGGCCATTCCGCGACGGAACCTGGCACGAAGAGGAAGTTGATCGAGGCGTGCGACGAGTATGCAAGCTTGTCTATCTGATTATCGGTGACTCGCTAGTCGAAAAGCAATGCGACTCGTCCCTGGACTTTTCCTACCTCGAGAGCCCTTATCACTTTCGGAAAGTCCGCTAACTTCCCATCACTTACCATCGGATTTAGTACACCTTTCGCTATCAAGTCAAGCGCTTCTTTCAGATCTCGTGTTTGTCCGCCATACGAAAATATGATGTCCAATCGTTTCCGTATCGCAGCCTTCATATGCACTGTATTCTCATGATTCAGCGTACCAACACACAGCATCCTCCCCGCTTGACGCACTGCAACGTATCAGCATCAAAACTTAGCAGCTCCATTTCTGGCTCAAACACGACAACTCACCAATATTCTGCGCATCTCCAAACGTCTGCTCCGTCCCCACAAAATCCGCCGTAACACTAATCTTCCCACCCCACCCATTCTCCTCCACCCATTCCCTCACCCCTTTCCCCACAGGCACGCAATCCTCCACCGGCACACCCAGTTTCACCGCTGCATCCAGACTCTCCTGCTTCACGTCACTAACCAGCACCCTCGCGCCTATCGCGCGAACAACCTGCAACGCATTGAGCCCCAGCCCACCCAGCCCGAACAAAAACACAACGTCAGTGGACGTAATCTTCGCCCGCCGATGCACAGCGTGATACGCAGTCGTAACCGCGTCCGTCGCAACCGCAGCCTGACTCGGACTCACGCCGTCCGGCACATGCACTGCGCCACGCACATCGATGACTGCGTATTCGGCGAAGAAGCCATCCATACCAATGCCGCTTCTATACCCGCGTAAACACAATTGCGGTAGATCGGCTTCGCACTCTGAACAGCTCTGCTCGCCGCACCCCGGGACCGCGAGCAGCGCGACCACGTCGCCGATTGCGAAGCCGCATGATGCGGAAAGGCTCGAGCCGACTTGGACAATGCGCCCGCAGCCTTCGTGTCCGAGGGTGAAGGAGGGTCGGAACCAGGATGGTTGGGATTCGTTGGTGAGAAGGTTGTGGTCGGAGCGGCAGACGCCGGCGGCGAGGAGGCGGATGAGCAGGCCTGTTGCGTGCGGTGTTGGGGTGGGGATGGATTCGAAGACCTATGCGAAGTCAGCTGGAGTCACGTGTGCGCTGAATGGAGATGGATATAGTGGACACGGGACTGACCGGCTCCATGTTGCCGCGGTGTTTGCGCCATGCATGCATTGTTTTGGGGATTGTGGAGGGTGTTGGTGAGACCATGTTGAGGAGCGTGTGGCGGATTGGTCTTGGTGGCGACGCAGATGGGGTTCAGATACGGTGTAATGGTATGCTTGGGGCTGCGCGGGAGTGTTGGAGGTCATATTAAGCAGCAATGAAGACTGCGGCCAATCAATACATTCACTTCGGGCTAAGCTAGTCCAGGAAGAGTTTGCCGGTCGGAAAACGCGGGGAAAACTGGAGTAGGAGCATACACGATAAGCTGTGGTATAAACTTCTGAATTACTTGCCGGCAATTAGTTTGAAGCACACCTTCATGGAAGTTGGTGGTTCAGACAAGCAGCTTTCGTACATTTGTCATATTGAGCGCCTGATCGACGAAATGCTAATATCCATGTTGCAATGGTCAAGCCCTGACCAGTCGCAAATCCTCGTAACCTCTCGCCTTAACATCATCGCATCTCTTCCTATAACCAGGTGCCGGTCCGTTATATCTCGCAATACTTCGCTTCTGCTTTCCTGCAACGTTCTTGTTTACACCCGTCATCTACACAACACATTAGCACGCCTCTCACATGGTCGCCATGCACAAAGACTTACCCAGCTATCGACCTCATTTGCTAGCAGACCCACAGCACACTCGTGTACGTGCTTCGTCCACGCCTGTTTTCCTTCTTCTGTTGCCTCCGCTGCAACGATGTTGTTGTTGACAGCGAACTCGATGAAGTCGGCGACCCAACCCACGGCGTACTCGATTGAGCGTGGGATGTTGCCGAACATTTGATGTGGGCCCATGATCATGAACCTGGCATGCTGTCAGCACCGAGCGGTATGTTCAATCCATTGATGAAGGAGCGTACATGTTAGGAAAATTGTGCACGGTCAGCCCCAAGAATGTCTGAAGGCCATCAGCCCACTCCTCCGTGAGCGTCTTGCCACCAACGCCTCGGAAATCAACGGCGCTGAAGCTCCCAGTCACCGCATCGAAACCAGTTGCGTAAATGATGACGTCGAACTCGAAGTCCTCGTCCTTGGTCTTGATGCCTTTCTCGTGAATGCGCTCGATAGGGTTCTCGTTGATGTCAACGAGCTTCACATTTGGCTGATTGTACGCTTCGTAGTTCCCGCCTTCGAGCGGCACTCTTCGCGTACCAAAGCCATGATTCTTCGGGATGAGTTTCTCCGCGATCCTGGGGTCATTCACACGCTGGCGGATCTTGGTAGCGACAAATTTGGAGAACAACTCGTTCGCTGCCTTGTCGGTGTTGATGTCGTAGAAGTTCGACAGCCATTTGGAGAAGCCGGCTTGCGAGTACAGCTGCTCCCAGTGCTTCTCGCGCTCCTGTTCTGAAACATCGAAGACGGAGCGCTTGTCCGATTGATGGATGAAGCATGAGTACGAGTCTAGGCAGTTCTGGAAGATTTGGGGGTAGCTTCGTCGGATGTCCTCCATGTCTTCTGGGCTGATCTTTGTATTCCGTAGCGGCGCGGTCCAATTTGGTGTTCGTTGAAAGACAGTGAGTGTTCCAACCGTCTTTTTAATCTCTTGAATCGTTTGAATGGCTGTAGCACCGGTACCGATGATCCCGACGCGCTTGCCTGCAACCGCATTCAATCCATCTGTTGGCCACCTTGAGGTGTGGAATCCTTGTCCTTTGAAATCATGTACACCTGGGATGACTGGTAGAGTCGGCTGATTCAGGATGCCCATGGCTGTTATAAGGAACCGGGCGGTGTAGGTCTTGCCGGCCTCGTCTGTGACCAGCCATGAGTTTGAGTCTTCTCGCCACCGGGCTGATGAAACCCGGGTATTGAATTGCATGTCCTCATGAAGCTTGAACTTTTTCGCAAAGAATTGGCAGTACGACAGCGTCTCTTCCTGCCCCGCGAAGTGTTCCGTCCAGTTCCATTCATCCAGCAATGACTGATCAAATGAGAAGATATAGGAATAAGACTCTGAATCAAAACGAGCACCAGGGTACCGATTCCTGGAGAGTATCAGTATTCTGCTGACTTGAGAGAAAGCATCGTAAGACCCACCAAAACCATGTACCACCCTCACCAGATCCTGCTTCAATGAGTCTTGTCTTCAAGCCCAATTGTCGCATGCGATGAAGGGAATACATTCCAGACTGGCCGCCACCGATGATGAGAACGTCAAAGTCAAGAGAAGCATCGAGCCTCGCAGACTTCGCTGCATCGAGTTGTCCGACCATGTTTGGAAATGTCAAATAAGGGGTTCCAAAGGCGCTGCAATGTCAACAATTAGGTTGAAGCTGGCCACAACTTGGTGATATCGAGATGGTTTATCTTGCAAGATTTCCAGATTCATAACCTACCCCAGGATGTGCATGCCGTGGTAGCTCCAGACGGTCGCTTTGACTCGGTCCGATGCAAGTGGCTCGCGATGAGCTAGTCCCCGCACTTCGGCATTTGATAGTTGGCGCGGTGAACATGCGACCGAAAGAGGAAAGCCGACGGCAAACAGTTCCGAGGTCAAGTTCTCGCCCTAGAGCATACTCCGCTGAACGGTGCCGAGTCCCGACCTTTGCCTTCGTGGTCGGCAGACGTTAGGTAGCAACAGCAATACTTTCTCAGCTGTAGGCATGCAATTTTGCGTTTCTTGTTTAGCTCAACAGATTTGGTTTCACGCACTCATACGACCTTGTAGTATACGTTGGCCTACCCTGGCATGGATAGAGCTCTGCAGCAGGCTATTGAAGCGAGTGACTGTTGTCTTAGTCTATGGAAGTACCTTCGTGGGCGCGGTGTCAACAATACCCTTCTCCCTCCAGTACGGCTCGAGATCTCGAAAGAATGCCCATTTCAGCGCTGTGCCCCAGCCT